>Ga0182018_10002717_pt1 | contig 17101 bp, 18 predicted proteins | sample 812P2MmetaG_FD_120490 | JGI IMG/M metagenome (GOLD analysis project Ga0182018, IMG submission 120490) | Permafrost microbial communities from Stordalen Mire, Sweden - 812P2M metaG | ecosystem: Environmental > Terrestrial > Soil > Wetlands > Permafrost | place: Sweden: Stordalen | collected... | reverse complement strand
TGCCAGAGGCGATGCACAAGACTTTTTCAGTTCGGCGCGCTCAGCCCTTCGGCAGACCTTGGCCGCGCGGTCACATGTCGCGCCCCAAAGCATAGGACTCGAAGACATTGATGCGCATATCGGCCCCGACGATCAAGAAGTCCGGCAACTCTTTGCCCGCGCGGATGAAGCGACTTACTCAGGTTGCAATGCAGTTATCGGTGATCTTGAGCACTGGAAGCAGGTTGTCCTTCGCCAGTTGAACGAGAGGCCGGCGCAGTGACCGCGCGCATGACCCTTGCGCTTCTCACTCTCGCGCTCAGCGCGGCTATGGCGCACGCAGCATCCGGCGTGCCACCCGTAATGAGCGCCGGCTATTCCGCCCCTCGCCTCTTCGATCTGGCCAATGCTTATGTCCGCGATGGCAAGCCCGGGATGGCAGTCCTCAACTATGAACGCGCCCGCTTACTTGCGCCGAATGATCCTGACATCCGCGCCAATCTGAGCTTTGTGCGCACAACGTCTGGGCTGCGACCGATTGCCGGTACTTGGTTCGAACGTCAAGCGAGCAGATTCGCGAGCCCCAATACCCTCTTCTGGTTCGGCTGCGTCGGCCTGCTCATCGTCGGCGCAAGTCTCTTTCTCGCGCGCCAGTATCCGCGACGTCGGCTTGCGCTGCGCGCCTGCACCGCTGCGGGCTTCGCGCTCATGGCCGTCACTCTATGCAATGCGCTAGCCATCTGGCCCATGATGAATGAAGCGGTGGTCATTGCGCGCGCGACTCCAGCCCGAGTTGCCCCTATATCATTGGCTGACTCCCTGATGCCGTTGCGCGAGGGAGAGATCCTGACGATGGACGCAAAGGTCCGGGACTTTACTCTCGTACACACCGACTCCGGCCGCACCGGCTGGGTCGCGAGCGCCGATATCGCGCCCGTGATACCGCGTTGGTAAGGGCATACTCCGATCTTGAGGTGACTCGATGCCCCACACGCATCTCCCCGCCAACTAACCCTAGACCTTAGGAAGAACAACGGTGAATTCCGCTCCGCTGCCCGGTTCACTGTCCACCGACACTTCGCCGTTATGCGCCTCGACGATTGCCTTAACCAAACTCAACCCAAGCCCCAATCCCCGTTGCGAACGGCTTTTGTCACCGCGGTACATCCGGTTCCAAATGAGCGGTTGCTCGGCTGCCGAAATACCGATGCCCGTATCGCCGACGCGAACGACAATAGTCGCGCCCGCTGTGGCACATGACAGCTTCACCGAGCCGCCGTCCGCGGTATATTTCAATGCGTTGTCCAGCAAATTAGCGAAGACCTGCCTCATGCGCACCGAATCTACCGAAGCTTCACAGGCCGGCGTGAAGTCGGTCGCGATCGAGATGTGCTTCTCCTCCGCTACTATTTGGTAGAGGTCAATTACGCCGCTAAGCAGTTCGTTAATCGGCGTCGGTGTACGGTGCAGGTGCATGACGCCCGACTCGGCTTCTGTGATATCCATAAGAGCCGTGAGCATTGTGAGCACATGGTCGGATTCCTCAACGCAATCTGCTAGAGCCTCGCGCGCGGCTGAGTCCGGTGTTTGCTGTACGGCGATCTCGGCCGCGCCGCGAAGACGCGTGAGTGGTGTGCGCAGGTCGTGCGCCACATTGTCGAGCGCTTGGCGCATCCCTTGAATCAGCGCTTGGTTCTTATCGAGCACGCGGTTGAACTGCTGCGCCAGATCCTCTAATTCGGTTCGATTATTGCTCATAGGAACGCGAGCTGAGAAATCGCCAGTATCGATAATGGCGCGCGCCGTGGCGACGACATCCCGCACAGGCTTGGTCGCCCGATGGGCGAACAACGCCCCTCCCAGCACTCCGAGAAGCAGTGTCGGCGTCATCACTGCCGCAAAGTTCCGGCGAAAGGGCTGGAGGACTGACTCCTGGTTTCTGGTGCTGCGGCCGACCTCGAGTATCGAGTTGTCCGGCAATCGCAAGGATGCAATGGTTAGGTCACTTTCTTCATCCCGTGGTATCCGTAACCACACCAGGTGTGACAGATCACCACCCAGCTGCAGCGCCGCAGCGTCAAATTGGACCCAATCGTCGGGAACGTTCATCAGCAATACGGTTCCTGTGAGCCCCGCAACCCGAACAAAGAACGATCGGGTTTTATCAGCTTCACGACCGCGTTCGACAAACTCCTGCAAGGCCGCAAGACCGTCATTATCGTACACAGCCGCGTACGCCCGGAGGCGTGTCTCGATCATCTCGTGATCATTGCGTTCCAGCGCTGCAGCCAGTAAGACGTACAGAAGGCTAAAGAGAACACCGGTGCTAAGGGTAAATATGACCGCGTACCAAAGGCTCAGGCGAACGGTGAAGCTTCGAAACACACGTTTAGGGAGCTTTAAGAACATAGCCAACTCCCCGAATGGTCTGAATAAGCTTCACCGGAAAGTCCCTGTCCACTTTCGCGCGCAGGCGATGCACTAACACGTCCACAACATTGGTCTGCGGGTCGAAGTTGTAGTCCCAGATGTGCTCTAAGATCATGGTTTTGGTGATCGGCCTGCCCGGATTGCGCAGCATTAATTCGAGCAAGGCAAACTCCCGACTCTGCAACTCAATTGTCCGCCCTGACCGAGTGACCTCGCGACTAAGCAAGTCCGCCGTCACATCCGCAGCGGACAGCTTGGTTGGTTCCGCAACGTGCGTAGCACGTCGAATCAACGCCTGAACGCGCGCCAACAGCTCCGAAAACGCAAATGGCTTGGTTAAATAGTCGTCCCCTCCGGCCTGCAGCCCCGCGACGCGATTTTCCACACTTGCCTTGGCGCTTAGAATGAGAACCGGCACGAGATTCTTTTCGTCGCGCAGTCGGCGCACAAGAGATAGGCCGTCCAGCTTCGGAAGCATGACGTCAAGCACGGCAGCATCGTAAGCTACCGTGCGAAAGTGGGACAGCGCTTGATCGCCGTCGAAAGCGCAGTCCACGGAAAAGCCACTTTGCTTCAGTCCATTGACGACAAAGGCGGCGATTTTCTTGTCATCTTCGACGACGAGTACACGCATCGATCGATTCCCGTTCCACGACACAACTTAGCACTTTCTGACCACCGCATTGACCGCCGATTCTTCCCAACGTCCGCTACTCCAACGAAACTCAAGCTGCAATCCGCTCCTGACGCGACCCGAATGGCTTATCATAATCGTCTGCTGCCTGAACGCCCCGGCCCAAATTGCTAGTGCGACCGTCCTGATACCTACCTGGCGGTCCACGTGGCGCCTTTGGTGTCTGGTTCCTGAAACGAGCTCCAGCTCCGCGGCAAATGTACTGTCCAGGTGTGTGGCAGCAGCAGATCATCGACCACTTTGTCGCGCGCGGCGAGATCTTTCGGGGATTCCTTCCGATCGGGATCGATTGCAGTGAGCCGACGACTTTTCTGTCTGACGGATTTGTCTTGCATGACGCACTAGACATTGCGATAGCTGACAACGGACACGCGGGTGTGGGCGGGTCTCAGCTCGCTCAACTCAGAATGGACCGAAGCCACCAGCGTGGTTGCAAAGGAAGACTATGCGGGCGGTGTCGCCAAAGGGCGGGCAGTCAACGATAAAGTTACCGAGAGCATGCACGAACTCGGCATGGCATCGAGTTGATTCTAGACATCTGGGCGGCGCCAAGCTAGGTACTCTTTTGCCGACGTAGCATTATTTGCACTACCGCATATATTGCATCGTAGGAGTGTTGTTACGATCCGTCGTGGCGACGAGGTTCACGCGTTGGCTAGGCGATTAGAAAAGCATGCCCATCCGGGTCGCGCATCGAACGCACCATGACCTGGCCATCTACCGCGGTTGACCCCGTGCAAAGCTCGAAAAAAAGATGCGAACTTGCGATATCGTTGCTTTTGCGAATTGGTGTTAGGCGTTGCTGCGCCCTGCGGTAGCATAACAATTCGAGATGGGGGGTGGGGCAGCGCGGCGTGAGCGCCGTGACATCAACCTGGGCGTCGGGAACGTCATCCAGCCTTTGCTGCTCACAGCCATGATTGAAAGAGCGCGCGGAGACGCACAACCCGAGACTTTGGTAAAAAGCGATGCTGGCCGCACTGTCGGAGACGCTGATCGCGGAGTGATCTATGCCGAGACAAATTTCCTCGGACGATACGGCCGGCCAATTCGAACTTACGTCGCCCGGGAATGCCAGCAATTCGAGGGGGTGACCTTCCGGATCACGAAATTTGAACGCCATGACCCCTCCCGACGATGCAGGCAGGCGTTGCGGGCCGCCGGTCGAAATCGGAGTCCAGCCTGCAACAGTCGAGAGCCTTCGGAACGCCCGCATCATGTCCGCAACCACAATCGCAAAGTGCTGGAATGCAAGATCGGACGACGATGATGCGTGCGGATAAGGTTCACCCGGGAGATCGAATTGCACGAGCTCGATGATTTCTCGTCCGAGATTGAGCGTGATTCGATCGGCGCCACCGCTTGCACCCATTAGCCGCTCGAACTCCGGGCCGCCGAGGCGGTCTGTTGCGATCCGCCGACAGCCGAAGGCTGCCTCGTAGAATTTGGCGGCGGATTCGGCATCGCCAGTGGTGAGGCCGAAACGGGCGAGCCTGCTAATGCGCGGAACGGTCATGGACGCGCTGCACCCCGGCGATTGAGGAAAATCGCATAAAGGGTGTGCGAGCCTCCGATGAAAAGTCTGTTCCTGAGTAAACCTCCAAACGTCAGATTGGATACTCGATATGGGACGAGGATCTTGCCCAGCAGCTTTCCGTCCGGTGCGATGCAATGAACGCCGTCGGCGGCGCTTGACCAGAGATTGCCTTCGTCATCGACGCATAGTCCGTCTGCATAGCCTGGTTCTATCTTGTGAAAGACATCGCCGCCGCGCAGGCCGCCGTCCGGCATCACATCAAAGACCCGGATATTTTGCTTGGGATTGGCCGAGGTCTGGTCGCCGGTTTCGGTGACATAGAGGCGGCGCTCGTCGGGCGAAAACGCAAGGCCGTTCGGACCATCGAAATCGCCGGCCGCCACAGCGATAACGCCGGATTGCGGATCGACGCGATAGAGCGCGGGTGGTTGCTCGGAAACCTGCCGGCCGCCTTCATAGTCGCTTTGAATACCATAGAGGGGATCGGTGAACCAGATCGAGCCGTCGGACTTGACCACGACATCGTTCGGTGCGTTGAGGCGCCTGCCGTCGTGCCGGTCGACCAGACGCGTGACGGAGCCATCCAACTCGGTTCGAAACAGACACCGCTCGCGGTGCGAGCAGGAAATCAACCTCCCCTGCACATCCCGCGTCTGTCCATTGGCGTAAGCCGATGGCGCCCGATAGATCGAGACGCCGGCGTCCTCGATCCAGCGCATAGTACGGTCACGCGGCAGATCCTGAAACAGTAAGCATTTCGCGTCACCCATCCAGACCAGTCCCTCGATCCAGCGAAACCCCCCGGCGAGTTCCTCGAGCGGCGCATTGTCGAGGACGTAATGGGCGAATCTTGGGTCGATAATGTCGACGCCCTTCATGAGTTCACCGGAATTCGCAGGGAGCGGACGGCGCGGGCGCATCGTCGAGCTGAATAACCATCAAAACGGCGGGTGCTTCGCCCACCGTTCCCGAGCGATGGCCCAGCTTTCCGTCTACCTCGCGGCAATTCTGGTCGCCGCCGAAAGATAGCTCCCCCGGCCCCATTTCGACGCGTGCGCCGTTCATCGACTCGACGAACCAGCATCCGCAGAGCGGAATGATCCATTGTGGCTTGGGATTCTCATGCCATGTGCCGATCCAGCCGATAGGTAGAACGGTGACAAGCGTTGTCATCTGCCCGCTTAGTCTTTTGCCCTGCCACTGCGGATCGGCGGGCGGTTTTATTGATTTCAGATCGAACTCCGTCATCGCGCATTGCGTCTGGCGGCTCACACCTTCGGCATCCGTCCACAGATGCCAATAGCGTATGGTCGGCTTCGCGCTCATTGAATTCCACTCCGAACGGTTGCGTAGGGTTGCGACGACGCAAAAGGGTGATGCAGAAATTGTTGAACACCTGAACCGTCGGGTCCGAAGGCCAGAAGAAGAAAACCCCCGGCGAGTGCGGCGTTTTTCAGAAAGTCCCAGAAGACCTCCCTGCCTTTGCTTGCACCCCTCAGCCGAATGTCGGGCTTGGTCCAGAACTGCTTCCACAACAGCGCCGTGAGCAGGCAGTAAGCGGCCAGGATCAGCGCCGCCAGTCGGTCGGCGACCCCCGTCAGAAGGGCAAGCGACATAAAGACTTCAACACAGAAGCCGCCGGCGATCAGAAGGCTCGCAAACAGCCGATTCGGAATCACCAAAGATGCCTGGTCGACCGCCAGTTTGAAATTCAGAGCCTTGTCCAGCGCGCTGAAGGGCAGAAACAGGGCCACCATCAGACAGCGTATGGCGAACTCGATCAGGACACTGAGCATCGGGTGCCTCATCCAACACACGAACCGCAAACAAAACCCTACTTTCCACTCGGTGAGTGATCGCAGCGTGCGCGCCGCAAAGGCTCCACGATCAGCCGCGCCCCACGATCGTAGGTCGCGTATTGCCAAAGCCATTGCACAGCGACCAAGAGGCGATGCTCAAATTCTGCCAGGAGATAGATATGGACCAGTGCCCACAAGAGCCATGCGAACACGCCCTTCAGGCGCCACCGTCCGAAGTCGAATATGGCGCACTGCCGCCCCACGATCGCTGCATTGCCGCGATTGTGGAACTCGAAGTTCGGCGTCGCAGCGCCGGCAAGAATTTTTCTTACGAGCGACCGTCCGAGATAATAGCCTTCCTGCTTAGCCACTTGCGCAAGCCCCGGTAGAGGCTTGCCAGCCGTGTCCAGAACCAGCGCGACGTCGCCCAACGCATAGACATCTTGCAAACCCGGCACGGAGAGATCGCCATTGACCTTTACCCGTCCGCTCTTGTCAGTCGCTACGCCGAGCATTTTAGCGACCGACGATGCCTCCACACCAGCCGCCCAAATCGCAACGCCGATCGGTAGGGTCTCATCGCCCGCGACGACGCTGAACCGTGATATATCCTTGACGGCACAATTTTCCCGCACCGTCACGCCCAAGCTCTCCAGCTTGCGTTGCGCGTAGCGCGCGAGTTCTTCCGGAAGGTCGGGGAGTATTCGCGGGCCCGCTTCCAAAAGAAGAACGGTGGTCGATCTCGCATCGATACGATGGAAATCCTTCGCAAGCGTATACCGCGCCAGCTCCGCTATAGCCCCTGCAAGCTCGACGCCACTGGGACCGCCGCCAATGACCGCGAACGTCATCAAACGCTTGCGCTCGGCCGGGTCGTCGCTCACTTCTGCCTGTTCAAACGAAAGAAGCAACCGGGATCTGACTGTGCGCGCGTCGGCGATGGACTTCAGGCTGGGGGCGAATGCGGCCCATTCGTCATGGCCGAAATAGGCGTGTGTCGCGCCAGCCGCAAGCACCAAAATGCCGTAAGAAAGAGATTTGCCATCCGCGAGCGCCACGCGGCGCATAGCGACATCAATGCCCGTCACTTCCCCTAAAAGCACTTCAATACTGGCAAAGCGTCGCAGCATCCTTCGCACAGGTTCCGCGATGTCCGCCGGCGACAAGGCCGCCGTTGCAACCTGATAGAGAAGCGGCTGGAATAGATGATAGTTCTGCTGATCGAGCAGCGTCGCACGTACACCGGCAGCGCCGAGCCCGCGCGCGACTTGCACGCCCGAGAAGCCGGCGCCAACGATAACGACATGTTCTTTCCGATCAGTTTCGGTCACACGGCACTGGCAGATTGTTTGGCGAATAGGACATCGCGCTCTCAAGATATACGTTTCGGCGGGCAAACGGTGCGAAATTGGCCTAACACGGTCTCTTGAGGCTTTCCGCGATAATAAAAACGGTCGGAACCTTTGTGGCTTGCAGGAGTTTTATGTAGTTGCAGCTGCCGCAGTGGCGGTTCACGCGTGGGCTTCGCGTCCTCCGACAGTCGAAGATTATCAACCTATGTCCGATCACAAACCTTTGGCTCGACAGAAAGCGCTCGTTACCGGGGCCAACTCCGGCATCGGCAAGGGCGTCGCGATCGCACTTGGCGCCGCAGGTGCTGATGTGGTGGTGAACTACGTCGAGGGCGACGGCGCCGCGAACGCGGTGGTCGATGAAATCCGCCGGTCCGGCAGTAGAGCCATCGCGCATAGAGCTGACATTTCCACGGAAGATCAAGTTGAAGCAATGTTCGACCGCGCCGTGCGCGAGTACGGAACGATCGACATTCTCGTCAACAATGCCGGCCTGCAACGTGACTCCGCTTTCGCCGACATGACTCTCGAAAAGTGGAACAAAGTTCTCGGCGTTAATCTGACCGGCCAATTTCTGTGTGCGCGGTCGGCCATACGCGAATTTCTCCGCCGCGGTGTTGTTCCATCCGTGTCGCGCGCGGCCGGAAAAATCATTTGCATGAGCTCCGTGCATCAGGTGATTCCGTGGGCGGGGCATGCGAATTACGCGACCTCGAAAGGCGGCATCAAATTGCTGATGGAGAGCATGGCACAGGAGCTCGCGCCCAAAGGCATCCGCGTCAATGGCATCGCGCCCGGTGCGATACAGACGCCGATAAATACCTCCGCCTGGGATACACCAGAGGCGCTCAAAAGCTTGTTGACACTGATCCCCTATGGACGTATCGGCCTACCTGAAGACATCGCACGGGCCGCCGTTTGGCTAGCATCCGATGATTCCGATTACGTCGTCGGCACGACGCTCTTCGTTGACGGCGGCATGACGCTCTATCCGGGCTTCTCGACCAATGGTTGACGGCGATGGCGACACACTATGACGTCGTCATCATCGGAAGCGGGCCGGGCGGTGCGTCCGTCGCACATCGCCTTGCGCCAACCGGCAAGCGTATCCTGCTGATTGAGCGCGGTGATTATCTGCCACGTTCGCGTGCGAATTGGGATTCTCAGACGGTGTTCGTGGACGGTGCCTATCAGGCGGACGAGACCTGGTACGGCAAGGATGGCCAGAGCTTTCATCCCGGCCTGCACTATTATGTCGGCGGCAATTCAAAGGTTTATGGCGCAGCGCTCTTTCGGTTGCGCGAGCGCGATTTCGACGAAGTCCGACATAAGGACGGTATTTCTCCCGCCTGGCCTCTCAAGTATGACGTGTTTGCGCCCTATTACGCCGAGGCCGAGGCACTGTTTCACGTTCACGGCCAGCGTGGCGAGGACCCGGGCGAGCCGCCTTCAAGCGATCCCTTCCCCTATCCGCCGGTTTCGCACGAGCCGCGCATCCAGGCGCTGCACGATGCTCTGCTGAGAGTCGGTCTACACCCGTTTCATCTTCCGCTCGGCATTCTTCTGGACGAGAAGGACGGCAGGGTCACGCCCACTAGCGTCTGCATCCGCTGCGATGCGTTCGACGGATTTCCTTGCCTGCTCAACGGCAAGGCGGATGCGCAGGTCATGTGTATCGATCCGGCGCTCAAGTTGCATTCCAATTTGACATTGCTGACCAATGCGTATGTTTTCAGGCTCGGTACGGACGCCAGAGGCAGCACTATTACCGACGTCGCCGTGCGGCGCAACGGCAGCGAAGAGCGCTATTCGGCCGATATCGTGGTTGTCGCTTGCGGCGCGTTGTCGTCTGCGCTGCTTCTGCTGCGTTCCGCAAACGACAAACATCCCAATGGTCTCGCCAACGGTTCTGGCCAGGTCGGGCGCAACTACATGCGCCACAACCAGTCCGTCTTGATGGCTTTGATGCGCGAACCCAACAACACGGTTTTCCAGAAGACGCTGGCTATCTCGGACTTCTACTTCAGGTCGGACGACTGGGACTATCCGCTCGGCCTCATACAGATGTGCGCAACGTCGCATGGCGCGCAGATCAGGGGTGAAGCGCTGCCGCGTTGGCTGGAATGGGTGCCGAAAATGCCGTTTGACGAGATGGCACATCACTCAATGGATTTCTGGCTCTCGAGCGAAGATCTGCCGCGGCCGGAGAATCGCATTCGATATGACGGCGAGCGCGTCATCTTGGACGTCACCGAAGGCAATATGGAAGCCCATCTCCGACTCAAGAAAAAGCTCAAGCAAATACTGAGCAAAGCTGCCGCACATCCGGTGCTGCTGGAGCGCAACCTATACTTGGGAAGCGACATTCCGATCGGGGGCACGGCACACCAGGCTGGCACTGCCCGCTTCGGCCTCGATCCCGCAACTTCGGTCCTCGACCTCGATTGCAAGGCGCACGAAATCGACAATCTTTATGTCGCGGACGCCAGCTTCTTTCCGTCGATCGGAGCGGTCAATCCTACGCTGACGATCATCGCCAACGCGCTGCGTGTAGCAGACCGAATCAAGGAACGGCTAATGTGACGGCTACGTTCTCCAGTGACCTAAGTGAGCGCGTCACGGACTTTCCACATTTCTGGGAACATACGGTCGGCAGCGGCCACGCAACGCTCGCTTTGCGCGCCGATTGGCAAGCACAACTGAAGCAGGTTCATGACGAGCTTGGCATGCAGCACGTTCGCTTTCACGGAATTTTGAGCGACGACATGGGTACACTCGTTGGTGAGGGCGACACATTTTTCTACTCGTTTTTCAACGCTGACCAGATATTCGACTTTCTTCTCTCAATCGGCATGAAGCCCTTTGTTGAACTGAGTTTTATGCCGTCCATCCTGTCCTCGGGCGATCAAACAATTTTTCACTATCGCGCCAACGTCACGCGTCCAAAAGACTATTCGCGATGGGCAGCTCTGATCAGAAAGCTCGTGAGCCATTGGGTGGAGCGCTACGGATTGGGCGAATTGCGGCAATGGTTCTTCGAGGTCTGGAACGAGCCGAACCTGACGGCGTTCGGAAGCGGAAGACAGAGCGACTATTTCGAGCTGTACCGCTACACTTCGGAGGCCATCAAAGGCATCGACAAGATGATGAAGGTCGGCGGCCCGGCGACGGCGGCCAACGCTTGGATCGACGATTTCCGGAATTTCTGCAAAACGAACAACTTGCCGGTCGATTTCATCAGCACGCATCACTATCCGACGGATGCGTTCGGCAAGCCGGGTGACGACACTGTAACGCAGCTAGCGGACAGTACGCGCAGCATCCTGCGCGCGCAGGCCCGCGATGTGCGAAAGAAAGCTGGCGACCTGCCAATCTATTATACGGAGTGGTGCACGTCCTCCAATCCACGCGATCCGATGCATGACGACCCGTATGCTGCTGCGTTCATTGTCAAAACCGTCCTTGAAGCGAGTGGGCTAGTTCAGGGATACAGCTATTGGACGTTTTCGGATATCTTCGAGGAAAACTATTTCCCTTCGGTACCATTCCAGGGCGGCTTCGGACTGCTGACTATTCACGGCATCGCCAAACCAGCCTATCGCGCTTTCCAGTTGCTGCATGAGCTGGGTACGCAAATGCTGCCGGTGAAAGGTGCGCATGAAACCGTCGATGCCTGGTTCGTGTGCGGTGACCAGCGTTCCACACTGGTGCTGACGAACTTCGCGCTACCGCGTCATCCGATCAAAACAGAGCAGGTTTCCTTCGCGCTCAAATCCACAACGTCCACGACGAAGGCGTCCATTCAGCGGATCGACCTTGCGCATGCCAATGCCAAGTTTCGCTGGGAACAAATGGGCATGCCTGAATATTTGAGCGCCGCAGCGGTCGATGAACTTAAGGGCTTGTCGCGGCTCCAGAGCGAAACGGTTCCGATCGAATATGGAGATGGCGCGTTGCGCGTTGTAGTGTCGATGTCGCCGCAATCTGTCGCCGCTATCCATTTCTCGAATTGACAGAATGGACGACTCGGCGCGGATTTCGGGTTAGGCGCTGAACGTGCGACTGTAGCGTGCGGCCTTTTGTAATTTTATCTATTTTGCAACTGCTGAAACTGGCGTCGTTCCGCCGACGATAAATGCGTCGAGATGTAGGATGGTCACTCTAGACGGGTGGCGCGGTCATGTGCAGCAGCAGGGCTGCACCAGCCGCAAGCGCAGCCAATACCGGGTAGATTCAACGACTAGTTGCAACGCGGAGAGCCCTAGTCCGAATGAGAAGCGGCACTTGCGAACCGGAGGTGCTCGCACAGGGTCCGACCGCATCGTCGCGCTACCGCCGCCCTGACGATGTACAGTATCCGAATCGCAAAGCCCCGGCCGGTCAGAAGCGATCATTATCGTTCTTGCCGAGTGCGCGGTTGTTTCTCAGAAAGCACCGAAATTGACAAGTTTTTCCATGACATCCGGCCTTTCGCAACTCGGCTTGCTCCTGTTTGTTTCCGCGTTGGTCGCAATACTGACGCGTCGGCTGCGTATGCCGTACACCGTAGGCCTGGTACTTGCCGGCATGGGCCTGTCTTTCTTTAATATGCGGATGCAACTGCATCTGTCGAAGGACCGGATTTTCTCGGTACTTTTGCCGCCGTTGGTTTTTGAGGCTGCGCTGTGCATCAGCTGGGGGACTTCCGAAAGGATCTGCCGGTGGTTGCACTTCTGGCCACGGTGGGCGTGGGGCTGGCAGCCGCGGTCACGGCGGGCGGCATGCATTACGTACTCAATTGGGATTGGGGCAGCGCGATCGTGTTCGGGGTACTGATCGCCGCCACCGACCCCGTGTCCGTCATTGCGACCTTCAAAGAAGCCGGCGTAACCGGCCGCCTGCGTTTGCTGATCGAATCGGAGAGCCTGCTAAACGACGGAACGGCCGCTGTCGGCTTCGTTGTCGTGTTAAGTGTGCTTGCGGGCGAGAACCATGATGTCACTTCGATCGCCGGCGCGCTGCTGCTGACGATCGCCGGCGGAGCCCTCATCGGTGCTCTCGCTGGATTTGGATTCATGCTGCTGGCCGGTCGAACCGACGATTACCTGTCGAGATTACCCTCACAACCCTCGCGGCGTACGGGTCTTTCTTTGTGGCTGAGCACTATCAGTCCTCGGGCGTCCTGGCCGCGCTGACAGCCGGCCTCGTGGTGGGCAATTATCGGCCCAGCGGATCGATATCCGATGCAGGACGCCACACCTTGGAGACAATTTGGGAATACGCAGCGTTCCTTGCGAACTCGCTCGTATTCATTTTGTTCGGTGCTCAAGAAGCTGAGCAGCATTTCAGCGGCTTATGGTTGGCCATACTGCTCGCTATCGCACTCATGACTTTAGGCAGAGCGGTAGCGATCTATCCCTTGTGTGCGGTGTTTGCAGACGGCGCCTTGAAAGTAGAAAGTCGACATCAGCACATCCTCTTCTGGGGTGGGTTACGTGGCGCATTGGCGTTGGCCCTTGCCTTGGCCCGCCCGGACGATTTGCCTCTCCACAACGCCATTGTCACGATCACCTTCGCCGTCGTTGCATTCTCGGTATTCGCACAAGGGTTGACAATCACCCCGCTGCTGCGCCGCCTCGGACAAATCAAGTGCCGCCCATGAATCGATACCATCATATCGCCGCCCTCGGCTTGGGCGTTCACATGGGTTATGAGCGCGGGCGCGGGTGCCGACAGCAACCCCAACAACGATAACGGAAGTGGTGCACCTTGAGCACTAGGTAAATGTCGCACGCACGTTGGGCTGTGACAGATAAAGGAGGATTGCACTTGCGACTGCCACCCCGATACCGCCCTCTAGGATATGGCCCAAGAAAATCTGTCCAGCATCGCTAATCCCATTGACAAGAAAAATGCCGAGAGCCAGCCACCAACCCCATTTACGGTGGAGAAAGCAACCAGTGCTTGTGGCAAGCATCCCAATTGCCAGCGTCAAAAAACCGGGACCAAGCCATATGCGGTGAGGCATAAGCAATGAACGGCGTGCCGGATAGATTACCCAAATAGCCTCCAGCTCCGATCCTGGCAACAGGAGAGCCGTCCCGACACTGAAAAGAGTGCAGCTCGCTACAGCAAAGAAAATTGCAATTAGAAAGATCCCAAAAGGTTTTGTTCTGAGCATCGGGCAGAGTTCGCCGCCAAACCGCAATCATGCAGCTTGCGGTGATCGTAGGTGCAGATTTCTGAGATCACGCACGCAAGGGGGCAGCAGGAAGTCGGGACGATGATGCGCCGCCAAATCAATAGTCGGAGTTTGAGGCGGCGCAGGCGGGACACTTTGGGTGGCAACGGGGAGGGCTCCCTGGCCTTGGAATCAGGAAAGCGTCATGCAAATTCAATCTCATTCGACTCGTGAAGCAATCGCAGTCAATCCAGTACTCTCCAGCGGGTCGTCCGACGTCCAAGTCGAAGCTGCGCACTTGGGACGAACGCCGCTCCGAGTGCTGCGCGCCAGACCGTACTTGTCCCCACAACTGTCGCCCGCCGTACAGCTCACCTTACCTATCGCACGAGGGGCGATCGCCTGGCAGTGATTACCCATGAGCTGCGAAATTCCCTCAGCGTAGTCCGCAATGCAGCCCGACTGTTCAGCGCGCAGCAGACAGTATCCGGCATTGCGGCCGTCATCGAAGGTCTGGAGGACGGCTGGCTAGTGCTTGACGGAAAGGACCACCACCGAGCACTTCAAACTCGGACTACGGAATCTTGCCCTTGGCGGCCAGATAGTCCACGGCGCGTTGTACAATCGCATTGACAGCGTAGCACCAAGACTGCGTGCTAGGATTTCCGTGCGGAATCTCGATGTCGACGTGGCTCCTAGCCGTGCTGATACTTACCACGTGGTTTGTGGTAACCATCGACATCGTGCCACCGTCCCATTGAACGTCCCGAATTCTCAGAGGCGGCTTAATGCGCAGAGCGCTTTTCGTCACCTCAGCGTAAACGTAATACTGCATAGCAAGGTAATCCTGCTGTTCTCTCGTGCCAATCGTCGTGCCCCTTCGCGATGTTCAATGCCTTGTGAGCCGCAGCACCGCTCACGAGAAATTGCTCTTTTTGTCCGTGGGAGCGATTGTACTCCCACAATGGGGGTGCCATTAACCGTGGCGTCAACTCGGTTTAGTGTCGGTTACTGTGCTGCTGCAGCGCCTACGAAATGTCGGCTTTCATCTTGCTATATTCCTCCCGGCTTATCTCGCCACGGGCGTACCTCTCGCTCAGGATATCCAACGCATTATTCCCCGACTGCATGTCATATTTGCGGTGCGCGCGGTACGTATAGCCCCAGTTTCCGATGTTCGAAAAAAGAATGAAAACAAAGCCGAACCAAATAAGCCATCCCCAGCCGAAATTCCAGTTGTTCCAATACGAATGATCCATCTGACTCTCCTTCAATCAAAGGGTTTGAATTCCAGACCGTAGATGAGCCACTTTCTCCAGTATGCTGGCTCTGGGAGTCCCTGTAGTCGAACAGCTTTCGCATTCATAATATGCGGCCACGACAAGCGGGTGCACTCGCGCGCTGCGGGTAACCCGTGATGCGCCGCCGCGCGACACATGCTGTCCGATCCAGAGCTTCAGTCGCCGACCTTGACTTTAATATCGCTGTGAACCGCCGTTACGCGGTCGGTTCCGCGCGCAACGGACACGGCCTTGTCTGCCGCTTCCTGCGTCCGAGCGCTCCCAGACAACCACACGACGCCATTCCTGTCGGTATCGACATGAATCAGCTCCAAGCTGGTTATGTGCTCCGACGCTAACTTGGTCTTGACCATCGTCGTTATTGCTGAATCTTTCACAAATGTCGTCGTTTGTGAAGCGTAACTTGGTTCCTCAGCGCTCGCGACCACAGTGGATCCCAGCAATGCGCCGAATGCCGCGCAGGTTATTGCCAATCTCGTCTTCATGATTCTTGCCTCTTTGTGAATGGGAATGATTATCGCACTCGCGCCCGCTATTTTCCGTTCGCCACCGTACACACGGAGCGCGTGGAAGGCCGTGCGCTTCAATCAGTTTTCAAGACTTCCTCGGACTATGAGCGCTCGCGGGTGGCACTTTCGGATGACGGACAAGGGCTAACTCGCCGTATCGCGGCGCATTCGGCAGCTCGACCCGGGCTGCTCAACGCGAGCGGTTTATAGTCATTCCGCCAAACGTTCCGCTTCGCGTCGTTGATACTTGCTCTCTCGGCGCACGCAGACGATTTTTCAAATGTCTACCACGACGCCAGCACAGATGAACTCGTGGTGACAAGGATTTATAGCGGCACGAATCCCGATCACGCCTTTTTCCTGCACTGGGGGCAGTGTAAGGAGGCGACAGACAGCAATGCGAGCGAGGTCGAAGTTGAAGTGCTGGACAGTCAATGGGAAGACCCGGGCCGCTACGACTTCAACAAGACCGTACGATTCGGCTTAGCAGGTCTGCCGTGCCGGCCTGCGAAAGTCACGTTGAGAACGGCGCCACAGTTCATCTACTCACTCATGATCCCAGCGAGGCCCCGTCGGGCACCCTTAATCAATCCGATTCATCGAGTTGCGCTGGCACTTAGCTCGAAGTGCGAAGAGCCACGTTGGCGTGAGCGACTCACTATCGGGGCTCGCCTGCGGGCAACAGTCTGCAATGAATGCGAGTGGGATAAGGGCACTCAGTGCCGTGTCTCGTCGCGATTCCAGAGTGACGCGCTCAATCCTCATGTTGGTGGTTCGCATAATTGGCCTCACGTAGGTCGAGCTCCCGCTCAAGTCGGCGCCGCGCCTCATCCCGCAATGTCCCTTGGCGATAGAGCTCATTGATCCGCGCCCGCTCGGCTGCGATCAGCAGCAACTCGATTTCGTCGGGAAGCGCTACTGGGTGCTGCTGATTCTGTGCCCACGGAGATGCGTGCTCAAAATGACTTAGGCGATTCTGATGCTCTACTCGAAGCGGCCGAACGACGTCATCAGGAAGCCCACGTTCCATGGCAAGCTGGTCGAGGCGCTTGATCGCGGCCTCGATGGCGAGTCGGCGCGCTACCAGCTCCTCTGTCCTGTCGGCGTGGAGCTCCTGGTCACCGGCGTTCGCGAGCCCGAGCAACCGGATTACGGCAGGCAGCATCAAGCCCTGGCCCACGAGCGTTACCAGGATGACTGCGAACGTAAGGAAAAGAATCAGATCGCGATCGGGGAATGGTTGGCCGCTATCCATCGTGAGTGGAATGGCAAGCGCCGCGGCTAGAGACACGATACCGCGGACGCCGGTGAATCCAAGCACAAACGGCCACTGCCAAGGC
>Ga0182018_10002716_pt1 | contig 17108 bp, 8 predicted proteins | sample 812P2MmetaG_FD_120490 | JGI IMG/M metagenome (GOLD analysis project Ga0182018, IMG submission 120490) | Permafrost microbial communities from Stordalen Mire, Sweden - 812P2M metaG | ecosystem: Environmental > Terrestrial > Soil > Wetlands > Permafrost | place: Sweden: Stordalen | collected... | reverse complement strand
GCGTTGATCGCGGCAAGATAGTTCTCATCGATGAGTTCGACGAGCGTGCGCCCCCAGTCGTAGCGCAGGTCGACAGCCTCGGGGCCGGTTCCGGAAACCATTTCCGGCAGGTGCGGTGTTAAATCGTAACCGCGGCGGTTACTAAATTCCGTGAGCAGGTCCGGAGTCCAGTCGGATTCGTAGACTTCGAGGCTGTCGCTGAAGACTGAATAAGGCGGATGCTCGCCGAACGCGCGCACCAACGGCTCAGCGACATTTTTCAGGTGATCCTGAACGGCAGCGGCGCTGAAGTGGTCGATGACGAAGCCGTCCGCGCCCACGGCGGGCCGCTTCACCTGCTGCCCGGTGCGGCTCGAAATGAAGAAGAGCGCGACCTGCGGTCCGCTCAGCCCCGACGGCAGGCTTAGCCGCCCATTCCTGATGTCTTCGACACGACGCGCACTTTTAGCCTCGTAGTGCTCTGTCGTACCCGATGTCACAAACGATGCCAGCAACTTCTCGCCGTTGCCAATCGAAGGCACCGCAACCGAGTCCTCGTCCTGCGCAACAGGCGTTGCGACCACGCGCAGTCGTCCCGCCGATTCCGTCACCGGAACCCACGCTCCGCCGTACGGCCAACCGCTGCCGAGCGTGATGCTCACCCGCATTCCGAGAGCGTGGCCCGTATTCGCGGCAAAGCCGACCATCTTTAGAAATTCGGGCGAGAGAAACGGCAGGTTGTGAAAGCCCGTCTGTGGATCGTCCAGTTCCAGCGGGTAGACCGGCTGAATCTCTACGCCGCCAATCCCGCCGGCTTCCATGGTTTGCAGCTCGCGTGCCAACTCGTCGCGCTCGACTGCGGGTCCGAACCACCACCAGCGCATCATCGGTCGAGCGTCGAGCGGAGGTGAGGCGAAGGTGCGGCGCAAGGCGGTGAGCGAATCGCCGGACGCTGCGATGGAGGATGGCGGCTCGTTGGTCCGCTGGCATGAGGCGGTGGGAACCAGCGCGAGGCAGGCCGCCATAACGCAGCCGATGATTCGAAGGAAGCCAGTCATAGTTGAGCAAATCCTGGCCCTGCGGCCATCACTGGAAAGTGACGTTGCCGCCAGCCGCCTTGGTGATGGATGATCCGTCACTCGCCTGGATCTTCACTCCATTGCCGGAGACATCGGCGTTGCTTATGTTCAGACCATGCTGGGCATCGATCCTGACATTCTTCAGGATCACCCCCCGGATGGGCGCCTCCGGAAGACCGGCGATAGCTCCCGCGGAAACGATATCCGTGGCTGTTACATTTTCGAGCGTGATGTCGTGAAAATGAGGGGTCAGCCTGGTGATCGGCTGTGGCGAATCCGGATCGGGCGGCAGGATTTTCGGGTAGTACTCACTGATGATGATGGCGTTCTTTACGTTCTTCATTTCGATATCGCGGAACACGAGAGGACCGACATCGTTGCCGCGGTCGCGATTGGCCTTGATGCGAATGCCGTTGTCCGTGCCGTCGAAATGAATCCGCTCGGCGCGGATATCTTTGGCGCCGCCCGCGATCTCGCTGCCGACTGAGAGTCCATGCCCATGCAAGAATGTGCAATCCGTGATGGCGATATTCCGGCTCGGATCGTCGGGCCCCGGCGAATTCGCCTTACCCGACTTAATGGCGACATCGTCGTCGCCGACATCGGCAAAAACTCGATCGATGCGCACATTGGACGACGAAAAAGGATCGATGGCATCCGTGTTGGGCGAGTGTTGCGGTGCCAGGATCCTGACATTCCGAATCGTCACGTCGTCGGAATAGTAGGGAACCAGCTGCCACATCGGCGAATTCTGGATGGTTACGCCCTCCACCAGCACATGCCGGCAATGGTCGAAAACTACGAGCCGCGGCCTTGTGTGGTCAGACCCCATGACGCCGTGGTCCCCGACTGCGCGCGCCTCCTGCCACCAGCTATCGCCGGCTCCGTCGATTGTGCCTTCGCCGGTTATGGAAACATCCGTCGCGTTAGTTGCGCTCACCAGCGATTGCAAACCAGGCGCGCCAAACTCTGTCTTTGCCGGGTAATCCTGATGATCGGAAGAGCCGAGCAGTGTTGCACCCTTGTCGATTTCGAGCGTGACGTTGCTCTTCAGCACGATCGGCGCGCTGAGCCATGTGCCGGCGCTGAGGCGCACACTGCCGCCCCCGCCCTGTGCGCACGCATCGATCGCCGCCTGAATCGCTGCCGTGTCTTTTGCAGCGCCATCCACCCTGGCGCCATACGAGTGCGGATCGCAGCTTTTTGACGGTGAAAGCGCCTCCGCTGGAACCGCTGTGCATAAAGCTACCGACGCAAGCCCTGCGAGCAACCACACAAGAAACAATTTGGATCGAATCAACGCGATTTCCTCATCACTTCGACAAGTCCGATTGCGCAGCCAATGATACCCTGGCCAGGGCTCAGTGGTCATACCACACTAGCTTCGAAGCAATTTGCAAATAGGACATTGTTTCTGGCAGGATCATTGCCCTATGAATTCCTTCCGCACCGATCGTCGAGAACTTCTTCGCTTCAGCGCCCTCGGGCTGGGAGCTGTCGTGGGCACCGCGTTACCCGAAGCCCATGCCGCTCCTTATGCCGCCGCCTCTCCGGGAGGCACGGGGCTCTTCGACATTCGCACCTATGGGGCGGTTGGCGACGGCAAGGCTGTCGATTCGCCTGCCATCAACAAGGCGATCGAAGCCGCAGCAGCCGCTGGCGGTGGAACCGTCGTCTTCCCTGCGGGAACCTGGCTAAGTTTCTCGATTCATCTGAAGAGTCACGTCGGACTCTATCTCGCTCACGGAGCAACCATCCTCGCGGCAGAGTCGCCGCTTCCCGGCTCGACCACCGGCTACAACGGCGGCACCTACGACGCGGCTGAGCCGAACGCCCCGTGGGAGGACTACCAGGATTACGGTCACAATCACTGGCACAATTCCCTGATCTGGGGCGAAGGTATCATCGACATCAGCATCACCGGTCCTGGCGTGATCTACGGCAAGGGTCTCAGCTTCGGAGCCAATCGCGTTGCTCGGGGGAACTACCCCATCTATGTGGCCGAGCAGGCCGGCGTGGGTAACAAAAGCATCGCGCTGAAGAACTGTCACAATGTCCTGCTGCGTGATTTTTCCATCCTTAAGGGCGGTCACTTTGGATTGCTGCTCACCGGCGTTGACAACCTCACCATCGACAATCTCATGATCGACACCGATCGCGACGGTATGGACATCGATTGCTGCCGCAATGTACACGTCTCCAACTGCACGGTGAATTCGCCCTGGGATGACGGCATCTGTCCCAAGAGTAGCTATGCGCTCGGTTATGCCCGGGCGACAGAGAATGTGACAATCACCAATTGTTATGTCACCGGAACATACGAGCTTGGCACCTTGCTCGACGGCACATCCAAAAAGTTCGCGCCGGATGCCCGCGTCGGCCGTACAGGTCGTATCAAGTGCGGTACTGAGTCGAATGGTGGCTTTAAGAACATCACTATTTCCAATTGCGTCTTTGACGGGTGCAACGGTCTTGCCCTCGAAAGTGAGGACGGCGCCCTCTGCGAAGACATCGCCGTTTCGAACATCACCATGCGCGACATCGTCTCGGCGCCCATCTTTGTGCGACTCGGTGCTCGCCTGCGCGGACCAAAGGAGACTACCAAAGTCGGCGAGATGCGCCGCATCCTCATCAGCAACGTGACGAGTTACAACGCTCAATCCAGGCTGTGCTCCATTCTCAGCGGCATCCCCGACTACCTCATCGAAGACGTCAAGCTCTCCGGCATCTACCAGCATCATGTCGGAGGAGCGTCCCAGGACTCACTCGCTATTCGTCCACCTGAGTTCGAAAACAAGTATCCGGACCCCGGCATGTTCGGTCCCATGCCTTCTCAGGGCTTTTTTCTTCGGCATATCCGCAATCTGGAGGTTAGTCACGTGGAAATCGCGGCGGCCTCACCCGACCCCCGCCCCAGCTTTTACCTGACCGATGTCAACCGAGCCGATTTTATCGCGGTTACCGCGCCCACGGGGAACCCGGCATTCCATCTGGAACAGGTGACGGACATCCGCATTCTGCTGAGCCGGGCTGCCAAAGATGCGGTGACGGCCAGCGCTGATAAGCAGGTACTCTAGCCGGACCACAGCCAGTCGCCATCGCTGCAAGCGCGCCTTCGCGAGAATTTCAATTGGAAGTGTGGTCTGACCAACCGGCGATGCAGGAGCCTGGCTGCTCGCTGCGGATTGACGGCACACTGCGCAACGCCAGTGCGGTTCCATCTGGGAAAAGAGGCCGCATCCTCGACGAAAGCGCGACGGCCCGTAAGGCGCTTTCCGAGTGCGTTACAAGCATCTCCCCCGTGCTGATGACGCCGGCGAGATTACCCATAAATGCAAGATTGTAAATGGCATTGTCGCTGGGAGCCCCGCTGTTTCAGGACCGAGGAATTCATCGTCCGTGCCGGCAGGATCAACCCTCCGGGGAATGCCCGTTCCCAATTTCTCGCTTGACAGGTCAATTCCGCCTCCACGATACTGTTCCGTCTTAGCAACAGGTCAGACCTCTCAGCACAAGGATTTTGAATCGGCAGTTCTTTTGGAGGCTTCTATGAGGAGCGTACGCTCTGGTAAATCGGCAGTGCTCGGACCCTGGTTTGCCACGCTTTGCCTGGTGACACTCCTCCTGCTTTCCGCCCACGCGAACGCGCAGATCGCCGGAACCGGCAACGTGCAGGGCGCGGTTGAAGATGCATCCGGTGCGGTCATCCAGAATGCGGCTGTCACCATCACCGATGTAGCAACCCAGGTGAAGCACTTCACCAGGAGCGACAACGCGGGACTCTACGTCTTTCCCGGCCTTCCCGTCGGCACATACACCCTCAATGTCGTCGCTACAGGCTTCGAGACCTACGAGCAGACAAACATCGTCCTCGAAGTTGGCAGCAGCATCGCGATCAACGCAAGTCTCAAGGTCGGCCAGACGGACACGAAGATCGAGGTCCACGCGGAAGGGCTGGCCCTGCAGACCGAGGACCCCTCCTTCAAGCAGACGGTAGACGAGAAAGACATCACCGAGATGCCCCTGAACTCCAGCAGCCGTCAGATCACAGGTCTGCTGAACATTTCCGGTGGTTCCACTACCGCGGCCGGGAACGACTTTACCGGCAGTAAGTACTCCTACCAAACTATTGCTATCTCCATTGCCGGGGGAAACGGCAACACAACGCTGTGGCGCCTCGACGGTGGTGATAATCAGGACTACATGGGCAACGGCAACCTACCGTTCCCCTTCCCCGATGCAGTTAGCCAGTTCAGCGTGGAATCTACCGTGCTTGGCGCCGGGGATGGCGAGCACACCGGCGGTTATGTCAACGCCGTTACTCGCTCCGGGACCAATACCTACCACGGCACGGCCTTCGAGTTCATTCGCAACAACTACCTCGATGCCACGAACTTCTATTCCGTCTCACCGGATACGCTGCACCAGAATGAGTACGGCGGCACCTTCGGCGGCCGAATCATACGCGACAAGCTGTTTGCGTTTGCCGGGTATCAGCACCTCCATGCCGATCAGACTCAGTCCAGCACCGAGGCCTTTGTGCCCACCGCGGCCAACCTGGCAGGCGACTTCTCGGTTACCGACGGACCTGGCTGCGAGGCATCGAAGAAATTCGTGCAACTGGTCGACCCTCTGACCGGCGCGACTCTGCCCGGCGATAAATACCCGACCCCGCCAACCTATCTCAAGCAATCGCTGGCCCTCCAGGGTTATCTGCCCAATATTGACCCAGCCGTGGATGTCAGCAATTGCGGGCTTGTCTCCTACTCCATCCCCTCGAAAACTTCCGACAATGAGTTCGTCACCAGGGTCGACTACACCATCAACCAGAAGAACAACCTGTACGGCCGGTATTTTATCGACGGGTACCAGGCCCCGGCATTCTACTCACCCAACAACATCCTCATCACCACGCAATCCGGGAACATCGAACGGACGCAGTCGCTTACCCTGGGCTGGATCGACAGCTTCACTCCGAATACGGTGAATGCGGCGCACGCCACCGTTATGCGGCGCGTGGATAACCGTGGATATGCGGCCAACGACATTAATGCGGCTACCCTCGGCGTCTCCATCTTTCAGCCCATACCCAACGGCCTGCAGATCTCCGAAGGCAAGTTCACCATTGGTGGCGGCACCAACTCGGTTGCCCACTTCAACGACAACACGCTCGCCCTCGACGACGACGTCACCATGGTGCGCGGAAAGCACCAGATCATCTGGGGTGGAGAATGGGTGCAGAACGAGCTCAATATCTCCAACGGATACGAATCCAACGGCCAATTTGCTTTCAACGGAGAATACAGCGGCAGCGGGCCGAATGGCGGCAGCGTTATCGGCGACCAGAACCTGGACTTTCTGTGGGGCACGATGAATACCTTCCAGCAGAGCAAGGAGGAGCAGAACGCGCTGCGCGGGGCAATTCCCAGCCTTTATGCCCAGGATACATTCCACGCCACGCCACGACTGACCCTGGTGGCCGGGGTGCGCTGGGGCCCGAATTTCATGCCCGTGGATTACTTCAATCGCGGCAGCGTATTCAACTACAGCGACTTCCTCTCCAACACCATCAGCACTATCTACCCGAACGCACCCGCCGGGATCCTGTTCTATGGGGACAAGGGCGTGCCCAGAGGGTTCACGCAAAACTCACCCTGGCAGTTCTCTCCCAACATCGGCGCATCCTGGGATCCATTCGGCAACGGCAAGACGGTTATCCGCGCCGGCGCCGAGCTCGCCTATGACAAGCCCAACTTCTTCACCGGCCAGCGCACCAATCAGAACCCGCCCTTTGCCACTGCCATCAGCAATACCCAGACATCGGGAACAGGTCCCATGACTTTCGGAGCCCCTTGGTCCGTAGGCTCCATCACGACCAGTCCATTTCCCCAAGCCATCGTTCCTACCCCGTCTCAAGCGATCTTCTATTCACAATCCCAGTACATCGTGATGCCCAGCCAGTTTCACCCGGCTTACACCATGCAGTGGACGCTCAGCGTTCAGCATGAGTTTCCCGCCGGTTGGCAGGCCCAGGTCGACTACATCGGGAACCACACGGTACATGATCCGATGGGCACGCCTCTCAACCCGGCGGTTTTCATCCCCGGAGTATGGGGCGCGGGCGGCACTGGTTGCGCCGGCATCGTGACTACGGGGCCGGCAGCTGTGAAACCGGGAGCAGCGGGAACGAACTGCTCTACGACCAAGAACGAGAACTCACGCTTTGCGCTCGCCATCGCGAACCCTGCTCAGGGTAACCAGATCGAAGGCGGCGGCTCGGGTTCGGTCACAGTTAATGACATCGGCACGGCCAGCTACAACGGCATGGTGGCCACGCTGCAGCATCGCCTCTCAACGACCTTCAGCTTTTTGGCTAACTATACCTGGTCCAAGTGCCTGGACATCGCCGACGGTCAGGGCGATATCTCCCAGGGCCTCTTTGAGAATCCCAACAACCCCAGGATGGACTGGGGACCGTGCGGCTTTGACTACAGGGATGTTACGAATTTCACCATTGTCGCCCGCAGTAACTTCCACGATCTGTCTCGCCCGGAACGTCTCCTCGTCAACGATTGGGAAATTGGTCCCCTGGTGCACATCACCAGCGGTGCCGCTGTCAACGTAATTGCCGGAGTAGATAATTCCCTTACCGATGAGGCCGAGGATCGCCCCAACCTGGTGCCTGGCGTCAATCCCTACGCCGAGGTGGAATTCTTCAAAGGCAGTGGCGAGGCGAACCGCGAATACCTCAACCCGGCCGCCTTTGCCGCGGTGACCGCCGATTGTCCCGGCGGCAATGTGAACGGATGTGCCGCGGAGGGAACGTTTGGAAACATCAGCAGGAATGCCTTCCGCACGCCTCCCTTCTTCCAGTTCGATTCTCAGGTATCCCGGATATTCCCGCTCCACGAACGGCTGAACCTGGACCTTCGCTTAGAGGCTTTCAACGTGCTGAACCACCCGAATTTCGGGAGCCCAACCGCAACGCTCTCGTCATCCACCTTCGGCCAGATTTCTTCGACTGCGACGACTAATAGCTTCAGCGCCAGGGTCTTTCAAGGGAGCGCAAAAATCATCTTTTAAGCTGAGCGCGGCTCCTCAAAGAATCCACAAGCCGCGCCTGCAGCACGACTTATCGCCGCTGGAGTTCTCGAATTGGCGTCTCATTGTTTGCGCTGAGCGAGTCCTGTTCCTGAATCTGGCGGGCGTGTGCAGTGACTCTGGCTATCCGAAAGCCAGGATAGGTCGAGATTTTGACCGAGTCGACCTCCGCGGCGTTGAACCTGTCGCCGATGCGATCCAACGCGCGAGTGGTGGCCTGGGAGATAGCTGATGCCTCGGTCCTGCCGCATCCGAAGCGGGAGCTGGCTTTCTGCACCCACATGAAGTGCCAGCCCGCACCGCGCAAGGCCACATCGAGACCAGTGGAGGAAATATCCCCCGCCGACATCCAGTCCTTGTTGAATCGCTCCTGTTTCATCCTCATGCCGTCCGGCAGCAGACAGTCATTGCGGAGAAACATCGAACGCAAATTCACCACTTTGGTTTTCCCGATGTTTCCGCTTCCGCCGGGACACCGACGGAGCCGCCCACCTGCGCATTGGGTACTGCTTCAGGAGCAATCGGGTGGCTGGGACTGATGCTGATGTCGGCCGCTTCGGCATTCGTGCCGGGCGCCGCGCCTTCCGGATCGGCTTTGGGATTCGGACGGGTCAGCCCGAATGGATAAACTGATGCACCCGTAGAGAGATGGTCCTTTTCATCGGACTTCTTGATGAGACTCATAGCCGCTCCAGTGGTTCCGTGGACTTGCCTGAAAGGTGCTCGTCTGGAGCGGAATCTGGATAGCTGAAGGCGAGAAAGAAGAAACCGAAACTAACTGTTCCTAACGATACGCCTTCGATAGCCTGTCAGAGTGAGCAAAACGACACAGTCAGTACCCGGAATGCCGCAAGCCATAGCCGCAAGGCATAATGGATTCCCAGGATGCCGCTCGCGCGACGGGAGTTTGTCGCTCATCGCTCTCAATGCGTTACCCGCAACCCGCAAGGAGAAGCTGCATCCCAAGAGAGGAGGTTTTGGATGACCGCTTCCCGCTCGGACGCGCTGGTTCTCTTCGGGGTGACCGGCGATCTCGCCCACAAGATGATCTTCCCCGCGCTCTATGCCATGGTGAAGCGGGATGAGCTCAGCGTGCCGGTCATTGGCGTCGCTTTTCCAAAGTTGACCCTGGAGCGGCTGCATCGACGCGTGACGGACAGCATCAGGCGGGCAGGAGGCATTGACGACAAGCGAGCCCTCGATCGGCTCCTGTTCCTGCTTAAATATGTCAGCGGCGATTACAAAGACCCCGCCACGTTCGCGGCGATCAGGAAGGCATTGGGCAGCGCTCGCCGGCCCGCTCACTACCTCGCCATCCCACCTTCACTTTTCGAGACAGTGATTCAGGCGCTCGCTGCAGCGAAGCTGTCCGATCATGCGCGGGTGATTGTCGAGAAGCCCTTCGGCCGCGACCTCGCCTCAGCGTGCGAGCTCAACCGGGTTGCACGTTCCGTTTTTCCGGAAGACTCGATCTTCCGCATCGATCACTTCCTCGGAAAGGAGGCGATCATGAATATCCTCTATTTCCGATTCGCCAATTCCTTTCTGGAGCCGATCTGGAACCGCAACTATGTTTCCAATGTTCAGATCACTCTGTCGGAGAGCTTTGGCATCGGAAGCCGCGGCGCGTTTTATGAAACCGCCGGCTGTCTTCGCGACGTGATCGAGAACCATCTCTTTCAGATCGTTGCGCTGCTGGCTATGGAGCCGCCTGCTGGCCGTGACTTCGGAGACGTGCAGAACGAAAAAGAAAAGATCTTCAAGGCCATGCGCGCTCTTGCCCCCGACGACGTGGTGCGCGGGCAGTATGCCGGCTATCGCAAAGAGCCGGATGTGGCGAGGAATTCCGATGTCGAGACCTTCTGCGCGCTTCGTCTTTTCATCGACTCATGGCGCTGGCAGGGTGTCCCGTGGTACCTGCGCTCCGGCAAGTTTCTGCCCTCAACCGCGACCGAGGTTTTGGTGCAACTGAAGGCTCCGCCCCAGGATTTGTTTGCGGATGCGGCGCCTGGCCACGGCCGTGGCAACTACCTGCGTTTTGCTCTTTCCCCGAACTCGGCCGTGGCTCTGGCAGCTCGCGTCAAGCTTGCCGGCAAGGAGTTCGTCGGAGAGCAGCGGGAACTGTATCTCTGTGAAGAGCAGGCGGGAGAGGAAACCCCCTACGAGCGGTTGTTAGGCGATGCCATGCGGGGCGATGGCGCGCTTTTTACCCGGGAAGATGCGGTCGAGGCCGCGTGGGCTGTGGTCGATCCGATCCTGAAGCATCACCATCGGGTTCGTCCCTATCGACGGGATACCTGGGGTCCGAAAGAGGCTAACTCGATTCTTGCGCCGGGATGTTCCTGGCATAACCCGGAGTAACTCCCGATAACTGCCTGATCGTCGGATCTGCACATTCAGGTGCGAGCCGGTTTAGTTGGGCGGGAGTCCGTAAACGTCGAGCTCGCCGCTGACTGACGTACTGCCGTCGGCGCCGCCCGTGTTGTTGCCACGGGTGGGGACATAGACTTTTCCGTTTGCGACGGTCGGGACTGTGAATTTCACCGCATTACCTGCCGCGTTGCCGGTTCCCTGCGAGCTGTTCCACAACTCATTGCTCAGATTCGTGGCCATATAGGCATACAGAACCGCGGGGCCGCAACCGAGGGACCCCCCCGTGCAGTAGTTGCTGTTATCGAGAGCCCAGACAATCCCGTTGGTGTAATCGGGCGCGGAGGAAACGGAAGGCGTCGGTGCGGGCGAGACGAAAGCATTGGGACCTGTCGTGGCAAGCACCGTCATCGTCGCCGTAGAAGCGCTGAGAGCAAGCGCCTGCATTGGGTTGTACTGGGTGGCAATGTACAAAGTCGAATTCCAGAATGCACCGGTAGAAAAAATGCCCGAGCTGAGAGCAATTCTCTGCCATGCGTTGGTATCGCCGAGGCCGCCCATCCGATCGCGATTCAGAAGGTAAAGAGCTCCATCCTTGCCACCGCCGATGACCAGGTGAGTTGGGTTGGCGCCATTGGCCGGCAGATCGACCAGAATCGTAGCGCCGCCGGAGCCGAAATCGTTGTCATTATTGTTGTCAGACAGCTGATCGGAGGGCGTGAAGTATTGACTGACGCTCAGACTGCTGCTGAGCTCCAGGAACGAATCGCCATAATCGTTATTGGGAGGTGTCGTACTCGTGACGTCGAAGTTCCCATTGCCGGTGATGAGATAGAGATTGCCGGATGAGTCGACGGCAGGCGCGCCCCCACTCATCCAGATGCCGCCTTGTCCAGCATTGGGAGTGTCGTTGTAGACGCTGACCTGGGAGAGATTGCTCGCGTTATAGCCGATGACCCAGCCATAGTATGGGGTCTTGTCCTCGTGCGAGGCCCAAACAACATAGACCACACCGTTAGCGAGAGCCAGGCCTGGGCGCTGGTTCTCCTGCTGGGCGACGAAGGTGGTGGTTGTGCCACCGTCACCGGTGCCGGGGTAAGTAGCGCTGATGCTGACCGGCCCGGAGAACTTCTCATTGCCGGTGGTTAAATCAATGGCGTGCAGCCGCTGGTAGAACGTCGGCCCGGAAAGAATCACGGACTTCGAAACGACGTACAGCGTATTCGTCGTTGGATCGATTACCGGCGTCCCGATGACACCCACTTCCGGCTGAATGCTGCCATAGCCCTGTCCGAGGAGAGAAGCTGGCACGGGGCCTTCGCCGGGATTCCCGCCATGTGCCGCATCCAGCAGATTGGCGTGCCACAACGGTGTGCAGGGAGTCGTGTTTGAATCCGCGTCAAAGGCGTAGAGGCTGTCGTTGGTGGTGGCTACAAAGACCGCATTGTGCTGGGCCGCCGCGATAGTGAGGTTCGGAACCCAGAGCGGCTGCGTGTAAATGGAGGAGTCGACCGAGCAGGAGAACAGTTTGCCGAAGGTCGCTGTCGTCACATTGGATGTGGTCAGCGCGTACTCCTGGGTGTCGGCGCCATCGCGAGACAGATCGTTGTGATAAGTGAAGACTCCCGCAAGATTGGTAACTCCGACTGTGACAGAAGCGAAGATCGCATTGTCAGAAACGCTGGTGGCCGTGATGGTATAAACGCCCGGCGTGACTGGAGGCGTGTAAGTGACGGCTACCCCGCTCAGGCTGCTGGCCGCGGAGAAAGTGCCGCAGGCGGTGCCTGTGCATGCGGATCCGCTGGCTGACCAGTTCACGCCCGCCGTGTCGTTGGTGGTTGGCGTGACCGACAGGGTTTGTGTGGTGGTGATGCCCGCGCGTACGGGCGAGACAGATGCTGTGATTCCGGATGATGGAACGACGGTGAGCGTAAGGTTGACGGCTTTGTTCTGGGCGGGGTTGCTGGAGTCGGTCAGAGTGAACGTGAGCGGCGTCGCGCTGACCGTTGCCGCCGGCGTTCCGGTGATCCCCCCGGTTGCGGCATTGAGCGACAGATTCGCAGGCAGAGCGCCGCTCGTGAGAGACCAGGTATACGGTGCCGTGCCTCCGGTAGCAGTGAGGGTTAACTGGTAGTTTGTGCCGACCTCTCCGTTGGGCAGCGATGTGGTGGTGATGATCAGCGTTGCTGGAGTGATTGTGAGGGTGAGGCTGACAGATTTGTTCTGGGCTGGGTTGCCGGAGTCGGCGACCGAGAACGTTAGCGGTGTAGCGCTGGCGCTTGCGGTCGGCGTTCCGCTGATCGTCCCTGTGGATGGAGTGAGCGACAGGCCGGCGGGCAGAGTGCCGCTGGTCAGAGCCCAGGTGTACGGAGTGGTGCCGCTCGTGGCCGCAAGGCTCGCGGTGTACGCGGTTCCGACTTGGCCATTCGGTAACGAAGTTGTGGTGATGACCAGCGTTGCCGGAGCGACGGTCAACGTGAGGCTGACGGTTTTGTTCTGAGCCGGGTTGCCGGAATCAGCCACTGTAAAGGTGAGCGGTGTGGCGCTGGCGGTCGCCGTGGGCGTGCCGCCGATCGTCCCCGTCGCTGGAGTGAGCGACAGGCCGGTAGGCAGAGTGCCGCTGGTCAGAGACCAGCTATACGGCGTCGTGCCTCCGGTGGCCGCAAGGGTCGCGCTGTACGCGGTTCCCGCCTGGCCGTTGGGTAAGGAAGTGGTGGTGATGGCCAGCGTGGCCGGAGCGATGGTGAGCGTGAGGTTGACGGTTTTGTTCTGAGCCGGGTTGCCGGAGTCGGTGGCAGTGAAGGTAAGGGGAGTAGCGCTGGCGAAGGCCGTGGGTGTGCCGCCGATCGTCCCCGTCGCTGAAGTGAGCAACAAGCCGGCAGGCAGGGTGCCGCTAGTCAAAGACCAGGTATAAGGTGTCGTGCCTCCCGTGACCGCGAGGGTCGCGCTGTACGCGGTTCCGACCTGGCCGTTGGGTAAGGAAGTGGTGGTGATGGCCAGTGTCGCCGGAGCGATGGTGAGGGTGACGCTGACGGTCTTAGTCTGAGCCGGATTGCCGGAATCGGTGGCAGCGAAGGTAAGTAGTGAAGCGCTGGCGGAGGCGGTCGGTGTTCCGCTGACCGTCCCGGCATTCAATGACAGGCCGGAGGGCAGAGTGCCGCTGGTTAAAGACCAGGCGTACGGCGTGGTGCCCCCCGTGGCCGCAAGGGTTGCGGTGTACGCTGTTCCGACCTGACCACTGGGCAACGACGTTGTGGTGATGATCAGCGTCGCTGGAGCGATGGTCAATGTGAGGTTGACGGCTTTAGTCTGAGCCGGGTTGCCGGAGTCTGTGACCAAGAACGCCAGCGGAGAAGCGCTGGCGGAGGCCGTCGGTGTGCCGCTGATCGTCCCCGTCGCTGGAGTGAGCAACAGGCCGGCGGGCAGATTGCCGCTGGTCAAAGACCACGTATAAGGAGTCGTCCCACCTGTGGCAGCGAGGGTCGCGCTGTAGGCCGTTCCCACCTGCCCGTTGGGCAGCGAGGTCGTCGTGGTAATCGCCAGCGTCGTTGGAGCCATCGCCGCGATAGTCAGTGTCAAACTCACCGATTGCACTTGAGCCGGATTGCCGGAGTCTGTCACGGTGAATGTCAGCGGCGTAGCGTTGGCCGCTGCCGTCGGCGTCCCACTAATTGCCCCCGCACTCAACGACAGGCCGGCGGGCAGAGTGCCGCTGGTCAGAGCCCAGGTGTACGGAGTGGTGCCTCCCGTGGCCGCAAGGGTCGCGCTGTACGCGGTTCCCACCTGCCCGTTGGGCAGCGAGGTCGTGGTGATCGTCAACGGCGGGGGCGCGACGGTCCGAGTAGCATCCGTATTCGCTCCGCAACCGTTCACCACGACGGCGGCAAGCGACAGGGTTAGGGCATATGCGAGCGCTGGCAACGAGATCCCGCGAAGCCAGACGCACCCGGAGACCCGTAGACTGCGCAGGATCCGCGAACCCCCATTTCCAGGCACACCCCACCTCATGCTTCCAGCAACCTGGCAGCAAAAGCTGCACAATATTCGTAGCATGGTCCGTGAGCACTGCCCATCGATTTGTAGTACTTTGGCGATGGGGCGAGGCAGGTACCGGTTAACATTACCGGTTAGCATTACCGGGGTGTTACTTTTCTAACTTACCTTCGCGCAGCTGACGAACCGCGCTACAGCTCCGCTGGATTAACCATCGATCCTTCCAAAGTTCGGGCGGGTTCTGAGAGCTGGAAATTTCGATTACGTTTGTTGCTCGCTCCTACACACTTATGAGGCTTACAAATGAAACGAGTCGTTATCGCAATCCTTGGAGTCGCAGCAGTTGCATTGTTGTTGCTGCTGCTCCATGCCTATCTCGCACGGCCTGGGAAGAGGATCCTGTTTACGTGGAGTAATTCGCTTAATTCGTTGGTTCCGGATTGCAGCACGACTGTGACAAAACGCTGCATATCGGGACTTACTCTGACAGACGCTACAGCAGCCACGGTGGTCAGTTCCACCATCTCTCCGAGTGAGACGACGTACACCTATTCGCCCCCTGGCGGCATCCCGATTGGATACAGTCACACATTTACGCTCGTGACGAATGCCATCGACTCTTCCGGCGTCGCCGTCAGCTCCGTACCAGCTACTGTGACCGTGACCCACAGTGCCTGGCATTTTCGACCCGGATTTAGGGCAGTCATTCAGTACTGAGTTCCCGCATACACGTACGCCGTGCAGCCGGTTGCGGCCCTGAACCGCCCTTTTTTCGAAGGACAGACAACGCGGGCACGTTATATTCTTGACAGCACAACCCCGGGGTTTCGTCGTCCCTTCATCTCGGGTACGTGCGTTCCGAATCGCACTGGCATGGAAAACAATCCCAAACGACCAGCGAGCGACATGCCCACGCAAATCGGCATAGCTACCGCCGTGAGCAGTTCCAGCGATAATCTGGGTCCAGGCCAGACTCAGGGACCCGAGACCCTGGTGCCGCCCTCACGCACCGGCAGTCCGGCACCCGCCGCACCCACCCTGGCGGGCATTGCGAGCCCCCCACCGTCGCAGAGCCGGCCCGCGAGCCGTGAATCGGCAGGGTCCTGGAGTGAAGGCGGACCGGAGCTGGAGCCCGGAACCATTCTCGCCGCGCGCTACGAGATTCTCACCGTACTTGGCACGGGTGGCATGGGCTCGGTTTACAAGGCGCAGGATCGCGAACTCGATCGCCTGGTTGCGCTCAAGGTCATCCGCCCGGAACTGGCCCGCAACACCGCCATCGTCGATCGTTTCAAGCAGGAGCTGCGCCTCTCGCACAAGGTCACCCACCGCAACGTCGTCCGCATGTACGACCTGGCCGAAGACTCCGGCCTGCGCTTCGTCACCATGGAGATGGTCGAGGGCCGCGATCTGCGCTCCATCATGGAAGAGCGCGGCAAGATGCCGTCCGATGAGACCGTCGAGATCCTGCAGCAGATTTGTTTCGCGCTCGAAGCTGCCCACAGCGTCGGCATTCTGCACCGCGACCTCAAGCCGCAAAATGTGATGAGGGAAAATTCCGGTCGCGTGGTCGTCATGGACTTCGGCCTCGCCCGCACCATCGAGGGCGACGGAATGACCCAATCCGGCGCTCTCGTTGGCACGATGGAATATATGTCGCCCGAGCAGGCGCTGGGCAAGGACCTCGATCAGCGCTCCGACATTTTCGCGCTGGGGCTGATCGGCTACGAGATGCTGACTGGCATCATGCCGTTTCGCGCCGAGAGCGCCATTGCCAGCCTGCTCAAGCGAACCCGCGATCGCGCCGAACCGTGCGTAAAGCTCGATGCGAACATTCCCGGCGCGCTGAGCGACATCATCGCGAAGTGCCTCGAAAACGACGTCGAGGTCCGTTACAAGAATGTCGGCGAAGTTCTTCACGATCTGGAAGCATGGCGCGGCAAGACGGCCGCCGCCAGCCTGCACTTCCCGGCGAATGTGCCCTCCAGCGGCATCAGCGGCCGCTGGCTCACGGCTATTGGAGCAGGAGTGGTGGTGATCGCGCTCGTAGCCACGATCCCGTTGGCGATCCGGCATTTCACCGGACCTCATACCTCAACTCAGGTCGCCACTGCGCCGGGCATCTCTCTGGCGATCATGCCCTTCTATAACGCCTCTCTGGATCCATCGCTCGACTGGCTCGGATCAAGCCTCGCCGAGATGCTCGGCACCGACATTGGCCAGTCCGCCCAGGTGCGCATGGTTTCGCAGGATCGACTGCAGCAGGTTCTTGGGGATCTCCATCTCTCCGCGAACTCCCAGGTGGATGTGCCCACGCTGCGCCGCGTTGCCGAATTCACCAATGCGCAGACCGTCGTCTTCGGACAATACATCAAGGCCGGCAATCAGATTCGCATCAATACTACGATCCTCGACCTGGCCCACCACACGCGATTAACCGTGATGACCGACGTCTCGCAGGACAAGGATTTGCTGGCCGGCGTGGACAAGCTGGCCGGCGAGTTACGGGAGAAGCTGACCGCAGATCCTGCAGTGCTCAAGGATTTGAAGGCGCATGCCGAGCGCCCATCGACAACGTCGGTGGAT
>Ga0182018_10002714_pt1 | contig 17119 bp, 13 predicted proteins | sample 812P2MmetaG_FD_120490 | JGI IMG/M metagenome (GOLD analysis project Ga0182018, IMG submission 120490) | Permafrost microbial communities from Stordalen Mire, Sweden - 812P2M metaG | ecosystem: Environmental > Terrestrial > Soil > Wetlands > Permafrost | place: Sweden: Stordalen | collected... | reverse complement strand
CGCCTCGAAGACACGATCGTGAAAACCAACGTCGATGCCATCAAAGAAATCGTGCGCCAGGTGCGGCTGCGCGATCTGGGCGGCATCATCATCATCGACTTCATCGATATGGACGAGCGTCGCAACCGGCAAAAGGTAATGCAGGCGCTTGAGGAAGCATTGCGCCTCGATCGCGCACCGTCAAAAGTGCTGCAGTTCAATGATTTTGGCCTGGTGGCGATCACGCGCAAAAGAGTGAAGCAATCGCTCGAACGGACCATCGGGACGCCGTGTCCTTATTGCCAGTCCACTGGCTTTGTGAAATCGGTGAATACCGTCTGCAACGAGGTGTATGTCGAGATGCGCAAGATCTCGAACCATCTCGAGCATAGCGACGTCATGTTGCGCGTGAACCCGGAGGTCGCGAAAGCTCTGAAGCTAAACAACGCGAAGCTCTTGAATGAGATGGAAGAGCTCACCAAGAAGACAATTATTGTGAAGTCGGACCCAGCCCTGCATCAGGAGCAGTTCGACATTCACTAGTCGCTTCGACCGGTTAGAGCAGGTCCAGGAAGGGACGGGCATTTTGTCCGTCCCTTTACTATTTTTCGGGTTTGCCTCGCGCGGTGCGTTGCGTCTTGGTGAGTCGCGTATTGAGGTGGACAAGAGGTCTGCCTCTTACGCGACGGCGATAAGCTTGGCGGCCTCGGCCGATCGCGCGCGCAGTTTTTCGATTGAGCTGCGCAGCGGCTCGCGGTAAGACTGGATTTCCGGCCGCTGATCGGCAGCGAGGGCCTTAACCCCTTCCCCGAGGCGCGAAGCAAGATCCATGAGAACTACCAGGGAATCGGCGTGCAGCTTCCAGACCGAAGGGGAATTCCGCGAACGCTTGAGCTCTTCTATCTCGGTGGTAATTCGGGCCGCGATCGCGACCGTGCGCAGCAGCATTCGCGCCGCGTCCGCTCGGGCGCCCGCTTGCTCAAGATAGTCGGCGGTGTAGGCCTCAACCTCGGCTGGAGTGAGCACCAGGTTGAAATAACGCATGGGTACAATCTGGCGGAACTTGGGGTCGGCAACGCGCACGAAGACGCGGATCGATTCTTCTACTCGCCGCAGTTTCGCTTCTTCAACCGAAACTGCCTGCGGAGTGATCGCAACCGGAACATACTTCGGAGCCAGTGCCGGCGCAGCCGCGGCAGCCTGGCCGCTTGCGCGACTAACCGACTTGGAGTCCAGATGAACCGGTAGAATCGGCGGACGGCGCGCCAACTCCTTTTTCAGCCGCGCCACGCGGCGGAATTTTTCCAGCGCCGCGGCATAGTCGACCTTCAGCAACGCCTCCTGGTCCAGAGTGGCGACATGCTCGACTGTGATCTCGACGCCGTCAACTGTGCTGAGAATATTGCCGCCGAGTTCTTCGAGGCGGTTGGCAAAAGCCCTGATCTCTTGCGTGGCGAGATCGAATAGCTTATGAAAGCGATCGCCGAACGCGGCATTGTACGGCGCAAGAGTGGCCAGCACTCCGGGGTGATAGATCGATTCACCGAGCGCAGCTTTCAATTCTCGCACCCGCTGAATAATTCCAGAATCCATGAGAGCGCAGAAATCCTGAAAGCGATTGGCTTGGTCGAGCAAGGGGCTGAATTCGCGCAGCAGTTGAACATCGGCATCCGATAACACGGGCGCTTCTGATTCCGAGAGAATCTCAAGCAGCGCAATTTCAAACGGAGACAGCGGAATCGAACCATCGAGTCCGTAGCCGCGCCGCTCCCACTGCCCGGGAACGCGAGGATGGCGAAAGAGAAACGTTGCGACTAGATCGGTTTTATCGCGATTCGCGCCGGTGTCATCGCGATGGCGCACAAAGTAGCGCAACAGTCCTTCAGCTACCTCAGGATCAAGCCCCGGTTGCACCGCGAGCCGCAGCATGGCCGGAGTGATCGCCATGTCGAGCAGCTTGATCCACAGGTGCATCTTATCGAGGGTAGAGCGTACATCCTCGGTTTCGCCGATGACGTCAGGAGCGAGTTCGGCAGGTGCGGGAAGTTCTCCTCCAAGTTGGTCGCTCAGCAGCCGCTGGTAGAAACTTTGCACGGTGGCCAGCAAGGCCAGTTCCCATTGGGGATCCTCAAGCAAAGTCAACTCCTCCAAGATGGCGCAGCACTATTTTTCGGGGGACTATCTAGCTAGTAAAACTGAAAGGAACCGGCGACGCAATTGGTTACCTGGTTACGGAAGTGACTGCACCATTTCCCCCGCGTAAACACTGGCCAAAACCCACTATTGGAAGACGACCGTCTTGTTCCCGTAGAGCAGAATGCGGTTCTCCACGTGCCATCGCACCGCGCGTGAAAGGACCATTTTTTCCAGGTCGCGGCCTTTTTGTAACAGATCGTCGACTGTGTCGCGATGGTAAATGCGGACGACATCCTGCTCGATGATGGGTCCGTCATCGAGCACGCGAGTAATGTAGTGGGAGGTGGCTCCGATAATCTTGACGCCCCTCTGAAACGCCTGGTGGTAGGGCTTGGACCCGACAAATGCAGGCAAGAAAGAGTGGTGAATATTGATGAGGTTCTCCGAGCCGATGCTCTCAATGAGCTCATGCGAGAGCACCTGCATGTAACGCGCCAGCACGACCAGGGTGCATTGATGCTCGCGCACCAGAGCGATCTGTTTCTGCTCTGCCTCACGCTTGTTTTCTTTGCTGACAGGTATGACGAAATAAGGCACTCGGTAGAAGTCGGCGATCCGCTGGTTGTCGGGGTGGTTGGAAATTATCAGCGGAATATCGCAATGCAGTTCGCCACTCTGCTGACGGTAGAGCAGGTCTTGCAGGCAATGGTCGTACTTCGAGACGAAAATGGCGACGCGCGGCCGGTCGGCGGAGCGGGCAACGCGCCAGTCCATCTGGAACTCACGCGCGAGGGGAGAAAAACGTTGGGAAAATTCCGCAAAATCAAAATCGAAATCAGCCACGTCGAACTCAACCCGCGTCAGAAACAGGTTCGACGCTTCGTCTCCGTGCTCGTCGTTGCACAGGATGTTGCCGTTGTGTTTGAAAATAAAATCGGCAATCGATGCGACTACGCCTTTGCGGTCGGGACAAGAGACGAGAAGGATGGCGGAATTATGCATCATTACAAATAAGTGTAGCGGTTTACTCGGCGCTCCTCGGTGTAACCCGTGGTTCGCGGATTTTGATTTTGGCCCGGAGCGTGCCGGGAGTACAAAGAAGAATTCCGCGCCTACTTTTTCAACGCCTTGGCAATCTCGCGCGCCGCGTTCGCGCCCGAACCGCCGGTGAGCCCGGTTCCGGGATGCGTTCCACTCCCGCATAAATACAGCCGTTCGATCGGCGTCCGATAGCGCGCCCAGTCGAGCAGCGGACGCATGGTAAAGAACTGATCGAGCGCAAGTTCTCCGTGAAAAATGTGGCCGCCGGTGAGGCCGTAAGTTTCTTCAAGGTCCTTGGGCGTGATGATCTGATGGCGCAGAATAATTTGCGGCAGATTCGGCGCATACTGTGCAATCGTCTTTACCACCGTTTCGCCGAGTGCTTTGCGTTGGCTTTCCCAGTCGCTATTTTTCAGCGTATAGGGCGCATACTGCATATAAACCGACATCACATGTTGCCCCGCCGGAGCCAGCGAAGCATCGGCCAGAGACGGGAGCGTCATTTCAAGATAGGGCTGACGCGAAAAGTTGCCGTACTTGGACTCGTCGAAAGCGCGCTCCAGGTAATCAATCTCAGGGCTGATCTGGACACGGCCGCGGAGCAAGCCGTCACCTTTTCCCTTGAGCGCGGCGAACTCCGGCAGCGCGGATAACGCCAGATTAACTTTCGCAACCGTCCCCATGCAGCGGTAGTTCTTGATTTTCTGTATGAAGTCCGGGGAGAGGTGCGCAGGATCAACCAGCCGCATCAGCGTTCTTTTGGGGTCGGCGTTCGAGACCACCGCTCGCGCGGAAATTTCTTCTCCCGATGCCAGCACGACTCCGGTCGCGATGCCGTCCTTCACGCGGATCTCCGCGATCTCCGCGTCCGTGCGAATCTCCGCGCCCGCCTGTTTCGCCGCTGCAGCCATGGCCTGCGTGATCGCGCCGATTCCGCCGGCGGGGAACTGGATGCTTCCAGCCGGACTCGGATCGGCAGCCGCTCGCAGCAACAATACGAGCGCGCTTCCCGCGGACCATGGACCGAGAAAAGTTCCGAAGATGCCGCGAGCGGCGATGGTGGCGCGCAACGGTTCGGTGTCAAAGAATTCCGCAACCAGATCGGCTGCCGCCATCGGCCCCCAGCGCAGCACCCGATACAAGTCTTTCTTGCCCAGGTTTCGTATCGAGCGTCCCGTCTTCAGCATCCCCCATAGATCTCCGCTGCTCGGGCTATCGATGTTCGGAGGCGTTAGCGCGAGCGCCTCGCCAATGACCCTGCCTATCTTGCCGAGCGCCGCGCCGAAGTCAGCGTAAGAAGCCGCATCCTTCTGCGACCATTTCGCGATTTCCTCGGCAGCTTGTTTTGCGTCGGAATACAGCACGAGCGCCCGCCCGTCGGGCAGCAACGAAACAGTATTCACATCGGGCGTCGTCAGCTTCAGTCCGTGCTTCTCCAGCTGCATGTCGCGCACAATGTCAGCGCGCAGCGGTCCCGCGTTGTGTGCGAGCGTGGAGCAGCGAAATCCCGGATGGAACTCTTCGGTAATCGCCGCGCCGCCCACCTGCGCACGGCGTTCGAGCACGAGCGGTTTAAATCCGGCTTTGGCAAGATAGAAGGCGGTGACCAGACCGTTGTGTCCGCCGCCAACGATGACCACATCGCGCGTGTCGCCGGCTGATTTGTGCACAGGCATCAGGCCGCACCGTCTTTCAGGATTTCCAGTGCCGCCAAACGCCCCGGCGCGCCCATGATGCCGCCCCCCGGATGCGTGGCCGATCCGCACATATAAAGGTTCTTGATCGGCGAGCGGAATTGCGCCCATCCCGCAACCGGCCGCAGGAAAAATAATTGCTCAAGCGAGAGTTCGCCCTGAAAAATATTGCCTTCAGTCAATCCCCACGTGCGTTCGAGATCGAGTGGCGTTACAACCTGCCGGTGCAGAATGATGTCTTTGATATTGGGCGCGTATTCAGCGATGGTGTTCACCACGTTGTCGCCGAATTTTTCTTTTTCCGTGTCCCAGTCGAGTCCGTGAGCGAGCTTATACGGTGCATACTGCACGAAGCACGAAAGAATATGTTTACCCGGCGGTGCCAGCGAAGTATCGGTAAGCGTCGGAATCACCATGTCGATGTATGGATGTGAAGACCAATGCCCGTATTTCGCTTCGTCATACGCCTTTTCCATGTACTCGACGCTCGGCGAAATCGACATGGCGCCGCGCAGGTGCGCTCCCACTCCCGGCATGCATTTAAAATTCGGCAACCCGTCAAGCGCCATATTCACCTTGCCCGACGACCCGCGGAACTTGTAGCGTTTCACGCCTTCCATAAATTCGTCGGGAAGATTGCCCGGTTCGATCATCTTGGTAAAAGTCAGCCGAGGATCGACGCTCGAAGAAACAACGTCAGCGTAAATCTCGTCTCCGTTGGCCAGCACGACGGCGTTCGCGCGTCCATTCTTCACCATGATCTTCGCAATCGGAGCTTCCGTGCGAATCTCGGCTCCAGCCTCGCGAGCCGCGTCGGCAATCGCATTTGAAATCGCGCCCGTGCCGCCGCGCGCGAATCCCCAGGCACGAAACGCGCCATCAATCTCTCCCATGTAGTGGTGGAGCAGTACATACGCAGTGCCGGGCGAGCGCACACCAAGAAAAGTCCCGATGATGCCCGACGCCGACATCGTCGCCTTCAGCACATCGGTCTCGAACCACTGATCGAGAAAGTCGATCGCGCTCATGGTCATCAACTGGACTTGGTTGTACTTGTCTTCGCTCGACATGCCCTGAAAGCGGCGTCCGATGAAGAGCAGCTTCATCAGTTCCTTCGGATTCAGCGTCGCCGGATCGGGCGGAATCATGCTCAGGATCGGCTTCACAAAACGGCACATCGCCTGCATCGCCTTGCCGAATTCATCGTAGGCTTCGGCATCCACGCGCGAGTGCCGCGCAATTTCGCGATGCGTTTTTCCATGATCGTTCACTCGCCACAGATGGTCGCCATTCGGCATAGGAGTGAAAGTGCCGTCGAGCGGAAGAATTTCCAGTCCGTGACGCGGAAGATCGAGGTCGCGAATAATTTCAGGCCGCAACAACGAAACCACGTAAGAGCAAACCGAAAACTTGAAGCCGGGAAAAACTTCTTCCGTGCAAGCCGCGCCGCCGAGAATGTGCCGGCGCTCGAGCACCAATACTTTTTTCCCTGCTTTCGCCAGATAGGCGGCATTGGTGAGGCCGTTGTGGCCTCCGCCGATGACAATCACGTCGTATTTCGAACTACTCGAAATGGCAGGCATAGATGCACAAACAGATTACAAACTGACTTTAATTGGACGACCGCAGACCCACCCAAACCGCGAGAAAATGACTTGTCATTCTATCGAGAAACTATCTTTTTGTCTCTACTTACGCGCTATTCATGACCTATGGTCAATGTCATCGGACGCTTGCACTGCTAGCCCCGCGCTGCATATAATCCGGCGTCAGGGAATCTCGAATTACTCTCCTGCGCCGCGAGGTTGCATTGCCCATCGGAACCGCATTTCACGAGCGCACTTTCGCTCTCTGTCAGAGTCTCAACTATCGCGAATGGTCGGGATACTACACGGTCAGCGTTTACGAAGTGCATCACGAGCACGAGTACAACGCGATTCGCAACGCGTGCGCGCTGATCGACATTTCGCCGCTCTACAAATATCTGATCACCGGCAAAGATGCCACCAAGCTGGTGAACAGAATCATCACGCGCGACATCAACAAAGTTGCCGTCGGGCAGGTGATCTATGCGTGCTGGTGCGATGAAGACGGCAAGGTCATCGACGACGGCACCATCACCCGCCTCGAAGAAAACAAATATCGCTGGACGGCCGCCGATCCCAGCCTGCGCTGGTTCCGGCAAAACGGCCTGAACATGGATGTTGAGATCGAAGATATCTCCGAGCAAACGGCAGCTCTGGCGCTGCAAGGCCCGACCTCGGCGAAACTCTTGAAGACGGTTGCGGAAGCCGACATCGCCAACCTGAAATATTTCCGCAAAACCAGCGGGAAAATTGCTGGCGTTCCCGTGGATATCTCGCGCACCGGATACACCGGCGATCTCGGCTACGAAATCTGGATTCCCCTTCAGAACGGCGGAAACGAAGCCGTCAAAGTCTGGGACGCGCTGATGGAAAAGGGAAAACAATTCGATATTCACGCCGCCGGAATGCTGGCGCTCGATGTGTCGCGCGTAGAAGCGGGACTGCTGTTGATCGAGGTCGATTACATCAGTTCGAAGAAGGCGCTGATTCCGTCGCAGAAATATTCACCCTACGAACTGGGCTTCGGCAAGATGGTGCATCTCGATAAAGAGAACTTCATCGGTAAGCGCGCGCTGGCGCGAGATAACAAGCAGGGTGTGGCGCGGCAACTGGTTGGCCTCGAAGTCGATTGGGTCGAAGTAGAAGAGCAGTTCGACAAGTTCGGACTCTCTCCCGCAGCGCCCAGCCAGGCGTCGCGCGTCGCCGTGCCTGTCTACTCCGGAGACACGAATGTAGGCCGAGCCACCACCACCGCTTTTTCTCCGCTGCTGAAAAAATTGATCGCGTTGGCCAGCGTTAGCTCCGAGTATGCAAAACCCGGCACCAAACTTCAAATGGAGTTGACGATCGAAGCGCAGCGCATGAAAACCACCGCGACGGTCGTGCCGCTGCCGTTCTTCAATCCGAAACGCAAAACCGCAGTGCCGGTGTGAGAAATGACACTGTCCGTCCACGACAACCTGCTCGTCTCATACGAAGTTCACTGCGAACAACGGATCATCACACTTCGCACTGAATTTCGCGTGGAGGGCAAGCCGACGGAATTTACAGATGTCGTTTTCGAGGGAGTTCAGGGTTATCACTTCGAGAATGATGCGTTCGGGAACATCATCTTCGATGTCTCAAACATGCCCGCGGAAGGGTTTCTAACACAGTATGGTGCTGAAATATCAGAGCTGTACCATATGACTGGATCGCCGGCTTGGGCTGCGGATCTTGCCTCGGCCCCTGACTATATACGTGGGCAAGGGATAAACGCTTTCATCCTGTTTTCGTCCCTCGGGTTGTCCGGCTGGGGTCCTAGCGAAAGAGCTTTCCCTCCGTCCGACAGAGCACAACGAGCCACTGACGGGGTAACTTGGAGGGTCATCCCATCCCTAACTCGTCCGAAGATTCCAGCGGCGTTCCACAACGGCGGCAAATTACGGCCGCGCAATCGCCACAAGTCAAAGGGTCACCGACTTCCAAAGCGCAGACAGGACAATAGAGCGCCTCTGCGGATTTTCGTGGCTCCGGCGCTGCGTTAGACACGGGTTCCATTATTTTGATCTGCGAGCACAAAACTCTAACACGGCATCGGCCGAGAACAAATTGCCAGTTGCGCCACGGGCAGGCGCTCAGTCCGACTGCTTGCGCAGAGTCACATCGCTTTCGCTTGGCGGCAGCGAGATGGGAAATTGCCAGATTTTGTCTTTCATCCAAACGCTCAGCATAAAATCCTCCCGATCTTTCCACGGCCCGATCCACTTGTTTTTGGTGGCGAAGAAGACCCACCCGTGGGCTTCGGGATTTCCCGGCGTCAGCATCACCGTATTGGGATCGAGTCCTTGCGTGCTCAGAAACTCGATGAACTCGGATGCATCTTTTTCGTACTCGCGCAAAAGAGTGGTTTTTTCCTCGCTAGTCTTGGGGTCTTTCTTGATCTTGCGTTCGGTTTGAAACACCTTCGTGTCGATGTCATTCTGCAAAGTATTGGAGAGTTGCGCCGGGTCCTCGTAGCCCTCAAGAACGTCGTGGTGGCGAATAAAATCCAGACGCAGGTCCGCCGGAAACTCGAATTTGTCTTTACCCGAGTAGATCACCGCCACATACATGCCAAGCAGGCGATAGAAGCGATGTTTCTTAAGTTCCTGCGAATCGAGCATGATGTTGACGCTCAGATCGCTACCGGTCATTGTCCAGCGGAAGTGTCCGTCGTCCGTGCGTTCGAAGGTGCAACCCGGAGCCCCGGCCGTCCAGCGCACCATGGGCAACTGTTTTTTGTCGGATGCGAAACTCGCAGTCGAAAGCAGCACTACGCAACCCAAAATCGCGCATGACAGCATCGTGCCGCCGCGAAATCCGAACCTGGCCCGCGGCGAAAGCCAACGCGACAAAATCAGAGAAAAACCCAGCATCAGTGCAGAGTGTATAGCTTTTGCGCCGTGGAGTCATCGTCGTCCGAATGCGCCACGAAGCCCGCAGAAAAGGGCCAAGCGCGAAAAATATGTTAGATTGAAATTGGTGAGGGCGCGTAGCTCAGTTGGTAGAGCAACGCCCTTTTAAGGCGTGGGTCGCAGGTTCGATTCCTGCCGCGCTCACCATCCCCACCCTGCCGGCACGTGGAAACGGACAACCTGAAATTGCATCCAATGCTCCCGATCCACTGCCAGGCCCTGCTGTTTGATATGGATGGCGTGCTCATCGATTCCACTCCCGCAGTCGGAAGGGTCTGGCATCGCTGGGCAATTGAGCGTGGTCTTGATCCAGAGTTCGTTGTGCACAGAGCGCACGGGCGTCCAAGTCGCACCACAATCCGGGAATTGCTTCCCGCTTCCGCTACAGACGCCGAGATCGACCGCGAAAATCGCGAAGTTGAACGCCGCGAGATGGAAGATCTCGACGGCGTTGTGTTGCTACCCGGCGCTCAGCGACTTCTCAATCTGCTCCCCTCGACTCGTTGGACCATCGTGACGTCATCCACGTGGCCTCTGGCTGAAGTACGTTTGCGTGCCGCGGGACTGCCGGTTCCCATCAACATAGTTACATCGAGTGATGTGCAGAAAGGCAAGCCCGATCCCGAGCCGTATCTGAAAGCTGCAGCCAAGCTGGGGTTTGCCGGCTCCGATTGCATCGTGGTTGAAGACGCGCCCGCCGGAGTTCGCGCTGGCAAGGCCGCCGGGGCGAGAGTGATTGCGTTCCTCACCACCATGCCGCGCCGCGATCTCGAAGCCGCCGGCGCCGACTGGATCACTCAGAACTGTGCCGACATTGTGGCGTCAGTCAACGACGATGGCTTGCAATTACAGCTCTCCCTCTGACTCACCATGTTTCGGGCAAATCGTTTCCCGCGCAAAGCATTGCGTGCACCCCGTTGCTCAACTAGAATCCAAAGTTTCTCAGATGCCGCAAGAATGAGTTGCGAGCCGGACGGTTCCGAACAGTTTCTTAATCGCAATGCGGAGAATCGCTAGAACAGGCAGGCGTTCGTGATCATCGGTGTTCCGAAAGAAAGGTATCCGGGCGATCGGCGGGTCGCGCTCGTGCCGGCCGTTTTGCCGGTTCTGATCAAAGCGGGTTTCGAAGTCCACATACAATCCGGCGCTGGCATCGAGGCCGGCTATACCGATTCCCTTTATTCCGATAAGGGAGCGAAGATCGTCCCCGACCGCGCCGCCGTGTTCGCCGCCGCCGATATCGTCGCGCAAGTTCTTTGCTATGGCGCCAATGACATCACTGGCAAGCAGGACGTGCCGCTTTATCGCCGCGATCAGATTCTCGTCGGCTTTCTCCGTCCGTTCGGCGAGCAGCAGGTGGTCCAGGAAGTCGCCAGCGCCGGCGTCACCGCGTTTTCGGTGGAGCTGATGCCGCGCACCACGCGCGCCCAAAGCATGGACGCGCTTTCTTCGATGGCCACCGTCGCCGGATACAAAGCGGTGCTGATCGCCGCCGACAGTCATCCGCGAATATTTCCCATGCTCACTACCGCCGCCGGAACCGTAACTCCCGCCCGCGTGTTCGTTATCGGCTGCGGCGTTGCGGGTCTTCAAGCCCTCGCCACCGCGCGCCGGTTAGGAGCAGTGATTTCCGCCTACGATGTTCGGCCGGCCGCCAAGGAACAAGTACAGAGCCTCGGCGGACGTTTCGTCGAGCTCCCCATCGAAGCGAAAGACGCGCAGGACGCTCGCGGATACGCGACCGCGCAGGGCGAAGATTTCTACCGCCGCCAGCGCGAGTTGCTTGGAAAAGTAGTGCAGGAAAGCGACGTGGTGATCACGACGGCCGTCATTCCCGGCAAGAAAGCGCCAGTGCTCGTCACCGAAGAGATGGTGAAGGGAATGGCGCTCGGCTCAGTCATTGTTGATCTGGCCGCCGAACGCGGTGGCAACTGTGATATCACCGAACCGGGCAAGACCGTGGTCAAGCATGGAGTGACCATCGTCGGAACCGTCAACCTTGCGGACGGCGTCCCGTATCACGCCAGCATGATGTACGCGCGCAACATCACTTCTTTTTTGACTCATCTGATAAAAGACCAAAAGTTGAATCTGAATCTCGAAGATGAAATCGTCCGCGAGACTCTGCTCACTCGCGGTGGCGAAATCGTGAACGCATGGATCCGAGAATTCTTTAAGTTGCCGGCCGTGGCGCCGTGACGCTTCAACCGCGACAGTTCTAAGTCAGATCAGACGGAGGAACGATGAACAGTAGCTCGAACCTGATCAACGCACTCTTTATTTTCGTACTCGCCGGCTTCATTGGATTTGAAGTCATCCGGCGCGTCTCGCCGCTGCTGCACACTCCGCTGATGTCGCTCACCAACGCTCTGGATGCGATCGCCGTCGTCGGTGCGATCGTGCTGGTGGGCGAACATAAAAGCACGCTCTCCGCTGTCTTCGGATTCATCGCCGTCGTCGCCGCCACCAGCAACATCGTCGGCGGTTTCCTGATTACCGACCGCATGTTGAAGATGTTCAAACCGAGTCGTCCCGCAGCCAAGTCGTCCACCGAATCGGTGACCAAATAATGGCTCCCGACCTGGCAGGCGGACAGATCGTCATCGAACTCGTCTATCTCGTCGCGAGCGTGCTTTTTATTCTCTCGCTCAAGTGGATGAGCTCTCCCACGACCGCGCGTCACGGCATCTGGGCGGGCGAAATCGGCATGCTGCTGGCCATCAGCGGCACGCTTCTGCGCCACGGCATCATCGATTACCGGCTGATCGCTATTGCAATTGTGCTCGGCGTGATCATCGGCGTGCCGCTCGGCGAAGTGGCCATGACTGCCGTCCCACAGCGGACGGCGCTCAGCCACGCTTTCGGCGCACTCTGCGTCACGCTGGTAGGCTCCGCCGAGTTTTACCTGCGCTCTCCCAATATCTCGCGCTTCATGATGTCGGTGCTGTCGTTAGAAGTCATTCTCGGAGGCTTGACCGTCACTGGCAGTTTGATGGCTGCCGGAAAACTGCAGGAGATCCTGCCGCAGCGCCCGCTGACCTACAAAGGCCAGAACCTGGTCAACTTTCTCCTGCTTGCCGGCGCTCTTGCCATTGCGGTAACTCTGGTACTGCATCCCGATTCGAAGTCGTTGTTTCCCTTCATGATCCTGATCGCGCTGACCTTCGGCGTGTTGTTGATCATCCCCATCGGCGGTGCGGATATGCCGACCGTCATCTCGCTGCTGAACGGTTATGCCGGTCTGTCGGCGGCGGCCATGGGCTTTGTACTCGATAGCAAACTGCTCATCATCGCAGGCGCGCTCGATGGATCTTCAGGCCTCATTCTTTCGATCATCATGTCGAAAGCGATGAACCGCTCTTTTACCAATGTCTTGTTCGGCGCTTTCGGTCAGGTGCAAACATCGGCGGCAGCGGGAGAAGAAACCAGGCCCGTTCGGAGTGCGACCGCGGAGGAAGCCGCGGCTATCCTTTCCTCCGCCAACCGCGTCGTCATTGTTCCGGGATACGGCATGGCCGTCGCCCAGGCCCAGCACAAGGTTCGCGAGCTCTATGACGCTCTCACCAAGCGCGGCGTCGATGTCCGCTTTGCCATCCACCCCGTTGCCGGACGCATGCCCGGCCACATGAATGTGTTGCTGGCCGAAGCCAATATTCCCTACGACCGCCTCATCGAGATGGACGATATCAACGGCGACTTCCCCCAGACCGATGTTGCGCTGGTCATCGGCGCCAATGACGTCACCAACCCCGCCGCCCGTTCCGACGCTTCCAGCCCCATTTATGGCATGCCCATCCTCGACGTCGACAAAGCACACACCGTCATGGTGATCAAACGGAGCATGAATCCTGGCTTCGCCGGTATCGATAACCCACTTTACTATCTCGATAACACCCTAATGCTATTCGGGGACGCCAAGGCATTCGTCGGCAGCATCGTGCGCGAACTGACCGGAGGACACAGTTAGTTGTTAAGGGATTGCGCAGGCCAGGAGAATTGTGGCCGAGGGCGTATCAGAACCTCTATCTGAACTTCTCAACTTCGCGTTCTCAACTCTGGCCCGTTAGTTTGTCTCGGGGGCGCACATTCAACCTAAAAATCCGGCGAGCAGCGTTGAGGCTAGCGGGGAAGCTCCGCCTCATCCGCCGCCCGCCTGGTCTTCAGGCAGCTTTCTTTGTCTGTCTGATTTTGGCCCAACGCGCTTTTTGTGCCAGAGAGATTCTCCGACGCCCCGCTGCGGAGAGAACGCGCTTGGCGCGATGTGGCGCCCCTGCGTTCACCGTTGCGCCACCACCTCGGGTAAGCCGTTCCAGGACCGAAATAGCTTCCCCAAGTTTTTGGACTTGGTTCTGTGCATCCCGGCGTTCCTCGCGGAGCCGGTCGATTGCCTGAGCAATGTTTGTCATCAATACCCCCTCGGGTAATTTACCGTCGCCAATTGTATTACTAACTCGTTGTTTCTGTCATGACTTAATTCCTCTTTCTTTGAGGGGCGTTACAAGTGCTCCAACTATCCACGAACGTTGGTCGCGAAACGTGTTCCTTGCAGATGTCGCGAGCAAAGCCCGATCCCAGCCGTAGTAACAATTCCAGCTGGTCGGAGAAAAACTGGTCTGAGAAAACGATGAGCGTATCTATCCCCGGGTTATAAATCGTCGCCAGAGTCGGGATTCCCAGTTGAAACAGCGCCAGCCAGAAACCGGAGCCCTGATTGTCTTGCCGCCATTTGTCATCGCTCTATTCACGCTCTCAGCTCCTGGCGCATCGGCAGGAATCTGGTGCGAGAGATTACCGGCGTGACAGATGCGCTGAGAATCTCCGCGCGCAACCTTTCGACCCGGTCTAGAATCAGTTATCCATGCCAGATCAAAAAACGGCTACAATAGCGTCAATCCCATCGCAATCGGAGGTGGCTGTGAAGCCAAGGCATCCATTCGTCGTTCTCGCACTGTGGTGTGTGGTGTTCCTCGCTTTCGTGCCTAGCCTGTGCGCGCAGAAGGTGCCGCTCCGGCACGTCGGATTCGTGCAAGATTGGTCGCAGCACCAGATTGTTTTCAGCCGTGACGCGCTCGCCCGCAATCCGGATCTGATCCTCCGCGAACCGCGTGTCATGCAGCAGTTGATCGAGCGCACCCAGGCCCCCGACTGGGGCGCCTTTCATAGTGCCGATTCCATCGCTCCTCGCCACGGCAACTCGGACGGCCGCGACTGGGAAGTCCAGGATCTGGGACAACGGCTCCGCGCAAATACGTTTCCCGCCAAATTTTCTTTCGATCCTTCGGCTCCGCCCAGTTGCACGAACGACTACGTTGTATTCGGATTGGATATCGTTGGCATCACCAGCGGCCAGGCCAATCTGGTCGCCTTCAATAACCTTTATGTCAACGACGACGGCACAGGATATTGCCCCGTGCTGACGGCTCCGACGGTGATGTTTGCCTACAATGTGTCCACCGACGGAGGCAAGCTCAATACTTCTCCAGTGCTCTCCCTTGATGGCACCGAGATCGCCTTTGTGGAAAGCCTTGGGGGAAGCACCGGCGCTGCCATTTTCCACGTTTTGACCTGGACTGCGGGTCAAGGCGCCATCGGCGCCGCCTTTGCCCCTACGTCGATGACTTCGCTGACCTATGCCTTGAAGAGCGACACCACCTCGTCGCCCTGGGTCGACTACAGCAGCAACACTGCCTTTGTAGGCGCCGATAATGGCCAGGTTTACCAGATCGCGCCTGCTTTCTACGGAACTCCCGTGCTGACTGGGGGTCCAAACTGGCCGATCCTCATCAGCAACAACTACGAACTCACTCCTCCCGTTTTCGACAATAGCCGAGGTTTGCTGATCGTTGGTAGCGTCAATGGCAATCTGTACCAGGTCAATACGTCGGAAGGTTTGGTTACGGCGGTGCTCCCAGTTGGACTGACCGGTACGACATCGCCTGGCATCTACGCTACGCCGATCGTCGACATCGCCAACGGCTACACCTTTGTCGTTAACGCCGACGCTTCTGGGGCCGGCGCGGAGCTCCTCCAGGTCAATACCGAAACCTTCGAAGTGCATGAGACGGCGCATATTGGCGAAGGATCATCGACCGGTACTGTGCTTCACCTCCGTCAGCCCACGTTCAGCAATGCTTACTACACCAGTCCTTCCGATGGAGTCATCACGCTCTGCGGAACCGGCAGCTCCGATACCACGCCGTACCAATACACTTTCGGTTTTGACACCAACGGAGAAATGATTGAGAGCCCGTTGAGTACGTTGCAACTTTCCACTTCCGACTTCGACACTTGCACCGGATGGGACGAGTTCTTTAATCCCTACGCTGGCGTTGCCGATGCCGTCACCGCGACCTCTATCTCGTCCGACGTTCTGACCGTGACGGCGAGCAATAATTTCACGGTCGGAGAAACGGTCTACATCCAGGGCACCGACGAAAGCTTTCTGAACGGTCAGGCGGTCACGGTTGCTAGCTTGATCGGTCCAGGCCCCACCTTCACAGGTTTCACGGCTAACTTCACGAATCCGGATTACGGCAACCCAACCGATACCGGCGACGTGACGGTGGGGACCGATTTCTTTTTCTTCGGGCTGACCGGCGATTGCACCCTCCTGCCGGGGGGCGCGGGGTCCACTGGCTGTGTGGTGGCCATCGCCAACAACGCCGGAACCACGACCACGACGGCTTCGGCGGTAGATGGCGGTCCCAGCGGCATTATTATCGATAACTACAGCACTGCCGCCGAGGCCTCCAGCATCTACTTCACCGCCCTGAGCGCCGATACCGCGTTTAAATTTACACAAAGCGGTCTGCAATAGGAGCCTTCAAAATCCTCATCTGGGCGCATTCCTGGCTCGCGTTCGGCTTTCGCCGGACGCGGCTGGGAAGTGCGCTCCAGTTCGACTCATTTGCAAGGGATTTCATCCCAATGCAAGGATCGCTGAAGGAAGTATCCGTAACTCGCTGAAGAAAAACAGTTAAAACTTTGGCTCGGGTGGCAGGCAAATTGCCTTTGCCATTCCGATGCGGTGTGCTTGGCCGAGCACGAGAAGCAGGAGCAGGAAGGCGTTCGCGACGGCTCCGTCGCTCGCCGGATTGATCTGCCTTCTTATCTTATCCGCCGTAACCTTGTGCACCCTGGCTTGGTGCACCGTGACGCCACCTTCCCGTGCCGCTCTACGCCCCACGCCGCTCAAGCAGTTAGAAAAGGAACTCCGCAGCGCCCCGGCGCACATCTCCGAGTTTTCTCCCGTAGCCGAGCCGCTCGCACTGCCGAAATGCGGAAGCGTTGCACCACCCGAGGCCCTGCTCACCCCCGACCCGCTGCTCCAGGCTCAAGATGACGATCTGAATGTGCGCGTCAGCTTTATTGTCGGAACCGATGGACATGTGCATAGCCCCTTCGTCCTGGATAGCGGTGGTCCCAGCCAGGATCTGCTCGTGCTGCGCGCCGTCAGCATGTGGCGATATCGTCCCGCGCTCTGTAACGGTGTTCCCACCGATTTCGAAGCGCTCGTACGATTCCGCATCCACTAGCCCGCAAATTCTCCTACAATGTCAGCGTCGAGGTTGCCCGTGACGCCAGAAAATCCAAATCGTTCCGACGCCAGGCAAGACGAACGGCAAGACGAGCTCCAGGGCCAGTTTCAGGATCAGCCTGAAGGCAAGGAGATTGAAGAATTCTTTCAACGCCTTCCCGGCAACTTTCGCTGGCCAAAGCCAAATGCCGAGGCCGTAGCAGCTGCCGT
>Ga0182018_10002713_pt1 | contig 17120 bp, 17 predicted proteins | sample 812P2MmetaG_FD_120490 | JGI IMG/M metagenome (GOLD analysis project Ga0182018, IMG submission 120490) | Permafrost microbial communities from Stordalen Mire, Sweden - 812P2M metaG | ecosystem: Environmental > Terrestrial > Soil > Wetlands > Permafrost | place: Sweden: Stordalen | collected... | reverse complement strand
TGCCTGCCAGCTCGATCGTCGGCCCTAGAACAACTCGGGAAGCAGTGGTCGCCACGGAGTCCTTTGCCAAGCAGCCCCGTCCAGTCGCTCCGTTGGTTTCCCACTACAGACCCGGAAGAGCCGTTATTTTCATGACCCTAAAAACGGCGGTTGAGACGCCGCCGGAATAGTCTTCTCCTTCAGTCGCAAGTGTTTGCAGCAAAGCCAGTTGTCACCCAATGGGTGAACTGCGCAGCAGTTGAAACTTCAGACAGGTCGCAGACTTGCCGACCATGCTGAGGGTCAACTGCCGTTTTTCGGATGACAGGCACTTAGCTTGCCTTCCAACACCGTTCCTTTGAGAATCTACATGGCGAAGACGATTGATGAATTAGGGAGTTGCCATCGCGCGCTGGAAACGCGACCGCATGGTATTCTGAAAGCTCCCAAAGGGTCATCCTGCCATGCGCGAACAACGCTATACCACTCCCCACGGGATTGTTGTCACACGCGCCGTCTCGAAAGTCAGTTTCCGAAAGGGACTGGCACACCTTCTGCGCGACCTGGACCAACACCGTGGCATTTATCTTTCTTCGGGATATGAGTTCCCCGGAAGATACTCGCGCTGGGATATCGCATCCACCTGCCCGCCCCTCGAAATCGTCTCCTACGACCGCCGGGTTGAGATTCGCCCGCTCAATCAACGCGGCCGCAAAATCGCCGAGTTGTTCCACGTGGTGCTGGCCGGCCATCCGCACTGGGCGGAGTTCGGGTTTGAAGGCGAGATCCTCGCCGGGCGGCTGCAACCGCTGCCGGCGCTGTTCCCCGAAGAGGAACGCAGCAAGCAGCCTTCGGTCTTTTCGATTCTGCGCTCGCTGATCCACGAGTTCCGCGGCGCGCAGGATTCGCGCCTGGGTTTCATCGGCGCGTTCGGCTACGACCTGCTGTTTCAGTTCGAACCGATCGAGAAAAAGCTGCCGCGCCACGGCCACAAAGATCTGCACCTCTATCTGTGCGACGACATCTGCTTCATGGATCGCAAGAAGGAACAGATCGAGCGCTTCCAGTACGAATTCGAGCGCGACACCGTTTCCACCCGCGGACTGCCGCGCGACGGCCGGGAAATTGTGCCGCCGCCCGCGCTGCCGCCCAGCCCCATTGTGAGCGACCACCGGCCGGAAGAGTACATGGCCGCCGTGGAAACGGTCCGCGAAGGGATGCGTTGCGGCGAGTATTACGAAGTGGTGCTGCGCCAAACTTTCCGCACTCCCTACGCGGGCAAAGCCTCGGATCTGTTCCAGCGCGTGCAACTTGCCAGCCCCAGCCCCTACGAGTTTTTGCTGCAATTCGGCGAAGAACAACTGGTGGGGGCATCGCCCGAAATGTTCGTGCGGGTGGAAGGCCAGCGCGTGGAGACCTGCCCCATCGCCGGCACCGCGCAACGCACGGGCGACCCGTTGAGCGACGCCGACAACATCCGCGAGCTGCTGAAATCGACCAAAGAAGAGTCCGAGCTGACGATGTGCACGGACGTGGACCGCAACGACAAATCGCGGGTCTGCGATCCGGGCAGCGTGCAGGTGATCGGCCGGCGGCTGATCGAATCGTACGCCGGCGTCTTCCACACGGTGGACCACGTGGAGGGCCGCATCAAGGAAGGCAACGACGGCCTGGACGCGTTCCTCTCTCATATGTGGGCGGTGACCCTGATCGGCGCGCCGAAGAAGGCCGCCGCCATGGCGATCGAGAATCTGGAGACCAGCGCGCGCGGCTGGTACGGCGGGGCGATCGGGATGGTTTCGCTGAATGGCGATATCAACACGGGGATCCTCATCCGCACGACGTATCTCAAGGACGGCATGGCCTCGTATCCGGTGGGCGCGACGCTGCTCTACGACTCGATTCCGGAGATGGAAGAGCGCGAAACGCGCATGAAGGCCACGGCTTTCTTCCGCACGCTGGGCGTGGAGGCGCCCAAGGCCGCTGCTGCCGCGTCGACCCGGTCCGTGGGCGCGGGCGTGAAACTGATGCTGGCCGACAACGACGATTGCTTTATCCACACGCTGGCCAACTACGCGCGGCAGACGGGCGCCGAAGTGGTGACGTATCGCGCCGGCTTCCCGCCGGAACTGATCGAGCAGGTGGCGCCCAGCCTGATTCTGATTTCGCCGGGACCCGGCCGTCCGCGCGATTTCGGCGTGCCCGATCTGGTGCTGACGGCGGTGCGGTTGGGCGTCCCGGTGTTCGGAGTTTGTCTGGGCCTGCAAGGAATCGTCGAGGCTTTCGGCGGCGAGTTGGGTGTGCTGGATTACCCCATGCACGGCAAACCCTCCATGGTGCGGCACCGCGGCGCGGGAGTTTTCGAAGGGCTGCCGGCGGAGTTCCAGGTGGGCCGCTACCATTCGCTCTACGCCCGGCGCGAGACCTTCCCGGCATGCCTGGAAGTGACGGCGGAAACCGAAGACGGCGTCATTATGGGAGTGCGCCATCGCGAGCTGCCGATTGAGGCGGTGCAATTCCATCCGGAGTCCATACTGACGGCGGAAGGCGGTCATGGATTGAAGCTCATGGAAAACGCCGTGAGGCTGGGGAAGGCCCGGCTGGCGCTGCGGTAGAAGCGGCTTGGTTTCTTTAGGTTGCGGTCCATATTGGGTTCGTTCTGCATTTTTGTTTGCGCGCGGTCTCCGCCCGGTTGAAGATGCGGCGGAGTAACAACGAAAATGCCCGCCAGCCGCAACTGCGTCCTGATCGCCTTGGTGCGCCGCGGGCCCATGGTGGCGTTGCGCAGCGCTGTGGCCTCGCGAATGGCTTCGATTAGCGGCTCCTGCAAGTCCGCGGAGTGAATTCGGCCGGCGAAGTACGCTCCCCGGGCTTTGTCCAGCCACTGCCGCGAACTCAGCCAGCCTCCGTGTGGGGGAGGGGCTGCGCCGCACGCAGTGCGCATGACAAAGGGACGGCGAAGGCTCCCGAAAGGCGACAGGCGGCGATGGGTTCGCGCTACGACACATAACTGGCTTAATTTCTTAAGGTAACGGGCAAAATTGGGTTCGTTCGGTATTTTCTTTGCGGAGAGTGCCACGGCTTCCTCCCAAGGGGTGCGCCTTCGCTTCATTGATAGCATGCCCAGTCTCCGTGTCGGGGAGGGGCTGCGCTGCGGCGCCCAGCGATATCGCCAGCCGAATGCACGCAGTGCGCATGACAAAGGGTCGGCGAAGGCTCCCGAAAGGCGACAGGCGGCGATGGGTTCGCGCCACGACGCGTAACTGGCTTAATTTCTTAAGGTAACGGGCAAAATTGGGTTCGTTCGGTATTTTCTTTGCGGAGACTGCCACGGCTTCCTCCCAAGGGGTGCGCCTTCGCTTCATTGATAGCATGCGGGTGGGCGGGAATCCGGAATGCGAGGCGGGGATTGACGGCAAACAAACGAGATATCGGTCTAAGATTTCTGCGAATCCATTTCGACGGCCCCTACGGGCCGTCACCCGGACGGATGAAAAAGCGCTACGCGCGGCGGCGATTTTATCGATTCGGGATGGCGGGGGCGGTCCAGATGGAACCGATTGATGTGGCGGGGCTTCCGGGACGGTATTTTTCGTAGGAATGAAAAAGATTTGTTCAAAGAACTCGCATTGGGGTCGTGGGTTTGGACCGGAGCGCCCCGGCGATCCCGGACGATGGTCTTGTTATGATGAAAGCGGGATGTCACAACAAGCCAGCCCCCCTGATTCCCTTTGCCGGCGATGGGTGGAGACGTGGCGCCGCGCGGGCGAGGAACTGGAAGGCCTTCGCCGAACCGAGATCGAATCCATCGACACGCGGGAGGCTGTCCGGCAGATTTTCGGAAGTGACGGTCCCGCCGCTCCGGCGCCGTCTCCAGCGCCTTCGCCAACCTCGGGGCTGGTCGAGCAGCAGGCGTGGTTCGCGCGAATCCAAAGGGTCCGCCGCGGGTAATGAGCGCACTATTCGACGCGGCGCGCAATCCGCAAACGTACCTCGAGACGCGTGGCTTGGGATTCTGTTTCATCGGGGGGCTCGCTGTGTTGCGTTGGGGCGAACCGCGATTCACGCGGGACGTTGACGTCACGCTGCTGTGTCCGTTTGGAAGCGAGGACGATGTGTCCGCGCCGCTGCTGGACTCGGGATACCTGGGACGGATCGCGGATGCTCGGGAGTTTGCCCGTCGAAATCGAGTCCTCCTCCTTCAATCGCCCGACGGCGTTCCGATTGCTATCGCTTTGGCGGCGCTCCCGTTTGAGGAAGGCATGGTCGAACGGTCCAGCTTCTTCGAATTCGAGGCGGGGTCCGGCTTGCGAACCTGCTCGGCGGAGGACCTGATCGTCCTCAAGCTCTTCGCGTTCCGGCCACGCGATGTGCTCGATGCGGAGACGATCGTAATCCGCCAGCGCGCCGCCGTGGACTGGCAGTATATCGCGACGAATCTGCAGCCGTTGGCCGAGGTGAAAGACCAGCCGGAGATCATGGCAACCTTCGAGAAGCTGAGGCGGGCACGGTGATCCCGTTAGCCGTCCCGCGCGGCGCGCGGTAGAAGTGAATTGGTTTCCGACGTAACGGTCCATATTGGGTTCGTTCGTATTTTTGTGGCGCGGGCCCGTTTGCGAGGGTAGCAGCTCTCCGCTCCTTGACAGCCGCGGCTTGGTGAGGAGGCTTCTCTGTTAATCCAACACGAATTCAGTAAGTCCTCTTGGGGGAAACCCAGCCGTGCGATACCGGCGGCATCGTGATCTCCTCGAAGGCCGTTTCTGAGGGGTTTCCGGAAGCCGGGCACCTCGGCGGGTCGGCGGCCACGAGCGCAAGTGACCTCTTTCCGAGTGGCCGATTCGGGGTGGAGCAGACTGGGGTGCCTCCCGCGATGCGTTGCGGAGCGAATCGGCGGGTCGGGTGAACGGACAAAATCACAAAATGGGGAACTCAACTTTGAGGATCTGGTCTGGCCTGACTGGCACTCCTTGCCCGTCGTAGCAGGTGTTGCAATGCATTGAGCAGTCGAATCTGCGCGCTCGGTTGTACAGATGGTAGACGGCAGCCCGCACACAGTCGGGTCGCGGTGTGTCTTCGGCGAATTTCACAACGCAGGCCCTTGTGTTCGCCTTGAAAGATTCGAGCAGATCAAAATCGAACCGACCTGAGAAGCATCTGCAGATGTCTTCCACGATTTCAGGAGCGCAGAGATAATCATGGCTGCCTGTCTCTTGCGCACTGAAGGCGTGACCCCGAACCAGAATCGCGAAGGGCCCCCAGTGGTCTCTGCTCGCTACCTTCATATCGTAAAGACAGGCCCAGTGGCTCGATCCCATGTCGCGTCTAAAAGCGGTCCACAACTCGGGTGAGATTCTCGGGTCAACCAGTGAGCCCAGAAAATCCCAAATCAGATTCTTGGACGTCCCAAGCGGCAGAATGCCGTCACTAAACGAACTATCGAGGTTAGCTCGTGTCAAGTGGAACCAGCACGTGCGGTCGTAGCTGATTGGACCCGCAGCCATTCCCTCGACCTCAGCGAACAAGAGGTCCTCGGGAGGGCGATGCATTCGGCTGCTGCCCCGGTGGTCGCAGCCAACCTCGAAGTTCTCAAAGAGACGTTCGAGGCGCGTCCTGCTGACGTTCAAAATGTGATCAAGCGACTCGTAGGTGGAGTCCAGTGTTTCACAGTCCAGTATTTTCATAGGCCGTTTCGCGGTCCACATGAACCAACACTAGGCGCTCGGTGTTGGCAGCCACTTGACACACCAAGCATTCATTCTACCGGCCCCTTGAATTCGCTGTGCAATCGCTTCCTCGAACTCGGTGTGCTTTCAGATTGAACGCTTGCGCCTGGATGACGCGCCACTCGGAGATTGCCCCGAACCGACTAACCGACGTGGCCTCTTCCGAGTAGCCAACGATACGACCGAAGCCGACACTTCCCTGGTCGCCGCCTCCGAGGAGTGTGCCGCGGGTGAGCTTGAAAACGAAATCTCCAACGGCACGGGAGGCCACCCAAGACGCGATTGTTGAAGGGATGTTTGAAACGTATAAACGTAATGTCCAAGACTTACTCTAACAACTAAGAAGTTTCTGAGCCCGCTTGTGATGCCGAGCACCAGGGAGATGGATGCAATCGAGTTTAGCGGCGTACTAAACTCATGCCGCGACATTCGACCTCGTTTCATTCGGATTCCGAGCCCATCACCCCAATCTTGAGAAGTTCATCGGGATCGATCAGGCGGATCGGCTTATTCTGAGCAAACGTTTTGGCGCTCAATGAGAATGTGCTCGTTTGTAGCGACGATTCCGTTCGGCATTCCGGCGCCCATCATCGCACCGTAGAAATCGCGGAGAATTGGTTCTCCAACTGAGTCCGTCCACCGTTTGCATTGAACGGCTGTACCTTGACCATTTCTGGTGAGGATCAAGTCGATTCCGTGATCTCCAGTTACTTCGGTGAGACTGACGGTGTATCCTTGCCGACGAAACACCCCGGCCAGCCAATTCTCGAATTCCCGCCCACTCATGGAGAAAAGCGCATCCCGTAGTTGCAAACTGCGGGGCTGGTATTCGCCAAGGCCGAGTTCCGCGAAAATTGCCGGCAAGTCGTCTATTCCGATCACCGGCACGTCATGAGCGCGCCTTATCCTCTCTACAAGCACGAGCGCATTTCCCGGGGAGCCGGCGCACTGCTGTACAAGCCCTTCTGCGGCATCGGAAGAAAGCTCGATTCCGCGATCTCTTGCCAGCCGAGAGATGACCGAGTTCATTTCCGCCGCCGTGTATGGCTCAAACTCGTACGTCACGCACCACCTGCGCAGCAAGGGGTCTACTCGGTACAATCGTGTCGAAAGGCCGATGAATGTGAATTTGGGCATGGGAAGCGAGTGAAGGCGAGCGCCGCGCCCAACTCCTACCATGATCTCCACGCTAAATTTATCCAGGACTTCAATCAGCATAGCCCGGACTCTCGCGTCAAGCGAGTCCACCTCTTCGATGATTAGCACTTGGTGGAGCCGAATATTTGAAAGTACGCCAGGAAGGTCCAACGGGTCGGAGAAGTCATTGCCATGCTTCACCGTAAGCGATACTCCCAGCTCCTCGGCTATCGCACTCGCCAATCTCACTTTCCCCATTTCCGGCGCCGCGCCGAGCAAGAGGTGCGGTGCTGCCTCCCCTCTAGAACGTGCTTTATCGATTCGTTCGGCGAGGGCCTTCTTGATCCGATTCTGCCCGACGAAGTCGGCGAGCCGGTTAGGACCGCTCCGTGTCCGACCGGCCCCTAAAGGTAGAGGGTTTCCGCACCACGGACAACGGGATCGGTCATTAGGATTTCGCTTACCACACGAGGCGCACTGCAGAGTCCGCGCCTGATTAGGATTTCCGGCTGCTGCCACCGCTTCCTCCTCTTGCCTTTGGGTCTGTCACGTCGATTGTAACCTGCCACCGCGGAGCCCAAACCACGGGGTGGGCACCCATGCTCCCATGATGTCCCGTTCTCGGAGGTTGGCCGGCAGAGTTTAGGTCGACGGACGGCAACCGGGAAACTCGATCGGAACAACCCACGGGAGCGGCTGCTCCAGTTTTACAACGAGTGGCCGACGATACGGCAGGAGGCGCGACGACGCTTACGACGCCTCTGGTGCCGTGCCCGCAACGGTAGCCGGAGGTATCCTAAAGAGGGAGTCAGGGTTGAGTACTAATGGGATTCATCCCGTCAATTAGGTTGAGCGAAGCCCTCGCCAAAAGCGGCGTCGGACTATGGATCGAGCAGCTCGGTGACGGAAGAATCGCTCTCGTTTGCAAAGCGCCTGAAACTGTCATCAAGGCACTTCGGCGCGGCGTGACATGTACCTTATTGCTCAATACCATACAGGCGGAATCACTCCTCATCCTATGCCTCGGCCTTTGGATCGATGACGAGCGCCAAAACCCGTTCAAAGCCTCAATGATCAACTGTTCGCCTGAGGATGCCGAGCTACTGACGAAGATCTTTGAATCAGGCGCCGCTACACTCCACTGCATGAATGAATTGAATCATCCAGTCCTCAGCGCGTGGTGCACTTTGGAGCGGCAGGCTGCTGCGGCTACAGCAGTTGCCTTCCGCGGGTCGGATCATTGGCTTCTGACGTTGGAGTCAAGCAAACTAATGAGGATCGAGGACTTGAAGCGAATCTTCGATCTGGCCCTTGACCGCTTCCGGCACCATATCCATCGGTCTTTAGACGCTGCCGTTGGCGACGATGTCATGATGACCGCGAATATACCGCTCAAACTGCATATCTGGAAACCACAAGAGGTATTCGAGGTAACGCCGACCGCAACCGGCGGCCCGTTTTTGATTGACGATACGGACGAAGGACCGAAGCTCGAAAGGCAAGTTCATGTGGTCGTCGATTGCATCTATCCAGGAAATGGTCACATCTCCCCCGACGTGCAGGACGGCAAGAACTTGCGAGAGCTAACGGACGTCCTTGGCTTCGACCGGGATTTCATCTGCGTCATACAGGCAAAGGCCATGGCGGTTTTTACGGCCAGGGATGAGCAGCCCTCCAGCAGGCGGAAGGGTAATGTGGAAAAGGACATTCAGAAGGGACTGAGGCAGCTGGCAGGCGCCCTCACCAACATCCGGAACGGTTCTGCGATATTCACACACGAAGAAGGGACGCCCATAACGATACCCAACCGCGAGAGTTCCCCGGCTCATGCGATCGTGGTTCTTTCTGAAATGTATGCATTCGTCGACTGGAAAGCCGTCGCGGCGGATGTTGCCAAGGCTAGCGATAGCGAACGCCACCGTGCACCTTTCCACGTCATTGATATTCAGGAGCTCGTGAAGCTCGCCAGCAACTGCCCGGATGCCCAGATGTTCAGCAGCCGCCTCCTGCAGCGCTGGTGTTTCGTCAAGGAGAGAGGACACGCCTACATCCGGACACAATTCCCCGTCAGACCCGATACGGTCTCACCGGAGCCAGAGGACGAAATCGCCCCCTAGCGAATTCCCGATTGCGGTTTCCCGCACTCCCGCTGCCGGGTGCGTGGCGGCCATCATTGGAGTCTGCTCCCAGAAGGGCGGCTTCGGGTACGTCCCATGTAGTCCCGCACCGTCGACCTATGTTTTCGGCCGCCGCAGGTGTTAAAGCCGGATAACGCGCCGCTGGGAAACTGCGTGGGTTTGCGCCGCTTGTGGTCCTGAAGTCGCGTTCGGGGAAGCAGAAAACGAGGTAGGTCAGGAACCCATGTGCTAGCCTGGACTTGTCGGTGTCCTGAAGGGAAGGTCATCATGCATCAGAGACCGATAGTCGGCGCCTCAACCACCGGTTCGATCAGCCGGCGTCAAGCTCGTCACGCCGCCAAGACCGTCAAGATGGCCAAGCCAAGGGCCAAAATGGCTCGTAACGGCACGAGTTCAAGGCGCGGTCAATTCGTGAGTGCATCGATCGTTGAGCGCTACCTCGGGCACTTTGGTTCCTCCCCCGCGACGCGAAAGAACGGCTCCGGTGTGAAGAAGAGCCCCGCCACGAAAACCACGGCGAGGAGATCGGCCCCCAAGTAGGGGTCCGCGGTCCTCCCGACCCTCATATCGATGCCGAATTCCGCGGATGGCGTCTTCATAAACGTTCCTTTCGATCGCCGGTACAAGAAACTGTTCGATGCTCTTGTATTCGCCGTCCAGGATATCCGCGCCCACTACAATGATGTGAGCCTTGCCATCGGCGCCGTTCGAGATTGGCTGCGCAGTAGCCGCGCGAATAGTCGAATTCCGGGCGCGGGGCGGATGAGGGAACGATACATCGAGTTCCGGCTCGACCTGCCCGCGGTTGCGCGCGCGGCGAACCTGGCTGTCAACGAACTCAATTTCCTGGACTACCGCACTCTCGTAACCGGCTGGCTCGATGAGAACTCCTGGTAGCTCTAAACCCGTCACCCCGGCTGAACCAGTTGTCCCAAGTCCCCTTGTGTTCCCTTGACATTTCGGAGGTCGAACGCGACGGGCGGCTCTCACGGGCCGTCGGTGATAAGCTGTTGTCATGAAGCTTACGATCGAGCTAGACCGTGAAATCGATGGCCGTTGGATTGCCGAAGTACCGGAATTGAACGTCCTCCTCTACGGGCAATCGAAGCAGGACGCGATTCTAAAGGCTCAGTCAGCCGCTCGGGAGATTGTTCTCGACCGGATCGCCCATGGCGAGTTGCCGCCCGACTCGGCGAACGCCGTATTCGACATTGCCGCATGAGCTCTTGGCCTTCGGCGAAGGCGCGTCGCGTGTTCGCCGCTCTGAAGCGCATCGGCTGGCGTCACGACCGCACTGTGGGCTCCCACAAGATCCTGAAAAGAGAAGGGTGGGCGGACTATCCATTCTCGTTTCACGATTCCGAGGAAGTTGGTCCTGCGGCTCTAGCGAAAATCGCAAAGAAGACCGGGCTTCAACCCCAGGATTTATGATGGTGCTGCCTTCGTGGTCCCCAAGTAGCCAACGGTCGCAGCGAAAGCCGACGACACCGTTGTACGATTCGGTACAGGGTTCGGCCCAACCAGTCCGGCAGTGTCGGCTGGCCAGGCCTTTTCCGGTGGCGCGCCAACCACCAGCTCTGTGGCGCTCCTCGTAAATAGCGTGAGCGTGACGCCCTCGTTCGCGGGATTGTCCGGTGCCGGCCTGTGCCCTCAACCTGACGGTTCCGCCGGGGCTTGCCGCGGGCGACGTTTCGCTTCAGGCAAGCGTGGGCGGCGTGCCGACGCCTTCGGCCGTTGTCATCTCCTTGCAGTAGGCGGGGCTTGGTGGCGTTTTAAGAGAAGGTCTCGCTTCCTTTCCGGGACGCGCCGCGGTCACCCGGTATGCGCAAGGTAAAGGGTCTTCCGTCCGACTTTGAACAAGCGGGCAACGTTCTGCCGCCGTTCCCCGGCGTCGATCGGTTTGCGGGCGTGTTCGATCTGTTGCGGCGCCAATTTGGGCTTGCTCCCAAATTTCACGCCTCGGCGTTGTGCGGCCTTCACTCCGGCGGGGGCCCGTTCGCCGATCAGGGCTCCGAAGCCGACAGCTTGCGGCGAAGCCGCGCTGCGCCACACCCCAATCCTACGGCATCACCTTGCGGCACACCGCCAGCGTCTCGGCCGCCACCGTGTCCCAACTCCGCGTGGAAGTGCGCGCGATCTCTTCGCGGTCCCATCGCTTCGAAAGCGCAGCATCGAGCGCCCCGCGAAGCTCCCCCACATCGCGAGGCGGTATCAAGATGCCGCTGTTTCCGTTCACCAGTTCCGGGATCCCACCCACCCTCGTAGCCACCACTGGCCGGCCACAGGCCAGCGCCTCCACCACCACATTGGGACATCCCTCCGAGTAACTGGGAAGGCAGAACACATCCGCCGCGCGCATCCACTGCGCGATGCCCGTGGCGTCGCGGCGCCCCGGCATCGTCACCCGATCTTCCATCCCCGCGGCAGCCGCGCGGCGCTCCAGCGTCTCTCCGTACGGACCTTGGCCGACGATCGCGAGACGCAGCCGCGGCCGGGATTTCGCCAGTTCGAGGAAGGCCTCCATCAGCTCGCCCAGCCCTTTGCTCGCAAGCAGATTTCCGGCGTACACGATGAGCTCGCTTTGGGCGTCGCAACCCACCTGTCCGCGAGCCACGGCGCGATCGCCGGGATGGAACACCGACGTGTCGCAGCCGTTCCGGATGGCGGTCACTTTGTCCGCGGGAATGCCCTGCGCGATGGCGCGTTGCCGCAATTCCTCGCTGACGGTAATGACCGCGTCGGCCTGCAACATGGTTTGCCGCACCAGGCGGATCGTGATCGGGTCGTTGCGGCGGCGGATATCGGAGCCGATGGCGCCGACAATCACCGGAACACCCAACTCGCGGCCCACGCGCACGGCGGCGTAGCCATCGGGATAGAGCCAGTAACTCAGGATGAGATCGGGCCGGGACAGGCGCACATACGGCAGCACCATACGGGCGCAGACCCGCCCATTGAACGGGCGCGTCACGATCGGAATCGCCGGGTACTCCACGTAGGTGGTCTTGAACTCCGGAGGCTGCCATGCCGGGTCGGCGCGCTCGTATCGCGCCGGTTTGAGCCCCGGGATGTTGGGGTAGCGCTCCAGCGGACACACCACTTCGATGGATGCGTACGGTTTGAGCAGGCGCAGGGTCTGGAACGCGGAGTTGCCGCCGTACGGACGAGCCGAGGTTGGAAAATAGGATGTGACGACGGTGATTCTCATGCGGGCGCCGCGAGAATCTTCAGCTTACTACGAAGCTTGCTACAATTCGAAAGCTCATGAGCGGTTTGCGCGACTATTCCGTAGTGTATTTTGGCAACGACTGGTTCGCCGAAAACCGCACCAGCAGCCATCATATCGCCCGCCGCCTGGGGAAGATCGTCCCCGTGCTCTACATCGAAACGCCGGGCAGCCGCGGTCCGCAATCGAGCGCGCGCGACATCCGCAAGCTCTGGCGCAAGCTGGCGCGCGCCATGGCCCCGCCACAAAAAGCCGGCGAGCGGTTCTACGTCGCCACCATCCCGCAGATTCCTTTTCGCAAGCTGCCGATGATCGACAGCCTGAATCGCCGGCTGGGCGCGTACCTCGCGCGGCGCGCCATGCGGCAACTGGGTTTCGGACGGCGCATCTCATGGTTCGTGGTGCCGCATCCCGGCCCACTGGCCAAACAACTGGGCGAAACGCTCACCGTCTACTATTGCATCGACGATTACGCTTCCTACCCGGGCATGGACCCCGTGGCCATCCAGACGCTCGACGACGATCTGACGAAGCGGGCGGATATCGTTTTCGTGGCCCCGCGCGCGCTGCTGGAGCCCAAGCGGAAGCTGAATCCGAACGTCTACTTTTCGCCCCATGGCGTGGATTTCGAGATGTTCTCGCAGGCCAGCGACCCCGCCACCCAACTTGCCGAAGAGGTGCGCGGCCTCAAGCACCCCATCATCGGCTATTTCGGCACCGTCGGCGAGTTCATGGACTACGACTTACTCGCCTACTTAGTAGAGTCGCGGCCCGAATGGACCTTTCTGTTCGTCGGCTTGATCGCCGCCGACGTGAGCCGTTTGCGCCGCTACCCGAACGTGGTCTTCGCCGGTCCTAAGCCTTACGAGACGCTGCCCCGCTGGGCGGCGGCCTTCGACGTGGCCATTTACGCCCACCAGGTGAACCGGCAGACTAAACATTCCAACCCGCTCAAGCTGCGCGAATACCTGGCCACCGGGAAGCCGGTGGTGTCGGTAATCACTCCCGAGACCGCGACTTTTTCGGAAGTGGTCTACCTGGCCGATAATCCCGAGGCCTATCTCGCCGCCATCGAGCGCGCCCTACGGGAGGAGACTCCGGAGTTGCGGCGGAAACGCATGGCGGCGGTGACGGGCGTGAGTTGGGACGCGCGGTTCGAGGAAACCGTCGCCCGAGTGGATGAGATGCTGGCGCGCAAGGATTCCCTGTAAACTTAAATTTGACTCCCGTGATTGCAAAAAGAAAAGTGCCGCTGCTCGACCTGCGGGCGCTGCACCAGCCGATCCGCGACGAGGTGCTGGCCGCGATCGCCAGCGTGGTCGATTCCAACGCCTTCATCCTGGGCGAGGACGTCAAGCAGTTGGAGAAGTCCATCGCCGCGTACTGCCACGTGCCCTACGCCGTGGGCTGCGGTTCCGGGTCGGATGCGCTCCTGTTGGCCCTGATGGCCGCGGGGGTCGAGCCTGGCGACGCGGTCCTCACCACGCCCTTTACGTTCTTCGCCACCGCCGGCTCCATCGTGCTGGCCGGCGCCACGCCGGTCTTCGTGGACATCGACGCGGCCACCTACAACATGGACCCGCAAGCGCTCGCCGAAACCATCCGCCGCACCCCGCGCGCCAAGGTGGTGATGCCGGTGCACCTCTATGGCGGCTGCGCCGACATGGATCCCATCCTGGAGACGGCTCGCAGCCGCGATTGCGTGGTCATCGAAGACGGAGCGCAATCCATCGGCGCCGAGTACAAGGGCCGCAGGGCGCAATCCATGGGCGACATCGGCTGCCTCAGTTTCTATCCCACCAAGAACCTGGGCGCCTTCGGCGAAGGCGGCATGGTGCTGACGCAAAATGAGGGCCACGCGCGAAAACTGGCGGCTTTGCGCGTGCATGGCGCGACCGAGAAATACTTTCACGAGTGGGTGGGACTCAATTCCCGCCTGGATACCGTGCAAGCCGCGGTGCTGCGCGTGAAGCTGCAGTACCTGGACGCCGAGACCGCCGGCCGGCAGAAGAACGCCGGCCTTTACCGCGCGGGTCTCGCCGGCCTGCCCGTGGGACTGCCGCAGCCGGCTGCCTACCAGACCCGCCACATCTACAACCAGTTCGTGATTCGCGCGCCGCGGCGCGACCAGCTAAAGGCGTGGCTCGACGAAAACGGCGTGGGCGCCGATATCTATTACCCGCTCTCCCTGCACCAGCAGGCCTGCTTCCGCGATCTCGGCTATCGCGCGGGCGATTTCCCCGAAAGCGAGAGGGCGGCGCGCGAAGTTCTCGCGCTGCCGGTTCACTCCGCGCTGCCGGAGGAGGACGTGGATTACGTGTGCCGGCAGGTCCGTGCGTTCTATGTTTAAGAGCCGTCACCAATTCACGTCGTCATTTGGCGGCGGCGCTCCCTCAAGAGCTGTGAACGAAACGGGCAAGCTAAAGCATGCCCCACCCAACGGACCAATGTTCTCAATGCTGGGGCATGCTTTAGCTCAATGTCACTTACTTTGCCTCCGGGCGACAATTCCGCACAAATTGTGGGGCGGGCAATCTTGCCCGGGGTCCCCTCTGGGGACGCCTTTTAGGCGGCTTTTCGGGCCGTCGGCGAGTGTTCGTGCCCCGAGAGCGCCGGCTAAAAGCCCTCCCCGGAGGGGACCCCGGCCAGGATTGGCTGCCCCACAATTTATGCAGACAGTTTACCCTCGGCAAAGTAAGTGGCATTGTGCTTTAGCTTGCCCTCGCCCGCATTGTCTTACAGTTTCTCAGCTTGCGGTTGAGTATCGACGCCTTGCGTTTCCGATCCGGGCCCAGAGGGCACCCCGGAGGGAGCGGTTCTTTCTTGACGATCCATTAGGCCCCGGTAGCTTCCCTTGCGCATCGTTCAATTAGTCGAAGACCTGAAACTCGGAGGTTTGGAACGCCTGGCCGTGGATCTCGCCATCGCGCAGAAACAGGCCGGCCATCAGCTTTCGGTCTATTGTCTGCACCACGCCGGACCGCTCGCCGCAAGTTTGCAAGCCGCCGGCATCCCGGTGGTGGCGTTTCAAAAGGCGCGCGGATTTTCCTTGGCCACGGTGCTTGTCATGGCCCGGCGTCTGCGCGCCGATCGAGTCGACGCGATTCACGGCCACAACCCCGGCGTCCATCATTATGCCGCCCTCGCCGCGCGGCTGGCCGGCGTCCCCGTCTGCGTCAACACCCGGCACAGCGTGGGGACCTCGAAAGGCCTGCCCTATCAGGAGCGCTATTTCCGCTGGGTGAAGCCGCTCACCAGCCACGTGGTCTTCGTCTGCGACTTCGTTCGGCAAGGGCTGGAGCCGAAGCTCGGCTATCCGCCCGGGAAATGTTCGGTGATTCTCAATGGCATTCCGCTCGCCGGATTTCTGGCGCGTCCCGCGTCCCCCGGAAGCCGCCGGCCGCGAATCCGCGTCGGCACTATCGGACGACTGGTTCCCGCCAAGGGCCACTCCGTGCTGATTGAAGCCTTCGCACGCGTCTCGCGGACTGCGCCGGCCGCGGAACTCAGTATCTACGGCTACGGCGATTTGCACGACGAGCTGGCTGCGCAAATCGCGCGCCTGGGGCTGGAAGGCAGGGTCCGTCTCGAAGGCCGCACCGAAGATTCGCCCGCCACTCTGCAGGATCTGGACGTTTTCGTTCTCTCCTCGTTGTACGAAGGGCTTCCGCTGGTGATCCTGGAAGCCATGGCCGCCGGCCTTCCGATTGTAAGTACCAACGTAGGAGGCATCCCCGAGGTGCTACCGGAGGAGTCGGCCTGGTTGTGCCCGCCTGGCGACCCCGACGCGCTGGCCGGCGCAATCTTGCAGGCGGCGCAGTCGAGCGATCTGCTGGAGCGCGGAGAAATCGCCCGCCGTCTCGCCGCCGCTAAGTACGGATTGGACCACATGGCGGCCCGGTACGAGGAGTTATACCGAAGCTGAATGCCCTAAGCCGGCACCAGCGGGGTACTTTCCGAAACTTTTGGTGGATTTCCGCGTCTCTTTAGACAGGAGGACAGGATATGAGCACCACGAAAGATCGTATCGAACTCTCTGAGGCCATCCTGGCCCTCATCGCGAAGAAGCGCGCCCAAACCTGCGATGAAACGCTGGGAGCAGCCGTCGAACGGCTAATCATCGAGAGCCAATTCCAGGACCTCGAGCATGAAATCCTCGAGAATCCCGGCGCCATCGAGCCCTGGCTGGTTCGACGGCGCCGCAACGAGAATTAAGCCGCTCCGCCGGGCACTTACATTTTCCCGTCGCACACTGTCAGCATAAATTTGTGGGCAGGCAATCCTGGCCGGGGTCCCCTCTGGGGAGGGCTTTCAGCCGGCTCTTGCCGGTACGAAGACTCTACCATGCCCCGAAGCCCCGAAATGGTCGCCGGGACGCAAAGTAAGTGAAATTGCCGCTTTACTTAGTGCGTCGTTTTAGAAGTTCGCTGACCCTGCTTAAGCCTTCTTGAGCGCTCCCAACACCCGTTCCGGAGTCATGGGCAACTGTAGCATCCTAACGCCCGCCGCGTCATAAATGGCGTTTGCCAGCACCGCGCCCATCGTGATAATCGGGGGCTCGCCGCCGCCCAGAGGCGGATTCTCCGGGTTGTCCACCAGGATGGTTTCGATCTTCGGCAGCCACGAAAATCGCGGAATCGCGTAGGTGTGGAAGTTATGGTCCAAGACTTGGCCGTCCTTGAAACGCACTTCTTCCGTCAGCGCGTACCCTAAGCCCATGGTGATGCAGCTTTCCATCTGCTGCCGCATGCCATCGGGATTCAAAGTCATGCCGACGTCCAGGGCGCTTACCAGGCGTTTCACCTGCACGTGGCCGGTGCTCTTGTTGACCGTCACCTCCGCCATGGTGGCCGAATAGGCGTTGGAATACATGCCGCAAGCCACCCCGACGCCGCGTCCGCTGGGCCCCTTCCCGGC
>Ga0182018_10002712_pt1 | contig 17121 bp, 15 predicted proteins | sample 812P2MmetaG_FD_120490 | JGI IMG/M metagenome (GOLD analysis project Ga0182018, IMG submission 120490) | Permafrost microbial communities from Stordalen Mire, Sweden - 812P2M metaG | ecosystem: Environmental > Terrestrial > Soil > Wetlands > Permafrost | place: Sweden: Stordalen | collected... | reverse complement strand
TGGCGAGTGGTGGCGGGGGGTTGCTCGATGAGCATATGAACTAGCCAGCAATTCTGTTGCCGCGCGAGTTGTTGCGCTCGGGAGATCCTGGCGCGAGGCCGGAGAGGTGCGGCGTGGGGGTGGGTCCGCGTCGGCAAAACTGATCGACCTTATTTGGTCATATGACCACTTAAAGTCAATGCCGTCGGTCAGCCGTTTCGGCCCAGGGAAGGGCGGGGCATACCTGAAACCCGACACCGCTACCCGCATCGACCGCGGCTGGAGGCTAAGCCGGGTCGCCGCCGCTCGGTGGCGATCCGGGTTCCGTTACATCCGGGCGACGGGTTTCTGTCGCAGCCTTTTCAATTTCAGAGTTAGCCTCGGCGCCGATCAGGACAGAGGCACCCGTGAGGTATAGCCAAAGCAGAAGGGTGGCCGCTCCGCTAAGTCCTCCATACATCCTTTCATTTGAACTGATATGCTCCCGATAAATCCGAAGCAGCAGCGTAGAAGCCAGCCACAACGCGAACGCAATGGCCGCGCCCGGCAGATTCCATCGCGATCGTCGATGATACAAGTTCGGCCCGAAGCGATAAAGCAATGCGAACGAGAAAAGCACCAGGGCACCTATAGTCGGCCACTGTATGATACGAAACACGAACTGAGGAGACATGCCAAGATGATGGCCGATCGTGGCCCCAGGCCGGTTGCCGTATAGCATCGTACCTAGCGCCACCAGTATCATCACTGCCAGCGAAATCGTCAGTCCTAAAGCAATCGTCAAGACTTTCCACCACGGGCGCTCTTCTCTAACCTCATATGCCGTGTTCAAGCCGACCATCACGGCCCAAGTACCGTTCAGGGTTGCCCAAGCCGCACCCAAGACCGCCCATAACGCGCCAGAGCCGATATCCGCTCTCGTGTTGAGTTCTTTCACGGTCTTCGCCAGTACCGCGGAGGTATCCTGTGGAAGGATCTGCCCAAAGGAATCCAGAAGCGCGCCACGCAAGTCGGATCCAGTCCTGGCCAACCGATCGAGCAAAACCAGCAGTAATAGCAGAGCCGGGAACATGCCAAGAAAAAAATAGAACGCCAGCCGAGCTGCCTGGCCGAAGACCTGATCCTCCCAACTCCCGCGCAGTGTACGTTTCGCCAACTCCCGCCATGAAAGTCCGCGCAGGCTCCACAGATCCACCATAGTTCTATTCTTGAGCATTGACGATCTGAAGACAACTACGCCAAATCGACATTCCGGAAACCCTACACCGCCGATGGTTGAGTTACACTAATCGCTGGTGCGTGGGCTTGTCTATCTGCTGATTCAACTCGCTCTTGCAGCGGCCGATTGGACGCAATTTCGCGGACCGAACGGCTCTGGCGTCTCGCCCTCCAAGGGCCTTCCAGAGCACTTCGGCCCGCAAAAGAACGTTCTCTGGAGGACGGCTTTGCCGCGGGGACATTCCTCCCCGGTCTTCACCGCGGACCACATCTTTGTCACTGCATTCGAGGGCAACAGGCTGCTCACGATCTGCCTTGACCGCGACAAAGGTAAGGTGCTCTGGCGGCGGGAGGCGCCGCGCGAACGCGTGGAGAGTTTCCAGCCGACGAACGGACCCGCGTCTCCATCTCCAGTGACAGATGGAACCAATGTGTACGTCTTCTTCGGCGATTTCGGGCTGTTGTCCTACGGACCGGATGGCAACGAGCGCTGGCGTTTGCCGCTGGGTCCTTTCAACAATCCAAACGGCCACGGCTCCTCGCCAATCCTCGCCGATGGAAAGCTGGCGCTCATCTGCGATCAGGACACCGGGTCGTACTTGATTGCCGTCGATCCCACGGCTGGGCGGGTGCTTTGGAAGACGATGCGGCCGGAATATACACGCGGTTACGCCACGCCCGCGGTCTACCGCTCAAAAAGTGGGCCGACGGAGTTGATCGTGCCCGGCTCCTTCGAAGTGGCCTCGTACGCCCTCGATACGGGCGAGAAACTGTGGTGGGTGCGCGGCATGGCATGGCAACTCAAGTCCGTGCCGGTAATCGACCGCGACCGCATTTTTGTGAACGGTTGGGAAACCGATGGCGATCGGCAACAACGCAGCGACATCCCTGAATTTCCCCAGATTCTCGCGAGATATGACAAGGACCACGACGGAAAGCTGTCGCGCGAGGAGATGCGTGGGAGCAATACTGCCGAATGGTTTGCCGATAACGATTTGAACCGCGACGGCTACATCGACGCAGGCGAGTGGCAGATGTACCGGGCGCGGACTGCCTCGGAGAACTGTCTGGTCGCGATTCGCGCCGGCGGCCACGGGGATGTTACCGCGAGCCACGTGCTCTGGAGATACCGCAAGGCTCTGCCGAATACATCGTCGCCGCTGTTATATAAAGGCGTGATCTATCTGGTGCGCGATGGAATCTTTACGAGCTTGAACCCCGAGAATGGCGAGGTGTACAAGCAGGCGCGTCTCACCGGCGCACTCGGACGTTATTGGTCTTCGCCGGTCGCCGCCGACGGCAAGATCCTTCTGGCAAGCGAAGACGGGAGAGTGGTGGTGCTGCGTGCAGCCCCGGAATGGGAGATCCTTGCCATCAACAGCCTCGACGAGGACACCTTCGCCACGCCGGCGATTCTCGATGGACGAATCTACGTCCGCACCCGCGACGGGCTCTACTGTTTTGCAAAGCGAGGTATGTGAGTTTTTTGTACCCGGCACTGGTTACCTCGCTGCGGGGGTCCGGGCCTTTCGAATCGCTCAGCGCCAGAACTGCGCTCTGTTATTCTTAATGAACGGATTTTATCGTGTTGAAATGCCATCTCGTGGGGAACACAACGACAGTCGTGGTGATTTCCGCGCTCAGTCTGGCTCTTTTACAATCCGGGCGTTCACAACAATCTCCGCTGCCTGGACGGTCGCGCACAGATCCCGTCAAGCTATTTTGCCCGCATCAGCCGTGCTCACGAAAGAGCTGAAGCTGGATTTCGAGAATGACGGCAAGCCAGATATTATCATGGCCTACGCCGTCAAGCAGGATGATCACCTCTTCAATGCTGGAGTACGGATACTCAGATACAGCTCCGTTCCTGGATGGACAGTTGCTTTTGAGGAAACACATGCTTCCGTGACGAATGGCGGAGGCCCCTCTGACGTCATCACCGTCAAAGAGATCACCAGTCTTAGTGGTCAGCATGGCACGGTTGTCATTCTGAGAACTTCGGGTGCCGGCACGGCGACCGATTGGTACCTCCTCTCCTCAACGAAGCACAAGATTTCTAAGTTGGAGCCTGGGCCCCTAAGAGCAAAAGTCTTAGCCAAGAGAGGTTACCAGGATTGGGGCTACAACGATGTTAAGTCGAATCATGACCTGGTAGTCGAAACCCAGCCTGGCTTCTCGCGAACGACGGCGCGCTGCTGCCCTGATAGGCCACCAATTGAAATGACGTTCCGATTTACCGGCTCATCCATCACACTAGATTCCGTGAAGGACCTTCCTTTCACCCGGCCAACACAGTAGAACACATTACGGGCGAGTGCATGCCAGCGCTGCCAATAAGCACGTCCCTGCCTAACGCAGACGCTAACCAGCTTGGATAGCCGGCACTAAAAAAGGCCCGGACTTGCAGGGTCCGGGCCTTACGATCGTTCAGCACCGGCGCAGCGAGCGCAGGCGATTGGGAGTGTCAGCGCCGCACTTGGAAAGTGAGGGTTGTGTTTTTGGTGACGCCGCCGCCGGTGCCCGTGATCGTGATCGGGTAGGTGCCGGTCGGGGCGTTTTCGGCCACGGTCAGGATGAAATCGGACGTGCCGGAACCCGGCGCGGCGATGGAGGTTGGGCTGAATTGAAAGGTGACGCCTGATGGCACACCAGTCGCTGAAAAGGCAATGGCGGAGTCAAAGCCGCCGGAGACCTTTGTGGTAACCACGGCATAACCGCTTTGGCCCTGGTCCAGGTATCCGGAAGTGGGCGAGACGGAGATGGTGAAGGTGCCGCTCGCCGGCGCGGTCACGGTGAGCGATACGGTCGCGGTGTGCGTGATTCCGCCTCCGGTGCCGGTCACGGTGATCGTGTAGGTGCCGGTCGTGGTGGTTGAGGCCACTGCCATGGTCATCGTGGATGTACCGGAACCGGGAGCCGCGATGGACGTGGGGTTGAAACTGACAGTCGCGCCGGTCGGCTGGCCGCTGGCGGACAAAGCAATCGCCGAGCTAAAGCCGCCCGAGACGGCGGTAGTGATCGTCGATGTGCCATTGCTGCCCTGTACCACGGAGACCGCAGTGGGTGCGGCGGAAATGGTGAAGCTAGGGCTGGCCGTGGCAGTCACCGTCAGCGAAACCGCCGTGGTTTCGGTAGTGCTGCCGGAGGTTCCAGTCACCGTGATGCTATACGTGCCGGTGGCAGTGGATGAGGCTACGGTCATTTTCATGGTCGAAGTGCCAGTCCCAGTAATCGATGTCGGGCTGAATGCGACGGTGACGCCGGTTGGCTGGCCGGTGGCAGTTAAGGAAACGGCCGAATCGAAGCCGCCCGTCACTGTACTGGTAATGGTGGATGTTCCCGAGCTGCCCTGTACGACGGACACCGCAGTGGGCGAGGCTGACAGGCTGAAGCCGGGAGTCGACGTTCCGGAAAGTGCGCTGATCAGGCCGGCATTCGGACTGCCCCAGCCGGTCACGAGATCATAACCAGTCACAGCCGAATAGCTGCCGGATGTGCCACTGGTGATGTCGTGGAAGTCCGTATCATAGCTGGACGTCACGTTTTGCGCGTAGATGGTGGGGTTGAGGAAGCCGATGGTTGGCTGGCCGTTCGCAACCAACTGCTGGTTGACCAGAGCAATGTAGCCGGCCCACATGGGCGTTGCGAAGCTGGTGCCGCCGTAGTCGTTGGCCGTGCAAGTGGTTTGGTCGGCGCAGACGTAAAACGTAAAGTTCGCGTTTGCCGACACGTCCGGGCCATTGCGCAGGGTCGTGGAACCCTTGTTGCTGGAGTTGATCACGCCCGAGAGTTGCTGCCACGAGGGGATTGGGATGCTGTCCGGCGAGATGCCGCCGCCGCTGTCGGACCAGGCGGTTTCCGACTTCCAGGGGCCACCCGCGCTGGCGGTTGTCAGGTCCGTGCCGCCGACCGAAACGACATGCGCATCGTCCGCTGGCCATGCCTCATTACTCGACGACCAAGTGGAAGAGTCGCCGGAAGCCGCAAAGAAGTTCTGGCCTTGCGCCGCCATTTTCTCGAAGTACGGGTCGAGCGTGCTTGCATCCGCCGGTGTCCAGCCCCAAGAACAGCCAATTGTGGTAGGCAGCGGACTGTGCGTGGTCATGGCGCTGATGATTGCGGTATCGGTGGATCCGATATACATCACCAGGCTGGCCAGGCCGGGAGCCATGCCGATCGCCTGAGTCATGTCGAGGGTCTGTTCTGTGTCGTCGCAGTCGCCGCCGGATCTCGAATCCACGCAGGATGTGCTGGTCCCGTCGGTGGAGAGCAGGGTGATCGGCACATTGTTGGTTTGACCGACGTTCTTGAAATAGGTGGTCAAGTCGGTCAAGTCGGTGCCTAAATACTCGAACAGTCCGAGGTTCTGGCCAGCGCCGGTGAGGGCCGTTCCGCCGTAGTAGGCCGCGCGCATGTCGCTGCCCAAAAAGGAAGCCGAAGGGCCGGAGCCGGTGGTGGCATCGGGCACGACGGCCTCCACATCCATACCATGGGCCTTGGCGTAGTCGCTCTTCTTGACGAACATGGGATGCGGGTTGGAGTCGTTGTCCAAACCGGAGATGTGCCAGAGCTGGAATGGCAGGTTCACGGTGGGCTCGCGGTCTATCGCGTAAAAGGTACGGCCCGTTGGGTCTTGGTAGGTGCTCACGGTTACATGGAAAGCGGTCTGGACGGCCGAAACGGAACCCTTGATCTGTACGTCCATGCCATCGCGCGTGCCGCCCACGACCGCAAAGCCGTTGGCTTGCGCGAAAGCAACCACGGCGGCATAATCTGCCTGGCTGGGTCCAAACTGTGCGGTAAACTCCGGCACGGTGAGGAAATGCCGGTAGATAAGGCTGGCCGGATCGTAGAGTTCCTTCAGAAATGCATCCAGTCCCGCCGGATCGCTTAACGCCAGAACGACGTCCAGCGTCATGGCCTGGTTTGAGACCAGTTGCGCGATGGGCTTCGCCTGCCCATTGAGGACCTCCGCGCGCACATGGCGCGTCAACAGGGGCAGTGATTGCGCTTGGCAAACGCTATTCACGAGCGGCGCAAGCGCGACGATTGTCAGCAAATACTTACTGAATTTTCGAATCATGATTTCTCCTTTTTGATTTTTTCCTCTCGTCCGGTATCGGGAATTTGGGCTTTCAGTTGTCGGCCGGCTGTCGATCCGGAGAACTCGTTCTTGGTTTCAAGATACGGCACCGATTTGTACCCAGGGCTCCCAACTTTTGGAACCGAGAAGTTGGCTAGTATAACACCGATCGCTTCCATTGGAGCTCTTTGTTATCTTTTTTAGTACTTTTTCATCGCGCCGATTCCGGCGGATAGAGCCTTCATTTTCACTGCTCGTAGAATTCGCCAGGGAGAAGACGCCGTCTTCATCGAATCACCCGGAAAGACTCGCGCGCGATTTCCCATTCCTCCTCGGTGTGTACGACGAGCACGCGCACAGCGGAATCGGGCGGGGCGATATCCGTATCCGCCGGGGATTGTGCGTTCTTCGCGGCGTCCAGCTTGACGCCCAGGAACGCAAAACCTGCGACAGCCTGGGCGCGCACCTCTGGGGAGTTCTCGCCGACTCCGGCGGTGAAGACCAGCGCGTCGAGGCCGCCCAGGCTGGCGAGCATGGCGCCGATCTCCGAGCGCAAACGATGTACGTAAACATCGAACGCCAGTTGCGCGCGCGTCTCGCCGCGATCGATGGCTGCCAGGACGGCGCGCATGTCGCCGGAGACGCCGGATACGCCACGCAGTCCGGACTCCTTGTTCAGCACGCGATCCAGTTCCTCGGCGCGATAGCCGCGATGGCGCACGAGATGAATCACGATGCCGGGATCGATGGTGCCCGAGCGGGTGCCCATCATCAAGCCTTCGAGCGGCGTGAAGCCCATGGTGGTGTCGATGCTCACGCCATCGCGGATGGCCGCCAGCGAGCAACCGTTGCCCAGGTGGCAGGTGATCATGCGCAGCGACGCCAGATCTTTGCCCAGGATCGCGGCTGCCCGCCGCGAGGTGTATTGGTGGCTGATGCCGTGGAATCCGTAACGGCGGATGCCCTGGCCGAGCCATTCGTAGGGGCCGGGATACACGTAGGCGGGCGGCGGCAGGCTGGCATGGAATGCAGTGTCGAAGACGGCCACTTGCACGGCGTGCGGGCCCAGGATGCGTTCCATGCACTCGATGGCTTCCAGTTCCAGGCGGTTGTGTTCGGGCGCGAGGCTGGACATTTCGGCGATACCCGCACGCACCTGCGGCGTGATGCGCGTGCTTTCGCGAAAGGCGCGCCCGCCGTGAACCACGCGGTGACCGGCAACATGGATTTCATCGCGGTGGGGCAGCATTTCCATGAGCGGATCGAGGGAGTCGAGCGGCGCCTTCACGGGGACGCTGCGGTGCGAGACTGCGCCGGCCGATTTGATTTGGATTTCGGCTGTGCCGGGGTGTTGCTCCCAGTCCACGTGCGCTTCCCATAGCGGGTGGGGCGCGGCGGAGCCTTCGTTGCCGGTGACGTCGAACAGGCTGCTCTTGAAACTGCTGGACCCGCCATTCAAAACCAGGATTTTCATCAGTAGGGCCACTTCCAGTCGCGGATCTCCGGCATATCGTCGCCGTGGATGGCGATATAACGTTTGTGTTCTATCAGCTTGTTGCGCAGATCCTGCTGGATGTGCCCGGCGATATTGCGTAGGCGCGGCACGCGGTCGATCACGTCGCCAGCCAGATGGAAGCGATCCAGGTCGTTCAATACGGTCATGTCGAACGGCGTGGTGGTGGTACCTTCTTCCTTGTAGCCGCGCACATGGAGGTTGGCGTGATTCGTGCGGCGATAAGTGAGCCGGTGAATCAGCCAGGGATATCCGTGGAAGGCGAAGACCACGGGCTGATCCGTGGTGAAGATCGAATCGAATTCGCTGTCGGGCAGGCCGTGCGGATGCTCGGTAGAAGGCTGCAACACCATCAGGTCCACTACGTTGACCACGCGAATCTTCAGATCGGGCAGATTGCGGCGGAGTAAGTCCACGGCGGCCAGGGTTTCGAGCGTCGGGACATCGCCGCAGCAGGCCATCACCACGTCCGGTTCGACGCCATTATCCGTGCTGGCCCATTCCCAGATGCCAATGCCGGTGGTGGCGTGCTCAATGGCGGATTCCATGTCGAGATACTGCAGCGCAGGCTGCTTGCCGGCCACGATCACGTTGACATAGTTCCGGCTGCGCAGACAATGATCGGTGACGGAGAGCAGCGTATTGGCGTCCGGCGGCAGATAGACGCGCACGACGTTCGCCTTCTTATTCACCACGTGGTCGATGAAGCCGGGATCCTGATGGCTGAAACCGTTGTGGTCCTGCCGCCAGACGTGCGAGGTGAGCAGGTAATTGAGCGATGCGATGGGTCTCCGCCAGGGAATGCGGCGGGTACTCTCCAGCCACTTGGCGTGCTGGTTGAACATGGAATCCACGATGTGGATGAAGGCTTCGTAGCAGGAGAAAAAACCGTGGCGGCCGGTCAGCAGATAGCCCTCGAGCCAACCCTGGCACATGTTTTCGCTCAGCACTTCCATGACGCGGCCATCGGCGGCAACGTGGTCGTCGTTGGGCAGAATCTCGGCCGTCGAGCAGCGGTTAGTGACTTCGAACAATGCGTCGAGACGATTCGAGGAGGTTTCGTCCGGCCCCACCACGCGGAAGTTCGCGGCATCCGCGTTGAGCTTCATCACGTCGCGCAGCATCTTGCCCATTACGCGCGTGGCTTCCGCCACGATGGTACCGGGCTTGGGAACGTCCACGGCATAGCTGGTGAAGTCGGGAATCGTGAGATCGCGGAGGAGCAGACCGCCATTGGCGTACGGATTGTCGCCCATGCGACGCTTGCCCGTGGGAGCGAGTTCCTGGAGTTCCGGAATGAGCGCGCCGCCGGCGTCGAACAACTCCTCGGGCCGGTAGCTCTTCATCCAGTCTTCCAGCATCTTCAGGTGGGCGGGCTTGGTGGCCAACTCGGTGAGCGGCACCTGGTGCGCGCGGAAGGTCCCTTCGATTTGGACGCCATCCACGACCTTGGGTCCAGTCCAGCCTTTGGGCGTACGCAGTACGATCATGGGCCAGCGCGGTCGCTTGGCGGCGGCACCGGCGGTTCGGGCATCTCGCTGGATGGTTTGGATCTGTGCCACGACTTGATCGAGCGTGGTGGCCATGAGCTGATGCATGGTATCGGGATCGTCGCCTTCGACGAAAAGCGGCTCGTGGCCGTAGCCGCGCAAGAGGTCGGCCAGTTCTTTCTGCGGCAGACGCGCCAGCACGGTGGGACCCGCGATTTTGTATCCGTTCAGATGCAGGATGGGAAGCACGACGCCGTCGCGCTCCGGGTTCAAGAATTTGTTGGAGTGCCAACTGGTGGCCAACGACCCGGTTTCGGCTTCGCCATCGCCCACCACGCAGCAGGCCAGCAGGTCCGGATTGTCGAAAACGGCGCCGTAGGCGTGCAACAGCGAGTACCCTAGCTCCCCGCCTTCATTTATGGATCCGGGCGTCTCGGGCGCGGCGTGGCTGGGGATGCCGCCGGGAAAGGAAAACTGCTTGAAAAGGCGCCGCATGCCTTCGGCATCGCGTGAGATGTTGGGGTAATACTCGCTGTAGGTGCCTTCCAGGTACGTGTTGGCCACCAGTCCCGGACCGCCGTGGCCGGGCCCGGCGATGTAGATCATGTTCAGATCGTGCCGCCGGATCAGGCGATTGCAGTGCACATAGATGAAGTTGAGTCCGGGTGTGGTGCCCCAGTGGCCCAGCAGGCGCGGTTTTATGTGCTCAATCCTGAGCGGCTCACGCAGCAGGGGGTTGTCGTAAAGGTAGATCTGGCCCACCGACAGATAATTCGCGGCGCGCCAGTAAGCGTTCATTTTGCGCAGTTCTTCGGGGGACAGGGGTCCGGTCATGGCAACTCCATAGATCCAGAATCGCAGAAAAAGGTTTCGATCGCGTTACAGGGGGGTGCAAGGTGGTGGATCATACGGGTTTGGCGGTGGGGATCCACCCGGTTAACCAAAGACAGCCTGTCATCGCAAATTAGACCAGCGTTAGCATCCAGTTAATGGCGCGGAGTATTAACTAACGCCCAGGAAAGGAGTTTTCATGCAAGCAATTGGAGAACACCGCGAGACTATCCTGATTGTGGACGACGATCCAGCGGTGCTGGTCCTTATTCAGAGCATCCTCATGGCTGCGGAATACCGCGCATTGCTCGCCGTCGGGCGCGCGGACGCCGTCCGCATAGCTCAGCAGAAACATGTTCACATCGACCTGGTATTGCTGGATGTGCGAGTTCCCGGCGTATCGGGGACCGAACTGGCGGACGAAATTTTGTCCATTCGACCGAATATTCCAGTGCTTTGGATGTCCGGTTTTGTCGACGACGAGATCATCCGCGTGAAATTACTCGATGAATATGCCGGATTCCTTTCCAAGCCGTTTCACGGCGACGACCTGCTGCTGGCGGCGCGGCAGGCCATTGAAGCGGCGCGGTCGAGCGCTTCGACGTTAGGGCATCCTGGCAAGAACGCGCTGACGGCGGGTGCCAGAGCCTAATCCACCTGGGTGCCTGGCACGGGGCGTCTGAGCGCCGACAAGGGACGCGTTATACCAGACGGACAGGCGGCCGTAGCATGATGGATCGGCGAATTTCTCGTTAAATTCTGCTGCACCGGGCGTTGTCCCGGCAATGGCCACACGATCCACGGGGCGGAGACTGCGCCGGTCGAGGGCTGGTTGGCCCGGACGGGAGGCCCGACTCCATACATCATGGCCAGCGAACCTCGGCCAGCCGCCCTGTTACACTGAAGATTCATCTTATGGATAACTTTCGCGTCAACCTGGAAGAGTTCAAGGTCCTCGGCAAAGAACTGGTCGACAAGGTCCAGGAGATGATCCATGCGGGCAATATCCGCCGCATCATCATCCGGGACGACCACGGCCACACCTTCATCGAAATCCCGCTGACCGTGGCCGCCATCGGCGCCGTGCTTGCCCCGGTACTGGCGGCGGTGGGCGCGATTGCCGCACATTTGGCGCACTTCACCATTGTGGTGGAGCGGGTTGAGCCGCAGCCTGCCGCCGAACCTCCCGCGCCGCCACCACCCACTGAAACCAACGTCTGAGACCAAGATCTGACACGTGGCAGGCTACGACCAGGATCTCAGCCGCATCGTCGAGGAGTTGAACCGTGCCGCGCCTGGTTCGCGTGCCGCCGACAAGCCGTCTCCCGCGCGCCCTCCTCAAAACGCCGGCTCGCTCGATCAATTGCTGGCTTTCGCCGGGCGCCAAAACGCATCCGACCTTCTACTGATCGCCGGCACTCCGGTGGCCGTGCGCGTGAACGGCGCGCTGGCGCCGGCCGCCGGACCGCCGCTTTCGCCCGAGGATGTGCGCAACTTCGTCCTGCCTCTGCTGGATTCCCGCCAGTACGATGAGCTGCAAAAGAAAAAATCGGTGGATTTCTGCTTCGCGCGCGATTCCGTCGGACGCTTCCGCGCCAACATCCACCACCAGCGTGGCACCCTGGCGGCCAGCATCCGCCTCCTGCCGGCACGCATTCCCACCATCGAATCGCTGCACCTGCCCGCCGCCCTCGGGCGCATCGCCGACCGGCGCCAGGGCCTGGTGCTGGTGACCGGGGCCACCGGCAGCGGCAAAAGCTCGACGCTCGCGGCCATGATCGATCTGATCAACACGCGCCGCCGCACCCACATCGTCACCATCGAAGATCCCGTCGAATACCAACACGTGAACCGCAGCTCCATCGTCGAGCAAATCGAAGTCGGACAGGATACGCCCGACTTCGTCAACTCGCTGCGCAGCATCCTGCGGCAAACTCCCGACGTCATCCTGGTGGGCGAAATGCGCGACCCGGAGACCATGGCGACCGTGCTCACCGCCGCGGAAACCGGACACCTGGTGTTTTCCACTTTGCATACCAACGACGCGGCCCAGTCCGTCTCCCGCATCCTGGATTCGTTTCCCGCGGCGCATCAGGGGCAAATGCGGCAGCAAATGTCGCTCGCCCTCCTGGCCGTCGTCGCGCAGCAACTGGTTCCCGCCGTCGATGGCGTCAACCGCTATCCGGCGCTCGAGATCATGATGGCTACCGACGCCGTGCGCAACCTGATCCGCAAGGGCGACGACCACCAACTCCGCAGCCAGATCACCATTGGCCGCGCCGAAGGTATGATGACCATGGAACAGTCTCTGGCCGAACTGGTGCGCGCCGGCCACATCCCGCGCGAGACCGCTTTTGCGCACTGTTTCCGGCCCGAGGAACTACGGCGGGTGTTGGAAGGTTAGACTGTCTGCATGGCCCTCTCTCGATTTTCCTTTCTGCTGGTCCCCATGGCTTTGCTGGCGGCCGCCCCGCCGCTCTCGGAAACGTACAAGGAAGTTTCCGCGCAGATCGTCAGTGCGGCGCTGGCCGACCAGGACGGCTACGCCAAGCTTTCGTATCTCTGCGACCGTATCGGCAACCGGCTGAGCGGGTCCGATTCGCTGAACGCCGCGATTGCGTGGGCGGCCGCGCAGATGAAGCGTGACGGTTTGGAGAACGTCGCGACGCCCGCCGTCAAAGTGCCGCACTGGGTGCGTGGCCGCGAAGACGCTGAAATGGTCAAGCCCGTACGGCACCAGCTTACGATGCTCGGACTGGGCGGCAGCGTGGCTACTCCGCCGGAAGGCATTACCGCCGAGGTGGTGTCCGTCGCCAGCTTCGACGCGCTGAACGCCCTGGGCCGCGAGAAGGTGGCGGGCAAAATCGTCCTGTTCAATGTGCCTTATGAGGGATACGGCAAGACGGTGGTCTATCGCGGCTCGGGTGCCTCGCGCGCGGCCAAGCTAGGCGCCGTGGCCATGCTGATCAGATCGGTCGGGTCGCTCGCTATGCAGACTCCTCATACAGGCGCCCTGAATTATTCGGAAGCGGACCCCAAGATTCCCGCCGCCGCCATCACCTTCGAAGATGCCGCGCTCATCCAGCGCCTGGCGGATGCCGGTGAGACGGTCACCGTGCATCTGTATATGGAGGCGCACATGCTTCCGGACGCGGATTCCGCTAATGTGATGGGCGAAATCCCAGGGCGCGAGAAGCCCGACGAGATCGTGGTGATGGGCGGCCATATCGATTCATGGGACGTGGGTGCGGGCGCGCAGGACGATGGCAGCGGCATCATGGCCGCGCTGGAAGCGGCGGTGGTCATCAAGAAATTGGGATTGCATCCGCGGCGCACGCTACGCGTGGTGTTCTGGACGAATGAAGAAAACGGATCGGCGGGCGGCCTCGCGTATCGCGCCATGGCCGGGGACAAGATACACAATTATGTGGCCGCGATCGAAATGGATGGAGGCGCCGAAAAGCCCGTAGGTTTTGGCGTGAGTCCGGGCGGACCCGCGCTGGCGCGCGCCAAAGAGATCGGGCGTCTGCTCGAACCAATAGGCGCCGATACCATTCGGGAAGGCGGCGGAGGGGCCGACATTGCCCCGCTCATGCGCGATGGCGTCCCCGGCCTGGGCCTGTCTACCGTGGAGCAGCACTATTTCGACTGGCACCACACGCGCACCGACACGGTGGACAAAATCAACCCGCGTGAATTCCAGCAGTGCATCGCCGCCATGGCGGTGATGAGCTACGTGCTGGCAGATATGCCGGAGCGCCTGGGAGAGTAGGCGCCTCGCCCGCTCTAACGTCGACGCACTTTCATCGCTGTTGGCGAGCGCGGCTCGCTATGTGTCCATCTCGTACGCCACCTTCAACCAGCGTCGCACTTCGTCGTCGATATCGTCCAGCGACGAGATCTCGATCCGCCGCGTGATTCTGTCCTTTTTGGCGAACCCACCGGTATCGATCAACCGCTTGGGCGTCTTGGTATCCTTCAGCGCCAGTCCGCAGTCGATCCGCGTGCGCGTAGCCGGCTTGATCTGCGCGAAGACGTGGTCGCGATAAAGCGGCACCATCGTCTGGCACGGACACACGCGCACGTCTTTGCCTAGCTTGAGGCCGGCCGCGAGCAGCGCGTCGTAGATGGGGCGCATTCCGGCTTTCGGTCCGGCGAACATTTTCTCGACATATTGTCCCGCCAACCGCAGGTAGCCTTCCGGGCTGAACTCCTCGCCTTTGCCCACCGAAATCTCGGCGATGCAACCGGCGTAGTTCGTGCCCAGCCCGTGCTTCGCCTTCAGCCATTCGCGCCGCTCTTTTTCCGTGGCCGGTCCGTCGTTCCCCACCCGTTCCAGCCACTCTTCAAGCGAGCGGCCGGTCTTTTCTTTCATGGCCGCGATTATGGACTGCGCCATCGCCACGGCCGGATGCACGTCGAAGGTCGATTTAGTTGGAGCCTTGGGCATTGTTCAGGATTATACAAACGATTTCTTGCGTGTCAAGCGACGAAAATGACAACACCATAAAAAGTTACAATTGGTGGTCATGAACTGGAGCGCACTCGGCGCAATCCTATTGGGGCTGGCGGTAGTCTCGGGCGCATTCGGCGCGCACGGCTTGCGCGGCCGTCTGGATGCCTACTCCATGGGCATCTATGAAAAAGCGGTCTTCTATCAATGCATTCACGCGTTCGGTATCCTGATTGTGCCGCTATTCACGCGCGCCGGCGCGCTTTCCGAATCGGCTGCCACCTGGGTGTGTGGCCTGCTGCTGGCCGGCATCCTGATCTTCAGCGGCAGCCTCTACGCCCTGGCATTGACTGGCATCCGGACGTTCGGCGCTATCACACCCATCGGGGGGATCTCCTTCATCGCCGCCTGGTTCGTGCTGGCATTCCGCCTGCTCCGCCGGTAGCATCCAAGTGGCGCGGACACTCTGTCCCGGGAAGCGCTTCAGAGAAGGTGAGCTACGCTCTTTGGCCGGCACGTTTGCGTACTACACGGAATCTGCGCCAAACGAGGCTGATCTCCGTGGCGTCGCCGTTCTCGATGACCTGGCAGGGCACTTCGAAACCGGCGTCGATCTTGCCTGCCTTCAGCAGGGCCCTTTTGGGCATACAGTTTTTTTCGATTGCTTCGTTTGCTTGCGTTTACTGCGAATACGTGTTAGGATTGATTAGGAAGACACTGAAAAATAAACGAGGTGCGACGATGACACATCCCGCGATGGTGGCAACCCTTCCCTCCGAGGCGGAGGCGGTCGTTGCCAAGGAAACCAGCCGTTTACTGGCATCACGCCTGGAAAAGGGCGGGCCGATGCAGCTCCGGATACTCGATGACGAATCGCCGGGAGGCACGGTGAAGCTGCCGGCGGCGGCGGTGGGGCTGCTGGTGCGCATCCTTGAAGAGATGGCGCGCGGCAATGCCGTGACGCTCATCCCCGTGCGCGCAGAGCTGACGACGCAGGAAGCGGCGGACATGCTGAGCGTTTCGCGGCCGTCGCTGATCCAGTTGCTGGAGGAGGGCAAAATCGAATACCGGCGGGTGGGCACGCATCGCCGCGTCCGGTTTGAGGCGCTGATTAAGTACCAGCGGCGGGCTGATGCGGATCGCCGCGCGGCGCTCGAAGAGTTGGCCGCGTATGACCAAGAACTCGGAATTTAAGCGCCGTGTCCAACTTCACGGCTTTTTATGATGCGAATGTGCTGTATCCCGCCGAGCTGCGGAATTTGCTGATGCATCTGGCCATGACGGGACTGTTCCGCGCCAGATGGTCGGACGGCGTGCATGAGGAATGGATAACCGCCTTGCTGCGGAACCGGCCCGATCTCTCACGTGAAAAACTTGAGCGGACCAGGATGCTTATGGACAAGCACGCAACGGATGCTCTCGTTACCGGCTATGAAGATTTGATCGAAGGCCTGCAGCTTCCCGATCCGGACGACCGGCACGTGCTGGCGGCGGCAATCCGGGGGCGCGCCGACGTGATTATCACGGCGAACGTGCGGGATTTTCCGGCGGATATTCTGACGGCATTCGAAATCGAGGCGCAGCACCCGGATGAATTTGTCTCGCATCTTCTGGACCTGGCGCCCGGCGTTTTACTGGAGGCCGCGCGGCGCCATCGGGAGAGCCTGAAGAAGCCCGCGAAAACGATCGAGGAGTATCTGTGTACCCTTGAAACGCAGGGATTGGCACAAACGGTGTCTGTCCTTCGGGAGTACATGTTCTGATCGCCGTCTGAATGGCGAATCACCACGGAGGGCCGTGGGTTGACGAAGATCGGCGCGGTGCGCCGCTTCCTCGATGAGGTTCTCCCGACCCTCTCTTCTTCCTGGTGGGCCGAGCTTGTTGTTGCGAACTTGTCGTTCCAGCAGCGGCGTGCTGTGGAGCCCCGGCGCATATCGGCGCTATCCCGGGCTGGATCTGGCCGCACTCCTAAAGGGTGCTCGACGCGAACTGGCACGCCGTGGCGGACAAACTGCTCCTCCCGAGTGAGGCGAGGCGCATCGCCAAGGGGACCAGGATCGACGAAAGAAAACAGAGGACTGCGCAAGCGCGAAGGATCAAATCAAAACTTTAGCCTTAATTCGACCCAAGCCCTTCTCGGTGCGCCAGGCGAGAAGAACGTGGCGCTCTGCGCCGGCGCATTTCCGGCGTAGGGTCCGGTGGTGTACACCGGGAAGGGCAGGGACTGGATCGCACCCGAGCCGCTCAGTGCCGTGTTCGAGAGCCACGCTGCCGTGTAATATTCGTGGTTGAAAAGGTTATCGATCTGCAGTGCCAGTTGCCAATGCCGGCTGAGATCGTAATGCGCGCGGAAGTTGGTGACCGCGTACCCTGGTGAAACGCCGGGTCCGAGATAATAGACGCCATCGGCCTGGTAGGCATTATTCTCGTTGCCGCGCGCGTACGAACTCGAGTTAACCACTTCGTCGAGGTCGAAGGCGAGTTTCTTCGTAGCCTGGTACAGCAAGTAGGCCTTCCCGGTTTGCTTCGGAATGAGTGGGATTCGATTCCCTGG
>Ga0182018_10002711_pt1 | contig 17140 bp, 15 predicted proteins | sample 812P2MmetaG_FD_120490 | JGI IMG/M metagenome (GOLD analysis project Ga0182018, IMG submission 120490) | Permafrost microbial communities from Stordalen Mire, Sweden - 812P2M metaG | ecosystem: Environmental > Terrestrial > Soil > Wetlands > Permafrost | place: Sweden: Stordalen | collected... | reverse complement strand
GCGTTGGTGCGCCTGCTGTTGGAACTCACGGCTGCGTTCTGGATTGCGGAGTTTCGCGTATGACCAGCATCCGAATCTCCGCCGGCAGGTGGCGCGTGTTTGCGCACGGGGAACTGCCCTTAATCTGGTGGCCCCTGCTGAGCGCCGCGGCTCTAGCGTTGGTGCGACTGCTGTTGGAACTGACGGCTGCGTTCCGGATTGCGGAGTTTTGCGTATGACCAGCATCCGCATCTCCGCCGGCCGCCTCGATGTCGATTTCGCCGTCGGCCCCGGCGTCACCGCGGTTTACGGCCCCAGCGGCGCCGGCAAAACCCTGCTGCTCGAAGCCATCGCCGGTTTCGTCCGCCCCGATTCCGGCCGCATTCTGTTGGACGACGCCATTCTCTACGACGCCGCCGCGCGCGTCCACCTGCCTCCTCAGCGGCGCCGTTGCGCCTTGGTGCCGCAGGGCGAGTCGCTCTTCCCCCACATGGATCCGCGCCGCAACCTGGCCTTCGCCGCCAAGCGATGGCCGCGTCTCGAGCGTCATCGCCGCGTCGCCGAAATGATGGAGAAGTTCCAACTCACCAACGAGTCGCCGCACCTGCACTGGACGATCGCCCGCGCGCTCCTCGCCGAGCCGAAACTGCTGCTGCTCGACGATCCGGGCCTGGATGCCGCGCTGCTGCGGCAGGTCCGCGAAAACAGCGCCGCGCCCATCTTGCTCGCCAGCCGGAATCTCGACCTGTGCTGCTCCGCCGACCAGTTGCTGGTGCTCGACGCCGGCCGCATCCTGCAGCGCGGCGCTCCGCGGCAGGTGGTGGACCAACCGCAGTCGGTGGAAGTGGCGCGCCTCGTCGGAATCCCCAATCTCTTCCAGGCTACCGTGGGCACCCTCGACCCCGGCCGCAACCGCAGCCTACTCGAGTTCGAGCATTTCTCCCTGGGCGGCCACTACTTCCCGGGCCATTTCCGCGGCGACCGCGTGTGGGTAGCCATCGCCGCCGAAGACCTGCTGGTGCACTCCGGCGATCTCGGGCCGCAACCCAATTGCGTCGAGTTGGACCTGGTCCGCGCGGTTCCTCGGGCGCGCTCGGTGTTGCTGGAGTTCTCTTTTGGCGTCTTCGCGAGCCTCTCTCACGACGCGTTCGCGCGGCAGAAGGATAATAAGGGTTGGCTGGTGGAATTTCCACCCGATGCTTTACGAGTGCTGTAGCCCATGCCGCTGAAGTCTCTCGCCGAGTACGAACAACTGGCCGAACAGGCCCACGGCCACTTGTGCGCCGGCCAGATTCTGGGTCTGCGCATGGCGCTCTATGGGGTGAAACTGCTGGATCTCGCGGACCCCGCCGGCGCCGACCGCAAGCGCCTGATCACCTTCGTCGAGATCGACCGGTGCGTCACCGACGCCATCCCGGTGGTGACCGGTTGCCGTCTCGGCAAGCGCGCGTTGAAGTTTCGCGATTTCGGCAAAGTGGCGGCCACTTTCTGCGACCTGCGGGAGAACCGCGCGGTCCGCATTCTGGCGCGCGAAAGCGCCAAAGAGCGAGCCGCCGGCCTGTACCCGGAGATTCACGGCAAGAACCAGCAGCAGATGCGCGCCTATCGCCACATGCCGGACGTGGAGCTCTTCGAGATCCAGTGGGTGCGCGTGGTGCTGGCCCCCGAGGACCTGCCCGGCTACAAGGCGCCGAGGCCGGTTTGCGCGCAATGCGGCGAGCCCATCAGCTTCCGCCGCGAAGTGGTCCGCGACAACCGGACCGTGTGCCGCGCCTGTGCCGGAGAGCGCTACTACACGCCGCTCTAATGCTGCGCTGTTACATCACCGATCGCCGCGCAGCCGGCGGAACCGCACCGCTGCTCGCTCACATCGCGCGCGCTCTCGGGGGCGGCGTCGACCTGATCCAGATCCGCGAGAAGGATCTCTCCGCCCGCGAATTGTGCGATCTGGTGCGCCGCGTTCTCGCGCTACCCAACCCGAACGGCACGCGCATCCTGGTGAACTCGCGGACCGATATTGCCTTGGCCTGCGGGGCTCATGGTGTACACTTGCCGTCGCGCTCCGTGCCGCCGGGCACGTTACGCGCGATCGTGCCGGCGGCCTTCCGCATCGGAGTTTCCGCGCACTCGCTCGCGGAAATCCGCGCCGCGGAGGAAGAAGGCGCCGATTTCGCCGTCTTCGGGCCGGTATTCCATACCGCTTTGAAGGCCCCTTACGGCGCGCCGCTGGGTGTCGGCCGCCTGCGGGAAGCGGTTCGGGCGGTACGGATGCCGGTGCTCGCGCTAGGCGGGATCGCGCCCGGAAACGTCTCCGAATGTCTGGCCGCCGGCGCCGCCGGTGTCGCCGGGATTTCCATGTTTCAACCTAAGTCCGGCAGTTGAGGCGCCTCCCGAGCCGGTTTGCCACTAGTTTACGGTGACTTCCAACTGCTCCGCAGATCACCATCCGGGTGACAGATGCCTTTCCCGTAAGTGTTTACTCCCGCTGGCGATGCGGGACGCCGTGGCCGGTCAACTGCCGTTTTTTGGGTTCAATAGGTCCGGCCAAGAATCTCACCGGGCCGCGACTGTTAAGGAGTGCCCCATGGCCCTGCGGGCCACCAAAGGTCATGAAGACGCCCGATGCGGACGCACGCTTCGGTCTTTCCTGGTCGTGTGCGGTCGCCGGGCGTGGCGTTTTCGCTGTTTCTTCTCCGCGTCTTCAACTGAGCGGAGTGCCGGCAGTCCGTGGGTGGGCTTGCCCTCCCTACCTGGCGGCGTGGTCCTCGACCAACGTGCGAAGCTCGCCTTCGAACGCGTTCTTCTCCACCAGCCCGGCATGCGTGCAGGCAATTTTACCCTGCCGGTCGATGAGCAAGGTCAGCGGCATATTGGTGAGTCCGTAGCGTTGTGCCAGATCCTCATTGCCGCTCGGTACCAGGCCGCTTCGGAGCCGGCTAGCGATCATTGGCCACAGGAACAACTCCCAAGCGCGGCGGCGGAATCCGTGCCGCTCGATTTCTCATCTATATTGGGAGGACACGTCCGATCTCCCCATGGAATCCTGGATCGCGGCCATTTCACAACACGGGTATGTCATTCTGTTCGCGGTAGCGTTTCTGGAAACGTTCGGCTTGCCCATACCGGCGGCACTGGCCCTGCTGGTTGCCGGCGCAGCCAGTGCTCGCGGCCTCCTGAACCCGTGGTGGACGGTGGGCGGCGCCATCGCGTGCATCGCGGCCGGCGACACGCTGATGTTCCTGATGGGCCGCCACACGGGCTGGTGGCTGCTCTCGCTGCTGTGCCGTCTGTCGCTGAATCCGGAATCGTGCATCCTGCGTTCGGCCGATGCCTTCTATCGCCGCGGCAAGACTCTGCTGGTAATCGCCAAGTTCATCCCGGGGATCAATACCATGGCGCCTCCGCTGGCCGGCAGCATGAATATGCGATTCCCGCAGTTTCTGCGGCTCGACGCGGCCGGCGCCACGCTCTACGCCAGCGGCTACTTCACCGTGGGATTTCTGTTCAGCGACGCCATCGGCACGGTCACCCGCGGCTATCGGGCGTTCGGCCAGGTATTGGGTTGGGGAATCGCCGTGGCAGTCCTGGTCTATATCGGAATCCGCGTCTGGACATGGCGAAAGGCGCGCGCGTTGCGTGAGGCGCCCTTCGTGGAGCCGGCCGCGGCGGCGCTCGAACTGGCCGCTGGCACCGCCGTGGTCTACGATGTCCGCAGCCACGGCTACTACGAGCCCAAAGCCGTGCGCATCGAGGGTTCGCGGAGACTCGACCCGAACGCGCTGAACCAGATGGAGCACGATTTTCCGCTCGACAAGCAGGTCTACGTATATTGCACCTGCGCGCGCGAGGCCACCAGCGCGCAGGTGGCGCACATCCTGCGGCAAAAAGGAGTGTTGTCTTCGGTAATCAAGGGCGGCCTGCAGGCGTGGAAAAAGGCCGGCCTGCCGCTGGAAGCGATCCCCGCGGAAGAATTGGCGCTCCTGCCGGTATTCGATTCCTAGGCGGTCCCCACCTTGCTTCGCCGGAGTTCCGCGCGCAAGCGCGCCAGCGGCACTACCAGGGTCTTCTCGTTCAAGGGGTACGATTCGCTGCCCGGATAGACCACCAGAAGGCGGTGCAGCTTTAGATCGTCGATCGCGATGTGCATCGACTTGGTCATGCCGGGCGCGTCGGCGTACTTGACTTCCACGCCGTACGCCTTGCCTCCCACCGTCACCAGGACCTCCAGCTCCGCGCCCGACTGTGTCGCCCAAAAATAGCAGTTGCGCTCGCCGGCAGCGCGCACCACTTCTTCCACCACGAAGCCCTCCCACGAAGCGCCGACTTTCGGATGGCCTTCCAGCGCGCGCGAGGATGGCACGCCCAGCAGGGCGTGCAACAGGCCGGTGTCGCGCAAATAGATTTTGGGCGACTTCACCTGGCGTTTCCCCAAGTTCGCATGCCAGGGCTGCAACTGGCGCACCATCAGGGCGCCGGTCAGCAGGTCGAGATGTCTCTTCACCGTGGTGTGGGCCTCGCCCAGAGATCGGGAAATCTCCGACGCATTCCACAGTTGGCCGTGGTAGTGGGCCAGCATGGTCCACAGCCGCCGAAGCGTCGCGGCCGGAATCTGTACTCCGTATTCGCGGATGTCGCGTTCCAGAAAGGTGCGGATGAAGTTCTCCTGCCAGGCCCGGCTCTCGGCGTCGCTGCGAGCCAGAAAGGCCCGCGGAAACCCGCCCCGCCACCACAGTTTGCGCATCGCCGGCTCGCCCGCTTCGGCAAGATCGAAGCCCTCCATTTCCACAAAAGCGATGCGGCCGGCCAGGGATTCCGAGCCCTGCCGCAGCAGCTCCGGGGACGCGCTGCCCAACACCAGGAAGCGGGCTCGCAGCGGCTTGCGATCGGCCAACACCCGCAGTACCGGGAAGAGATTGGGCCGGCGTTGCACCTCGTCGATGACGACCAGTCCCCGTAGTGGGCTCAAGGCGGTCATCGGTTCGGCGAGCCGCCGCTGGCTGACGGGATCTTCCAGGTCGAAGTATTCGGCCTTGTGCGCGGCGGCGATTTCCCTCGCCGCGGCGGTCTTGCCGCACTGCCGCGGGCCGTAGAGCGCCGTGACCGGGTTCGCCCGAATGGCTTTTCGAATGCTGCCGAAGAGTGCCGTGCGCTCCACCTGCATGGATATCTTCCTTGTAAATTGAGCATACCATATTCACTTTGCAGGAATGTAATAGGAGAATTAGATTCTAGTATATTGAGCATCAAATGCTGAATATTCAAGGATCTAATATGGCCGGTCAGACGCTCGACCGGAGAGCCTTTACACGGTCGCGCAACTGCGCGGCCCTCTCGAACTCGAACTTGCGGGCGGCGTCGCGCATGCTCTCTTCCAGTTCGCCGATGAATCGCGCGCGCTGCTCGGGCGTCATGCCTTCCACTTCCTCGTCGGACTCTAGCGGTACGGTGACGTAGTCGCCTTCGGCCACCGCTACCAGGCTCATATCGATCGGCCGCACGATGGATTGCGGAACGATTCCGTTCCGCTCGTTATACTCCACCTGCACCTTGCGGCGCCGCGAGGTCTCCTCCAGCGCTCTCCGCATGCTGTCGGTCATCACGTCGGCATACAGAATCGCCCGTCCTTCGACGTGCCGCGCGGCCCGGCCCATGGTCTGAATCAGCGAGCCCGCCGAGCGCAGAAAGCCTTCCTTATCGGCGTCCAGAATGGCCACCAGCGATACCTCCGGCAAGTCCAGGCCCTCGCGCAGCAGGTTGATGCCGATCAGCACGTCGAACTCGCCGCGCCGCAGGTCGCGCAGGATGCGGATGCGTTCCAGCGTGTCGATTTCGGAATGCAGATACCGGCAGCGTACCCCCACCTCGGAATAATATTCCGCCAGATCCTCCGCCATGCGCTTGGTCAGGGTGGTCACCAGCACGCGCTGATCGGCGTCGGCGCGTTTGCGGATTTCGCCCAGCAGGTCGTCCACCTGTCCCTTTACCGGCCGGATCTCGACGGCCGGATCCACCAGGCCGGTGGGCCGGATGATCTGCTCCACCACCACACCCGCCGTTTTGGTCAGCTCGTACGGCCCCGGCGTGGCCGACACGTAGATCAATTGGTTGACGCGGTGCTCGAACTCCTCGAAGGTGAGAGGGCGGTTGTCGAGCGCGCTGGGCAAGCGGAACCCGTGCGACACCAGCACCTCTTTGCGGGACCGGTCGCCATGATACATGCCGCGGATTTGCGGCACGGTCTGGTGGCTTTCGTCGAGGAACATGAGCGAATCGTGCGGCAGGTAATCCAGCAGCGTGGGCGGCGCTTCCCCCGGCAGGCGGCCGGAAAAGTGGCGCGAATAATTTTCGATTCCGTGGCAGTATCCGATCTCTTTCATCATCTCGAGATCGAACATGGTGCGCTGGTAGAGCCGCTGCGCTTCGATCAGCTTGCCTTGTTTCTCCAGCTCCTTGTGCCACCAGTCGAGCTCGGTGCGAATGCTGTCCATGGCGTTCTGTTTGGTATCGTCGCTCATGACGTAGTGCGTTTTGGGATAGATGGGCAGCCGCTGGTAGGTCTGCTTCACCTGCCCCAGGAGCGGATCGATCTGCGCCAGGCTCTCCACTTCGTCGCCCCACAACTCGATGCGGTAGGCGAGGTCGTCATAGGTGGGATAGATTTCGATGACGTCGCCGCGCACGCGGAACGTGCCGCGTTTGAAGTCGGTTTCGTTGCGGTCGTAGAGAATGTCGACCAGCTTGGAGACGATCTCGTTGCGCGAGATCTTTTGCCCCTTTTCAAGCATCAGCAGCATGCCGTAGTAGGCTTCCGGCGACCCCAGCCCGTAGATCGCGCTGACGCTGGCCACGATCACGCAATCGCGGCGCTCGAAGAGCGACTTGGTGGCCGCCAGGCGCAACTTATCGAGCTCGTCGTTGACGGTGGCTTCCTTTTCGATATAGACGTCGCTCGACGGAATGTAGGCTTCCGGCTGGTAGTAATCGTAGTAGCTGACGAAGTAGTCGACGGCGTTGTCGGGGAAGAACGATCTGAATTCGTGATAGAGCTGCGCCGCCAACGTTTTATTGTGCGCCATCACCAGCGCCGGCCGCCCCATGGCCTCGATCACTTTGGCCATGGTAAACGTCTTGCCCGACCCGGTGACGCCCAGCAGAACCTGGTGCTGCTCGCCTTCCCTCACCCCGCGCGTCAATTCGGCGATGGCATTTTCCTGGTCGCCGCGCGGCCGGTAGTTGACCGCCAATCGAAAGCCCATCCCTACAGATTGGCACAGGTGGGCCGCCGCGGAGGAACGGGGGATGTGAGTACGCCCGCAAGCGGGCGTCTGGAGATTGGCCATTTGAGAGTGTGTACGGAGGCCGGTTGCCATAGTCTAAGCCGCGACGGTGCAAAGCGTCTCCGATCCCAGCGGCGGTTTCGACGCGTTCGCGTCCAGGGGGGCCAGCGCTGCGAAGTCGTCGATACTCGGCGGCGACTACAGGAGCCTGCTCGGAGGGAAGCAACGCCGCCAGGCGATCGAAGATGGGATCGAACAAAGCGTGCGGATCCCACGGGCTGCGCGAGAACAGACGATAGTCCGCACTCCAATCCGGAAACTGCCTCCCGGTGGCGCAAATGGCGTTGCTGGTCAAATGCGACCGCAGGCACAGGAGCAGACCATAAGCCGGACGCTGCGCACGTTGCCAGGTGCGTTGTTGCACGAAGACGGAACTCCAGGGCTGCGACAGTTCATGGAAGTTTTCCAACAGGAGCATGGCAAACCTGAGGGGATGGAGACGGGCATAAACGTTGGCGCCAGTGTGACTCCAGCGGGTACAGCAGAATGTCTTTGCAGGTGCCCTGGGCCTCATGAGTACGATCCATGCGGCCGCGGCCTTGGGTCTGACCCACATAGATCCAGTTGGCGGCACGATAACAGGTTCCGGTGTAGGGCCGGTCCACCAGGGTCTCCAACAGCAGGGGTTCTACGCCGTAGGCGGCCAGCCAATCGGCGGGGAGTTGACGAGCGGCCAGAGCCAGGATGTGGCTGGCCAAATGCGGCACCTCGACCCACGGCAGAATCAGAAAGCGCGCGTTATTCACCACGCGGGGAAGGTTGGCCCGGCGCGCCGGGTCGCTCCATCCGATCCAGGTGTCGCGCGGCGCCATCTTCCAAGCGGCACTGGTGAACAGCAGGCAGGCCAGCACGTCCTGGGACGGAGCGCGTACCAGGTAACGCAGTTGTGCGCCATAGGGAACCCGATACCCCAGCGGATGGTAGCGCTGAATATATTGCTGAAACAGACGCCGTCCGGCGAGATCTTCGATCAACTGCAGGCGCAGCGGCCGGTAGTCGGCCAATCGTCCGCGTAGGGGTGGCTGGGGATCACTCCGCGGATCGTCGGCCAGAAGGCGATGAGCGCCCCGTGGTTTGGTAACTCGCAACTCCGGCAAACCGGGAAGGATCTGCTGCTGCCACTTTTGCAGCCACTCCACGCACTCGGGATTTTTCAGCTTCCCGTTGGGCCGACGCCATTCCAATAGCTCGCAGATGGTATAGGCCAACTCAGCCTGACTGAGGCGAGGAAAATCGGCGATGATCTGGCGCACCAGATTCAGTTCGCCGGCGGTGAGCACGCGCCCGCAGAACGAAACGTTCTCTTCCAAATGTCCCCCTCTCCAGCAGTGGCGGCATGATTCGGAGGCCGCCAGAAGTAGGATAGACCATTTGGGAGCAAAAGTTCAGCGAAATCCGAGGCTCCAGCTTCATGGCGCAAAGGGCCAATCTCCAGTGCCTAAGGGTAGCCGGATAAACAAGCTGGACAATTTCCACGCCTTTGTGCACCGTAAGGTGGATGAACACGCGCGTTCAGCGTGTTCCTGTCGCGGTCTACGTCCAGACTATTGTTCCGGCTACCCTAAGCAATGCTTAGGGATGGTGTCCACCTGAGCCACGTTCCCGCAAGAGGTTCCTTGAAAGCCCGGTCGGCAAATGACCGAAGTTTTTCTGCGACAACGCCGCGACGCACCTCCAGCGGTGTTCCAGCGGTTGCCCGGTAAAACAGGGAAAACCGGGGGGAAAACGACCGCTCCACCGTGTTGATAAGGTCGCTTTCGCCGGTCGATTGTGCCAGAATACGGCTGATGGCGGATTCGATGTCGAGCGCTTCATTCGCGCCGCGCAGTGCGGCCATGGCAGACCTTAACAGCCGTAACTTTGCCGCCCGGTAACGATCAAAAGCCACCAGCGATCCGAGCACGGTGAAAAGAACCGACCCGATCCGCGACATCACCAAGCGGAAGCGCACCGAGGAAGCCCTCCGCCGCAGCCGCGAGGAACGAATCGCCGAAATCGAGCGAGTTCGCCGTCACATCGCCGCGGATCTTCATGACGACATCGGGTCCAGCCTCACCCAGGCCACCGTCACACGCCAAACCGTGGAACGGTGGTCTCGTTTCGCAACCATTCGATCTGCATGGCCAAATTGTTCCTGTTACTCACTGTGGAGGCGATCTCGGTCCAGGCGGCATTGATCCTCAACACCGGCCCTTCCGGCAACACCTCGCTCAACATCGCCTGCTTTACCCGAAAAACGGCAGTTGAGCCTCAGCACCGTCGGCAAGTCCGCGACCGGTCTGGAGTTTCAACTGCCGCGCAGTTCACCCAATGGGTGACAACTGCCTTTGCTGCAAACACTTGCGGCTGAAGGAGAAGACTATCCCGGCGGCGTCTCAACCGCCATTTTTAGGTTTACCCCTTCTCCCGTTATGGGCCGAAAAGTCGGTCTGCTCGAAATCCCGCTGGTTCGTCTGCGCAGGCGTGAAGGCTCGCGATAATGGTTGGTTTGGACCATCGGAATCGGCAGAAGGGCGACAACGACTCCCTTGCATCTCCACGCCGTTGAACGCCCATCTCAATCGGAAAATACCCGCTTCCACAATAGGCGGCCTTCCACGCCGCGGATGCGTAGCCGCTACTGAACGGCCAACGTAACGCCGGTCTGGCTGGTGACGCCGCCGACGGTGATCGTCACGGGTACGGCGCTGCCTGGGGCCACCGATTCCGGAACCAGCACGTTCACCTGTAACAGGCCGGCGGTGAGATCCGGTGCTTCGCCACAATAGGCAACCGTGGCCGGCTCGCCGCCAATGGTTGCCGAGCAGGCAGCCGCCACCTTCGGCAACGGCGTTCCGGCGGTGCTCGACACACGGCCGTCCATTCCGGGGGGCGTGGTCACTCCTTCACCGGTCGCGTAGATGGAGACATACTGTCCTCGCTGGGCCGGATTCGCCGGCCCGTTGGGGCTGTAGTCCTGGTTCAAGACCGCGCCCTGCCCGCCGCCAGTGTAACTTCCGGTGAAGATGCCCGGCTTGACAGCCGAAACGGCGATCTGCGACGCAGCCGACGGGTTGCCTTGATAGACCACAACTACGCTTGCCGTCTGCGCCTGCGCCACTTCATAGGGGACGATGGCGTTGACCTGGCGGTTCGCCGCGTAGATCAGTGGCGCCGGATTGCCGTTGAAGAATACCTGCGTACCGCCCAGGGAAGTGGCGATCAGGCCGTTGGAATCGAGTTGGAGGTTAGGGCTCGTGGCCGGCCCCAGACCTTGGCCGGAGATAGCCACTATCTCTCCGGGCGATACGGCGGTTGAATCGTACGACGCGGCGCTGGCTACCGTCGAGATCGCCGGTTGCGGCACGCTCATGGCGCTTTGCGCCTGCGGAACCACGAGCAGGGTCATCGAATATGCGGGAAAGGTCGTGCCGATGCTGTTGCCGGCCACGTTGAGGTCGGGTGTCTGGCGCACGATGGCGCCGAGATTCTTCTGCCCGTACTGCCACACCTGGGCCGTCCCGGCGGGTGCGAAATCCGCCAGACCGATGCTGTCGGCGATATCGCCCGCGGTCTTGTTCAGCACCAGGATGGTGAGCGCGGAATCGGATCGCTGGGCGGCGAAGATCGAGAGCGCATCCGGATTGTCGGTGGTGGCGGAGACGCTGGTTCCTCCGAACTGGCTGCCATTGCCGTCGTAGTTCAGGAAAATCTTGAAGGCGAAGGCGCCCGGGTCGGTGGGCGCGGGCGGTCCCCAAAGCGTGCCGTAGTCGAGCGACTCACGCCCGAAAATGCCCAGGATGTCGGCTTGCGCGATGGCGCCGGTAATGCTCCCCAGCGCGTACCACATATACTCGGTGATGGCGAGCTTGGTGCCGGGATAGTTCTGGTCCACCCATTGGTGCATGCGCGGGATCAGTTGCGGCGCGGTCAGGTTGCCGTTGGCGTCATATTCATTGTCGCCGGCGGTCGAATTCGGCACGATGTAGTTGGGGTCCCAAAGCGCCCGCGTGGAGGTCATGCGCAGCGTTTCCATCGCGGCATCGCCCGCCGTGTTGCTCAACGTGTCCGGCGTGAGATAGCCGTGGACGTCGACCGCATCCAGCAGGCGGTATCCCTGCTGCTGTTCGAACTGCTGCATCTGCTGCAGGTAATACTCCACCCAGGGCACGCCGCCGTGGGCTTTCTGGTCCGTCGGGTTGTCCCAGTATTGGTAGGGATATTTGTTCCACCCGCTCTGAAAATCCGAGCGGGAATAGAAGTAGCCGGGCCATCCCGCGGCCACCGGACCGGTGACCAGAGCGCTGGGGTCCGCCGCTTTGACCGCCTGCGCCCACTTGAGACTGCGCGCCAGCATGTCGTCATAGGTGGCGGGCGCCTGGTAGATGTCGATGTGGACGCCGTACCACCATTCCGGCTCGTTATCCATGCTCCACAGACGCACGCCGCCGGCATTGCCCGGGCCGTACCGCCCCATCAGATATTTGACCCACTGCTGTTCGAACGCCGGGCTGGACGGCTGGTAAGCGTCGGCCGGACTATTATTGGTGATCTGCTGCCCGTTTTTCAGGATCCCAGTCCCGCAATTGGCGTTGTACGGATCGACTGCTTGCTGGGGGCCGTACTTCGCCACGCTGAAGCTGCAACTGGTAGTGTCCTTCGGCGTCCAATCCATCAGCGAGATCGTGCCAAGGGTGAGGGCGCCGGTCTGGAGGTTGGCTTCGTGGAACAAGTCGAACGACGAACCGTCGGGCAGCGCGGGCTTCCCGGTGTACTGCGCGCCGTTTGCAAAATACCAGTCCGACGCGGAGTTGCTGACATCGATTTGCCAGTTGTAGCTGGTGGTGGCATCGCCGCCGAAGCGGCGCAGAGGAATCCGCATGATGCTGTCGAGCCCGCTGTCCGCGTACTCGTTGATGCCGTACACGTACGGGCTGATCGGGTGGCGGCTGGCACTGGCATCCACGGCCAGCGTGGGCGCCGCCTGCTGCGCGGTCCCGGCGAAACCCGCCAGGCAACCCAATGCGATCGCGAAAAGGGGCCTCATTACCCGCTATTCTAATACCTGGTGGGGAGCTTCATGCTGTTTGCCCATCGCGGAGCAAAATGCCGCGCTTACGCGGGCTATGCCTCGCGTCCATCCGCGCTGCCTTGACGGACGGGTTGCTGGTGTGGCGTGCTGGAATTCCGGTCTAAAATCCCGGTTTGAAAGGAGATTGACCCTCAGTCGAGTTTCGATGCTTCTCTGCTTCTGCCTGGCCACGGCCTTCGCGCAGCAGCAGGATGTCCGCGTCATCCCGCTATGGGAGAACGCAGCCCCGGGCGCCCAGGGCACGGAGGATCGCGATATTCCCACCATCACGGTGTATCCGGCGTACAACTCCCAGCGCACGGGTACGGCCGTGGTTCTGGCCCCCGGAGGAGGTTACGCCGGCCTGGCCATGAATCACGAAGGCCGGCAGGGGCGGGCCACCCGAGATGACGGAAACTCGGGGAAGGGAATTGAAGCCGGACAGCCGCCCTGCGTCAGACCCAGCCGCCGTCGATGACGTAGCTCTGGCTGGTGATGGCGTCGCTGTCGTCGGCCGCGAGAAACAGCACCAGCCGCGCCACGTCGTCGGGCCCCAAATGGCGTTTCAGACACTGGGACGCCAGGATCCGTTCCAAATTTTCCGGGGTCAGCCACAGTTTCAATTGGCGCTCCGTCAGGATCGCTCCGGGCATCACGCAGTTGACACGAATGTTGGAGCCGCCCAGTTCCTTCGCTAATGCCCGGGTCATGCCGACAACCGCGGCCTTAGCTGCCACGTAGACCGGCATGCCTGTCTCCGGGATTCTCCAGGCGATCGAACTCATGTTCACGATGGAGCCGGAGCCGGCCGCGATCATTCCCGGCAGCACCGCCTGGATCGCAAAGAACTGGTGGCGGAGATTGACGGCCATGCTTTCGTCCCAGAATTCCGGCGTAACGGCGGCGAACTTGTGGCGGGCATCGTTAGCGGCGTTGTTTACCAACACGCGCACCGCGCCGAGCCGCGCCTCCACCTCGGCCGCTGCCGCTCGTAGCGCGCCCAGGTCCTTCAGGTCGCACGGGAGGAACAGCGGCGGGTGCGGCGAACGCGCGGCGAGATCGTCCGCCAGCTTCACCGAGCAGTCCACGGCAACATCGAGGAACGCAACCCGAGCACCCTGCGCCGCGAAATGCTCTACCATCGAAGCGCCGATTCCGGAGCCGCCGCCGGTCACCAGCACCACGCGGTCCCGCAAGCTGGGATATTTGGCGAAACGCCCGAACTCGCTCATGCCGCACCGTCCTTTCAGTATCTACCGTTGGCCCTCGAGGCTTAATACTCATAAGGGGATATTCACTTCACGCAGGTTGCACGCCGGCCGCCACAACAGGTAGAGAAAAACGCCGTCTGCGGGCACAAGATCTTGTGGCAACCTGCGTGAAGGGAACACCCCCTTTACTCATATTCGGAATTACGGTGACGTATTCCGGGCACTCCGCTCCCTCACGGTCGCGGCTCGGTATGGAGCCTCTCACCGAGCCGGTAGAGTAGGAGAGAGGGCGACGCGCACAGCGCGACCCACTCCCCCATCGTCGAACCGGAGGTGCGGATTTCCCGCGTCCGGCTCTTCCTGAAAGCTCTCGCCTCAGGCATGCACGAGTTCCGATAGACGGATCAGCCCCAACCGCCCCGGATGCCGCCACCAAGACTCCCCTTCGGGAGGCCGGTACGACCGCTGGCCGCGGCGTTGCAAATGTTGGATCAGACGGCCCTGGACATGGCGCTCGATCTCGCAGTAAGCGCTGACGGGGTACCCAATCGAAAGTAGTTTGCCCATCCTTTCAGATGCCGATTCACCTCTCCAATCAGGACCGGGAACGGCTTGAAACACGGATGACTGTCCGTCATTCCGTGCAGCTTCTTCTTCTCCCGTTGGACCGCTTTCTTCGACGGAAACACATTCCGGTATTTCCGAGCGCGTCCTTTCCGATTTTACATGGTGAACTCCTTTCAGTTCACAAGATCAGCCAGGCTTATCCTGGCATACCGACCGTGAGGGAGCAGAAGGCTGGAATCAACCACTTACTCGACATCACTGCCGTCCCATATATTTCTCGAACAGCTCTTTCTGCCTGCTATCGAGACTTACCGGCTTGCCGTTGATGAACATCATGTCGATGTGCGTCATCACTTCCAGCGGGTTGCCGTCGGACACGATCAGGTCGGCCGTCTTCCCTTCCTCGATCGACCCCAGCTTATTGCCGATTCCGAAAATCTGCGCGGCATTTAGCGACACGGCCTTGTAGGCTTCTTCCTTCGGCAGTCCGAATGGCACGGCGGCGGCCGCTTCAAACGGAAGGTTGCGCGCATTCCGCGAACTGAAGGTGGCGATGCAAAACTTGATTCCGGCATTGTAGAGAGCGGCCGGAGTGGTGTAGGAGCGGTCGTAGGGATCGTCCTGGTCCATCGGAAGAGTGTGAGTCGGCCCCAGGACCACCGGAATGTTATTCGCCTTGAGCAAAGGCAGCACTTGGTACGCTTCGTAGGCATCGGCCAGGATGATTTTGATTTTCTCTTTCCTGGCGAATTGCACCGCCTCGCGAATCTCGCGCGCCTTCACCGCGGTCACGAACATCGGCGTGGTCCCATCCAACACGGGCAGGATCGCTTCGTATCGCAGATCGGTATGCAGAGCGGCGGGGTTGGCCCGCTTGGCTTGCCGGTATTGCCGGGCTTCTTCGAAGAAGGTGTTGAGCGCCTTCATTTTCCGGTCGTAATCGCGCTTCGCCTGGGCGTAAGGAATGGGTTCTGGTTCGGCGCCCGGATCTTCATCCTCTTCGTCCGTCTCATGCGGACGAATCGGCGTCGTGACAATGGCCGGAAAGCGCAGATGAATCGCGGTAGTGGGCATCACGGTCATGGCATCGTTGCTGCCCGACTCGTCCAGGTGCACGATCGACATTTGCCCGGAGATCAACTCGCCCTCCGGCATTTCGATCACGCTGGTGACGCCGTTGTAGCGGGCCGCGGGGATTTGTTCGCTGGACGGATTCACGGCCGTGACGGCGCGCAATTGCGGATTGATCAGCCCGATCTCTTCGGCGTCCGAAGCTTCTTGGCGCGAGTTGGTCTCCATCCCCAGCCGCGAGGCCGCGTCGATCATGCCCGGATACACTTGCTTTCCCGAGATGTCGATGACCTTGAATCCCTCCGGCGCGGAGAGGTTCTTGCCCACTCCGATGATCTTTCCGTTCCGTACCAGCACCGAGCCATTCTCGATCACCGGGCCGGAAACCGTGTGGACCGTGCCGCCGCGCAAAAGGTATCCGGTGTCCGCGAGCGGAGTTTGCGCCAGGGCCAGTCCACACAAAAGCGCGCAGATAACTGCGATCGGGCGCATGATGCAGCTATTTTACACCGGTCGCGCCCGGGGCGCGTTTGCACTCCTGCCAGGTGTAGATCATGCGATGCACCACCGTCAGGTTCGACAGGATCGCGATCACCCACAGCGTGGGGGCCATGCGGTCGAAGAGAGCGCCGATGATGATCAGCACCACCCGCTCGGGGCGTTCCAGGAAGCCGACCTTGCACCTGGGAATGGCATTCTCGGCGCGCGCGCGGGTGTAGCTGATCATCACCGAACCGGTCATCACGATCGCCGTGAGCACGATGTAGAAGAAGCGGTTGATGGAAGCGTAGTAGACCAGCAGGCCCATATAGAGCGCCAAGTCCGAGTAGCGGTCGATCACCGAATCGAAGAAACCGCCGAAGAGGGTTACCTGCTTGGTGGCGCGGGCCACCCGTCCATCCACCATGTCGAACAGACCCGCACCGATGACCACCACGCCGGCCCAGCGGAAACTGCCCTGCGAGAAGAGCCACGCGGCCCAAATATTGATCACCAGCCCCAGGAAGGTGAGGACATTGGGATGAATTTTGGAAAGCGCCAGCCAGCGCACGATGCGATCGATGATGGCCCCGCAGACCACCCCGATCCCGCGGGTAAATGTCATATCAGTCTGCCGCTACATCATGGATGGTCGTGAGTTTCCGGATCTCGAGATCCTTCACTCCCCCGGGGCTCTGCACCTTGACCTCGTCGCCCACTTCCTTGCCAAGCAGAGCCCGGCCGATCGGCGACGTCGTCGAGACCTTGCCCTTGGCGGCGTCGGCTTCTTCGGTGGTGACCAGGTGATACGTGACTTCTTCTTCGCGCTTGGTATCCAGCACCACCACGATCGAGCCCAGCCCCACGCGGCCGCGCGGGATCTTGGTGAAATCGATCATGGAGATGTCGGACAGCCGCTGCTTCAACTGGTTCAAACGCGCGTTGACCATACCCTGCCGTTCCTTGGCGGCATGGTACTCGGCATTCTCCTTGAGGTCCCCGTGGGCGCGCGCTTTCAGGATCTCCTTCGGCAACTCGACGTGCATTTCATATTCGAGCGCGGTGATCTCGTCCTGCAGCTTTTTCTTGATATCGGTCATCGAACGGGGACAGCTCCCAGGCTCCAATTATAGCGTGGCGGCACCGATTACTTCACAGGGAGCACAACCGGCGAGCCAGCCACCGTAGCGGGCGACGCCGTGCCGCCAACCGAAATGGAAATCGGCTGGTTCCCGGTACCGATATTCGTCGGTACGGTCACGTTCACCTGGTACAGCCCAACAAATCCGGGAGCCAGCCCTGCGAACTGGACCGGAGCGGGCTGTCCGCCGATCGTTACCGTCACCGCACTGGCCGTCTGGGAATATATCGTCGACGACGCCGGCTCGCCGCTAGCCGGCTGATTGCTCACCGGACCCAGACCATTCGCGTAGAGCTGGATCACT
>Ga0182018_10002710_pt1 | contig 17141 bp, 19 predicted proteins | sample 812P2MmetaG_FD_120490 | JGI IMG/M metagenome (GOLD analysis project Ga0182018, IMG submission 120490) | Permafrost microbial communities from Stordalen Mire, Sweden - 812P2M metaG | ecosystem: Environmental > Terrestrial > Soil > Wetlands > Permafrost | place: Sweden: Stordalen | collected... | reverse complement strand
TGGGTACGAGTCTATTTCGCGGCAAATCAACGGTATCCCTCTGAGCGTGGGTAGCAATAGTTATGTGGCTACTTATACTAATCCGGCGGGAGTTACGAGCATGGAGACGTTTACCATCACGGTTGAATAGGGAACCGACCCACTCAAGCCGAAACCGGGCTTGAATGGGTCACCCGGCGTTTACGCACATGGGCGGTCAGAGGGAGCGGAGTTTGGCTAATAGTTCTTCGGGGTGGATGGGTTTGGGGAAGAGCTCGTAAGGAGTAACCTTCGGCCTGGGCTTTGCGCATGAGTTCGCTGGTGGCGGCTTGACCGGAGAAGAGGAAGACGCGGGCGGCGGGATATTCCTGGCGGATTTTGATGCCCAGCTCGACTCCGGACATCTTCGGCATGAGGACGTCGCTGAGGACGATGTCGGGCTGGATCTGGCGGGCGGCTTCGAGTGCTGCCTGGCCGCTGAGAGCCTCGACGGCGTCGAATCCGTTCATATTGGGAATAGCGGCAACGGTTTGGGCGATGAGGGGCTCGTCGTCGACGACGAAGACGCGGGGGATCCTGCCCCTGGCTTTGGAGAGGGACGATGGCGGCACGGGTGGGCGGGGTGAAAATGGTGGCGCAGGTTGGCAGGGAAGGCTGGAAAATCTATGCGGGTGACGCTGTAATTCCGGGCCGGAGGCGCAGTTCTTAACCAATTTTTACTTGACCGGCCTCCTTTTTCGCCTTAGAGTTGGGGCATTACCAAGCGGGGTTTCACTCCCTCAGTCCTCGCTTGTCGCCTTTCCGGGCCGGTCCCCCAAATAGTCAGGGCTTTGCAGAATTTTTCGATACGCGTTGTTTGCGATCATGCGTCACTCGCCTTAGAGAAAACGTGCTCAAGGCTGCCTTGATACTCCGGTAAACCAGTTCGCTCGGCTTGTCGTTCCCCCATCCGGGTTGCCGCCAGGGAAAAAGGGCGGGGCCTAATCCAGTACTTAGCATTTTCATACTTAAGAAGTCGGCCTTTCATTTCATATTTATTCATACCCCTTATTTTTGCAAGACGCGGCCGATTTCAGTGAGGTTCATTTGATGCCGTCAGTAGTTGGTTCTCATCGTTTCTCGTTTTTTTCTATTTTTTCGAGCCTGGTTGTAAAGCGGTTTTGGGTGGTTTCCGGCCTGTTGCTCGCAACGGCGACCTGCACCTTCGCGCAGACCCCGATCATTCCGTACATTGAGGTGAACGGAGGAGCCTGGCAGAGCATCGGCGGTGTCACGGTGAACGCGACCGACACGGTGAATCTAGGCCCGCAGCCGGGAGGCGAAGGATCGTGGAACTGGAGCGGACCCAATGGGTTCGCTTCCAGCGCTCGCGAAATCGACGGAATTCCGCTGACTTCGCCGACCAATTTATACGTGGCCACTTACACCGATGTGAACGGACGCACGAGTGGCCAGGTATTTGCCATCGCGGTTGTTCCTACTCCGATCGTGCCTTATATCCAGGATTTCGAGGAAGACGGAGGGGCGTGGCAGAGCAGTTTCACGCTCACTGCGAACCTCGGAGACACGGTGAACCTGGGTCCGCAACCGCTAAGCGGAGGTTCGTGGAGCTGGACAGGGCCTAATGGATACACGTCCACGGCGCGGGAAATCGACGGCATTGGGCTGAGCGCGGGCAGCAACACTTATGTGGCGACTTACACCAATCAGGCTGGAGTGACGAGTACGCAGACATTCACGATCAAGGCCGGTATGGTGGCTCCGGCGCCGATCAGCAGTTACGCAACGGGCATCGACAACGCCTGCCAGTCAACGAACTGGGAGTGCGACAGCGGAGGGGTGGCTTCGCCCTCCCTGATTGTCTATCCGAAGCTGGCATTTCGCGGAGGCAACAGCAGCACCGGAGGCAATAACTGTGCGGTGCTGGTGGTTCACTTTAACAGCGCTTACACTGCCGTCGGCACGCCCACAGACAATGAGTCGGAGACGTGGAGCGCCGGGCCCAGCGTCACAGACAGCAACACGGGACTAACGATGCAGACGTTCTATGTGCTGGCCGACACGGCGGGGACTAATGCCATCACTGTGCCACTGATCGGAGTCCCGGGGACCTCCAATGCTTACGACTATCTGGGCGGTTGGGTGGATGAGTTTCAGAACTGCGGGGGGCTGGGCGGTACGGGGACGCTGGACACGGCAGCGACGGGCTCGCCTCTGACGCTCAACCTCAGCGCTGCGCCATCGAATGGCGATCTTGTTCTTGGCTACTTTATGGGCGTGAACCCGGGCACGGTGATGCCCTACCTTCCGTATCCGAGTCTTGCAGCCGGAGCGGGTTTTGCATCACTGTCCAATCAGCTTTCCTTCGGCAAACTCTCCGAATACAGCACCAGCACGACCAGCCCATCGGTGACGGCGAACTATCTATCGAATGCGGGCACTGTGCTGGGGGTGGGGCTGGCGATTCAGCAGGGAGTGGCCGGCACGGCCCCTCCGCCGACCAAGTACATCGACCACTATCAGGTGGAACAGGTTGCGACGGGCACACCTACGATCAACTTTCCATGCTACGGTAATCTGATTGTCGGCCTGACAGGGGAAGAGTCGGGGCAGGTTGCCTCGGTGACGGGATCATCGGGAATATGGAGCCCGGGAGTTACAAGCACTAACTGGGCTACAGCTCAGATTTTCTATGGTACCGGCGTGACGTGTTCTTCGATGTTTGTAGTGAACCCGACGTTCAGCGTCGCGCCTCCTGGAACGGAGATTGCGCTGGCCTCGGTGAGCAACGCGGCAGGGACGCTGGACACGACAGCCTGCGCGGTTGGCGTTCAGCAGTACAATCCGAATCAGAACCCGAATCCGCCGGACTATATCTATTCAGTAGACTGCGCGAGCGGAAACCAGATAAGTCAGACACCGTCGGAAACCGACCCGGACCTTACTTCAGTCTCGATCACGCCGTCGGTTCCGAACGATATCATCTTTTCGACAGCCAGCATCTCATGGCACACGCTCACATCGACGGTCGAGGATGCCAACGGGCATACTCCGACGTTTCTGGCAGCTGTTATGAACGAGGGCGATGACGCCGGCTACCCAGCGCCATGCTCGGCCTCCACGCCGAATTCGACACTCGACGAAGACAATGGTTATGCGTTCTACATCAACAGCGACACGAGCGCTGTCTCCTTCGTTTACGGCGGCACTCAAGCGACAGGCAGTTGCATCAGCAACCCATATGGGGTGTTAGGGTGGTCGGCTGTGGCGGCGGCGTTCCAATGAGAGCAAGCCGTTCCTGAAAAGCGGGGCGGCTCGCCACGCTACATCCCCGCACGGCGTGCTATGCGGGTCGATCCTCTGATTGCGCTGCGCGATGAATAAGGATTGAGATAGTCTTGAAAATCGGGGGTAAACAGGCTACGGCCAATGGGGGGGGAGTGTCTACAGCATAAAATCCGAGTTGAAAGCAGAATCAGTACCGATTCGTCGTTTGGTATGGAATGGGAAGCAGGGTTTCGATGGTCGCGTAGGCGTGGATGACCGGGTCGGGCGTTTGGCTCAGCTCCGTCCTTATTTCCTTCGCTGCCGGACTTGGCAACAGTATGGGAACAGTTTCGTTCTGGATAGTATATGTGATCAGAGCCTTTCCTTTTTCGTCCGGGACGCGGCTGATATTCAGCAGGCGTTTCAGCACGGGAATCCATTCCGATGGGTTGCTTTCCTCCAGTTGATTTCCACCGAGCAATTCATTCACGCTCAGGTCGACCACCCGGTCCAGGGCTTCGCCGGCCGGTAGGTCACTCAACAGCATTGTCAGCACCGTCGCCCGGCCCCGAAAATCGCAGACCGGTTACGGGAATTCTGAGTCTCGCTGGCGAAGACATAGTCCATCACCGCTTCCACATCCGCAGTTTCTGGCTGGATCGTTCCCGGCTTTCCAGATCGATACTTCTGGACCATGTTCGCGTTGTACGTGTCGACCAAGCGTCTTAGGTAGGGCCAGACCTCAGCCGGAATATTCACTTTGGGCTCTGGCTGAACCTCCTGGCGCTTTTGGGCGGCCAGTTGTTCCCCCGCCAGCAGGGCCACGACTGAGGAGTCAACGCCAAAGCGCCGCGCAACTAACTCATTGAACCTTTTCGCTATCTGCTTTCTGTCGACGGAGTAATCGCTGCACTGCTCCTTGTCCAGGCCACGTATCAGGAAATCGCGGTAGGTCTGGATCAAAGCGGCATCGGAGAGGCCAGCGGTTTTCATAGCTCCGGCTACAGAGTCAACGGCCTCCGTTAATTGGCCGGAGTCCTCCATGACGGACATCTCGCGATCGGTCGCGGTCATGGAACCAAACGCAACCGCAAAGGCAGCCACGATGGCCTGAAGGTCTCTCGCAGAGAGTCGACTATCGACCAGCAGTTTCGCCATCGGAACGATCTCAACCGGGGCGTTCATTGTTCGCGCCAGAGACTCAATGTAGACAGGGCCAGACTCGCCATATGCGATTGCGGGAAGCCTGCCGTCTTTGATCAACAGGTCGGCGGTATCGTAGAACGCCGACACATCTGGTATGGCGCGCGCATCGCAGGAAAACCCGTGCGGGGTGGTGACAGAAATGGACTGGAACAGGCTCTGAGCGAAGCGCGGACTCAACCCCAGGGCATAACGCGCGGCACCGGTCTGAATGTCCAGCGCGTCCATCTTTTGGTACCTCTCGCTCGCGACTTGATGGGTGAGACCGAGCGGGCTGTGAGAAGCGTCTCTGATCGGATAGGGTTGGACCGCGTCAACGGCATTGTCGAAGACCATCTGGATCATCTGTCGCTTTTGCTTCTCCGAAAAGGCCGTCCCGGTTCTGTCCAAAACCTGGAAAGTCAGGTCTGCCTGGTACTCGGGCTTGAGCGAGGCAAGAATGTCCGCGATCGCCTGCTTCTGCTGAGCGGGAAGCTGGACATTTGTCGCCGCGGCGGGCGCCCCGGCCCCCGCCCAGGAAAATGCCAGAACGAGGGTGCAGCATATCGGGAGAACCTTCGACGTAGCGCTGATTTTCAAGTCAAACCTCGAGAGCCGCAAGCGGCAGGGTCGACGCTGTCGACAGAACGCAAAGCGAGACCCCGGGGGCGGCAGCTCCTGGACTCAGCTCGACAGCGGGAGCCATGGCTGCCAGACCCTTCGGCCATCACTTTGTCGTTAGCATCCACGGAGCCGAGCGTCTCAGAGCAGCTGACAATTCCTACTGAACATAGAGACAGTGTTCGTTGAGCGTGCCACCGGTTGTGCATGTGCTGCAGCCCTGGTTAAGACAATAGGGGTCGCCGTCACCAGATACGCAGGCCAATGCTTTGCACTCAACGAGTGGATGTACCTGGCCGCTCAAAAGTTGTGCAGAGGTGACTACCCCAATTAGGGCGGCGATCAGAGTTATGGCAGATATACTCATGAGTTTTCGCATTTCCTTTTCCTTTCCACATTTACAGTCAGCAGGGCTAATACGGCCGTAATCAGGGCTGCAAACGCGACAACTTCAGCGCGCCTTGGGACAGTCGCCGAATCCATGGCTAGTCATTGTGTCGTGAAGAATAATCCGTGTCAACGGCTACTTAAGTAACCTTCGGGCATGATATCTCCAACCAACGCCCTCCGGTAAGGGAATTGGCCGTGTCGAGCCGATGAAGGGAACTGGCGAACACCGAATTCAGGACCGCATCGGCGAAGCGTGCCGCGCGAAGTACAAAGGGAGTCCTTATCTGAGGCCGATGGTTGGTGCACGGGCTCGCTCGGCGACTGTCAGGGTTATGCCGCGCTGAAGGCGAGCGAAAAAACTCTTAGCGAAAGGAGCTTAGCAAAAAGCGCTCAGCAAAAAGCACCATCGCGGAAGCCGTCGTGTAGACAATCTACGGCCCTGGAGGTAGAGTGTCTACATCATGAAACTGGAACGGGAAAAGTATCGCAATCGTATTGAGCTGCTGCAGGGGACGCTGGATATGCTGATCCTGCAGACGCTGCAGTGGGGCGCGCAGCATGGGTACGGCATCAGCCAGGCGCTGCGAAGCCGGTCCAGCGAGGTGCTGCAGGTGGAGACGGGGTCGCTGTATCCGGCGCTGCACCGGATGGAGCGGCAGAAATGGATTGCGGCGGAGTGGCGGCAGACGGAGCAAAACCAGAGGGCGCGGTTCTACAGGATTACTGCGGAGGGACGGAGGCAGCTGGCGCATGACCGGTCGAAGTGGGAGACGATGGTGGCGGCGATCAGTTCGATTTTGGAGGCGTAGGCGCGGGCGCGCGGTAAGGAGGATGCGATGAGTCTTTGGCGTAGGCGTTTGGGGAGCGAGGACCGGAAGGCGGAACTGGACGCGGAGATTGAGGCGCACGTGCGGATGGCGACGGCGGATCGCGTGGCGCGGGGGGAATCGGCAGAAGAGGCGCGCGCGGCGGCGGAGCGCGAGATGGGTAACCTGCCCCTGGCCAAGGATGTGACGCGGGAGACGTGGGGATGGGTATGGCTGGAGCGGCTGGGGCAGGATTTCCGATATACGTTGAGGCAGATGCGGCGATCGCCTGGTTTTGCGGCGACGGTGATCGGGACGCTGGCGCTGGGGATTGGGGCGGCGGCGGCAATGTTCACGGTGGTGGATCATGTGCTGCTGCGGGCTCTTCCTTATAAGGATGCGGGGAGGCTGGTGCTCCTGCAGGAGGGCGGGCACACGGCAAATTATTTTTTTGCGCCGTGGGTGGATATCGAGCAATGGAAGTCGCAAAGCGGGTCGTTTGAGGACGTGGCTTTCTCCACCGGGTTGAGAGGTCGCACTTATCTCGAGGGAAAAAGCGCGGCGGTACAGGTGGATGGACAGGCGGTGAGTTCGAATTTGTTTGAGCTGCTGGGCGCGAAGCCTGTGCTGGGGCGCGGGTTCATCGTGGAGGCGCCGAATTTTGTGGCGGGGAAGAACACAGGCACGATTGTGCTGAGCAATGCGATTTGGCGGGCGGCGTTCGGAGGCGACAAAGGCATTGTGGGCCGGGTGGTGCGGGTGAATGACGTGCCGTACACAGTAGTGGGGGTCATGCCAGCGGGTTTCCGGTATCCGGCGGGAACCTCCGCGGTGAGTGGGCAGGTGTGGACTTCGTTGCAACTGGACGAGAAGGATAAGGGGCGCGGCTACGATTCTGACTACTACCAGGTGATTGCGCGGCTGCGGCGCGGGGCGAGCGTCGAAGCGGTGACGGCGGAGATGGCGACGATCCAGAAGCGGGTTGCGGCACAGTATGCCGATGCCGAAGTGCGTGAAGCTCACAGCATTGTGCGGGTGGTGCGGTATAGCGATTCGCTGATCGACGCGGATGTGAAGAAGGCGCTGCTGGCGTTGCTGGCGGCGGCGGGAGTGCTGTGGTTAATTGCCAGCGTGAATGTTACAAATTTGCTGCTGGCTCGGAGCATGGCGCGGCAACGGGAGATTGCGATGCGCGGGGCGCTGGGGGCGAGCCGCGGGCGCGTGATGCAGCAGATGATCGTGGAGGGACTGGTGCTGAGCGGGGCGGCGGCGGTGCTGGGGATTGGGCTGGCGCTGGGCGCGATTCGGCTGACGCGGAGCGTGGCGCCAATCCACCTGAACGTGGATTATTCGACGCATGTGGACTTTACGATTCTGGGCGCTCTGTGCGGGCTGACGCTGCTTTCGGCGGTGCTGTCATCGGTGTGGCCGGCGTTGATTGCGGTGCGGGCTCCGATTGAACCGGCGCTGAAGCAGGGTGGGCTGCAGACGGGATCGGGGAGGCGGCATAATCGGCTGCGGAGCGGACTGGTGGCGATTGAAGTGGCGATGTCTCTGACGCTGCTGGTGGCGTGCGGGCTGCTGCTGCGGACGATCTACACGCTGAGGCACGTTCCACTCGGGTACCGGACGGACCACATCGTCGTGGCGAATTTGTCGGTTCCTTCGTATCGGTATGTGGACAAAAGCGTGACGGCGACGCTGTATCAGCCACTGCTGGAGCGGGCGCAACAACTGCATGGGGCGCAGGCGGCGGGGCTGATGAGCGAGGTGCCGCTGGGGCAGACGTTCAACATCATGCTGTCGCTGCGCATGAATGGAAACGATATTTCGGCCATGTTGAAGCCGGTGAGCCCGGACATTCAGAAGATTTTCGGGATGAAGATGCTGGCGGGACGGTTTTTCAGCAAGGAGGACACGGCGACATCGGAGGGGGTGGCGGTGGTGAATCCGGCGTTTGCGGCGGAGTACGCACCCAACAAGCACGATCCGAACTCGCTGCTGGGGATGAAGGTCTGGAACCTGCGGAAAGATACGCCGGCGCACATTATCGGAGTGCTGGACGACGAGCGTCAGAAGTCGGTGGCGGAGGTGTCGCAGCCGGAGGTGGAGATTTGCCTTTGCCAGATCACGCCGGGGAGCAACATCTATCAGCCGGCAACGGTCGCGATGGATCTGGTGGTGCGCACGGGGGAGCCGACGGCGGTGATGATTCCGGAGCTGCGGGAACTGCTGCGGCAGGCGAGTCCGGAGCTGGCGAACTCGACGTTTTCGACGATGGATCAGATTGTGGAGGATTCGTTTGGGAGCCAGCGGCTGGCGGCGCATCTGCTGGAGATTTTTGGCGGTGCGGCATTGCTGCTGTGCGTGGCGGGATTGTATGGGCTGCTGGCGTATGTGGTGACGCAGCGGACGCGGGAGATGGGGGTGCGGATTGCACTGGGGGCGCAGCGGGGAAATTTGCTGTGGCTGGTGATGCGGCAGGCGGGTGGGATGCTGATCGTCGGCGTGGCGGCGGGGATTGGGTTGGCGCTGGCTTCGGGACGCTTGGTGCGGGGATTTTTGTACGGGGTCGAGGCGCATGATGGGTGGACGCTGGCGGGGGCCGCTGTTTTGCTGCTCGTGAGTGGGTTGGTGGCGGCTTATTTGCCTGCGAGACGGGCGGCGGGGGTGGATCCTATGGAGGCGCTGAGGAGCGAGTAGCGCCAAGGTCCAAGGTCCAGGGTACAGGGTGCAGGGTACAGAAATGTTTGTCAGCTTCGCAGCCCTGGAAACGACAAATTGGCTTCACGCTTGAGAGCCTGGTCGGCGCTTCGCACCGATTCCCTCGCTACGCTTCGGGGGTGCCATTCGGCTCGATCGCTTTCCGCGATCTTGCTCAGGCCAGGCTCTTCGACTGCGCGCCGGAGGACATCGCGCACCGCTGGAAAGTTGTGTGGCGACGCTTCGCTCGGGATGACTCGATGCGATCATTCGCCTGCGACGACGGGATTGATGAGCCGGCCGAGGCCTTCGATTTCGGCGGTCATGGTTTCTCCTGGGTGGAGCCAGCGTTGCGGCGTGCGTCCGAGGCCGACTCCCGCAGGCGTGCCCGTGCTGATGATGTCGCCGGTCTGGAGTTCGGTGATCGAGGAGATGTGGCTGATGAGCTCGGGGGCTTTGAAGATGAGTTCGCGGGTGCTGGAGTGCTGGAGGACTTCGCCGCTGATGGAGAGGCGGATGTCGAGCGAGTGGGGATCGGGGATTTCGTCGGCGGTTACGATGGCGGGGCCGATGGGGCAAAAGGTGTAGAAGCTTTTGCCGAGGGTCCACTGCGAAGTGGCGAACTGGATATCGCGGGCGCTGACGTCGTTGAGGATGGTGTAGCCGAAGACGTGATTCTGCCAGTTTTCTTTCGCTATGTTGCGGCCGGGCTTGCCGATGACGATCGCCAGTTCAACTTCGTAGTCGGGCTGCTGGGTGAGGGAGGGGATGCGGACCGGCTCTTCGGGGCCGATGACGGCGGAGGCGAGCTTGAGGAAGATGGTGGGAACTTTGGGGAGCTCCATTTTGGATTCGACGGCGTGGTCGCGATAGTTGAGGCCTACGCAGAAGATGCGGGGCGGGTTGGGGATGGGGGCGAGCAGGCGAGCGTGTTCCACGGGGAGCTGCGGGGCGTTGGCTTTGATCGCGGGATCGTGAAGGGCTTCAGGGCACGCGCGGATATAGGCGATTGCGTCAGCAAAGCCCAGCGGGGCGAGATCGAGAACGAAATCGTCGACGAGCAGACCGGGGCGCGGGGCGGTGTCAGCAGTGCGGAAGGTGATGAGTTTCATTCAGCTTCTCCAGATGCGGCCGTCGGGATAACTGTAGTCGCGGAGAGTTTCGGGGTAAATCTCGATGCTGTAGCCGGGCTGTTCGGGGAGGAGGTAGTGGCCGCGGCGGATGCGCACGGGATCGACGAAGTGTTCGTGGAGGTGGTCGACGAATTCGACGACGCGGTTTTCGAGTGAGGCTGAGACGCGGAGGTAGTCGAAGGCGGCGAGGTGCTGGACGTACTCGCAGAGGCCGACACCGCCTGCGTGGGGGCAGACGGGGATTCCGAATTTTGCGGCGAGGAGGATGACGGCGATGTTTTCGTTGACGCCTGCGAGGCGGCAGCTGTCGATCTGGCAGACGTCGATGGCGTGGGCCTGCATGAACTGCTTGAAGAGGATGCGATTCTGGCAGTGCTCGCCGGTGGCGATGCGGACGCCGGGGACTTCGCGGCGGATGCGGGCGTGGCCGAGGACGTCGTCGGGGCTGGTGGGCTCCTCCATCCACCAGGGATCGAATTGCTGGAGCTCGCGGGTGCGGAGGATGGCTTCTTCGACGTCCCACTTCTGGTTGGCGTCCATCATGAGGCGGTGGCTGGGGCCGATTTTTTCGCGGACCATGCGGGCGCGGCGCCGATCGTCGGCGGGATCGCCGCCGACTTTGAGTTTGAAATGCGTCCATCCAGCGGCGAGGGCTTCATCGCAGAGGCGGGAGATTTTTTCGTCGCTGAAGCCGATCCAGCCTACGGAGGTGGTGTAGGCGAGGAGGCCATTGGCGCGGAGGTGTTCGAGGCGGTCTTCCTGGCCGGCGCGGCGCTCTTTGAGGAGGGCGATGGCTTCATCGCGGGTGAGGGCATCGTTGATGTAGTGGAAGTCGATCACGCTGGCGATGCGCTCGGGTTCCATCTCGGCGAGGAGCTGCCAGAGGGGTTTGTTTTCGGCGCGGGAGTAGAGGTCCCACACGGCGTTGATGAGGGCGGCGGTGGCGAGGTGGATGACGCCCTTTTCGGGGCCGAGCCAGCGGAACTGCGTGTCGCCGGTGAGCTGGCGGCTGAAGGCGGCGAGGTCATCGGTGATGGAGCTGAGGGTGCGGTCTTTCACATAGCGCGCGAGGTAGCGGATGGCGTCGCAGCAGAGTTCGTTGCCGTGGCCGCAGGTGAAGGTGAGGCCGAAGCCACGGAGGCCGTGGTTGGTTTCGAGGATGCAATAGGCGGCGGAGTAATCGGGATCCTTGTTGACGGCGTCGGAGCCGATGCTTTCCCGGGAGGTGGGAAAGCGGAGGTCAATGACCTGGACGCCGGTGATGCGGAGGTCAGTCACGGGTGGGGGTCGTCCTTGGGCAACGGTGGAGTGTGGGTTCGGCGTACCGCATTGTGGGCGGCTGGTGCGAGCCGAGCACTACAATTTTCACGGTATGTGTTGAGTTGTGAATAGCCATGACGGAAGAAACATCGCGAGGCTCAGGGGCGCTGAGCGGCAAGACAGCCATTATTACAGGAGGCGCCAGCGGGATCGGGCTGGCGATTGCGACTGCGTTTGATCGGCAGGGGGCTGGGGTTTCGATCGTCGACCAAAACGAGGCTGGCGCGCGGGCTGCGGCGGAAGCGATCGGTGGGTCGGCGATCGCGTTTGGCTGCGATGTTTCCGATGCGGAGCGGGTGCGAGAGACGTTTGGGGCGATCTTCGCGCGAGGACGGGTGAACATTCTGGTAAACAACGCGGGCGTGGCGCATGTGGGGACGGTCGAGAGCACGAACGAAGAGGATTTCGACCGGATCCTGCGGATCAATGTGCGAGGCGTTTATCTGTGCACGCGGGCCGTGGTGGAGCACATGAAGGAGCGGGGCGGGGGCGTGATCCTGAACATGGCGTCGATTGCGGGTATGGCGGGGCTGCCGGATCGGTTTGCTTATTCGACGAGCAAGGGCGCGGTTTTGGCGATGACGTTTTCGGTGGCGCGGGATTATCTCGGGGCCAAGATTCGATGCAATGCGATTTCTCCGGCGCGGGTGCACACGCCGTTTGTGGATGGGTTTGTGGCGAAGAATTATCCGGGGCGCGAGGCGGAGATGATGGAGACGCTGGGGCGCGCGCAGCCTGTGGGGCGGATGGCGGAGCCGGAGGAGGTGGCGAGTTTGGCGGTCTGGCTGTGTTCGGAGGAGGCGAGTTTTGTTACGGGGGTGAATTATCCGCTTGATGGTGGGTATATGAATCTGCGCGGATGAGGGGCATCGAACCAGAATGCGGGGAGAGTGTGGGATGGGGCGGAGGTTCGTGTGGAGCTGATGAGCGAATCGGCAAAGGCGAGCGAGGTGGTTTCGGTTGAGGGGCGTGAGGTGCGGATCACGCATCCTGAGAAGCTCTATTTTTCGCGAGAGGTGAAGCTAACGAAGCTGGACCTGGTGCGCTATTACCTGGCGGTTGCACCGGGGGCGCTGGCGGGGATTCGGGACCGGCCGCTGGTTCTGAAGCGGTTTGTGAAAGGGGCAGAGGCTGAGGCATTTTATCAGAAACGGGCTCCTGCGGACCATCCTGAATGGCTGAGGACGGTGACGCTGTCGTTTCCTTCGGGGCGGACGGCCGAAGAGCTGGTGGTAGAAAACGCGGCGGGGCTGGCATGGGTGGTCAATCTGGGGTGCATCGAGCTGCATCCCCACCCGGTGCGGTCGGGCGATCTGGACCATCCGGACGAGATGCGGGTGGATCTCGATCCGGGGCCGGGTGTGAGCTGGGCGGATGTGCGGCGGGTTGCGACGGAAGTGAGGGCGGTGCTCGATGACGCCGGGTTGCGGGGATGGCCAAAGACGAGCGGCTCGCGGGGCATGCATATCAATGTGCGAATTCATCCGCGCTGGAGCTTTACCGAGGTGCGGCGGGCAGCGCTGGCGCTGTCGCGGGCGGTAGAGCGGCGGGTGCCAGAGCTGGCTACGTCGAAGTGGTGGAAGGAGGAACGGCACGGGGTGTTCCTCGATTACAACCAGAATGCGAAGGATCGTACGACAGCTTCGGCGTACTCGGTGCGGCCGGTGCCGGATGCGCGGGTTTCAGCGCCGTTGGGATGGGATGAGGTGCCGGATTGCGATCCGGCGGAGTTTACGGTGCTGACGATGCCGGGGCGGTTCGCGAAGATCGGCGATCCTCATGCGGAGATGGATCGGACGGCGGGTTCGCTGAATGCGCTGCTGGAGCTGGCGGCGAAGGATGAGGCGGAGGGGCTGGGGGATGCGCCTTGGCCGCCGCATTTTCGGAAGATGGAGGGCGAGGGATCGCGTGTGGCTCCGTCGCGGGCGAAGAAGGCGGCGGGGGAAGGTGGGGCAGCGAACACGGGGAAGCGGCGATCGAAGATGCCGCTCATCCTGGTCGCAAAGTCGGCGCGTAAGGATGCCGCGATGGAGGGGCTGGAGCAATGGAAAGGGCGGCATCCTGAGGCGGCGAAGCTGCTGGCGGCCGACGATGTGCTCGTCGATTCGATGCGGGGGCGGTCTTCGACGTGGACGCGGATTCGGGTGAATCTTCGTCATGTGCCGGAGGAGAATTGGCCGGGGGAGGAGAAGCCGGATCCGGATGATGCGCCGGAGGGGCGATGGCATGGGAAGCCGGCGGAATAGCCTATGAGGATGCCGCCGGTGCATCCCGCCGTTGGGGCAGCGGGATGTTGGCGGGCACGATGGTGATCGCGGTCAGAGGCGGTGTCTGACCGCGTTTGGCATTGGGGCCGAGGAGACTTGGGGGCCTTAGCGCGGCTGTTCGAGGCCGGCAGGCATGAGGAGCTGGGCCATTTCAGAGCTGGGGCCGATGAGCTCGACCTTCACGGGGGCCAAGCCGCGATCGCTGAAGCCGAGGGCGTTGGCGGCGGCGTGGGAGAGGTCGATCACACGGCTTTCGGGAACCGGACCGCGGTCATTGACGGTGACGACGACGGAGCGGTTGTTTTCGAGATTTGTGACCCGGAGCACGGAGCCGAGGGGCAGGGTGCGATGGGCGCATGTCAGTTGGTTCTCATCGTAGGGGACTCCGCTGGCGGTGGCACGACCCTGGAAGAACTTGCCATACCAGGAGGCGGTGCCGACCTGGTACCAGTGGTGGTGGCTGACGATGATCTGGGGGTTGAGGTGCTCCGTAGGGGAAGCAGCCTGGGCGCCGGCAACGCCTAAGATTGTGGCGAGAACTGCGCCGGCCAATATAAGGATACGGCGAGGACGGGTAGCGTTATCTGATCGTCGGATAGCGTGCATGTTCCTCCTTCGTTAATTGTAGGAATCTGGATCATGTAAGTCAAACATCCAGAACCATTTAATTCAACCCCGCACCTTGCGGAACGCGGTGTTCTGTGGTAGTCCGAATGGTGCTTTTGGACCACAAAAACAAACAGTCTTTTTCTCCGCCTCTTGCGCAAACCACATAACGGAAGAAAAGACCTACAAGGTACGATGGCAGAAAGAGGCAGCGTGCCGCCCTGAATGAAGGAGGATAAAATCTTGCGCCGGAAGGCCAATGCTGTCAAGGACTTGGCGGAGTCGTCAATAGCGCTCACGATAGCGGGATTCGACCCGTCGTCGGGGGCGGGCGTGACGGCGGATTTGCAAGTCTTTGCGGCTCACGGGGTTCATGGAGTATCGGCGATTACGGCACTAACGGTCCAGTCAACCCGGGAGGTGCGACGGGTCGAACCGGTGAACGGGGAATTACTGCGGGAATCGCTGGAGTGCCTGGCTGGGGACTTGAGGATCGGGGGCGTGAAGATCGGGATGCTGGGGACGGCGGAGGCGGTGGGGGTGGTTGCGGGGTGGTTGCGGGAGGCGGGGATTCCAAGGGAGCGGGTGGTGCTGGATCCGGTGATCCGGGCGAGTTCGGGGGCGGAATTGCTTTCTGCGGCGGGGGTGGAAAGGCTGCGTTCGGAGCTGCTGCCTTTGGTGGGGTGGGTTACGCCGAATCTTGCGGAGGCTGGGGTTTTGCTGGGTGAGGAGACGCCGGGGCGGGAGGGGGTGCCGGAGGTGGCGGTTAGGATTCAGGCCATGGGTGCCGGGCATCGGACACCGGACATTGAAACCCGGGCACCGGGCACCGGGCACCAAGCACCGGACATCGAAAACCGGGCAGCGGGCGCGGCGGCTGGGCTGAATGTGGTGGTGACGGGGGGGCATTTGGAACCGCCGGATGATTTTCTGCTGACGGCTGCTGGCGAGGGGATTTGGTTTCCGGGTCGGCGGGTTGAGGCTCGGGGGGTGCACGGGACGCATGGGACGGGGTGCGCGTTTTCTTCTGCGCTGCTTTGCCGGTTGATGCTGGGGGATGGGGCGGCGGAGGCGGTGGCTGGGGCCAAGGCGTGGGTGGTGAAGCGGCTGGGGGCTGGCATTCCAGGCGGGGGCGCTTCGGGCAATGATTAGCCCGATTCATAGGCCAGAATTTATGCGGTGAGCGATTCGGCTGGCTGCATGCTCCGCACCTTCAATTTGAGCTCGACTCGTGAGCCGAGGCGATTGATGATCGAAACCAAACGATCCAGGGTGAAGCGCCCGAGATCGGCATTGCGGATGCGGGAGAAGTCAGCGGCAGCGATCCCGGTGCGATGGTGAGCGGCGCGCACGGTCAGACTCTCGCGGTCGAGCACCCGAATGATCTCTGCGGCGAGCATGGCTTTCATCTGCTGCACATCGGGGTTCGGCCGGCCGAGATCGCGGAAGACGTTTCCGGTGCCACGTACGACGTCGATGGGTTTGCTTCTCATTGGAGCATCTCCTTCAGTTTCCTCAACCGATCGCTGATCAGATCGATTTCGTGCTTTGGGGTCCTGATCCCTTGCGTCGACTTCTTTTGGAAGGCGTGAACCACCCAGATATCGCTGCCGATCTGGACGGCGTAGACGACACGAAATGCATTTCCGCGAAATGGCAACGCGATCTCAAGTACGCCGGAGCCCAGACCGAGCATCGGTTTGGCGATGTCCGCCTTGCCGCCTTCTGCAGCCACAGTCAAGGCGGTCAGACAGATCGACTGTGCTTCTGCGGGGAATTTCTCAAAGTCCCTGCGAGCCGCTCTGATCCAGGATATCGGCCGGGTCTGTTGCCGCATTGGCGCATGGTAGCGATTACGGATCTAGTGTAGTCAAAAATGACAACATTAGTCAATGGCGCGTGTCCCGTAAGTCTGTGCCATACTGCACTTCACGATCCGACTGCGTGGAGATAACGAAGTTGCTATGGTTGAGCTTCCCCGAGGAGCTGCAGTTTCTGGTTGTGCACAGGCCGAGTTGGCTTGAGCGAATCATCGAAGCAGGTTCCTGGGTTTGATGATTTGGATCGGCTGGAAATGGCCGAACTTATGGTTCCGGATCGGGGCAGCTGTTGGAACCCTGGCGTTGGTCGCAAACTGGCTGCAGGGTCGTGAGACTCGGTTATCGGTGACGGCGCGTGAACTTACCGCACGCGGAAACTGTGGAAGGCTTCTTCGCACCGACCTGGTAGTTCCTGTCGGGGATATCAAGTCCGTCGAGTATTTCATTGGTGAGGAAGGCGAGTCGGGACTTTACCTTCTGCGGCAGTGGTCCCGTGCCTGCCTGTTGCCCGGACTCAACGACGTGGAGGCGCACGGCATCGTTGATGCGATCCTCAGGAAGTTTCCGCACATTGGCGGCGATCAAAATGCCAATTCATTGCTGTTTGGAGAAAGAAGCGACCCCCTGACCCTGGGCCTGAACGTCAAGGACCACCGCTGATCGGCTCAGACGGTGGTCCAGTCGAGGAGGACTTTGCCGGTTTGGCCGCCGATCATGGCTTCGAAGCCTTTTTCGTAATCCTTGTAGCTGAAGCGGTGGGTGATAACGGTGGAGATGTCGACGCCTGAGGTGACGAGGACGGACATCTTGTACCAGGTTTCGTACATTTCGCGTCCATAGATACCGCGGATGGTCAGCATGTTGAAGATGATCTTGCGCCAGTCGGTCTCCATGGGTTTGGAGGGGATGCCGAGGACGGCGATGCGGCCGCCGTGGCACATGTTGTCGATCATTTCGGCGAAGGCGGCGGGCGAGCCGGACATTTCGAGGCCGACGTCGAAGCCCTCCTGCATGCCGAGGCGCTGCTGGACCTGGGCAACCGAGGTT
>Ga0182018_10002709_pt1 | contig 17146 bp, 19 predicted proteins | sample 812P2MmetaG_FD_120490 | JGI IMG/M metagenome (GOLD analysis project Ga0182018, IMG submission 120490) | Permafrost microbial communities from Stordalen Mire, Sweden - 812P2M metaG | ecosystem: Environmental > Terrestrial > Soil > Wetlands > Permafrost | place: Sweden: Stordalen | collected... | reverse complement strand
GGCCAGATGTCGCGCAGATAGACCTTGCGGCCCTTCTGGTCGGTGCCGAGCGGGGATTTGGCGATATCGATCTGCATCGAGCCGGCAATCGCGTAGGCGACCACAAGCGGCGGCGATGCGAGATAGTTAGCGCGCACGTCGGCGTTGACGCGGCCCTCGAAGTTGCGATTGCCGGAGAGCACGGCGGCGGCGACCAGATCGTTGTCGTTGATGGCCTTGGAAATCTCCGGCGGCAGCGGGCCCGAATTGCCAATGCAGGTGGTACAACCGAAGCCGACGAGATTGAAACCGAGCTTATCCAGGTCCTTCTGCAAGCCCGATTTAGTCAGATATTCGCCGACCACCTGCGAGCCTGGCGCGAGCGAGGTCTTTACCCACGGCTTGACCGTCAGACCCTTCGCCACCGCTTTGCGGGCGACGAGCCCGGCCGCGATCATCACGCTCGGGTTCGATGTGTTGGTGCAGGATGTAATCGCCGCGATCACGACGTCGCCGTGGCCCAGCGTGTGTTTGCGGTCCTCGACCGGAACCCGCTTGTCCATTTCGCCGCCCTTGCCGAATTCCTTATCCAGCGATTGAGCGAAGCCGCTCTTGACCTCCTTGAGCGGCACCCTGTCCTGCGGACGCTTCGGGCCGGCGAGCGACGGCTCGACGGACGAAAGCTCGAGCTTGAGCACCTCGGTGAAGACCGGGTCCGGCGTCGCCTTGGTGTGGTACATGCCTTGCGCCTTGGCATAAGCAAGCACGAGCGCGACGCGGTCCGGCGAACGGCCGGTTTCGCGCAGATAACGAATAGTGTCGTCGTCGATCGGAAAGAAGCCGCAGGTGGCGCCGTATTCCGGCGACATGTTGCCGAGCGTGGCGCGGTCCGCGATCGTCAGACTGGCGATGCCCGGACCGAAATATTCGACGAATTTTCCGACCACGCCGCGCTTGCGCAGCATCTGCGTGACGGTCAGGACCAGATCGGTGGCGGTCACGCCTTCCTTGAGCTTGCCGTTGAAGCAAACGCCGATCACTTCCGGCAGCAGCATCGAATAGGGCTGGCCGAGCATCGCGGCCTCGGCTTCGATGCCGCCGACGCCCCAGCCGAGAACGGAGAGCCCATTCACCATCGTGGTGTGCGAATCGGTGCCGACCAGCGTGTCCGGATAGGCGAGCTCCGTCGCGACGGTCTTATCCGGGAACTTGATCTTGGTCTTCGCCGTCCAGACAGTTTGAGAGAGATATTCGAGATTGACCTGATGGCAGATGCCGGTGCCGGGCGGCACCACGCGGAAATCCTCGAACGAGCGCTGCGCCCATTTGAGAAACCGGTAGCGCTCCTGATTTTGTTTGTACTCTTCGTCGACGTTCTTCTTGAACGCGTTGTTGCTGCCGAAATAATTGACCAAGACCGAATGATCGATCACGAGGTCCACCGGCACGAGCGGATTGATCTTCTTGGCATCGCCACCGAGCATCTTCATGGCGTCGCGCATGGCGGCGAGATCGACGACCGCGGGGACGCCGGTGAAATCCTGCATCAGCACGCGCGCCGGCCGGAAGGCCAGTTCACGGTCCGACGTCTTGGTCTTGAGCCATTGCGCGATCGCCTGGATGTCCTCTTTGGTGACGGTGCGGCCATCCTCATTGCGCAGCATATTTTCGAGCAGGACCTTGAGCGAGAAAGGCAGCCGTGAAATCCCCTTCAGACCGTTCTTCTCCGCCACCGGGAGGCTGTAATAGGCGTAGGTCTTCGAGCCTACCTTCAGCGGCCGCAAGCACTTGAAGCTGTCGAGCGAATTCATGACTATTTTCCCATCCTGCCGGCCCGCCCGCCGGCACAAATCGCAGGTAATTTAATACCGGAACAGGTGCCAACGGACCGTTGGTGGCCGGGCACGGAGGGCGTCGCTAACACGCCGTTGTCCGCGCTTCGGCTTATAGGTCTTATCAAGACTTGTGCCAGATCGGCAAGAAATGGTCGATAACATGCAGGGAAAGTCTCGTTCGTCCGCGACAAAGAAGCGGACGGACGCGTCCTTCGCCCTTGCTGCAGGACCTCGTTGATGCGGCTTTCCGCCTCTGATCTGGCCTGCCGGCGCGGCGGACGCGATGTTTTCGCCGGCGTCAGCTTTTCCGTCGCCTCCGGCGAGGGCATGGCGATACGCGGCCGCAATGGCGCGGGAAAGTCATCCCTCCTCCGCATGGTCGTCGGGCTCGTCCGTATTGCCGGGGGCCGGCTCGCTTTGGAGGGGGGCGACCCTGAATTGACCGTCGGCGAGCAGGCCCATTACCTCGGTCACCAGGACGCGTTGAAGCCCTCGCTCTCGGTCGGAGAAAACCTGCGATTCTGGTCGGCTTTTTTTGACGCCGCCTCCGCCGACATCGTCGAGCCGCTGGCCGCGGTGGGGCTCGATGCTCTCATCGACTTGCCGGCCGCCTATCTTTCCGCCGGGCAGCGGCGCCGCCTCTCAATCGCGCGCCTTGTCGCCGTCAAACGCCCGATCTGGCTGCTCGACGAACCCACCAGCACGCTTGACGCCGCCGCCCAGGCACGGCTCAGCGAAATTATGCGGGCGCATCTGGCCTCCGGAGGCCTGATCCTGGCCGCGACTCACAGCGTGCTTGGGCTCGACGGCGCGCGGGAACTGCAGCTCGATCAAGCTTCCCTCCTGCAAGCGGAAGGGCAAGCGCAAGCATGAGCCCGCTCGCCGCGATCCTCGTCCGCGACATGCGCATTGCCATCCGGGTCGGCGGCGGCGCGCTGATGGGTGTGCTGTTCTTCCTGGTCGTGGTCACGCTCGTACCACTCGCGCTCGGACCGGACCTTGCGCTGCTAAAGCGGATTGGGCCGGCGATCCTTTGGCTCGCGGCGCTGCTCGCGAGCTTGCTTGCGCTCGACCGGCTGTTCGCGGCCGATCACGAGGACGGCTCGCTCGATCTTATCCTCACGGGGCGCGCGCCGCTCGAGATCGTCGTTGCGATAAAGGGTGTCGCCCATTGGCTCACGACCGGCCTGCCGCTCATCATTGCCGCGCCCTTCATCGGGCTTTTTCTCAATCTCGATGCGCGGGCCGCAGCCGCACTGGTGCTGACGCTCCTGGTCGGCACGCCGGCGCTGACTTTCATCGGCCTGATCGGCGCCGCCATTGCAGTGACACTGCGTCGCGGCGGATTGCTGCTCGCGGTGCTGGTCTTGCCGCTGACGGTTCCGGTGCTGATTTTCGGCGTCGCCGCGGCTAACGCGGCCGTGGCCGGGCCGGTGCCGTTCGGAACGCCGTTCACTGTCCTCTGCGCGCTGACGCTGGCCAGCCTGGTGGTGGGACCATTCGCCGCCGCGGCCGCGTTGCGGCAGGAAATGGAATAGTCATGCTTCCGATGTGGAATTGAAACAGGCCTGTAACGTCCGGCATTGTGCCGGCACGGCCAAGTGGACTAGGTAAAGCTTGGATTTAGGAAGCTGACAATGGCTATCGCCGATCTCGCCAACCCGTCGCGTTTTCTGCGATTTGCCAATCGCACGATCCCGTGGCTCGGTGGCCTGGCCGCGGTCGTGTTCGCGTTCGGGATCAATCAGGCGCTGGTGGCTCCCGACGATTATCAGCAGGGCGCGACCGTCAAGATCATGTTTCTCCATGTGCCCGGTGCGTGGCTCGGCATGCTTGGCTGGGGCGTGATGACCGTCGCCGCGCTCGGCACGCTGGTCTGGCGCCACCCGCTCGCCGATGTCACCGCCAAAGCAGCGGCGCCGATCGGCGCCGCTTTCACGCTCATGTGCCTGGTCACCGGCTCGCTGTGGGGACGGCCGATGTGGGGCACCTATTGGGTATGGGATGCGCGGCTCACGTCGGTACTGTTGCTCTTTCTGCTCTATCTCGGCGTCATCGCGCTGTGGCGCACGGTGGAAGACCCCTCGCGGGCGGCGCTCGCCGCGGCAATCCTCACGCTGGTCGGCGCCATCGACCTGCCGATCATCAAATTCTCGGTCGATTGGTGGAACACGTTGCACCAGCCCGCCTCGGTGTTTCGCCTTGGCGCCCCGACGATCGATCCGTCGATCCTCATTCCGCTCCTCATCATGACCGCGGCGTTCACGCTCTCATTCGCCACGCTGCTGCTCGCGGCGATGCGTAACGAAATCCTGCGCCGCCGCGTGCGGACATTGCGGCTGAGGCAGGCGAGCGCCGTGGCCTGACGATGGAAGCGGCCAACCATATGGGCTTCATCGTGGCTGCCTACGCCGCCGCCATCGCGGTCCTCGGCGGGCTGACCGCCTGGGTGATGCTCGACTACCGCGCGCAGCTGCGCCATCTCGCCGATCTCGAGAAACGCGGCGTCACCCGCCGCGCGGCGCCGCCGCATTCGGATCTGGCCAGGAAACAGGCGAAGGAAGAAGCGTGACCGCGGCCGAGAAGGAGCGCGTCAACGTCCGCCGGCGCCGCCTCATCGTGCTGGCGCCACTCGTGATCTTTCTCGGACTTGTTGTTCTGTTCCTGATCCAGCTCTTTTCCGGCGATCCCTCGCGGATTCCTTCCGCGCTCATCGGCCAGCCGGCGCCGCAAACGGACTTCCCGCCAGTCGCCGGCCTGGATCGCAATGGCGAGCCGGTGCCGGGGATCAATTTTGCGAGCTTCAAGGGGGCGGTAACGGTGGTGAATGTCTGGGCGTCGTGGTGCGTGCCGTGCCACGACGAAGCGCCGCTACTCATGCAGCTCGCGCAGGACAGCCGCTTGCGTGTCGTCGGCATCAACTACAAGGACGAGCCGGACAACGCCCGGCGCTTCCTCGGCCGCTACGGCGACCCGTTCGCCGCAGCCGGCGCCGATCCAAATGGGCGCGGCGCGATCGAATGGGGCGTCTACGGCGTGCCGGAGACTTTTGTCGTCGGCCGCGACGGGCGCATCGCCTACAAGCTGGTGGGGCCGATCACCCCCGATGTACTCACGAACGTGCTCAAACCCGAGATCGACAAGGCGCTCGCGGCCGGATCATGACTGGCAACGGACCTATGGTCCGTCAGGCTGAGGTGCGAGCGGAGCGAGCCTCGAAGGGCGCCGGCAACCAAGTCGGCTGTAGCCGACTTGGCGCTTAACATTCCGAAATCGGTAAGCCGATTTCGGTTGGCCTCAGCCGGTATCCTTCGAGGGCCGCTTCGCGGCCACCTCGGGATGACGGACTACTTGTCCGCCACCTCCTCGGCGGCGTATTTCTTCAGCAGCGGATATTGCAGCGCGCCAAACAGAAATGTCAGCGGCAGCACGCCGAACACTTTGAAGTCCACCCACACATTGGTCGAGGTGTTGCGCCAGACGATCTCGTTGAGGATGGCGAGCACAAAAAAGAACAGCGCCCAGCGCAGCGTCAGCTTGCGCCACCCTTCGGCGGTGAGGTGAAAAAGCGAATCGAACACCACGCCAAGGAACGACTTGCCGAAATAAAGGCCGCCGAGAAGGACCGCGCCGAACAACGCATACAGGATCGTCGGCTTGATCTTGATGAAGAGATCGTTGTGCAGGAGGAGTGTCAGTCCGCCGAACACCAGCACGATGATCGCGGTGACCACTGGCATGATCGGCAGCGCCCGCGTCAGCACGTAAGAAGCCGCCAGCGCCGCCGGCACGGCGACCATGAACGTGGCCGTGGCGACAAAGATGCCGAAGCGGGAATTGGCGAAGAAGAACAGAACCAGCGGCCCAAGGTCGAACGCGAGCTTGAGGAGCGGGTTGAGCTGCGGTTTTTTCGTTTCGGTCATGTTGCGCGCCTCAATTAGGAGTCGATGCCGGCAATCGCGTGCGCGAAATCGCGCGCCGAAAACGGCGCCAGATCATCCACGCCTTCGCCGATGCCGATGAAATGCACTGGAACCTTGAACTTCGCCGCGATGGCTACGAGGATGCCGCCGCGGGCGGTGCCGTCGAGCTTGGTCATGACAAGACCGGTAACGCCGACGGCCTTGCTGAAAATCTCAACCTGGGACAAAGCGTTCTGGCCTACGGTGGCGTCGAGCACGAGCAGCACGGCGTGCGGCGTGGCAGGATCGACCTTTTTCATCACGCGCACGACCTTTTGCAGCTCTTCCATCAATTCGGTGCGGTTTTGCAGACGGCCCGCCGTGTCGACCAGCAGCACATCGACGCCGCGATCCTTCGCCGCGCGCACGGCGTCGAAGACGAGGCTTGCGGCATCGGCGCCCGCCTCGCGCGCGATCACTGGCGCTCCGGCGCGCTCGCCCCAGATTTTCAGTTGATCGATGGCGGCGGCGCGGAATGTATCGCCCGCCGCCAGCATCACGCTGCGGCCTTCGGCGCGGAACTTTGCCGCGAGCTTGCCGATGGTCGTCGTTTTGCCGGAACCGTTGACGCCAGCGACAAGGATGACGAACGGCTTTTTGGCCGCGTCGATCGCCAACGGCTGCGCGACACCCGCCAGAGTCTTTTCGATTTCCGCCGCCACGACGGTCTTGACCTCATCGGGTGAAATTCCCGCTTCATAGCGGCTCGCACGAAGCGCGGCGGCGATGTGACTCGCCGTGTCGAGGCCCAAATCAGCGCGGATCAGTACATCCTCGATTTCCGCGATCATTGCAGCATCGAGCTTGCGCTTGGAAACGAGATCGGAAATGGCGCCGCCGAGCGCCGACGACGTGCGCTTGAGCCCGCCCGCGAGACGCTGCCACCAATTGCCCTTTGCGTTGTCGTTCATTTCAGTAACGTTGTCTCAGTAACGCTGTCGCTGCTGTGGCGCCCGTGATAGCGGTTTCGCCAAGGTAGGCAACCATGACCCCGGAAGAGATGGTGTCGCGGCTCCTGTATCGCGATGGGCTCATGCTGGTGATTGACAAGCCGGCGGGTTACGCCGTGCATCGCGGTCCGAAGGGCGGCGAAAGCCTGGAAGATTATTTCGACGCGTTGCGCTTCGGATTGCCGCGCGCGCCGGCGTTGGCGCACCGGCTTGATCGCGACACTTCGGGATGTCTCGTGCTCGGCCGCCATCGCAAGGCGCTCGCCCAACTCGGGCGGCTGTTCAAGTCTGGCGCGATCGGCAAGACCTATTGGGCGGTGGTCGAAGGCGCGCCGGAGACCGACGAGGGCGTGATCGAGCTCCCGCTCGGCCGCCTCGACGCGACGCGGGGCTGGTGGATGAAGCATGATCCGGAGGGCCAGCCGGCGGTGACCAAATGGAAGGTGATGGGCCGAGGCGGGAAATTGTGCTGGCTCGGGCTCGAGCCCGTCACCGGCCGCACTCATCAGCTCCGGGTTCATTGCGCGGAAATGGGTTGGCCGATCTCGGGCGATACGATCTACGGCACCGCCCCCCGCGGTGGCGGCCCAATGCTGCATCTGCAAGCCCGCGAGATCGTCGTGCCGCTCTACAAGAACCGCGAGCCGATCCAGGTCAGCGCGCCGGTGCCGCACCACATGCGTGACGCCTTAGCGGCTTGCGGATGGAAAGCAGAGCACGGAACGCAGGCGGCGGAATGACGACACGATCAAGCCGCCAGCAATTGTTTGCCGTCGTGCGCGGCGATTTCTAGCTCTACAATCGTGCCCGGCGCGGCGGGTGTCGCGAGCTTAACCCGTGTGAATTGCTCGGTGTGGCCCCGTTCATGCGCCTCGGCCAACACATGCCGCGTCTTGCCGACCTCGCCATCGAGATGCATCCGCAAGGCAAGCGCACCGCGTTCACGTAAACGCCGCGCGCGTTCCTTGACGATTTCGCCATTCAGCTGCGGCATGCGTGCCGCCGGCGTGCCCGGCCGTGCTGAAAATGGAAAGACATGCAAATGCGTCAGTCCGCATTCTTCAACCAGACCGAGCGAATTGTTGAACATTTGCTCCGTCTCGGTCGGAAAACCGGCGATGATGTCGGCGCCAAACACCATGTCCGGCCGCAACCGGCGCAACGTATCGCAGAACGCGATCGCATCCTGACGCGAGTGGCGGCGCTTCATGCGTTTGAGGATGAGGTCGTCGCCGGCTTGCAGCGACAAATGCAGGTGCGGCATGAGCCGCGCGTCTTGCGCGAAGGCGTCGATGAGGTCGCGGTCGGCTTCGACCGAGTCGATGGACGACAACCGCAGCCGCTTGAGCTCGGGCACGTGCTTGAGGATTTTCTTGACCAGCCTGCCGAGTTTGGGCGCGCCGGGCAGGTCCGCGCCATAACTCGTGATGTCGACGCCGGTGAGCACGATCTCGCAATAGCCGTTGGCGACAAGGCGCTGCACATCTTCGACCACGGCCCCCATCGGCACCGAGCGTGAATTGCCGCGGCCATAAGGAATGATGCAGAAGGTGCAGCGGTGGTCGCAGCCGTTCTGCACCTGGACGAAGGCGCGCGTATGGTCGGCGAAGCCCTCGATCAAATGCGCGGCGGTCTCCTTCACGGCCATGATGTCGTTGACGATCGCTTTCGGTGCGTCGGCAAGGCCGAACGCCGCCCGCGTCTGAGCCCATGCGACATTGCTGAGCTTCTCCGTGTTGCCAAGCACGCGATCGACTTCAGCCATGGCGACAAAAGTGTGTGGTTCGGTTTGCGCCGCGCAGCCCGTGACGACGATCCTGGCCTGCGGACGCTCGCGGTGCAGCGCCCGGATCGTTTGCCGCGCCTGTCGCACTGCCTCCGCCGTGACGGCGCAGGTATTGACCACCACCGTGTCGCTTAAGCCGGCGCGTTCCGCCTCACGGCGGATCACTTCCGACTCGGCGGCGTTGAGCCGGCAGCCGAAGGTGACGACATCGACGCTCATCGGCTCACGCCGCCCCGGCGTCGGCCAACAGCGCGGCGTCGAATCGCCCGGCATGCTCATATTCAACCGGACCCGTCATCAACACGTGGCCGTCGCTTTCGCGCCATTCGATCGCGAGGTCGCCGCCTGGCAACGTAACCGTCACCTTGCGGCCGGTGCGGGAAAGCCGCGCCGCCGCGACGGCGGCGGCGCACGCCGCCGAACCGCAGGCCTTGGTGAGGCCGGCACCGCGCTCCCAGGTGCGGATCACCACGCGATCGCGCGAGGGCGTCGCGGCCAGCGTGATATTGGCGCGCTCCGGAAACAGCGGATCGTGCTCGAGCACCGGGCCGATCTGGCGGAGATCGTAAGCGTGCGGATCCTCGACCCAGAAGATCACGTGCGGATTGCCCATGTTTACCGCTGAAGGCGAGCGCAAGATTGGCTTGTCCGGCGGCCCGAACGTAAGGCCGATCGCGCGTGTGTCGGGCACTTGCCGCGCCAGCGGAATCTCGTCCCAGCCAAAGCGCGGCGCGCCCATGTCGACCGTGAACAACTTTTCGCCCGCGCGCCAGCAAGAGACCGGGCCGGCCGAAGTTTCGAAATTGAGCGTCGCCCTGCCCGTCTCGGCGCTGACGAGAGAAGCTACGCAACGCATGCCGTTTCCGCAGGCGCCCGCCTCCGACCCGTCATTGTTGTAAATGCGTATGGAAGCGTCGCTATCGCCGCTGCCCGGATAGAGCGCCATCAGCTGGTCATAGGGCTCCTGGCGCGCGGCGGCGCGCGCCTCATCCGCCCCGATCGGGCTTTGCACAATAAGACCTGGCGCATGCCGCAGATCGACGATCACGATCTCGTTGCCGAGACCGTTCATCTTGACGAAATCCCGATTTGCCAGCGTGCTCATGATAAAGCCCGAATGTGCCGGACTTATATGAGGACTCGATCAGGGTGCGCCAGTGTCCAAATGGGCGATCGGGGGGCGGCGGCTATCAGCGGCCGTGCTAAAATCAATCGCGATGAAGCCGACAATCTACGGCGCCGATCGGGAAACGCCGGTCCGCACATGGAGAATCTGATGTTCTTTCGCTTTGCGCTCTGCGTCGGCACGGCCGCCGTGACCATCGCCCTCGCCGAGCCGCAGCCTTCTTTCGCGCAACCCCCGATGCAACCGCCGCCGGCTTCCACGACCAAACCCGACGCGCCCCCCGCCTCGCCCGCGCCGGGCGCGACCAACCAGCCGAGCGATCCGTTCGGCGAGGATGCGACGCTGAGCGCGAAACCGGTCGTGTATCTGAAGGGCACCGGCACCTGGGACAGCGCCTTCGAAACGATCACCAACTCATTCAAGTCGCTCAAAGCCTATATCGGCAAGGAGGGACTGAAAATCGACGGTCAACCGATGACGATCTTCACGTCGACCGATGACACCGGCTTTCAGTTCGAAGCCGCCATCCCCATCGCCGAGCCGCCGAAAAATCCGCCGCACGGCGAAATTGGCGTCGGCACTTCGCCGGAGGGTCACGCGCTCAAATTCGTCCATCGCGGCTCGTATGATGGATTGGACAATACCTATGAGGCGATCACCAACTATCTCGACGAGAAACGGCTCGAGGCCAAGGACATGTTCATCGAGCAATACTTGACCGATCCCTTGACCACCGATGAGGATCATCTGGTCGTCAACGTCTACGTCCTGATCAAATAGCGCCGGACGACTGGATCGTCGTTTTCGCGGAAGATGGCAATCACAGTTGCCAGACCTCTCCGGGCCGCAACGTACGGAATCGATCTGCCGGAATTCCAGCGGCCTTCAGGGCTTCGGCAAGCGCGACGAGCGGGGCATCGATCGGCTCGTCGGTAAGCTGGAACGTGCCGTAATGGTGGCCGAGCGCAAGCTCCGCGCCGCAATCGATGAAAGCCTGTACCGACTCGGCCGGATTCATGTGCTGGTCGCGCATGAACCAGCGCGGCTCATAGGCCCCGATCGGCAGAATGGCGAGCCTGAACGGTCCGTGGCGCTCGCGGGCGCTACGGAAATGCCGGCCTTCGCCGTAGCCGGAGTCGGCGACAAAATAGATCCTCCCGCCCGGCGTTTCGATGACGAACGACGCCCATAGCGACATGTTGCGGTCGGACAAGTTTCGCGCCGACCAATGGTGCGTGGGCACGAGCGTCGCCGCGACGCCCCCGCCGATATCCGCTCGATCGTTCCAATCGTAGGCTTCGGCTCTGATTACAGGATCGTGATTGCGCATGATGGTGTCATTGCCGAGCGGCGTGATGATGCGCGGGCGATTTGCGACCGCGAGGCGCGACAACGTGGTGAGATCGAGATGATCGTAATGGCCGTGCGATACCAGCACGACATCGATCGGTGGCAAGTCGGCAAAGGCGACGCCCGGATCGTTGACCCGTTTCGGCCCGATGAAGCGAAACGGCGACGCGCGCTTCGACCAGACCGGGTCGAGCAGGATATTGAGCCCCGCGGTCTGGATCAGCAGGCTCGCATGGCCGACATAGGAAACGCGCAAGGCCACACCTTCGACCCGGGCCGGCGGACGGTCGGCATATTGCGAGGGCGCCGAGGCCGGCCACGTCGCCTTGGTGCCGCGCCAATAGCGATCGACCAGCCACCGCCGCAGGTCCGGCCGGCCTCTCGGCGGCGCCCCGTGCGGGTCGAAAAACCGCTCGCCGTCGAAATGATCGGAGACGGGACCATTGTAATAGCGTGACATTCGGGCCGTATTATACAGTCTGGCCCCCTTGGCAGCCCGGCAATAACGCCGCGGTTGACGCCAGCCTAGTAGGCACCTATTTTCCGGACACTCTCGCAAGAGACTGAAAGCCCGTAATCGCCGACCGGCCCGCGAGGCTGGAGGCCCCCGCTCGACAGCGCGATGCGCCCTCGGGCGTAAGAGGTGTTGTCGTCGACTACCCGCCTGCTGCTCCCTCGCCCCGCTTGCGGGGAGAGGTAAGAAGGTAAAAATGTTCGACAGTCTTTCCGAGCGTTTGAATGCAGTGCTCGACCGCCTGACGCGGCGTGGCGCACTGTCGGAAGCGGACGTCGACGCGGCGCTCCAGGAAGTGCGGCGTGCGCTGATCGAAGCCGATGTCGCACTCGATGTCGCCCGCGCCTTCACCGACGAGGTGAAGAAGCGCGCCGTCGGCGTCGAGGTCATCAAGTCGGTCACACCCGGCCAGATGGTCGTCAAGATCGTGCACGATCAGCTGATCGAGACCCTGGGTTCGAGCGCACAGCCGATCGACCTTAATGCGCCGGCGCCGATCGCCATCATGATGGTCGGACTGCAGGGCTCGGGCAAAACCACGACCACCGCCAAGGTCGCCAAGCGACTCGCCGAAACCACCAAGCGCAAAGTGCTGATGGCGTCGCTCGATACGCGCCGGCCGGCGGCCATGGAACAGCTCGCCGTGCTCGGCCGGCAGATCAGCATCGACACCCTTCCCGTCGTCGCCGGACAGACGCCTGTGCAGATCGCGACGCGCACGCTGCAGGCGGCGCGGCTCGGCGGCTACGACGTCGTCATGCTCGACACCGCGGGCCGCATCACGCTCGACGAAGCGATGATGAACGAAGCGGCGGAGGTCCGCCGCACCGCTTCACCGCACGAAGTCCTGTTGGTCGCCGACGCGCTGACCGGCCAGGACGCGGTCAATCTCGCCCGCAGCTTCGACCAGCGGGTCGGCCTCACCGGCATCGTCCTGACCCGCATCGACGGCGACGGCCGCGGCGGCGCTGCGCTGTCGATGCGCGCCGTCACCGGCAAGCCGATCAAGCTGCTCGGCACCGGAGAAAAGCTCGACGCCATCGAAGATTTCGACCCGGCGCGTATTGCCGGCCGCATTCTGGGCATGGGCGACATCGTCGCGCTGGTGGAAAAGGCCGGCGCGACCATCGACGCCGAAAAGGCGGCGCGAGTCGCCGAGAAGATGCGCCGGGGCGCGTTCGATCTCGCCGATCTGCGCGAGCAGCTCACGCAGATGGCGAATTTGGGCGGGATGAGCGGGCTGATGACGATGCTGCCCGGGATGGCGAAGATCAAGAACCAGCTCGCCGAGCGCAATTTGGATGAGAAAGTGCTCAAGCGGCAAATGGCAATCATCGATTCGATGACACCACAGGAGCGGCGCAATCCCGACGTCCTCAAGGCGAGCCGCAAGCGGCGCATAGCGGCCGGCTCCGGCACCAAGCCCGAGGACATCAATCGTCTTCTCAAAATGCGCCGAACCATGGCCGACGTGATGAAGGCGATGGGCGGCGCCAAGCGCGGCCCCATGGCGGGCCTCGCCAATATGCTCGGATTTGGAGGCGGTCTTGGCGGCGGTTTTGGCGGCGGCATGCCGAGCCCCGAACAGATGGCCAAACTCGCCGAGAAAATGCCGGGCGGCCTGCCGCCCGGAATGCCCGGCACGGGCGGCTTGCCGCCGACGATGCCGGGATTGCCGGGGAAATTCCCTGGCGCATTGCCGGGCCTCGGCGGGCTTCCGGGCGGATTTCCCGGCCTTGGAAAGAAGAAATGATCCAGACGCAGCCACACGAGCGTTTTTCTGCTCGACTGTCGCTCGATCCGGGCGCCACCAGCGCATTTGCCCGCGCCGCCGGCGACCTCAATCCGTTGCATCACGACGCCGACTTTGCCGCGACGACACGCTTTGGCCGGATGCTGGCAAGCGGACCGCAGAGCACCGCACATTTAATGGCGCTGACAGCCTCTCATTTTTCACAGCGAGGCTCGATGCTTGGCTTGGAATTCTGGTTTCAATTCCGGCGACCGATCTACGCGGACGAAAAGATTACGCTGGAATGGCTCGTCATATCGGTGAAGGACAATCCCCGCCTCAACGGGGAAATCATCGATTTGCGCGGCCGCATTCGTAAAGAAACCGGAGAAACCGCAGTGGGCGCGAAAGGTCGCGTCCTCGTTACTGAAACTCTTTGACCCCTTTAAGAAAGGAATACGAAAATGCCCGTCGTTATCCGCATGGCACGCGCCGGCACCAAGAAGCGGCCGGTCTATCACATCGTCGTCGCCGACAGCCGCGCACCGCGCGATGGGCGCTTCATCGAGCGCCTCGGCTATTTCAATCCGCTGCTGCCGAAGGACAGGACCGATCGCCTGAAACTTGATCTGGAAAAGGTCAAAGCCTGGATGGCCAAGGGCGCGCAGCCTTCGGATCGGGTGATGCGCTTTCTCGACGCCGCCGGCGTGATGACGCGTCCGAAGCGCAACAATCCGGAAAAGGCCGTTCCGCGCAAAGAGCGCAAGGCGCAGGCCGAAGCCGCCAAAGCGGCGGCAGCTGCCGCACCCGCCGCAGCCGCGGCACCTCCGGCCGCGTAAACGGCGCGGCGATGACCGGCGGCGCGCGCATCAGCGGTGCCCGGGTCTGTCTTGGGCAAATCGGCGCCGCGCATGGCCTGCGCGGTGAAGTGCGGCTGCACTCGTTCACGTCCGATCCGGGCGCGATCGCCGGCTATAGCCCGCTCGAAACCGAAGATGGTCGCGTCGTTGAGATCGAAACGCTGCGGTCGGCCAAGGATCATTTCGTCGCGCGGCTTTCGGGCATTCGCGACCGCAATGCAGCGAGCGCGCTCGTCAACACCAAGCTCTACGTGCCGCGCGAGCGGTTGCCGCAAACCGACGAGCCCGACGAGTTCTATCACGCCGATCTCGTCGGCCTTGCCGTGGTCGATCCGGCCGGCAAACCTCTCGGCACCGTTGTTGCGATCCACAATTTCGGTGCCGGCGACTTGATCGAAGTGCGGCCGGACACCGGCGGCAACACGGAATTGGTGCCGTTCGACACCACCAATGTGCCGGCGGTCGACGTCACCTCGGGAAAGATCGTCGTCGATCGGCCCCAAGGACTGTTCAAAGCGAATTGAATTTTGCAACGGCTGCCGATGTCATGGCCATTCATTTTTATTCCAAGTCCGACACGCACCGCGAGTTCTCGAACTTCGCGCCCTTCGGCATCGACCTCGACGATGCCTGGTGGCCGACGGTCGAGAATTACTATCAGGCGCAAAAATTCACCGACCCCGAATTGCGCAAGTCGATCCGCAAGGCCGAGAAGCCGCCGATCGCCAAGAGTCTCGCGGACAAAAACAAAGCCGCCATCCGGCCGGATTGGGACGCGGTGAAGGACGACGTGATGTACCGCGCGGTGCGCCGCAAGTTCGAACAACATCCCGAACTCAAGGCCATGCTGCTCGCAACCGGCGATGAGGAGCTGATCGAATCCGCGCCGACCGACACCTATTGGGGCGTCGGCCGGGATGGAATGGGCCGCAACAAGCTCGGCAAAATCATGTCGCGCATCCGCGACGAGTTGCGGGACGGCAAGATCTGATCCAACGAGAGCTGACCATGTGGCGGGCGAACGTCCTCACCATCTTCCCCGATGTTTTTCCGGGACCCCTGGGCACAAGCCTCGCCGGCAAGGCAATGGCTGCGGGTGCGTGGTCGCTCGACGTCGCCGATATTCGCGCCTTCGCCAGCGACAAGCATCGTAGCGTTGACGACACACCGGCCGGCGGCGGCCCGGGCATGGTGATGAAGGCCGACGTGCTCGGCCGCGCCATCGATGCGGCGGCAACCGATCAACGTCCCCGGCTGTTGCTGTCGCCGCGTGGCACGCCGTTAACGCAATTGCGGGTGGAAGCGCTTGCGAGCGGGGCCGGCGTCGTCCTGATCTGCGGCCGCTTCGAGGGCATCGACGAGCGCATCATCGCCGGGCGCTCGCTGGAAGAAGTTTCGATCGGCGATTATGTGCTTTCCGGCGGCGAGATCGCGGCAATGGTGCTGATCGACGCCTGCGTGCGGCTCTTGCCCGGGGTCATGGGCGCCCCGGCCTCGCGCGCCGAAGAGAGCTTTACCGAAGGTTTGCTGGAATATCCCCAATACACCCGGCCACAGCTGTGGGAGGGACTGCCCATCCCCGAGGTGCTGCTGTCCGGCGACCACGGAAAGATCGCCGCGTGGCGGCGTGCCGAAGCCGAACGGCTGACCCGGGAACGCCGGCCGGACCTCTGGGCGGCCTTTTTAAGCCGCTTCCGGAGCGGCTCGCGAACCGGGTGACGAGAAGGTGACAAATCCGGCGCGGTGGCGTAGAAGCTGCGCCAACCCGTTTTAACCCTTGGTCAAAAGTGCGCGCCCGGCGCGCAGCCGTTGGAGACTTCGCCATGAACCTGCTCAAGGAAATCGAAAACGAACAGGTGGCTAAGCTCACCGCCGGCAAGGAAATCCCCGACTTCCAGCCGGGCGATACGGTCATCGTCAACGTCAAGATCGTCGAAGGCGAGCGCAGCCGCGTCCAGGCCTACGAGGGCGTGTGCATCGGCCGCGCCGGCGCCGGACTGAACGAGAATTTCACCGTGCGCAAGATTTCCTACGGCGAGGGCGTCGAGCGGGTGTTTCCGCTTTATTCGCCGATGATCGACTCGATCAAGGTGGTGCGGCGCGGCCAGGTGCGGCGCGCCAAGCTCTATTATCTGCGCGGACGCCGCGGCAAATCGGCCCGCATCGTCGAGCGGCAAGACCACAGCGCGCAAGGCGAGACCGCCGCTAAGGGAAAAGCGGCGGAGTAATACCGGACCGCCGCATCGTGATTATATACTCCGCGAAGTTGGTGGAGTTTCGTGACAATGGCCAAACCGCGCACCCTCTACGACAAGATCTGGGACGACCACCTCGTCCAAGAAGATCCTGACGGCACCGCTCTCATCTATATCGACCGGCACCTCGTTCATGAGGTGACGAGCCCGCAGGCCTTCGAGGGATTGCGGCTGTCCGGCCGGAAAGTGCGCGCGCCTGACAAGACGCTGCTCGTCGTCGATCACAACGTGCCGACGACCGATCGCCGGCAGAAAAACCCGGACCCCGAGAGCGAAGCGCAGATCGCCTATTTGGCCGAGAATGCCAAGTATTTCGGCCTCGAATATTTCGACGAGTTCGACAAGCGGCAAGGCATCGTTCACATCATCGGGCCGGAGCAGGGCTTCACGCTCCCCGGCGTGACGCTGGTGTGCGGCGACAGCCATACCGGCACACACGGCGCGTTTGGCGCGCTGGCCTACGGCATCGGCACCTCCGAAGTCGAGCATGTGCTGGCGACGCAGACGCTGATCCAGAGGAAATCGAAGAATATGCGCGCGGTCGTCGACGGCAAGCTGCCGCAAGGCGTCACCGCCAAAGACATCATCCTCGCCATCATCGGCGAGATCGGCACCGCCGGCGGCACCGGCTACGCGCTGGAATATGCCGGCGAAGCCATCCGGTCGCTGTCGATGGAAGGCCGCATGACCGTGTGCAACATGTCGGTTGAGGCCGGCGCCAAGGCCGGCTTCATCGCGCCGGATGAGAAGGCGTATGCGTATCTGAAAGATCGTCCCAAATCGCCCAAGGGCAAAGC
>Ga0182018_10002708_pt1 | contig 17149 bp, 7 predicted proteins | sample 812P2MmetaG_FD_120490 | JGI IMG/M metagenome (GOLD analysis project Ga0182018, IMG submission 120490) | Permafrost microbial communities from Stordalen Mire, Sweden - 812P2M metaG | ecosystem: Environmental > Terrestrial > Soil > Wetlands > Permafrost | place: Sweden: Stordalen | collected... | reverse complement strand
GATGTCGTTGACGAGCGTGGACTTGCCCGAGCCCGAGACACCGGTGATGGCGACGAAACACCCGAGCGGGAACTCGACGTCGATGTTCCGCAAGTTGTGCTCGCGGGCACCCCGGATCGTGACCCACTCCCCCCGCGGCTCGCGGCGCATGACCGGCACGGCGATCTCGCGTTTGCCCGACAAGTACTGACCCGTGATGGACGCCTTGCATTTGATGAGGTCCTTCACGGTTCCCGAGCAGACGATCTCCCCGCCGTGCTCGCCGGCGCCGGGACCGATGTCGACGACATGGTCGGCGACCCGGATCGTCTCCTCGTCGTGCTCGACGACGATGACGGTGTTGCCGAGGTCGCGCAAACGGTTCAGCGTCTCGATGAGCCGCCGGTTGTCGCGCTGGTGCAACCCGATGGAGGGCTCGTCGAGCACGTAGAGCACACCCACGAGACCGCTGCCGATCTGGGACGCCAAGCGGATTCGTTGCGCCTCCCCGCCCGCAAGCGTCGCCGCTGAGCGGTCGAGGGTGAGGTAGTCGAGCCCGACGTCGACGAGGAACTGCAGCCGCGCCCGGATCTCCTTCATGACCCGGTCGGCGATCATCTCCTCGCGTGCGCTCAGCACGAGCGATCCCAGCTGCTCGTTGGCCTTGCGGATCGACAGGCCGGCGATCTGGGCGATGTTGTGGCCACCGACGGTGACCGCCAGCGACGCCGGCTTCAACCGGGCACCCCCGCACTCGGCGCAGGCCACCTCCCGCATATAGCCCTCGACCTGCTCCCGCTGCCAGTCGGACTCGGCGTCCGAGTGCCGTCTCTGCAGCCACGGGATGACCCCGTCGAAGGTCGTGTCGTAGCTGCGGAGCGTCCCGTAACGGTTGCGATAGTGGATGTGGACTTTCTTCGTGCCGGCCCCGTAGAGCAGCACCTTCCGCTGCGCCTTGGTCAGCTTCGACCAGGGCCGGTCCATCTGGAACGAGTAAGCCTCCGCAACCGCCTGCAGCACCCGGGAGAAGTACTCCGTGCGCGCCCCAGCCCACGGGCCGATGGCGCCGAGCGCCAGCGACAGGTCGGGGTTCGGGACGACGAGCTCGGGGTCGACCTCGTGCCGGGTGCCGAGCCCATTGCACGCCGGGCAGGCGCCGTAGGGCGAGTTGAACGAGAAGCTGCGGGGGGCGAGCTCCTCGAGCGAGATGCCGCAGTAGGTGCAGGCGAGGTGCTGGGAGAACGTGAGCGTCTCCTCGCCCTCCGATGTGGTGATGAGGATCTCCGCCATGCCTTCGCCAAGGCGGAGCGCCGTCTCGATCGAGTCGGTGAGCCGCCGCTCGAGCCCGTCCTTGCGGACCAGACGGTCCACGATGATCTCGATCGTGTGCTGCTCGTAGCGGGCGAGGTCCACCGAGGCGCGCTCCGAGAGCTCGATCACCTGCCCATCGACGCGAGCCCTGGCGTACCCCTGCGTCGCCATTTCGTCGAGCCTGGCGGAGTACTCCCCCTTCCTGCCGCGCACGATCGGAGCGAGGATCTGAAAGCGCGTGCCCGCCGGCAGCAGCATCACCCGGTCGACGATCTGTTGCGGGCTCTGGCGCGTCACGAGACGGTTGCAGCTCGGGCAGTGTGGCTGCCCGATCCTGGCGAAGAGCAGCCGGAGGTAGTCGTATATCTCGGTGACCGTGCCGACCGTCGAGCGCGGGTTGCGCGAGGCGGACTTCTGGTCGATCGAGATCGCCGGCGAAAGCCCCTCGATGAAGTCGACGTCGGGCTTGTCCATCTGTCCGAGGAACTGTCGGGCGTAGGACGACAGCGACTCCACATATCTGCGCTGGCCCCCGGCGTAGATCGTGTCGAAGGCGAGCGAGGACTTGCCGGAACCGGAGAGGCCCGTGAAGACGATGAGCCGGTCTCTCGGGAGCTCGATCGAGATGTTCTTAAGGTTGTGCTCCCGCGCACCTCTGACGAGGAGTTGGTCGCGGCCGCCCATCAGCCCACCTCTTTGAGCTCGCGGCGCAGCGAACGGATCTCGTCACGCAGGCGGGCTGCGTACTCGAAGCGGAGATCCGCGGAGGCCGCCTGCATCTCGGACTCGAGCACGTCGATGAGGCGTTCGAGCTCGTCGGCCGGATCCGCCGTGCCTCCGCCTCCGCTGGCGATGGCGCTGCCCCCGTGCCCGCCGCCGATGCCGCGTCCGGAGCCGGCACCGAGGCTGGCGGCGATGCGCTCCGTCGCCCGTCGCCCGGCGCGGCGCGATCGGTCCGAGCCCGTTCGGTGCCCGGCGGGCAACGGGGCACCGTCGTCGAGCGTGCCCGCGGCTGACCGGAACTGCGCCACAAGATCCGTGACCGCCTTGCGGATCGTCTGCGGGTCGATGCCGTGCTCGGCGTTGTAGGCCCGCTGCAAGGTGCGCCGGCGGTCCGTCTCGGTGATCGCCCGGCGCATGGAGTCCGTGATCACGTCCGCGTACAGCACGACGCGACCGGAGACATTCCGGGCAGCACGGCCCATGGTCTGGATGAGCGATGTCGTGGAGCGCAGAAACCCTTCCTTGTCGGCATCGAGGATCGCCACGAGGCTCACCTCCGGCAGGTCGAGCCCTTCCCGGAGCAGGTTGATGCCGACGAGGACGTCGAACTCCCCGAGTCGCAGATCTCGGATGATCTCGATCCGCTCGATCGTGTCGACGTTCGAGTGCAGGTAGCGCACCCTGAGGCCGGTCTCCAGGAGGTAGTCCGCCAGGTCCTCCGCCATCTTCTTCGTCAAGGTCGTGACGAGGACCCGTTCCCCCCGGGCGACCGTGACCCCGATCTCGGCGATGAGGTCGTCGATCTGGTTCTTCGTCGGCTTGATGACGACTTCCGGGTCGACGAGGCCTGTGGGGCGCACGATCTGCTCGGCGACCTGGGTCGAGACCGACAGCTCGTAAGGCGATGGCGTCGCCGACATGAAGACGCACTGGTTGATGCGGGACTCGAGCTCGACGAACCGCAGCGGGCGATTGTCCTTGGCCGACGGCAGGCGGAACCCGTGCTCGACAAGGACTTCCTTACGCGACCGATCGCCCTCGAACTGCCCATGGAGCTGAGGGACGCTCACGTGGCTCTCGTCGAGCACGAGCAGCCAGTCGTCCGGGAAATAGTCGAGCAAGGTGAAGGGCGGGTCCCCAGGACCCCGCCCGTCCAGGTGGCGGCTGTAGTTCTCGATGCCGTTGCAGGAACCGAGCTCAGAGAGCATCTCGAGGTCATGCTCGGTCCGCATGCGCAGCCGTTGTGCCTCGAGCATCTTCCCGGCTCCTTCGAGCTCGCGCAGGCGCTCCCCCAGCTCGGTCTCGATCCCCACGATCGCCCGCCGCATCCGCTCGTCGCCGGCGACGTAGTGGGTGGCAGGGAAGATGGCGATCTCGTCGAGCTCCCCGAGGATCTCCCCGGTGAGCACGTCGAAGCGCGTCAGGCGCTCCACCTCGTCGCCGTACAGCTCTATTCGCACGGCGTACTGCTCATAAGCGGGATGCACCTCGATGGTGTCGCCCCGCACACGGAACTTTCCCCGCACGAGGTTCTGGTCGTTGCGCTCGTAATGCATCTCGACGAGGCGGACGAGGACGGTGCGCTGATCATGCAGCTCGCCGGGGTGCATCACGAGGATGCGGTCGCGGTATTCATCGGGGGACCCGAGGCCGTAGATGCACGAGACGGAGGCCACAACGATCACGTCGCGGCGCGTGAGCAGGCTCGCAGTCGTCGAGTGCCGCAGCCGGTCGATCTCGTCGTTGATCGACGAGTCCTTCTCGATGTAGGTGTCCGACGAGGGGAGATAGGCCTCGGGTTGGTAGTAGTCGTAGTACGACACGAAGTACTCGACGCGGTTCTCGGGGAAGAAGCCCCGCAGTTCCCCCGCAAGCTGGGCCGCCAAGCTCTTGTTCGGCGCCAGCAGGAGCGTCGGACGCTGAACGCGCTCGATCATCCAAGCGATCGTGGCGCTCTTTCCGCTTCCTGTGATGCCGAGCAGCGTCTGGAAGCGATCGCCCCGCTCGATGCCCGCCGTCAGCTTGGCGATCGCCGCCGGTTGGTCGCCGGCGGGCTGGAAGTCGCTCTCGACGTGGAACCTGGGCATCCTGCGAATGGTACAGATGGGGTGCGCGCTGACCTCCACCCCAGCTCAGGGACCCGCGACACCCCGCAGGCCCTGCATCCACGCCCAGGCGCGGTCCACCATTGCGACCAGCTCTCCCAGCGTGCCCACGTTCAGGATGACGTAGTCCGCCTGTGCGAGGCGCTGGCTGCGGGACGCCTGGGTGGCGGCTCGCCGTTCGGCGTCGCTCCGGTCCATCCCCCGCTGTGTCACGAGGCGCTCGACAGCGAGGTCGACGGGCGAGTCGATCACCAGCACGCCCGCCACCGGGTAGCGATCGCGGGCACCCCCCTCGACGAGGAGGGGGATGTCGAGCACGGCGATGTCGTCGGTCGACGCCAGATCCGTCAGTCGCTCTGCCATGAGTGCGCCAACGGCAGGGTGCACGATGCCGTTCAAGTCCGATCGGGCGCCCTCGTCGGCGAACACGATCGCCGCCAGCGCCTCGCGATCGAGCCGTCCACCCTCGGAGAGGACGTCCCGGCCGAAGCGCTCCACGACTCGAGCGAGCGTCTCGGTTCCCGGCTCGACGACCGCCCGGGCCCATTGGTCGGCATCCACGAGCACCGCCCCACGCTCCACGAGAAGCCTGCCCACGGTTGACTTTCCCGAGCCGATCCCGCCCGTGAGGCCGACGGCAATCACTGCCGGCCGAAAGGACCGGGCAGCAGCGCCGCAGCGGGAGCCGCGTGCGCATGGTGACCCCGCGCCCCGGTCACAACGGTCGGGAGGACGGCCCTGTCAGACCCGTTCACCGGCCTACACTACCGCCGTCGTGCACGCCGAGAGCAGGTCCCGCAGGCTCCTGATAGGGGCGCTCGAGCTGATGGTGCTCGCGGCATTGGCCTACATCCCGCTGCTGTTGACCAAGGGCGGCATGGTCAGCGGCGACACCAAGCAGTACCTCTACCTCGACCCTGGTCGGCTCATGTCGCAGTCGTTCTCGATGTGGGATCCCATGACGGCGGCCGGGACCGTGACGCACGAGCAGATCGGCTACCTGCTCCCGATGGGCCCCTTCTACTGGCTCCTGGCCCACCTCCGGGTTCCCGTCTGGGTCGCCCAGCGTCTCTGGCTGGGAAGCCTGCTGTTCTTCGCCGGTGCCGGTGTGCGCCTCGCCGTGAAGACGCTCGGACTCGCGGGTCTCGGGCCTGTCGTCGCCGGCGTCGTGTACGAGCTCAGCCCGTATTCGATGCAGTACATCGAGCGGGTCTCGGCGATCCTCATGCCTTGGGCCGGCCTCGGCTGGATGCTCGGGTTCACCGTCCTCGCTCTCAGGCGCGGCGGTTGGAAGTACCCGGCGCTCTTCGCCATCGTCGTGGCGATCACGAGCGGTATCAACGCCACGTCGCTCATCTACGTCGGCATCGCTCCGCTCGTGTGGGTGCTGTACACGCTCACCGTGACACGGGATGCGCCGCCGGGACGCGTCATCGCCAGCACGCTCAAGATCGGCGTGCTGTCGCTGGCCGTGTCGCTGTGGTGGATCTCGGGGCTGCGCATCGAGGGCAAGTACGGAATCGACGTCCTCCGTTACACCGAACAGGTCCCGGCGATTGCCGGCCCCTCCCTCGCTTCTGAAGTCATGCGCGGGCTCGGCTACTGGTTCTTCTACGGCAGCGACCGCCTCGGGCCGTGGCTGTCGTCCAGCATCGAGTACACCCAGCGCATCTGGTTGCTCGAGACGAGCTTCGCCCTTCCGGCGCTCGGCTTCCTCGGGGCGATCCTCACGCGTTGGAGAGCGCGGGCGTATTTCGTGCTCTTGGCGGCGATCGGGCTCGTGCTCTCCGTCGGGACGCATCCCTACGACGATCCCTCCATCGTCGGTGGTGTGCTGAAGGCGTTCATGACCGAGACGACGGCGGGTTTCGCGCTGCGGTCCACGGACCGGGCGACGCCGCTGGTCATTCTCGCCCTTGCGGCCCTTCTCGGTGCTGGCGTGAGCGCCTTCGCCGCCAGTCTGGCCACGTGGCGACCGAAGCTGCGTTCGGTGGCGGTCGTGCCCGCCGGCCTCTGCGTCGCCCTTGCGATCGTGAACGCCGGCCCGCTCATGACCGGGCTCGCCGTCGACCCGCACTTCGAGCGGCCCGCGCACATCCCGTCGTACTTCGACGCCGCCGCCAAGTATCTCGACGACCAGGGAGACTCGACCCGTGTCCTCATCGAGCCCGGCGACGACTTCGCCGACTACGACTGGGGCAACACGATCGACCCGGTTTGGCCCGGCATCCTGACGAGACCGTCGATCCAGCGCCTGCAGCTGATCGACGGCTCGAGCGCTACCGCCGACCTGCTCGCCGCCTTCGACTTGACGCTCCAGCAGGGGACCTACGAGCCGTCCACGCTGGCGCCGATCGCACGCCTGCTCAGCGCCGGTGACGTCGTGCTCGAGTCCGACTACAAGTACTGGCATTACAACACGCCCGCCCCGAAGCCGACCTGGGCCCTCTTCGACCCACCCCCCGCAGGCGTGGGCGCCCCCATCGCTTTCGGAACGCCCAAAGCCAACGAAGCGCCGGCGGCCTACGCGATGTTGGACGAGCAACAGCTGGCGATCCCGGCCGACGCCCCGTGGCCCCCACCTTTGGCGGTCTTCCCGGTGAGCGACGCCCGCCCGATTTACCGGGCGGAGCCGGCGTCGGCTCCCCTCGTCCTCGACGGCAGTGGCGAGGGTATCGTCGCCGCTGCGGCGGCAGGGATGCTGGACGACAACCCGACGATCTTCTACGCCGGCTCGCTCGACGGTCATCCGGCCCTGTTGCGCGAGGCGGTCCCCGCCGATGCCGACCTCGTCCTCACCGACTCGAACCGCAAGGAGCTCCGCCGTTGGTCGAGCGTCCTCGACAACATCGGCGAGACGTTGCCGGCGACTCCCGGTCCCGAGACCCCTGATCCGACCGCACAGCCCCTCCAGCTCTTCGCACAGTCGAGCAACGCCGCAGAGACGATCGCGACGTATTCGGAGGCGCACTACGTCTCGGCATCCTCGTACGGCAACCCCGATGCATTCACGCCGGAGGACCGTCCGTACATGGCCTTCGACGGCAACCTCAACACCGCTTGGACGACGTCTGCCTTCTCCTCCGCCGACGGCCAATGGCTGCAGGTGGCGCTCGACAAGCCGGCGACGACGGGCGAACTCGACCTCGTCCAGCCGTACCTGCAGCAGCCCAACCGCTGGATCACGCGAGTCACGCTGACCTTCGACGGCAAGCAGAAGCTCGAGGTCACGCTCGGGGCGGCTTCTCGGCATGCGAGCGGCCAGGTCGTGCGGTTCCCGACCCGCAGCTTCACCACGCTGCGGGTCACGATCGACTCCACGACGGGAGGGACGAACTACCCGGGTGCCAGCGGCGTGGGCTTCGCCGAGGTCGGCATCCCCGGGGTCAACATGTTGGAGACGATGCAGCTGCCGTCCGACCTCCTCGCCGCCCTCGGGACGTCCTCCGCCTCCCACCGCCTCACGATCATCCTCACGCGCGACCGCGTGTCGCCGGATCCGCCGAGGACGGACCCTGAGCTGTTCATGGCGAGGAGTTTCTCGTTGCCGACGGCGCGCACCTTTGCCATCGGTGGCACGGCGCGCATCTCGGCACTCATCCCGGACAACGAGATCGACGACATCCTCGGTGGTCCGAACGTCTTCGGCGGCGCCATCCTCGGCTCGAACGAGCGTCTGCCGGGAGACCTGAAGGCGCGGGCGGTCTTCGCCTTTGACAACAACCCCGCCACCTTCTGGGGACCAGGCTTCGACGCCAAGGCTCAAGTTGGGGCATGGATGCAGGCGAATCTCACGCACCCGGTGACCTTCGACCACCTGAACCTGCAAGTGCTCGCCGACGGCGCCCACTCCGTACCCACCGAACTGCGAATCACGGCGACCGACGGCAACCACATCAGCAACGTCCTCGTTCATCTGCCGGCCGTGAAGGACGTCAACAAGCCCGGCGCCGTGGCGACGATCCCGATCTCCTTCAAGCCCATGACGGGAAGCGTGCTGCGCTTCACGGTCGAGGCGGTGCGGCAGGTGACAACGATCAACTGGTACTCGACCAAGCCGATCGTCCTCCCGTTCGCCATCGCCTCCATCGGTGTCCCCGGGGTGCGGTTCACGCCGGAGAACCCCGCCGCGCGTATCCCGGCCGTGTGCCGCGATGACCTCATGACCATCGACGGCAAGCCGGTGTGGTTGCAAGTGACCGGCACCGTCGGGACCGCCGAGGACGGCGACGGCTTGCAGGTCTCGGGCTGCGGACCCGACGCCAACGGGATCAAGCTCGATGCCGGAACGCATCACCTCGTCACCCAATGGGGCAAGCTCACCGGCCTCGACCTCGACCGGCTGGTGCTCGACTCGTCGCCGGGCGGAGCGGCCGAACCACTGCTGGCCGACGGCGACGCCCGCCCGGTGGCGGGCACGCTCGGTGGCGGCGGGTCCGTCGCTCTGCCCACCCCGAAAGTGCACGTGCTCTCGACGACGGCGACGACGGCGAAGTTGTCGGTGACGGGGGCGACGGGTCCGTTCTGGCTCGTGCTCGGCGAGAGCATCAACACCGGCTGGCAGGCACAGATCGTCGGCGGGCCGTCGCTCGGCGGCGCCACACTCATCGACGGCTATTCGAACGGCTGGTACGTCGCCGACCGCACGGGCTCGTTCGACGTCGATCTCGCGTGGACTCCGCAACATGTGGTCGACATCGCTCTGGCGGTGTCAGGCGTCTCGATCGCCCTCTGCATCGTGCTCGGGTTCGTCCCATGGGGGCGGCTCCGGCGGCGGCGGCGAGCTCGGCCGTCGCACCGGGCTGTGGGCGCCGGTGCCCACGCCAAGGGCCGCCGTGCCCTGTCGGCAGAAGAAGCGACCGTGGCGGCGGCGCCTGCGCGGGCGGGCCCCGATGGCGCCACATCCGGCGTCGTGGAGGCGGAGCCAGGTGCAGCCGCCGAACCCGATGGCGCCGAAGCGCTCGACCCGGAGGTGCCGAGCAACGATGGGGTCGCCGGCCCGCTCGCTGGTGGGTGGCCGGCGACATTCGGCAAGCCGTGGCTCGCCGACGGGCGGCCGGCGAGCATCGTCGCGTGCCTGTTCGCCGCCCTGGCGGCGGGCGGTTCGACCGCCCTCGTGATCCCGCATCCCTGGGGCTTTCGCGCCGGTGTCGCCGTTGGTCTTGCCACCTTGGTGTGTGCCCGACTCGGCGGCCTGCGGCTCGTGCTGACCTTGACCGCCGTCGGGGCCGCCGTCGTCGCAGGCGCCATCACGGTCACCGGTCAGATGACTCATCATTACGCCGCCGGGGGTTTCTGGCCGAGCAACTTCCCCAACGCCAACATCGTCGCCTTCGTGGCGTTCATGGCACTGGCGGGCGACGCCATAGTCGAGCTTGTTCGAACGCGGGCGGCCGCTCGCGGGGAGGTCCTGCTCGGCAGCATTGAGCCGCAGGGTCCGACCGACGACGAAGAACCGCCTCTGTCCGGAGAGGCCGAAAGCGACAACGACGAAGGGACCGCTGCCTCCGGCTGAGCGACTAGGAGTTGCGCCGCCGGTGGCGGCACGCCTCCTCGGCGAGCACCTCGAGGGTGCCGAAGGCCGTCGCGTTCCACGTGAGGCCGGTCGCCCGTTCGAGAGCGCCGGACGCCAGCGCCGCCCGGAACGTGCTGTCGGCGAGCACGCGATCGACGGCCTTCACGAATTGGTCCTCGTTTTCGAACAGCAGCCCCGTGACGTCGTCGGTGACGGCGTCGAGATGCCCGGCGATGCGGGACGCCACGGCGGGCGTGCCGCATGCCGCCGCTTCGGTCACCGTCATGCCCCAACCCTCGCGTGCCGACGTCGATACCAGCACCCAGGCGCGCCGATACAGCTCGACGAGCTCGTCGTCCCCGAGGCGGCCGGCGAGCCGCACGACCCGACCGGCCCCCGAGGCCGCAATGGCGGCTTCGAGGACCGGACGCTCGCTGCCCTCTCCGACGATGACGATCTCGAGATCAGGGTGCAGCGCGGACAGCGGTCCCGCCGCCGCGATCAGGCGGTCGAATTGCTTCACCGGCACGAGGCGACCGACGGCGAGGACGAGAGGGTGGTCCGCCTTGCCGCCTCGCGCCCGCCGGGAGGTGCCGTTCGCTTTGGCGCCCGGTCCGTGCTCGCTGGCGGTGGAGAAACGCGGGTCGATCCCCGGCGGCACGACGGACACAAGATCGGTTCGCATTCCCAGCGACTCGACGATCTCGTCCCGGGATGATCTCGACAGCGTGACGATGCGCGAGCGCCGGTAGAGAGGCGGTGCGAGGCGGGACTCCAGCATGCTGCCCGCCGCCGCCAACCGCGAGGACGACAGTGTCATCGCCCACATCTCGGCATGCACGTGGTGCAGGAACACGAGTCGAGGCCCTCTCCACCAGAGCGGGCTCAAGAACGGCATCCCGTTCCAGATCTCGACCAGCCCGTCGAGCCGGCCCACGGGCCCGAGGCGGCCGGCGACGATGTCGAGCGGTCCCGCCCCGAACACCGTGTAGCGACCGGAACGGCGCACGACCCCGTAGCCCTCGCGGGTCGTCCTGCGGGATCCCCCGCTCACCGAGCTCGTTCGCAGCGTGACGTCGATCCCGGCAGCCGCCCAGCGCCGGGCGATCTCGTGGGCGTGCAGTTCCGAGCCGCCGGCTTCCGGGTCGTCGAGGTCACGCCAGGCGATCATGCCCACACGCTTGAGGCCGGCTCTCGTCGCAAGCGCTCGCAGCTCGTCGAGGGCGGGGTCCGCGAGGCGAGGTTTCACGACCGAGCCGGCATCACCGGGGCCGACCGACCGGACCCGCCATGGCCACCACCAGCGCTCGAGGTGATCAGATCGACGCGGCCAACCTGCTCCTCGTGGTACTGCGCCTCGACATTCACCCGCCAGGTGTCGTAGGTCTCGCCGAAGAGGTTCTCGACCGTGAGGAGCGCCGTCAGCATCGAGTGGTCCTGGTTGTTGTATCGGTGCATGCCGTTCCGACCGACTGGGTGGACATTCGGGACCTCCTCGTCGAGGAATCGCCTGATGACCTCCACGCGCTCGTCGTAGCCGGAGTCGTAGACGGGGTACGCCTTCGGCATTCTCACGACGTAGCCGCGCTCGACGTCGCCTGGGACGACGAGACCGGTGGCGACAAGCTCGCGGGTCCCGAGGGCCACGAGATCGTCGTCTGACATGCTCCAGAGCTCGTCGCCTTCGAACACGAAGTACTCGAGACCGAGGCACGTCCGCCCATCCTTCACGAGCTCGGGCGACCAGTTGCCGAAGTTCTGTATCCGGCCGACTTGCACCGCTTTGTCGTGAACGTAGATCCAGTTGTCGGGGAAGCCCCGGTCGATGGGCACGACGAGGGCGACAGTGAGGAAGTCCCGATAATGGAGGCCTTTCGCCGCCAGCTGTACTTCATCAGGAGCGGGTGGAGCCATGGCGAGGACGAGCTCGCTGATGGGCATGGAACTGATGACGTGATCGGCCCCCATCTCCTCCTCGACTCGTTCGCCTCCGGGTCCGATGGTCTCGGTCACAACCGATACCGCCCGCCCACCGGCACGGCGAACCCGCGTCACCGCACGTCCGAATTCGACGGTGGAACCCTGCGCTTTCACCAGTTCCGTCGCCCGCTCCCACATCATCCCCGGACCGAGACGCGGGTACTGAAACTCTTCGATCAGCGAGGTGATGACCTTCTTCTTGCGCTTCGGGAGCATGGCGTTGGCCAGCGCCTTCCACAGGGAGAGATCCTTGATCCGCTGTGCCGCCCAGTCCGCCTGGATCTCGCTGGCCGGCATGCCCCAGACCTTCTCGGTGTAGGTCTTGAAGAACATGCGGTACAGCCGCCAACCGAACCGTGAGGCGACCCAACCCTCGAAGGTGTGGGGATCCCTCGGGCGGTGCACTCTCACCCACAGGTAGGAGGCACCGCATCGCGCCGACTCCACCACACCGAGCCCTCTCAGGGCGTTGCCGACCTGGATCGGGTAGTCGAAGAACTTCCCCTCGTAGTAGATCCGGCTCAGCCTCGGGCGAAGGAGGAAATCCTCCGGGCCGAGAATCTCGTGCCAGAGCGCCTCAACCTCGGGGACCTTCGTGAAGAAACGGTGCCCGCCGATGTCGAAGCGCCATCCCTCCCGCTCCACGGTCCGGGCGATGCCGCCCACGACGGTATCCGCCTCGAGGACGCGGCAGGTGTGGCCCCGCTTGCCGAGGACATAGGCGGCCGTGAGGCCCGCCGGCCCGGCGCCGATCACGACGACGTCGCCCGGCGCGCGGGACTCGTGCGCACCGGACTCGGGCGCGCCCGAACAGCGAACTTCGGGCGCCATGGCGGCATTCTCGCGCATCGCCGCCCCGGGGCCATCTGCGAGTTCTGAGGACGTCACCGTGGGCGGAAGCGGTCGAGGCTTTCGCCTTCGTAGATCTCGAAGGGCGTATCCGACGACAATGTGTTCGCAGCCGCGGATCCGCGGTGGCCCGGCCAACGCTGCAGATCGGCGGCGATGTCCTGGCACTTGCTCCCGAAGCCTGCATAGCCCGGCGCCCACACGTACCACACCGTATGGGTACGACCCGCCATCGCCTCGATCAGTGACGCGAAGACATCAGGATTCGCCTTGTGCACGACGCTCACGTAGTTGACCCAGTCGACGATCTCCGGAGAGGTGTCCCGCGGGAAGGTGATCTCCTGGTAGCGGCCTCCGAGAACCCGGCTGACCGCAGGCCCGAGCTGGTCCGGGCAGAAGGCGACGACGTCGCCGGTAGTGGCTTGGGTCGAGATCAGGTTGCCGACCACGCCGGCGCCGGTGCGCGCTAAGAAGGCGTTCGGAACGGCCGACAGGAAGCCGAGGACAACGGCGAAGGCAAGGATGCCGTTGCGGATCCGGCTGTTCCCGATGGCCACAAGCCCGTAAGCCATGCAGACAAGGGCCGGGAAGGCGACCATGGCGGTGTAGCGGTCGGCGAAGGTGGTGCCCGAGATCCTGCCCGCGATCAGGCCAAGCACGAGCGATGCGACCACCGCCAGTCCGATGGCGCGCACTCCCGGTCGTGTCCGCAGGTCGAGCACCACCCGCCACCGGTCGAGGGGCGCCCCGAAGATGGCGAGCACGGCCAGGAAGAAGAAGAGCACGGCCAGGCCGCGACCGGAGTCGGAGTCCCCGCCGGCGAACTGCGTGACGGCGAATACCACGGCGGTTAGCTGCGCCGGCGCTGCCCATGGGGTCCCGGTGTGATGGATCTGGAACCAGAACGTCGGCACCCAAGGGAGAAACGACAGACCCGCCAGCACGAACGCCCCGAGCGCGTACCGGCACGCCCGTTGATACGGGCCCCTCCAGGCGCACCAGGCCGTCCCGGCACCACCGACGACCGCTGAGTACAACACCCAGTAGTGGCTGTAGAGAGCGGCCGACAGGACGACGGCCAGCCCGAGCGCCTTCCATGCGGTCGGATTCCGCAAGAGCGACAGGAAGGCGAGGATCGCGAGCGTGCCGAGCAAGATGACGAGCCCGTACATGCGGGCCTCGGTGTCGTAGTAGATGACGAACGGTGACGAGGCGACGAGGAGCGTCACCGCCCAGGCCGTCGCCCGACCGCGTCGACGTGCCTCCTCCAGTTGGATCGGGCTCATGGCGTCCTGTGCCCACGAGCGGGCGCCGACCCGGTAGCCCGTCAACCACGCCACGGGTATGTTGATCACCCCGAGGACTCCCGCCAACGACCGCACCGCAAGGTTGCCCTGGCCGAAGAGATCCATCCAGAAGTGGAGCATGTAGTAGTAGAGCGGTGGCGCGCCGTCGTCTCGAAGCAGCCCGGGGATCTGGTCGAGCGGCGCGCGGGCGATGTCAACCGTAAGTGCCTCGTCGAGCCACAGCGCTGACGGCGTCCAGAAGCGCAGCACGAGCGCTGCAGCCAGTGCGACGACGACGGCGACCTTGACCGCGAGATCCCAACGAAACCCAGCCGCCGGCCCGACGTCAGCCCCCAAAGCGCCCGGGGCATCGCCGGCCGCACCGGTCGCGACGGCCGCATCGGCGATCGTCGGGTTCAACGTGCCCGGCGATGCAGCAAGAGCGTCCGGGCGCCCCCCTTCATGCGAGCTCTGCACCCGCGGGTCGTCGACGCGCACCGAGAGCATGGTAGTGCGGAGGCCCGCCTGCAACCCGGCTGCTGACAAAAGCTCGTGGGATAACAGCGCTTGGGTGGCACGGTGCGTAATATGACCGTCACAGTACGAGCCAGGGGGATACAAAGTGCCCGAGAATTACGACCGGCGAGAGTTTCTCAATAAGGCGACGAAGCTGGGAGCCGCATTCGCTGTCCTCGGGGCTGGCGGCACGCTCCTCGATGCCTGCGGCGGGAACAACGACACCAACGCCACGACGACGACGCTCAAGACGTCGGCCGCCAAGATCATCGGCGTCAACCAGCCGCCGAAAGGCCAGAAGCTCGGCGGCACCATCACGATGGGCACTGAGGCCGAGGAGTCCGGGATGGACCCCACCGAGGCGCACTACGACTCGACTGGCGTGTGCTACGCCCGCACGGTCTTCGACCCGCTCGCCATGGTGACCTTCGATGGTCTCGTCGTGCCGTATCTCGCCGAGTCGATCACCTCGGCCAAGAACTACACCGAATGGACGATCACGCTCAGGCCGAACGTGCTCTTCCACGACGGCACGCCCTGCGACGGAAAGGCCCTCACCTACTGCATGCAGGCCTTCCAGGCGTCGGGCCTCGTCAACTTCGCCCTCACCTACTGGAAGAAGAACGCCCCGAAGCAGTCTGGACCGCTGTCCTGCACCATCTCGATGGAGGCCCCCTGGGTGTCCTTCCCGGCCTGGCTCGCCGGCTACATCGGGGGCCAGATCGCCTACATCTTCTCCCCGACGGCGTTCGGCAAGATCGGCAACGCCACGAGTGAGGCGCACTTCAACAGCAACCCGGTCGGGACCGGCCCGTTCATGTTCAAGCGGTGGGATGTCAACAACTTCTTCTCCGTCGTGAGGAACCCCCACTACTGGCGCAAGGATGCCCTCGGCCGTCAGCTGCCCTACCTCGACGGGTTCACGTTCAAGCCGCTCATCGACGTCTCGGCGCGCTACGAGGCCCTCGAGGCGAAAACGATCCAGATCATGCACACCGACGACGACCCCACGATCATCCAGATCGAGGCGAACAAGAACCTCGACATCCTCCTCGACAACGAGCTCCGCATCGGTGAGCCGGACTGCAACTTCGGAATGATCAACCTCCGTGACCCGATGATGAAGGACATTCGCCTGCGCCAGGCGTGTGCCTATGCGTTCAGCCAGCCGGAGTACGCCGCCGATATAGGCAAGGGGATGGTCACGCCCATCGCCGGCCCGTTCCCGTCGCCCAGCCCGTACTACGGGCCTACCTCATACCCGGGCTACAACCTCGCAAAGGCGCAGGCACTCGTCAAGGCGTGGTCGAACGACAAGAACGGTGGCAAGCCACCGGCGGTGAAGTACACGACCACGACGGCACAGACCTCGCTCACCTCGGCGACGTTCGCACAGGACCTGTTCAAGACGGCCGGCTTCGACTGCTCGATCGGTACGGTGCAACAGTCCGCCCTCATCGACGACGCTCTCGAGGGGAAGTATCAGATCTTCGCCTGGCGCCAGTTCGCCAACATCGATCCCGACCTCAACTATGTCTTCTGGGCAACGTCGGGAGGTGCCATCAACTTCGCTGGCAACTTCGACCCGTTGATCGACAAGGCGCTCGACACGGCACGTCAGACTACAGACACGGCGACGCGAGTCGCTGCGTACCAAGAGTGCTCGAGGCGCTGGGCGATCGACCTGCCGTATATCTGGGCATCGCGCGATGTCTGGAGCGTGTCGGCACAAAAGAGCCTTCAGAATTGGAACAACCCCACCACGGTGACGGGCAACCACCGGGGAGTCTCGATGCTCTCCGGGATCATCTGGCCGACGGAGATGTGGACGACAGACGTGTGATCGCAGGACGAAGGGGGTAGCGAGTCGAAGGGAAATGAGGCACCGCGCCAGCCCGGCTGAGAACTAGCATCCGGTACTGGGAAGGGAGTTCAATGGTCCACTTGGCAAGGCTGCGGCGGGTGCTGGAAGTGTTCGTGACACTGTTCCTTGTGACCCTCGTCACCTATTTCTTTGCCTCCAAATTGCCCGGGAACGAAGGCGCTGTCATCTGCGGGTCGGCTCCGCCGGCGTGCGTGACGCATGAGGACGCCATCCTCTATATCAACCACCCGTTCTTCGATCGATACTTCCACTGGTTGGGGAATCTGTTCAGCGGCAACCTCGGCAACAGCCTCACGCCGCCGATCCCGATCACGACTGTCATCAAGCAGACCTACGCCGTCACGCTGGAGCTGATCATCTACAGCCAGGTGCTCGCCATCGCCGGCGCCATCCCGCTCGGCATGTGGAGCGCACTGCGGGCCAACGGGCTGTTCGACAAGGTGACGACGGCCGTATCGTTCGCCACCCTTTCGTTGCCCGCATTCATCATCGGGCCCCTCCTGGTCCTGATCTTCACGATCGCCGAGCCCTTCAGCTGGTTCCCCGGGGTCTCCCACAGCCTCCCGCCCCTGTGGAGCGATCCCGCCACGAACCTCTACGTCCTGTTCCTTCCGTCGCTCACGCTCGCCATCGGGTCGATCGCCGTCTACCAACGCCTCCTCAGGGCGGACATGATCGCGACACTCGAAGAAGACTTCATCGTGATGGCCCGCGCCAAGGGACTCTCGACGTGGCGAATCCTCTTCCGCCATGCACTCCGCCCCTCGACCTTCACGGTCATGACCGTAGGTGGAGTGCAGGTCGGGACGCTCATCACGGGAGCCGTCATCGTCGAGATCGTGTTCGGCTTGGACGGCCTCGGTTATACCCTGATCCACGCGGTCGGGAGCAAGGATCTGCCCACGGTCCAGGCGATAACGATCATCGTGGCCGTGGCGTTCATCGTCATCAACGTCCTCATCGACCTGCTTTACACCGTCATCGATCCGAGGGTGCGCCG
>Ga0182018_10002707_pt1 | contig 17151 bp, 16 predicted proteins | sample 812P2MmetaG_FD_120490 | JGI IMG/M metagenome (GOLD analysis project Ga0182018, IMG submission 120490) | Permafrost microbial communities from Stordalen Mire, Sweden - 812P2M metaG | ecosystem: Environmental > Terrestrial > Soil > Wetlands > Permafrost | place: Sweden: Stordalen | collected... | reverse complement strand
CCGCCGAGAAGAAATCCAAGGTCGAGGGCGTGCTGGCGGAGGCGAAGAAGGCCCTCGAAAGCAACGACAACGACCAGATGAAAGCGGCGCTTGAGAATCTCTCGAAGGCCGGCGCCGAATTCTACGCTGAAGCTCAGGCGGCCGCGCAGGCCGCGGGCAGTCCCGGACCGGCGGCCGAGCCGTCCGAAGCCGAGGCCGCGCCCAAGTCCGAGAAGAAGGCCGACGTAGTCGACGCCGACTTCGAGGTCGTGGACGAAGAGAAGAGCAAGAAGTAAGCATTTCCAATCTTGGACCGGGGCGATACGTCGCCCCGGTCCGGCATTCAACCCAAAACAAAATCCATATGGCTAAAGTTAAAATCAGACCCATCGGTGATCGCGTCCTCGTGAGACATCTCGAGGACAAAGAGCAGGTCCGCGGAGGCATCATCATCCCGGACAGCGCCAAAGAAAAACCCCAGGAGGCCGAGGTCATCGCCCTCGGCACCGGCAAGCGCAATGAGGACGGCAAGATCCAGGCCTTCGAGGTGAAGGTCGGAGACCGCGTCCTCGTCAGCAAGTACGGCGGCACCGAGGTGAAGCTTGAGGAACAGAAATACACCCTCGTTCGCGAGGACGACATCCTTGGCGTCATCGCCTAAGGCCCGGAAATAACAAAAACCAAAAAAACTTTTATCACAATGCCTGCCAAACAACTGATATTCGACGAGGCCGCTCGTCATAAAATCCTCCGCGGCGTAGAGCTGCTCTCACGCGCGGTCAAGGTCACCCTTGGACCCAAGGGCCGCAACGTCGTCATCGACAAGAAATTCGGATCGCCGACCGTCACCAAGGACGGCGTCACCGTCGCCAAGGAAATCGAGCTCCCGGATCCCTATGAGAACATGGGCGCCCAGATGGTGAAGGAAGTCGCCTCCAAGACCTCCGACGCCGCGGGCGACGGCACCACGACCGCAACGGTGCTCGCCGAGGGCATCTTCCGCGAGGGCCTGAAGAACGTCACCGCCGGATCGAACCCGATCTTCCTGAAGCGCGGCATCGACAAGGCCGTCGAGGCCGCCGTGAGCGAACTCGCCCGGGTTTCCAAGAAGGTCTCGGACCGCGAGGAAATCCGCCAGGTCGCCACCGTCTCCGCCAACTGGGACGACACGATCGGCAACATCATCGCCGACGCCATGGACAAGGTCGGCAAGGACGGCACGATCACGGTCGAAGAGGCCAAGTCGATCGAGACGACCCTTGAGGTCGTCGAAGGCATGCAGTTCGACAAGGGCTATCTCTCGCCCTACTTTGTCACGAACGCCGAGGCCATGGAGGCCGTCATCGAGGACGCCTACGTCCTGATCCACGAAAAGAAGATCAGCGCGCTCAACGACCTGCTGCCGCTCCTCCAGACCGTCGCAAAGAGCAGCAAGCCGCTTCTCATCATCGCCGAGGAAGTCGAGGGCGAGGCCCTGGCCGCGCTCGTCGTCAACAAGATCCGCGGAACGCTCAACGTCGTGGCCGTCAAGGCTCCCGGCTTTGGCGACCGCCGCAAGGCGATCCTCGAGGACATCGCGATCCTCACCGGTGGAAAATGCTTCACGGAGGATCTCGGCATCAAGCTCGAGAACGTCCAGATCAGCGATCTCGGCCGCGCAAAGCGGATCGTCATCGACAAGGAGAACACCACGATCGTCGAGGGCGGTGGCAAGGGCTCCGACATCCAGGGCCGCGTTAAGCAGATCCGCCGCCAGATCGAGGAGACCACATCCGACTATGACCGCGAGAAGCTCCAGGAGCGCCTCGCCAAGCTCGCCGGGGGTGTCGCCGTCATCAATGTCGGCGCCTCGACCGAGGTGGAAATGAAGGAGAAGAAGGCCCGCGTCGAAGACGCGCTGCACGCAACCCGTGCGGCCGTCGAGGAAGGCATTGTCGCCGGCGGAGGCGTGGCCCTGCTGCGCACCGCGAAGGTGATCGATGCCCTCTCGCTCGAGGGTGACGAAAAGATCGGCTCCCAGATCGTGCGTCGCGCGATCGAGCACCCGATCCGGATGCTCTGTTCGAACGCCGGTGTTGAGGGCGCGGTTGTCGTCGGCGAGGTACTCGCCGGCAAGGGCAACTTCGGCTACAACGTCGCGACCGACAAGTACGAGGACCTGGTGAAGGCCGGCGTGGTTGATCCGACGAAGGTCACCCGCACGGCGCTGCAGAACGCGGCGTCAATCGCCGGGCTCCTGCTCACGACCGAGTGCATGATCACGGAGATTCCCGAAAAGAAGGAATCGGCCCCTGCGCATCCTCCCGGTGGCGGCATGGATTACTGATCCGGCCCCGTCCCGAAGCCAAAGCAATCATTCCAAGGCGCCCCGCCCGAAAGGCGGGGCGCCTTTTTTTTGCTTCCTTGGGGGGATTCGTGGGGCGAATTGCGCATGCCCAGAAACGGAGGCGGCGCTCGGGTGCCGCACTTTTTTGGTGCCTTGTGCGGACGCTGCGCCAACCGTGGCGCAACGCATATGGAAGTGATTGTCCTAGGAAGCGGTACGTCGCAGGGCGTGCCTATGATCGGATGCCCGTGCGCGGTCTGCACCTCGGTGGACCCGCGCAACAAGCGGACGCGAACGTCCATTCACGTGGTCATGGACGGGCTTCACATCCAGGTGGACGCGGCCCCGGAGTTCCGGCTGCAGTGCCTGAAGGAGAAGGTCGAACAGCTCGATCTATTCATTCTCACGCATGGCCACTCGGACCATGTCGCGGGAATGGACGACCTGCGCCGCTTCTGCGACCTGAGGGGCGGCGAGGCCCTTTCGGTCTATTCGACCGGGGAGGGGATGGACCGGGTGCGGGCCATCTATCCCTATGCGATCATGGACCGGGCTCTGGTCCATGGATATCCCGCGTTCAAGCTCGCCCTGATGCCGGCAGTGATGGAGTTGCCGCAGGGATCGATCCACTCGACCCTGCTCCCTCACGGAAGCACCGAAACGCTTGGGCTGGTGTTCACCGAAAAAAGCACGGGCCGAAAATTCGTCTATTACACCGACTGCAAGCGCCTGACTCCCGGGGCCGTGGAACTGGCGCGCGGGGCCGACGCCGGGATTCTCGACGGGCTCCGGCCGCGGCCGCACCCGTCGCACATGAGCATCGACGAGGCGGTCGCGGCGGGGAGGGAACTAGGTAACAAAAGAGTGTGGCTCACGCACTTGACCCATTTGACGGACCATGCCTCGGTTGAGGCGGCGCTGCCGGAGGGATTTAGCCTGGCCTATGATGGGCTCAGAATTCGACTCTAGGCCCGCCGCCCCAACCCCCTTCCCATGTTCACGGGCCCTCGATCCTTGACGGCCACCCTGGCGGTATTGGCCCTCGGGCTTGCGATGGCGTATCCGCTGGCGGCCAGGGCCGAGGCTCCCTCGACCCTTCACGGCTCGGTCCGGCTTCCGGATGCGAACGGCGTAACCCTCGGGCGCGCAAGCATCGTGCGGAGGGCCCTCACGGCGAGCGAGCTCTCCGGACAGATGTCGTTTTCCGTCACGCTCAAGATGCGCGATTTTCAGGAGCTCCAGGCGCGCATCGCCTTGGGCGCGCGCGTCCCATCCTCCAAGATGGAGGCCGATTACCTCCCGCTCCGCGCCGACTACGACCGGGTCGCCGCCTGGCTCTCCTCGGAGGGGTTTACGCCGACCCTGGCGGACCAGTCCCACACCTCGGTCTTCGTACGGGGAAGCGTGGCCGACATCGCGCGGGCCTTCGGCGTCGCGTTCGCGCGCGTGCTTGCTTCCGACGGCGAATACACCTCGGCCATTGCGGAGCCGCAGATTCCGGAGGACCTCGCGCCGGTGGTGCTCAGCGTGAACGGGCTGCAGCCCCAGTTCCGGCTTCGGCATGTCCGCTCTTCCCTCGCGGTGCCGGCCGACCTGGTGGGCGGCTCGGTCTTTGTGACTCCCGACAACATCAACACCGCCTACGACATCCCCGCGTCGGCCACGGGGGCCGGCCAGGTCATCGCGATCGTCGGCGAGGCTCCCGTCGCCTCCAGCGACCTGTCGGCTTTCTGGACCGCGGTTGGAGTCGCGCAGACGCCGGGCAATGAGACGACCATCAATGTGGACGCCACCACGCCGTCGTCCGGCCTGACCGAGGAGGCCGACCTCGACGTCGAGTGGGCCGGGGCGATGGCGCCCGGCGCGCAACTGCGTTTCTACGTCGCGCAAAACGTTTTCGATTGTTTCACGGCGATCATGAACCAACTTCCATCCTTCCCGACCATGAGGGTCCTCTCGATCAGCTTTGGGGACACCGAGGGCGACCAGGGCACCGGCACGCTGGAGGCCTTCTCCCAGGTTTTCGCGCAATTCGCCGCCTCGGGGGTCTCGGTCCTGGCGGCCAGCGGCGACAGTGGTTCGAATCCAACCAACGGCGCCAGCTCGGGCGGCTTCTCCTCGTCGGCGCCCCTGCAGGTCGACTACCCCGCCAGCGACCCGAGCGTGACGGGCGTGGGAGGGACCACGCTCACCTTTACCGGAAACTGGAAGGTATTGAGCGAGGTGGTTTGGGATGACCTATCGGTGTCGGCCAGCGCCTCCGGCGGGGGAGTCAGCAGCTTCTTCCTCAAGCCCTCCTGGCAGGTGGGCGGCGCCGTGCTCGCCGGGCAAACGATGCGCTGTGTTCCCGATGTAGCCGCGATATCCGTGGCCGACCTCCAGAATGTCAACGTGGGCTCGGCATTCCAGCCGGACAACGCAACGGACATCGGCGTATTGATCTATTCCGGCGGTAAGCCCGAGGCCAGGGCCGGCACGAGCCTGTCCTGCCCGATCTGGGCGGCGGTCGCCGCCCTGATCAACCAGGCGCGGACCGCAAACGGCACAGCGGCCATCGGGCTGCTGAACCCCAAGATCTATCCGCTTGTCGGCGCGAACGCGCTGAACGACATCACCAGCGGAACGAACGGGGCCTACTCGGCCGGGCCGGGCTATGACCTGTGCAGCGGCGTCGGTTCCCCCAACGTGGACAACTTGATCCAGGCGCTCGGCGGCGGGGTCGCCCCTTCCCACCGTCTGGTGAACCTCTCGACCCGCGCCGAGGTCGAGACCGGCTCAAACATCGTCATTGCGGGATTCGTCGTCGCGGGTGCCGGCTCGAAAAGCGTGTTGGTCCGCGGCGTGGGTCCGTCGCTTGCGGCTCTTGGTGTATCCGGGGTGCTGGCCCAGCCGGTCCTGGGTGTCTACGACAGCTCCGGCACGCTCATTGCGACGGATGCTGGCTGGGGCAATGCGCCGACCGCCGGCACCTCCAGCACCGGCGCGACATTCCGGCAGGCGACCGCCGCAGATATGAGCTCCGTCGGCGCCTTTGCGTTGACCGCGGGATCGGCCGACTCGGCCATGGTCCTGGCGCTGCCGGCCGGCAGCTACACGGAGCAAATCTCGGGAGTCGGCGGCAGCACGGGGATCGCGCTGGCGGAGGTCTATGAAACCAACACCAGCGTGCCGATTGTGCTCTCGAACATCTCGGCGCGGTGTTCGGTGGGGGCGAATGCAAATGTGGTGATTTCCGGGTTTGTGGTCGCCGGAAACCAACCGGCGGAGCTTCTGATCCGGGGCATCGGCCCGGCCTTGACCGCATTCGGCGTCTCAGGTGCGCTGGCCCAACCCTCGATCGGACTTTTTGACTCGAGCGGGACGCTGATTGCCAGCAACACTGGCTGGACGCGTTCGGTCGTCGCGGGAACCTCCTCGGTCGCGGCCACGTTCCGCTTGGCCACGGCCGCCGATATGAGCTCGGTCGGCGCCTTTGCGTTGACTGCGGGTTCCGCGGACTCCGCATTGGTGGCGACGCTTCCTCCAGGCCAGTACACCGCGGTCATTTCCGGGGTGGGGGGTTCTATGGGCACGGGGCTTGCTGAAGTTTACGAACTCTTAGGTCCTTAAAGGGTTACGATAATATTTGGCTTCCTTGAAGGGGACCCTTTATGACGCATACGGGCGCAAAAGCGCTTGCTTTAATCCATACATAATTAATGTAGATTAAAAGTACCCCATGAAACTCTCCAAAAAAGGCGAATACGCGCTGCGGTCGCTCATCAACCTCGGGATTGCCGCGGAGATGAAGCGGAAGCTGGTGCCCGTGTCGGAATTGGCCGAAAACGAGCAGCTGCCGGTAAAGTTTCTTGAGCAGATCCTCCAGGCGCTCAAGGAAGCGGGAATCGTTGAGAGCCAGCGCGGAAAGTTCGGGGGTTACAGACTCGCAAAACCTGCGCGCAAGATCTTCATCGGCGAGGTGGTGCGTCTGATCGACGGCCCACTCGCACCGATCGGCTGCGTTTCGCAGACGGCCTACGAACCCTGCACGTGCCCCGACGAGGCCCATTGCGGGCTGCGGATGCTGATGGTCGACGTGCGCAATGCCATTGCCGACATCCTCGACCGGTACTCGCTGGCCGACGTCGTCGAGATCACGCTGCGAAAAATGCGGCGGGACAGCGTTTCACTCCCGTTTTCCGCGGACGATCCGAACACGGGAACCCGCTCACGCATTCCGGCTGGGATTGCGCGACGCCGGCTCGCCCGGAAGGGCGGCCACCCGCGTTCGACCCGCGCGTCGCCCTCCGAAGGGGTGCTCCACCACATTCTCGGCGAATACTCCATCTGACCGGGTCCCGTCCCCTCATGCCCACCGAATCCACCCTCGTTCCCCCCGAACCCTCCGCGGAGCCCGAATGGCTCGCCCTCGTGCGCGCCAAGGTCCAGAACCTGCGCTACGGCGTCGTGCAACTCGTGGTCCACGACGGCCGCGTCACCCAGATCGAGCGCACCGAGAAGACGCGCCTGGGCGTCGAGCGCGAGGACCGCCCTTTGCGTTAACGGCGTCGCCGCCCCGCGTCCCAATCCCTTTCGCCCACCGGTCCCCCGGAGACTCCCTCAATAGCCCTGCAAGCGACCGACCCGTCCACGGACCCTTCGCGAAACCACTTCAAAGTCATGAACCGCCTTTTATCCTTCATCCAATCGCGAGCCCTTCTCGCCGCACTGGCCCTTGCCGCCTTGTCCGCCGCCTCGAGCGCACCGGCAAAAACGATCGAGCTTCTAAATGTATCCTATGATCCCACCCGGGAGCTTTACGCCGATTACAACGTGGCCTTTGCCCGGTACTGGAAGGCGAAAACGGGCGACGACGTCGTGGTCAAGCAATCGCACGGGGGATCGGGCGCGCAGGCGCGCTCCGTGATCGACGGGCTGCAGGCCGACGTGGTGACGCTGGCGCTCGCGGCGGACATCGACAACCTGCACGTCCACGGCGACCTGCTTCCCGCCGACTGGCAGTCGAAGTTCCCGCAACACTCGACGCCCTACACGAGCACGATCGTTCTATTGGTGCGCCACGGCAATCCGAAGAACATCAAGGACTGGGACGACCTCATCCGCCCAGGGGTATCCGTGATCGTCGCCAATCCGAAGACCTCGGGCGGCGCCCGCTGGGCCTATCTCGCGGCGTGGGGCTATGCCGAGCGCAAGTTCGGGAGCAAGGATAAGGCCCGGGCGTTCATCACCGCGCTGTACAAGAACGTCCCGGTTCTCGACTCCGGCGCGCGCGGATCCACGATCACGTTCGCCCAAAAGGAAATTGGCGACGTCCTTCTTGCGTGGGAGAACGAGGCCTTCCTCGCTAAGAAGGAGTTTGGAGCCGACCAATTCGAAACGGTGATCCCCTCGAGCAGCATCCTCGCGGAACCGCCGGTCGCCGTGGTCGAGAAGGTGGTCGCGCGCAAGGGCACGGCCGATGTGGCGAGGGCTTACCTCGACTACCTTTACTCGGACGAGGGACAGGACATCGCCGGCCGGAACTATTACCGCCCCCGCAACCCGGTGATCGCCGCCAAGTATGCCACCGTGTTCCCGGGGCTTAACCTTTTCACCGTCGACGAGGTTTTTGGCGGCTGGACACAGGCGCAAAAGACCCATTTCGCCGATGGCGGCGTGTTTGACCAAATCTACCAGCAATAATGCCCGGACGCCGCACGACCGCGCGCGCGAAGCGTGGACGCCCTTCTCCCGGATGATTCCATCTCGAACTCAATACACCGCCATGAGCACCCATCCTCAAAGCTCAACCCGCGCGTTCGCGGGCGCGCCCGCCGACTCGCTCCGGTCGGACCTCAGCGCCCTCTACGCGCTCGCCCAGAATTCTCCCTACGTCTTCGCATCTCCGCTCGGGCCTTTCCCGCTGGACGGCCGCCAGGCCTATCTCCCGCGTTTTGTCTTCTTCGGGCCGCACGCCTGCGATGATTCCTGGCGCATGGCGCTCCTCTCGGGATTTGACCATCGAGACCTCCGCGCATCGAGGGCCCTGCTCGCGCTCGCAACGAGTCTGGCTTCCGACAGCGAGATCGGGCACGGGCTGAACCTGTCGTTTTTCCCGCTTATCGACGTCGTGGGGCTCATATCGGGCGCCGCAGGACGGGACCTCGCCCACGCCCATTGGGGCGGTGGAAGCCCGCCGGAGATCGGCCTGCTTGAGAAAGATGCCCGGCTGCGCAGCTACCATGGATTCGTCCGGATTGAGACGGAAAACGCGGACGACGACCTGATCGGCCTGCGGCTGCGAGGCTCCGCCACCGAGCTCCTGTCGCCCGACCTTGACCTGATTACCTCGGAGGAGACGCGCTCCTTTCCGGTTCGTTTCGAGGCCGACTGCCGGGACACCCCGCCGACGGACGGTCCCCTTTCCATCGCGGACGATCTTCCGCTCTTTCCGTTCGAGCTGACCCTCCGGATCCCGGGATCGTGGTCCGAGGAGTCCTATCAGCACGCCGCGGTGACATTGGTCGAGCGCTTTCTGAAGCGCTACCGGGCTTTTCAGGCCTATGGCCAGCACCTGTAAATGGATTGCGCTTTGTGCGCCTTGCTTACCGTCCGGCCGATGGATTTGAATCCACGTTCCTTGCCATGAAACGCCCGCGCAATTCCCGATCCATCCTGCCAGGCTTCAAGCTGTCCCTCGGGTTTACGCTGGGCTACCTTGGGCTGATCGTCCTCGTTCCGCTGTTTGCGGCTTTCCTCAAGACGGCCGGAATGAGCTGGCATGATTTTGTGGTGGCCGTGGCCTCCCCGAGGGTGCTCGCCGCCTATCGGCTGAGCTTCGGGGCCTCCGTCGCGGCGGCCTTCGTGAACATGGTCTTCGGCCTCATTGTCGCCTGGGTGCTGGTGCGGTATTCCTTTCCGGGAAAGCGCATCATCGATGCGCTCGTGGACCTTCCGTTCGCTCTTCCCACGGCCGTGGCCGGCATCGCCCTTACGTCGCTCTACGCGCCTCACGGTTGGATCGGCCGGTGGCTGACGCCCCTGGGGTTCCAGGTGGCCTTCACCTGGACGGGGGTGTTTGTGGCGCTGACCTTCATCGGGCTCCCGTTCGTCGTCCGGACCGTGCAGCCTGTGCTTCAGGAGCTTGAGCCGGAGATTGAGGAGGCCGCCTCGACGCTGGGCGCCCGGCGTTGGCAGACCGTCACGCGAATCCTTCTGCCCGAGCTCATGCCCTCGCTCCTGACCGGGTTCGCGCTCGCTTTCGCCAGGGCGCTGGGCGAGTACGGCTCCGTCGTGTTCATTTCAGGCAACATGCCCATGAAGACCGAGATCGTTCCGCTGCTTATCATTACGAAACTGGAGCAGTACGATTACAGCGGGGCGACGGCGATCGCCGTCGTGATGTTGGTGTCGTCCTTCCTGCTGCTGCTGCTCATAAACCTTCTCCAGAAGTATAGCCGGCGTTTCCATCCCGTATGACGTGAATCCGTATTGGGTGCAGGGTCCTTCTTGCAAAGAATAGCAGACCCGACCCGCAAAACCCGAATCGTCCACCTTCCCCATGGCTTCCGCCATCGCAACCACGCTCTCCTCCCGTCCGAGTCGCGTCGTGCTCCCGCGCGCGACGAGGGATTCCGCGTGGACGCGCTGGCTGCTCACGGGGATCGCGCTCGCCTTCCTCGCGTTCTTTCTCGTGCTGCCGCTTCTGGTGGTGTTCGTCCAGGCGCTTGAGAAGGGGGTGGGGTTCTACCTGGCCACCATCCGAGAGCCGGAGACCCTGGCGGCCATCCGGTTGACGCTGCTCACCGTGGCGATCGTCGTGCCGATCAATGTCCTGTTCGGCGTCGCCGCAGCCTGGTCGATCGCAAAGTTTAGGTTCTCGGGAAAGAGCCTCCTGACCACCCTGATCGATCTTCCCTTCGCCGTCTCGCCGGTGATCGCGGGGCTCATCTATGTCCTTGTCTTCGGCGCCCAAGGCTGGTTCGGGAACTGGCTCATCGATCACCACCTCCAGGTCATCTTCGCCGTGCCGGGAATCGTGCTCGCCACCACTTTCGTCACGTTTCCGTTCGTGGCGCGCGAGCTGATCCCTCTCATGCAGGCGCAGGGTTCCGACGAGGAGTTCTCGGCATTAACCCTCGGGGCGAACGGATGGCAGACCTTCTGGCGGGTGACCCTTCCGAACATCCGTTGGGGACTGTTCTACGGCGTGATCCTCTGCAACGCCCGCGCCATGGGGGAATTTGGCGCCGTATCGGTGGTAAGCGGGCACATCCGCGGCGAAACCAACACCATGCCGCTTCACGTGGAGATTCTCTACAATGAGTACAACATCGCCGGGGCCTTTGCCGTCGCCTCGCTTCTGGCGCTTCTCGCCCTCGTGACGCTTGTCCTCAAGTCGATCGTCGAGTGGCGCCAGATAAGGGCCTCATGAGCATCGAGGCGCACGGAATCCGTAAGAATTTCGGGGCCTACACGGCCCTCGACGGCGTCGACCTGAATGTGCCGCAGGGCAAGCTGGTGGCGCTTCTCGGACCGTCGGGTTCCGGCAAGACGACGCTCCTCCGGATCATCGCGGGGTTGGAGTTCCCGGATCCGGGCAGCGGGCGGGTCCTCTTTCACGGCGACGACGTGACCGATCTTCCCGCCGGCAAGAGGAAAGTGGGTTTCGTGTTCCAGCACTACGCGCTTTTCCGGCACATGTCGGTCTTTGAGAACGTCGCGTTCGGGCTGCGGGTGCGCCGTCGCCGCGACCGGCCTTCGTCCGCGGCGATCGCGGAGCGGGCGCACCGCCTCCTCGAACTGGTGCAGCTGGACGGGCTCGCCGGGCGCTACCCCTCGCAGTTGTCCGGTGGCGAGCGCCAGCGCGTGGCGCTCGCGCGCGCTCTCGCCGTCGAGCCCAAGGTGCTTCTCCTAGACGAACCCTTCGGCGCCCTCGACGCCCGCGTCCGCAAGGACCTGCGCCGCTGGCTCCGCCGCTTCCACGACGAAATCCAGCTGACGACCATTTTCGTGACGCACGACCAGGAGGAGGCCCTGGAGATCGCCGACGAGGTGGTGATCATGAACAAGGCCCACGTCGAGCAGGTGGGGACCCCGCAGGAGGTCTATGACAAGCCGGCGTCGCCCTTCGTGTACCAGTTCCTCGGCAACGTGAACGTGATGCGGGCTCCGGCGCTCGTGGGCGCAAACCGCCGGCCCGGCCGGACGGAGGGCGCTCCCGCCGAGGGCCAGATCTATGTCCGCCCCCACGACATCGAGGTGACACCCCACGACGCCACCGGCACGGGATCCTCGGCGATCGTCCGCCACATCCATGCGGCGGGCCCGCACGCGCGCCTGCTCCTCGAGCAGGTGCAGACGCGCGAGCAGGTGGAGGTCGAGATATCGCGCTCCGAGCTCGCGGACCTCGGCCTGCAGATCAATGATCTGGTGCGTTTTCGCCTGAGGCAGACCCACTCGTTCGACGAGGACTACGCGATCTAGCCCGACGGCCCATTTTTCCATCCCGAAACTCAACCCAAAACCAAAATGGCTAAGATATACAACGACATCACCGAGACGATCGGCAACACGCCGCTCGTGCGACTCAACCGGACCGCGGCCGCCCACGGGGCGCAGGCGGAGATTCTACTGAAGCTGGAGTTCTTCAACCCCCTCTCGAGCGTGAAGGACCGGATCGGCTTTGCGATGATCGACGACGCGTTGAAGGACGGCCGCATCAACAAGGACACGGTCCTGGTCGAGGCGACGAGCGGCAACACCGGAATCGCGCTCGCGTTCGTCGCGGCGGCGAAGGGCCTCAAGCTCATCCTGACGATGCCCGAGACGATGACGACCGAGCGGCGCCGGATTCTCAAGGTCCTCGGCGCGCGCCTCGTCCTGACCGAGGGCGCGAAGGGGATGAAGGGCGCCATCGCCAAGGCCGAGGAAATTGCAGCCAAGATCCCGAACAGCTTCATTCCGCAGCAATTCTCCAACCCCTCCAATCCGGCCGTTCACCGCAGGACGACGGCGGAGGAGATCTGGAGGGACACCGACGGGAAGGTCGACATCGTGATCTCCGGCATTGGCACGGGCGGCACCATCACGGGAATCGGCGAGGTCATCAAGCCCCGCAAGGCGTCCTTCAAGCTGATCGCCGTCGAGCCGGCAGGCTCGCCGGTCCTCTCGGGCGGCCAGCCCGGGCCGCACAAGCTCCAGGGGCTCGGCGCCGGGTTCATTCCCGCCATCCTGAACACCAAGATCTACGACGAGGTGATCACGGTGAAGGAGGACGACGCCGCGCCGCTGAGCAAGCAGGTCGCAAAGCTTGACGGCATCCCCGTCGGTATCTCCTCGGGAGCCGCCATCTGGGCCGCGATCCAGGTCGCCAAGAGGCCGGAGAACAAGGGTAAGCAGATCGTTGCGATCATCCCCTCGTCGGCCGAGCGTTACCTGACGTCGTGGCTGTTCGCCGACCTGAGCGTCGAAAGCGACTCGATCGACGACCTCATCCCCGCGGCGGCAGTAAAAGCCTGACTTCTCGGGACCCCGCCTGGCCTCCGAGGCTCGGCGGGGCCTCCCTACGGGTTCCGGGCGGCCAGGTTTATCACCCAGCCCGGCGGATTGATCGGCACCGCCACGGCCTCGCCGGCGCGGATCATCGGCACATAGCGGCTCCAGTGCAGGTCCGCGTACGCCGGTTCGCGAAGCCGCGGCAGGTTTGCGAGGAATGCGACGAGGAGGACGATCGTCGCCACCCGCCCGGCCCGGTTCCGCTCGCTCGCCACCGTCAGCAGCAGCCAGATGGCGATCAGCTGCGGAACGTAGAGGTAGCGGGACATGGCGTCGACCGTGAAGTATTCATTGAGGCTGTACCGGGTCCTGAACAGCGCGCCCGCCAGCACTCCCGTGAGGATGAGGCCGAGGAGGACGCGCTCCCGGCGCAGGGAGCCCGCCTTGAACGCCAGGTAGCCGATGCCGGCGAGGGTGGCCGCGCCGAGGACGGCCCCCATGATCGGGTCCTTGCGGTAGGGCGCCAGCGAGCCGAGGAGAATCGAACCGCCAAGCCGGTGCGCGATCACGGGAAGGGCGAGCTCGCCCGCAATCGGATCGCGCGGCGTGCCCGCGGCGCCCGGCGGTTCGAGGCGGATGATATAGGCCTGGACGAGGGCGCATGCGGCGACGAGCGCCGCCAGCGCCCTACTTGCCCGGGTTCGGCGGTTCCAGGCGCGCCAGAGAAACAGCGGGGCGAGGATGATGCAAAACGGGCCGGTCAGGCCCAGCGCGAGGGCCGCCGCGGCGTCGTGCGCCCGCTGCCCGAGGCTCTCCGGGTCCCGCGAGATCAGAAGCAGGATGAGCCCCCCCGCGAGAACCCACTGGAGATTCGCGACCGTGAGCAGCACCTCCCGCGTATCGGGGACCAGCACGACGGCCAGCCCGCAGAGGCCTGCAAAATGCGGAAGGGGGCACCGCTCCGAGAGGGCCCGCGACGCAACGTACAGGGTGAGCGCGCCTGCGCAGCCCGTCAGGATCAGGGGGACCCACGCGGGATCGAAGCGCGCGGAGAGCGCGGCGATGATCCGGGGGATCGTGTGCAGGTAGCCCGCGTACGGAAGGGTCAGGGCGCGCCAGCCGAGGGTGCGCGCCCGCTCGTAGAAATAGGCGTCCTCGGCCCAGAACTGGGGATGGCTCCAGGCCTGCGCCCGGCGGACCCCGAGAAGGGCCGCTGCGACAGCGAGGACGCCAAGCCTCGGAGGCTCCGCCAGGAGGCGTGCAAGGCCGGCGCGCGCCGTCGGAGAGCGGTCCGGAGCTGGGCGGGAAACGACCATGTCACCCCGCCTTGGCGGATGCCCCCAAGGTCTGCGCCGAGGCGATCCCGTGGCAACGCGTCATTTGCTGCGGCCCGGCAGGTGCATTTCCAGACCGGGCATGTTGGTCGGCACCGTCACGGGTTCCCCGGCGCGGATCATCGGCACATAGCGGCTCCAGTGCATGTCCGCGTACGCCGGCTCGCGCAGCCTGGGAAGATTTACGACGAGCGCCCAGATCGCGACGGCTGCCGCAATCCGGCCCGCCCGTCCTTTCTGGGCGGCGGCCGAGACGAGCAGCCAGATCGCGATCAGCTGCGGAAGGAAGACATACCGGGCGCGGGCGTGGGGAATGAAGAAAAGATCGAGCGAGTGCCGCGTGCGGTAGAACACGCTCAGGAGCAGTCCCGCGAAGGCGAGGCCGAGCACCAGCCGCGCCGTGCGATCGGCGCCGGGCCGCAACGCCAGGTAGGCCACGGCCGCGAGAGTCGCCAGTCCCGCGGCGGTGCCGGTGTACGGGTCCGTTTCCGGCGCCAGAAGTGCTCCCAAGAGGATCGATCCGCCGATTCGCCGGGCGACCATCGGCAGAAACAGATGGCCCAGGACCAGGTGGCCGGGGGTGTCGGCCGGCGCCACGGGTTCGCCGTGGACGAAGGCGGCCTGGAGCACCGCGCACGCGAAAACGACCGCGGCCAGCACGAGGCTGGCCCGCGTCCGGCGGATTCCCGCGCGCAGGACAAAAAGCGGCGCGAGGATGATGCAAAACGGGCCGGTCAGGCCGATGGCCGCGGAGGCGGTCAGGTCGTGCGCCCATCCCAATCCGTCCTCGGGATCGCGCGAAATTAGGAGGAGGATGAGCCCGGCGCCCAGCACCCACTGGAGGTTCACCACGTTGAGCAGCACCTCGCGCGCGTCGGGAACGAGCATGACCGCGAGGGCGCAGGCGCCCGCGTAGCGGGGAAGCGGGCAGCGGGACGCGAGCGCACGCGACACGACGTAAAGGGTCGCGACGGCGGCGCCCGCGACGAAGATCCAGGGGGCGAAGGCGGGATCCGCGCAGGCCGCGGCCCACGCGATGAACCGGAGGACCAGGTGGAGGTATCCCGACATCGGCTCGAAGAGGGCATGCCAGCCTCCCGAGTAGGCGCGCTCGTAAAACAGGTTGTCCTCGGCCCAGAACTGGGGATTCGTCCAGGCCCCGGCCCGGCGGACCGCCAGGATCGTCGCAGCGACGGCGAGGACCGCTTGCGCCGGCGGGTGGGCGAAAAGGCGCGCGATCCGGTCCCGCGTTGTCAGCGCGCCGGCGCGGCCTGGGAGGACTTCGACCATTTGAAAAAGCAGATTGCGAGAGCGGTCAGGGATACGGCCATGCCCGCGATTTTCATGATGACCCCGGCGAGGAGCTGGTCGTCGGCGGGCGTGAAACCGGCGATCAGCCTCGGGGCATACTCATACGTGGGGTAGAGAATGTCGCCCGAAAAAACGACATAGGCCGAGACGGGGATCATCGCCACCTCGGTCGCGAACACGTATAGCATGCGCGTCGCGTACCGCGGGGCTGGGAAGACCTCCGAGGGACTCGCGAGCGGCCACCAATACAGCACCGAGACCGCCAGGAACATGAGGTGTTCGCCGACGTGCACCAACTTGTCCTGCAGGGTCCACTCGTAGAGGAAGGGAGCGTGCCAGACGCTGATGAGCCCGGTGGAGACGATCGCGCAGGTCACTGGGTGGAAAAGCATCCGGAGCGGCGTCCGCAGCCACGGCGCGGAGAGGGCGGCGTCCGCCATCCAGGGGGGAGTACCGAGGAGGATGAGGAGGGGCACCGGGTACATGATCAGGAGGTGCTGCACCATATGCGCCGAAAGCAGGAAACGCTCGGCGACCTGGTCGAGGGGCGAACCGACGGCCAGGTAGAAGATCAGGAGCGCCGAGTAGAACGACAGCGCCCGGCCGCGGGGATACGGCTGCCCCGGCGCCAGCCGCGCCCGCAGGGGCCCCGAAAGGATCGCATACAGCCATCCCGCCAAGATGAGGCCGCCGACCAGGAACGGCTCATTGTGCCAGTGCCGCCAGTCGATCATGTTGCCCGGATTGCTGCCGGGACGCCGGGCTCAGACGATCCGGGCCACCGCGACGGGCGGATCCATCACGGAGACGGGGAGCGGCTTGCTGGCGTCGGCCCCGAAGAGCTTGAGAAGCGCCAACATCGTGCCACCGGCCAGGACGAGCCCGATGAAGAACAGGATCGTGCAGAACGCCTTGTCCCAGCGCAGGTGCATGAAATAGAAGATGACGAACATGAACTTCACGGTGGACAGGATCACCAGCACCGAGATGAGAAGCCACTTCATGAAGGGCAGGTAAACCGTGACGAGCTCGAGGCCGGTGATGACGGCGAGGAGCATCGCGATCTGCACGTAGATCCAGAACTTGCCCTGCTCGACCTCGTGGTCGTGGGCCGGCAGGGTGGCGTCGGAGACGGGTGCGCTCATGGCCTAGATGTATTCAAGCAGGTAGACGGCGGTGAAGATCACGATCCAGACGATGTCGACGAAATGCCAGTACAGGCCCATCATCTCGACGTCGATCGCGTCCTTTTCGCTGAGCCGGCCCGTGAACGAGTAGATCAGCATCCCGCTTAGCCAGATCACGCCGATCAGGACGTGGAGGCCGTGCGTCCCGGTCAGGGTGAAAAACGTCGTCCCGAGTATGCTGTTCGTGATCGTGAGGTGCTTCTCGAACACGAAATTCCTGAACTCGTAGACCTGGCAGCCGAGGAAGATGCAGCCGAAGAAGATCGTCGTCAGCAGCGACCAGCGCATGCTCTTCAGGTTCCCCTTCTGGATCGCGTTCACGGCAAGCGCCATCATGAGCGACGACATGAGCAGGATGAACGTCGAGAACGACGTGAGCTCGATGCTGAACACCTGCCTCGCCGGCGGCGTCCCCGGGGGCGGGTGCAGGCGGTAGATCAGGTGCGTCGATATGAGGCAGCCAAAGAACATGCAGTCCGACGCAAGGAACGCCCACATGAGCAGCTTCTTGTTCGGGATGCCCGTCGACGTGGTCGGG
>Ga0182018_10002706_pt1 | contig 17153 bp, 10 predicted proteins | sample 812P2MmetaG_FD_120490 | JGI IMG/M metagenome (GOLD analysis project Ga0182018, IMG submission 120490) | Permafrost microbial communities from Stordalen Mire, Sweden - 812P2M metaG | ecosystem: Environmental > Terrestrial > Soil > Wetlands > Permafrost | place: Sweden: Stordalen | collected... | reverse complement strand
GTGGCTCTGGGGATCATGATGATTCCGACGGTGGCGCGGACGACAGAAGAGATGCTGCTGATGGTTCCGCATAGTATTCGCGAGGCGGCGCTGGGGCTGGGAGTGCCGAACTGGCGATCGGTGTTGTCGATCACGCTGAAGACGGCGATGCCTGGGGTGATTACGGGGTGCATGCTGGCTTTTGCGCGTGTGGCGGGCGAGACGGCGCCGCTGCTGTTTACGGCGCTGGGCAATGAGTTCTGGAGCACGAGCCTGACCCAGCCGATCGCAGCGCTGCCGCTGCAGATTTATGTTTATGCTCTTTCCCCCTATGACGAGTGGCACAGGCTGGCGTGGGGCGGGTCGCTGGTGCTGATCGTGTTGATTGTGGTTTCGGTTTCACTGGTGCGGTATGTGACCACGCGCGGCGTGCTGAAAGGGACAAGCTAAGCATGGGGGTCAGCATCGAAGTCAACAACCTCAACGCGTGGTATGGGGCGAACCACACATTGCAGGACATCACGCTGCACATCCCGGCGAATGAGGCGACGGCGCTGATTGGGCCATCGGGGTGCGGGAAGTCGACGTTCGTACGCTGCCTGAACCGGATGCACGAGACGAACCCGATCGCTAAGGTGACGGGCGAAGTGAAAGTCGGGGGAGTGGATATTTACAGCGAGACGTCGGCGGTGGAAGTGCGGCGGCGAATCGGGATGGTGTTCCAGCGGCCGAATCCGTTTCCGACGATGTCGATTTACGACAATGTTGCGTCGGGGCTGCGGCTGAACGGGTTCAGGAAGCGGCGGGCGCTCGACGAGGTGGTGGAGCGGTCGCTGAAGCATGCGGCGTTGTGGGAGGAAGTGAAGGACGAGCTGAAGAAGAAGTCGGGAGCGAGCCTCTCGGGCGGGCAGCAGCAGCGGTTATGCATAGCGCGGGCGCTGGCTGTTGATCCGGAGGTGCTGCTGATGGACGAACCGGCATCGGCGCTGGATCCGGTGTCGACGGCGAAGATCGAGGACCTGATATTTCAGCTGAAGGTGCAGTACACGATCGTGATTGTGACGCACAATATGCAGCAGGCGGCGCGTGTGGCGGAGCGTACGGGTTTTTTTCTAAACGGGCGGCTGGTGGAGTTCGATTCGACGCACAAGATTTTTACGAACCCGGGTGACAAGCGGACAGAAGATTACATTACAGGCAGGTTTGGATAATGGTGCGGATCCGCTTTCAACAGAACCTCGACGACCTGAAGGAAAAGCTGCTGATCATGGCGGGCATGGCGGAGCAGGCTATTCAGAGGGCGGTGGAAGCGTACCGGGTGCGCGATCTTTCGATCTGCGATCTGGTGGATCGCGGTGAGATGGCCATTAATCGGCTGGAGCGGGAGATCGATCAGATGGCGCTGGACCTGCTGGCGATGGAACAGCCGATGGCCATCGATCTGCGGTTCATCCTTGCGGTGATCAAGATCAACGCGGACGTGGAACGGGTGGGGGACTCGGCGCGCGTGATCAGCGACCGGGTGCGGGAGCTGCAGGCGTTTCCGGCGGCGGAGATGCCGATCGATATTCCGCGGATCGCAAATCTGGCGAGCGGGATGGTGCGCAAGTCGCTGCAGGCGTTTATCGAAGCGGACGCCGATATGGCGGAAGCGGTGCTATCGATGGACGACAGCGTGGACAAGCTGAACGGGGGCGCGCACTATACATTGCTCAACCTGATGAAGAAGGAGCCCGGTGTGGCTCCGCAGGCGCTGAACGCGCTGATGATCTCACGGTCGCTGGAGCGAGTGGCGGATCACGCTACGAACATTGCGGAAGATGTGATTTTCTGGGTGCGCGGGGCGGATGTGCGGCACAACGTGGGCGTGGCTTCGGGGAATATTCAGCGCGGGGGAAAGAGCTAGGTCTCTTTGAGAACCGCCAGCGCGATCGATAGATTTGCTCGGTTGGAAACGACCAGGCACGCTCGCTTAAGGTCTTGATCGGCCGCTTCGCGATCGACTCCCCTTCCCACCCCAGCGAGCAAAACCGGCTCGCCGGGGACCCCGGCTTCGGGGGGTCCTTCGACTACGCGCCGGGAAACGCTTATCCCGCTGGAGAGCTTTGTGGCGGCGCTTCGCTCAGGATGACAGATTTGTTTTTCATTTTGGATTTGCCTGAGCGGAAACCCATCTCCACCCACCTGGAGACCGGCAAGAGCTATTCGCGGCCTGGGTCCCAGTAATCGAAGGCGGCGATCGCCGGATAATACAGACCGAGACGGAGCGGAGTTTCGGGGCCGTGCAGGGCTCGCAATGCGTTTGCGTAGGCGACGAGCTGCTGGGCGTAAAGGGCGCGTTCAGCTTGAAGGAAGAGGGCGCCGGATGGGGCTGCGCCGGTCTTGTAGTCGATGACCCACAGATAATCCGAGCCTTCCTGGAGCGGGGCTGGGCCGGCGCGGAAGACGCGGTCTGCGCGCAGGGTGCGGAGGCGGTGGTCGCCTGGCGTAAAGCCGGACGTAAAGCCAGACCAGGAGGCTTCGGACTGCGCTTCGGGGTGGGGAGAGAGGATCCAGCGGCAGACGGGGTCGCCGGCGCAGGCGAGCAACAGATTTGTCACAGTGTCGGTTGCTGATTTGAGGGAATCGCCGGTGAGGGCGGCGGCGCGGAGGAGGGATGCGGCCCGGGCGCGGATTTGGGCATTATCTATGCGGGATTGGCTGGTGCGGGCGAGTTCGGGGCCCAGGCGTTCGAGGAGCGTGTGGACGGCGGAGCCTACGAGGCGGGCGTGGCGGGAGCCTTCACGGCGCTCGAATTCGGGGGCGTCGGGCTGGGTGAGGGAAATTGATCCGGTGACGGTTACATTTTGTCCCGAGGCGACGGTTTCGGCGTCGAGAGGAAGACGGCGGAGGGTGAGGCGCGACTCCGCGACTGCGGCGACTTCTCTGAGGACGCCGGGCGCCGGGAAGGTGAGGACGCGGGACGGGGTTGCGGTGGCACTCTGTGCGAATTCGGCTTCAAGGGCGGGCCATGCGGTGTGGAGCAGGCTGTCGGAGCGCTGGACGCGGACACCGGAAGCGGAGGCGACGGCGGTGCCGAGGAGATGGAGTTCGCGGCGGGCTCGGGTGCAGGCGACGTAGAGGAGACGTTTGCGTTCCTCGTCGAAGCGCATCTGGCGTTGTTTGCGGACCCAGCGGTAAAGGGGCTCAGTGTCTTCTCCCTGAAGGCCGAGGGGGGCGACGAGGAATTCGGTTTCGCCGGGGGCCTGCGGTTCGGTGACCGATGCGGAAGTCGCATTTGAAGTCCAGGGATCGATGCGCTCGAGGGAGCAGACGAGGGGGTTCGCGTCCCCGGATGACTGGCGGTCGAGGCCAGGAACGATGACGACTTCGAAGCCGAGGCCTTTGGCTTTGTGGATGGTCATGAGCTGAATACCGCAGCGCTCGCTGACGGATGGGTCGGGTTGCGCGAAGAGCCGATTGAACTCCGCGTCGAAGGTGCTGGTGGATGGGGCGAGGCCGGTGGGCGCGACGGCGTCGAGGAGCGAGAAGAAGACCTGGGTGTTCTCGTAAGCAGCGGCATCAATGGTGGCGGGACCACCGAGGGTGCGCCAGGTGCGCTCGATCCACGAGGAGAACGAGGGGGATTCGGACTGGCGCCAGCGGAGTTCGAGGGCGCGGCGGAGGATGGCGGCGGTGCGGGCGAGGCGATGTTGGCCATCGGCGGAGAGAAGTGGCTGGTGGCGGTCGATTAATTCGAGGACGGAGAGGTCTTTGAACGCGGGGTCGTCGGAGCCGGTGAGGCGATGGAGGTCGGAGAGGGTGAGGCCGCACCATGGGGCGCGCAGGACAGAGAGCCACGCGATGCGATCCATGGGATGAAGGAGGGCGTGGGTGAGGGCGAGGAGGTCGAGAAGCTCCTGGCGCTCGGAGAGGTATTCGATTTCGACAGCGCGGAAGGGGATTTTTTTGTCGCGGAGGAGCGGGATGAGCTGCGCGAGATGATGGCGGGCGCGGACGAGAACGGCGACGCGATATTCGGCGCCGGCGGCGCGGGCTTGCTCGATGAGGGGGAGCTGGCGTTCAAGAATCCGTAGAACATCTTCGGCTTCCTGGCGCTGAGCGCTTTTGATATCGGCCTGCGTGGGTGAGCGATCTGCGATGCCGATGATTTGCGGATGGATGTGGAGGGAGGTTTCGGGCGGCGCGGGCGATGAGGATGTTGCTTCGGCGAAGCAGACGGCGGCAGCGCCCGGAGGCGCCTCTCCGGCACAGATGGCGCGGAACATTTTGTTGAGAGGATCGGTGAGGCCGCGGTGCGAACGGAAGTTGACGGAGAGTTGCACGGGGTGGCAGTGGATGCGGTTGGCGCGGTGTTCGGGTTCGGAGGCGAGGCTGAGTGGGGCGATGCCGTGATCGCGGACCTGGGTGAAGAGCTCGACCTCAGCCTGGCGAAACATATAGATGGACTGCATGGGGTCGCCTACGAGGAAGACGGTGCGATGGTGGGTGGCTTCGGCAGTTGGGTCTAAGGTGTCGGCGAAACTTTCACCCGAGCTCTCGTTCCAGGCGGCGAGGAGCGCGGAGACGAGGTCGTGCTGGCGGCGAGAGGTGTCCTGGAACTCGTCGATGAGGAGATGGCGGATGTTGCCGGTGATGTCGGCGATGCGTTCTTCGTCGGCGTGGAAGACCTGGAGGGCGGCGAGGGTGAGCTCGGTGAAGTCGACCTGATTGTGTTCGGCGAAGACGACGCTGAGTTCAGCGACGGCCTGGCGGAGAACTGTGAAGACGTTGCGGAGGGTGGTCCACTGGGCCTCGGTGTAGGAGGGCGGGGGCAGATCGCGGATGGCGCAGAGGGCGGGGAGGAGCTCGGGGGTGTGCTGAAGCCACTGCAGGAGATCCGCCATAGCGGACTTGCGCTGCTTCGCTTCGCGGCCGGTTGGGGGGAAACCCTGGCGTTTGTCGACGGATTTGCGCCATTCATTATTGCCGGTGAGAAGGAAATCGCAGACGCAGTTCCAGTGCTCGAGGGGCATTTCCGGGGAGAGGGCTTCGAGGCCGGCCAGGAGAGCGACGTTTTCATTGCCGTGAGAACAGGCGTAGTTGGCGAGTTCGAGAAGTTGGCGGACGATGGCCGGCTGGGCGCTGAGGAGACGGTGAGCTTCTGCGAGGGCGCGGTGGTTTTCACGACGAAATGGCTCCTGGAGGCGGCTGCGGGCCAGGCCCCAATCGTCTTCGGTCATTGCTTTGGAGAGCGGGAAGGTTTGCTGCCATTGGTCGCGGGTTTCGAGCATCCTGGCGATGAGGGATCCGCAATCGGAGAGGCGGTTGTCGCGGAGATCGAGAAGCTGGGCGAGGGCCTGATCGAGAGCGGCGTCGGGGCCACCGAGGCGCTCAAGGGTGCGGCGGGCTGCGCGGGCATAGAGCGAGGCTGCGTCGTCGACGGGCTGGAAGTGACCGCCGAGGCGGGCAAGGAGCGGGCGGTCATGGGCGATGCGGAGGCAGAGGGAGTCGATGGTTTCGATGGCGAGGCGCTGCGGCTGCTCGAGGATTTTCCATCCGCGACGGTCGGCGTGGGCGAGGGCGGCGCGCGCGGCGGCGGTGCGAGGGAGATCTTCGGGGGCGAAGGTGCGGCGGTTGGCTGCGGTTTCGAGGTCGCGCAGGATGCGGGAGCGCATCTCCGCAGTGGCGGCGCGGGTGAAGGTGATGGCGAGGATTTCTTCGGGCTCGTCGACGGCGGCGAGGAGGCGGAGATAGCGGAGGGTGAGGAGATCGGTTTTGCCGGAGCCGGCGGGGGCCTGAACGATGACGTTGCGGCGGATGTCGAGGGCGACTTCGCGGGCTTCGGCGTCGGCGGGGGCGTCGATGAGGAGCTCAGTCATCGGCGGTCTCCTCGTCTTCGACGGTGGTCACAAGGTTGAGCTCGGCGATGCGGCAGAGTGAGTGGAAATGGCAGTTGTCGCACGCGTGGGGCTGAGGAGCGACGGCGGCTTCGCCGTTCAGGAATTCTTCGGCGAGTTTTTCGAGGGCCTGGGCCCACTGGTCGCGTTTGGCGTCGGAATAAGGATCAGTGACGAGAGCTTTTTTGGCGCCGATGGTTGCAGAAAGCTGCGCTTGCGCGTCTCGGATGCTGCCTTCGAAGGCGATTTTGCCGGCGCGAATGCGAGCGAAAAGGATACCGCTCACGTTTTCGACGTTGCCGAAGGCGGCGTAGAGAGGGAGCTGGGGGTCATCGGGGCGGTCGCCTTGCCAGCTGGTGGTGGAGATGAGGCCGGTTTTGTAGTCGAGGAGGAGGCGGGTGTTGTCTGCGAGGAGGTCGGTGCGGTCGGCGCGGAGGTTGAGGCGGAGGTCGCCGACCTGGACGTTTTCGAGGCGCTGTTCGCAGGCTTCGACGGAGAAGGGCTGGCGTTCGGCCTCAAGGGTGAGCCAGGCTTCGATGCGGGTTTTGAGGCGGCGTTTTTCGGCGGCGAGGCAGGCTAGTTGCCACGAATCGTGGGGAGTTGAGCCGAATTGCGCGGCGATGGCGGCGTCGATGTGGGCGTGGAGGATGGTAGTGAGTTGCTTTGTAGCAATGGCGGTTACGATATCGTCGCGGGTGTGGAAGGGCGCGGGTTGAGTGGGGGAAAAGAGGCGCTGCATGACGTTATGGAGGAGCTTGCCTTTTTCCGAGGGGCTGATGCCCCACTCGGTTTCGTCGAGAGGCTGGGCGCGGAGGCGAATGGCGGCGAAGGCCTGAAAGGGACAGGCGGCCTGGTACTTGAGGACATGGGAGCCGCCGGCGTTTCGTTCGTGAGGCCAGGGCAGGATGCCGGAGTCTTCGGGGATTTCTTCGAGGTTGGGTTGTGCGGATGCGGGCCACGGCGTGGATGCGGGCTGCGGCTTAGTTTCTGCGGGAAAGAGGCTGGCGATGAGGGGCGAGGGGCGGAGCTCGGCGTCTTTATCGCGCTGGGCGTAGCTGAAGACGACTTGGGGTGCGGAGTTGAGCAGTCGCGCGGTGACTTTGTGGGCGAGGTTCCAGTCGTCCTCAGGAGTGGCGTGGGGCATTTGGAATTTGCGCTGCGTGGAGGCGGGAAGCAGCGGATGGAAGCGGCCGCGCGCGGGCCATGTGGCGTCGTCGGTGTTCATGAACCAAATGGCGTCGAATTGCTGGCCGGAGGATGCGAGCGGGCCCATGATCTGGATGGGGGCGTCCTGGGATTCGGGGGCGAAGATGGTTTCAAGTGCGTGGCGCTCGAGGATTTTCAGAAAGTCGGGGTAGCTGGGCAGCGCGCCGTCGAAGTCGAGGAGGGCGATTTCGTCGAGGAGGCGTTGCCAACGCTGCAGGGCCTGGAATTGCAAGGAGTCGGCGGGACGTTGGCCGGGCCAGGCGATGCGGTCGAGGAGAAGTTGCACGAGCTCGGTCCACGCGGAGGGTTGGCGATCGGTAGTGGGGATTTGATGGGCTTCGACGGCGCGTGCGTACTCGTAGATGTGATTCTGGAGGGAGCGGAGGGCGGGGAATTTGAGGAGCGACTCGCGGAAGGCGGCGAGAGAGCGCTCGGGAGAAAGCAGGCCGTAGCGGCGCTGGCGGCCGTCGTGATTGGCGAGGGCGAGGTGATTTGTAACGGTGTCTGCGACGAATCCTGAGAGCATGAGCCATGAGATTTCTTCTTCGTGAAGGGGCTCGGCGATCCAGCGCAGGAGCAGGAGCGCGGCGCGGATGGCGGGGACGTCGGCGAGTGGCAGGCCCAGTGAGAATTCCCACGGCAGGAGGGATGAGGGCTGGCGGATGTCTTCGGTCGTGGGCATGAGGATGCGGCGGAAGGCGCGGTCGATCTCGCCGCGGGCGCTCGCAATGGCGGGGACGATGATGGCGATGCGGGCGGTGGGATTCTCGAGGAGAAGGTCGCGGGCCCAGTTGGCGGCGGCGGCGATTTCTTCACGCTGATCGGACGCCGCGATCCATGCTGGGATTGGGGTACGGCTGGGTTCGTGGCTATCCGGCGCGAAGGTGTTGATTGTGGCTCGGGATTGGAGAGCGGCGAGGAAGGCTTCCTGAGCGGGGGTGATGCGGTCGAAGCCGGTGAGGACGATTTCGGGCGGGAGGGTCAGACTCTCGATGGCCGGGACGAGGGTTGATTCGAGCTGGCTGGCGCTTAACCAGTTGTGGCGGGTGCAGATGCGTTCGAAATTGTCGGCCCACTGGCGGAAATGCTCGGCGTCGGTTTCCTGCCAGGTCGTGCGACGGGCGGAGTGGGCGTTGTATGCGGAGAGGAGGGACCAGGCTTCAGCGGCGAGCGCGGCCATGGATTCAGGCGAGACGACGGGTGCGTTGTCGTTGCGCTGGATGCGGGTCCAGAGGGTACGTTCCTGGAGCAGTGTGAGGAGAATGGGCGCGTTGGGAGTGGAGAAGGCATGGTCGCGCCAGAGATCGCGCAGCCAGGAATCCCAGTCGCGGATGGCGGGCGAAGGCCAGATGGTGTGGCCGGCGGTGCGCTGGTCTTCGGCAAATCGGAGTTCGAGGACACGAGCGGCGCGGGGGCTGGCGGCGACGATGGTGGCGCCGCGCCGGAGCGCATCGGCGATAGGGCGGGCCAGCGGCACGGGGGGATACCCCAAGTGTAAACTGGCGGGTGAAGCGACTACGTGCTGCTATTTTCACCGCTGCGGTTTTGGCGGTGGTTGTGTTTTTTGGGGGGTGTCGCCGAGCGGAGAAACCTGATGTGGGGCAGCAGCAGGCGGGGGTGAAGAAATATCACATCCGCGGGATTGTGGTTTCGAGCGATGCGAAGACAGGTGCGGTGACGGTGGATACGGACGCGATCCGTGGATATATGGATGCGATGACGATGCCGTACACGCTGGCGCAACCGAATATCGCGAGCGAGCTGCATCCTGGGGACACGATTACGGCGACGCTGACGGCGAGCGTGGACGCGGATGTGCTGGACGAGATTGTGGTGGTGGCGCAGGCGAGGCCCGATTACAAACCGGCGGTGACGTACAACGATCTGGAGCCGGGCGAGGTGGTTCCGGATTTCGCGTTTCGGAATCAGAGTGGGCGGGTGGTGCGGCTGGGACAGTGGCGGGGGAAGGTGGTGCTGCTGACGTTTATCTATACGCGGTGTCCGCTGCCGAATTTCTGCGTGCGGATGAGCCGGAATTTTGCGGAGATTGATAAGGAGTTGGAGAAGGATCCAAAGCTGTATGCGAAGACGCACCTGCTGAGCGTGAGTTTCGATCCGAAGTACGACACGCCGGCGGTGCTGCGGAGTTACGGTGGGGCGTACACGGGGAATTTCATGAAGGAGACGTTTGCGCACTGGGACTTTGCTGCCCCCACGGAGCAGGAGTTGCCAAAGGTGCTGGAGTTTTTCGATGTGGGGGCGACGCCAGAGAAGGACCGGACGATTACGCATTCGTTGTCGACGGTGGTGATAGGGCCGGATGGGAAGGTTGTGAAGTGGTATCCGGGGAACGAGTGGACGGTGGACCAGGTGATGGGAGATGTGCGGAAGCTGGCGGGTTAGCGATTTGGGTATGATAGGTGGAGTGGTCTGACCACATTCTACTCTGGCGGCTTTCTTGTGGATTGGTTCAATGGCGGATCGCATAGAAGGCGGAGCGGGAATGGAAACCCCATCCCTCAGCGGCTATAAAACGGCTTTCCGTCTGAGCATTCACGGAACGACCTAACAACTTGCGGAAAAATAGGCATGGACGAAGTTGAGACCGTGCCTTTTTCAAAATGGTGCACGGCAGTACTTAGGGGCGAATCCGGAATAGGGTTGCGTTGACTGTTCGAGTGGCTGGGGAGTTTGCTTCTTGCCATGGGGTGAACCTGGCGTTCGCTGGGTTGGGGGTGGGCAGGGTTGGGTTGTTTTTCGCAAACCTGTGAAGTCGTGCCCCTTCAGAGGAAGCGGCGCGATTGAAGCTATGCAAGGAGAAGCTGGCGGCGTTCCGTCACACCGTTCCGAACGTCTGAAAGCAAGGAAAGGCGAACAAAACGATGAGTGGGCTGAGAACAAAGACGACGCTGGGTTCCATCACACGGTGCTGAAATTCTGAAAACCACGGCGGTGAAATTCTGAAAACGAGGAAAGGGCGAACGAAACGATGAGTGGGCTGACGATTCGCAAAGAGGGAGAGCTGGATTTCTTGTCGCTGGGGGCGCTGGTGCACCGGCTGGATCCGGGGATCATTCCGTTTCGCAAGGCGACGGAGTGCGCGATCCACGTGAGCGGGGGCGAGTTCAATGTGGCGGCGAATTTGTCGGATTGTTTTGGGATGAAGACGGGGATTGCTTCGGCGATGGTGGATTATCCGATCGGCGATTTGATTGCAGAGCGGGTGCGGGCGATGGGGGTACGGCCGTTTTATCGGCACTTCAAGCACGATGGTGTGACCGGGCCGAATATGGCGACGGTATACAGCGATCGCGGGTTCGGAGTGCGGGCGCCGGTGGTGTTCTACAACCGAGCGAATGAGGCGGCGGCGCAGCTGAAGCCTGGGGATTTTGACTGGAAGAAGATTTTTGCAGGCGGGGTGCGGTGGGTGCACTGTGGGGGAATTTTTGCGGCGCTGTCGCCGACGACAGGGCAGCTGGCGGTGGAGATGATGACGGCCGCGAAGAATGCAGGCGCGGTGACGTCGTTCGATCTGAATTTTCGTGAAAAGCTGTGGAAGATCTCAGGAGGCGCGGATCGCGCGGTGGAGGTGATCGCGCGGATTGTGGAGCACGTGGATGTGCTGGTGGGCAACGAAGAGGATTTGCAGAAGGGGCTGGGGATTGCGGGGCCGGAGGTTGCGGCCAAGTCGAAGCTCGATTCGAGCGTGTTTGTGGGGATGATCGACAAGGTGGTGAAAAAGCACAGCCAGGTGAAGGTGGTGGCGACGACGCTGCGCGAGGTGCATTCGACGAATCGACACAGCTGGAGCGCGGTGGCGTGGATCGATGGGAATACGTACACGGCGCCGACGGCGGAGCTGGATGTTTACGATCGCGTAGGTGGCGGGGATGGGTTCGCGGCTGGATTTTTCTATGGGCTGCTGACGGGCGCTGGTCCGGAAGAAGCGGTGAAGCTGGGATGGGCGCATGGGGCGCTGCTGACTACGTTTCCCGGGGACACGACGATGGCGACGCTCGATCAGGTGCGGGCGTTTGCGAAGGGCGGGTCGGCGCGGATATAGCGGTGAGGCAAGGCACAGGCAATAGGGAATAGGCAACAGGGAGAAGCCGGCGGCCTCTCCGGTAGACTGGGACAACGGACCGGAGGACGCATGGCTAAGGTGACGATTCTGTTCGGGGTGTTGCTGTTCCTGCTTGGGGTGGTGGTGTGGGTTGCGACTGGCAGGCATGCACCTACGGCGCTGATTCCGGCGTACGTCGGAATAGTGTTGAGCATCCTGGGCCTGCTGGCGAGAACAGAGAACCAGAAGCGGCGCATGCTGGTGATGCACATCGCGGTGACGCTGGCGCTGCTGGGATTTCTGGGAACTGCGAAGAGCATCTGGGATTTTATCGAGCTGGAGCGGGGCGAACCGTTTGCGCGGCCGATTGCGGTCGAGGATAAGGCCGTGATGTCGGTGATGCTGCTGATTTATGTGCTTCTTTGCGTGCGGTCGTTCATCAAGGCGAGGAGACAGCCGGTGGATCCGGTAGGCAGTAGCCGGTAGCCGGTGGCGAGAAACGAGTAGCCGGGAGCTGGGAGCGAGTGAGCAGGCGAGCTGGTTGATTTTTTTATGGCAATGGGTTCGATTCCGAGAATGAATGCGGAGCGTGGCGGCAGAGGCGCGCGAGCGCGGGCCGGCGCGGACGTGCCGAAGAAGAAGGCGGACCTGAAGAAGGTGATGCCGGAGATCTGGAAGCTGGTGCGGCCACGGCGATGGCTGCTGGGGTTCGGATTTTTCCTGATGGCGATCAACCGCGTAGCGGGGCTGGTGCTGCCGTTCTCGACAAAGTTTCTGATCGACAAGGTTTTGCCGAAGAGCGGCAATCCGCATTTGTTGCTGCCGCTGGTGGGGCTGGTGTTTACGACTACGGCGATCCAGGCGCTTACTTCGTTTTCACTGACGCAGCTATTGTCGAAGGAGGCGCAGCGGATGATCACCGAGCTGCGGCAGCAGGTGCAGCAGCATGTGGGGCGGCTGTCGGTGGCCTTCTACGATGCGAACCGGACGGGGCTTTTGGTTTCGCGGATCATGAACGATGTGGAGGGCGTGCGGAACCTGATCGGGACGGGGCTGGTGGAGTTTGTGGGTGGGATGCTTACGGCGGGGTTGGTGTTCGGCTATCTGGTGTATTCGAACACGAAGATGACGCTGATCGTGTTTGCGGTGGTGGGGATTTTTGTGGTGGTGCTGCAGCGCGCTTTCAAGACCATCCGGCCGATTTTCCGGGAGCGGGCGAAGATTACCGGTGAGGTGACGGGGCGGCTGACCGAGTCGCTGGGCGGGGTGCGCGTGGTGAAGGGGTACCACGCGGAGAAGCGCGAGGCGGGTGTATTTACGCTGGGGGTTCTGCGGCTGCTGGATAACGTAATGAAGTCGCTGACGGCGACGAGCCTGCTGAGTCTGGCGGCGACGACGGTGCTGGGCATTGTTGGGGGCCTGGTGATGCTGATCGGCGGGCATCAGGTGATCGCGGGCCGGATGTCGACGGGCGGTTATTTCCAGTACACGATGCTGCTGGCATACATGATCGCGCCCATTTTCCAGATTGTGAATATCGGGACGCAGCTGACGGAGGCGGTGGCCGGGCTGGATCGGACGATGGAGATTCTTGGGGAGAAGGACGAATTTGCCGATCCGGCGCGGGTGGTGACGCTCGCCGAGATTGTGGGCGAGGTGCGATTCGCAGATGTGGAGTTTGCGTATGAGAAGGACAAGCCGGTGCTGCACGGGATTTCGTTTGAGGCGCAGCCGGGAACGGTGACGGCGCTGGTGGGGTCGTCGGGATCGGGGAAGTCAACGATCATCAGCCTGATTTGCGCGTTTCATAAGCCGGATTCGGGGCAGGTGCTGGTGGATGGTATTGATTTGTCGACGGTGCGGCTGGACAGCTATCGATCGCAGCTGGGGGTGGTGCTGCAGGAGTCGTTTTTGTTCGATGGGACGATTAAGGAGAACGTGATGTTCTCGCATCCGGAGGCGACGGCGGAGGAGTTTTTGTCGGCGTGCCGGATTGCGCGGGTGGATGAATTTGCAGAGCGGTTCCCGGAAGGATACGACACGATCGTTGGCGAGCGCGGGGTGAAGCTGTCGGGCGGGCAGCGGCAGCGGCTGTCGATTGCGCGGGCGATTCTGGCGAGCCCGCGGATTCTGATTCTGGATGAGGCGACGTCGTCGCTCGATTCGGAGTCGGAGGCGATGATCCAGCACGGGCTGAGCTACCTGATGCAGGGGCGGACGACGTTTGTGATCGCGCACCGGTTGTCGACGATCCGTCGGGCGGAGCAGATATTGGTGGTGGAAGGCGGGCTGATCGTGGAGCGGGGGACGCATGCGAGCCTGTACGCGATGGGCGGGCGGTATTACGACCTGTACACGCGGCAACATGGGCTGGAGGATAATCTGTTTCTGGCGCCAGGCGAAGGGGATGTGGTGGAGGAGACAAAGTAGGCGCGGCGGGGACTGGATTTCCACAGACCAGCAGATGCGGACGGGTTCTCAAGATCGACTAACTCTAGTTTTTTGTTAGTAGCGCTCCGCTGATCGGGGAGTTTTTGCGGGAAATTGCATGTCTCAAGACGTGGGGCAGATGTCCCGATTGCCCCGACTTGCCCTTGCGTGTCTACTATCGCGCTCTGTGGGGATCATGCAAGGGCGCACCTTCAAGCAGCGCCTGGTTCGAGCATAGGCGCCGCGAATTCTTGCTATGTGAAGGTGGGGAAGACGTTTTGGCGACGGTTCTCTCCTGTTTTTCCCGCAAGGCTTTGATGTCCACAAGCTTGCATTCAAACGAAGACAGCTTTCGGGGTGCACTCGACGCCTCTGGGTGAATGATTCGCAGCAAATTAAGGTTGGATATCGAGTCTGGTCATATAAGGTTGGATGGGAGACAGGGCTTCTATGCATAGATTGGGTCGGGTTTTCACGGTAGCGGCGATTGCGATTTTGTTGGCGGGCTGCTCGTCAGGGTCAAAGACGGCGTCCGCAGCGGTGGGTGGGTCGACTGAGGGGTCGGCAACGCCATCGGGAGGGAAGGCCGGGGGTGCGACGTATGTGAGCGGGAGTCCGCTTTCGAATCAGCTGACGACGGCGACGATCACGGACCCGTCGCTGGGCGGGATTGTTGCGGCGACGCTGACGATACCGGCGGGGTGGAAGCTGCAGGGGATCGAGATGATCAGCCCGTGCACGTTTTCTCCGTGGCCGGTGATTCGGGCCTACTCGCAGGATGGGTTGATGCAGTATCGGATTGAGCCCGTGTTCGGATGGCAGTGGCACCCCAACGCGAGAGGCACGTTTAACACCGGATGCGCGAATATTTCCGGGCCGATGTCGGCGGCAAATTTTCTGCAGTATTACCTGGGGACGATGCAGGGCGGCGTGCACGTGGTGGGGACGATGGCGGTGGCGCCGGCGTATCAGCAGTGGGCGCAGGGGCTGGCCTCGCAGAAGAACCAGATGAGCAGCAGTGCGCCGGCAGCGATGCAGACGCAGAACACAGCGGACACGGCGGCGCTGCGGATTGAGGCGGTGAACGGGTCGTTCGTGGTGGAGGAGCGGTTGCGGACGGTGGTGGAGTGCTCGATGAACAATGATCGGAGCACGGCCATGAGCAATGCCCTGTCCGGGGGCACGTGCTGGGCGCGGGTGGATGTGCTGACGGCGCCGCAGGGGCAACTGGATGCGCTGGTGCAGCTGGTGGACAGCAACAATCTGCCGCATGGGGTGAATACGGCGCAGTGGATGCAGGCGGCGCTCGCGCGGCAGCAGCGGCAGGGCGCGCAGGCGCTGGCGGCGCTGACCGCGCAGGAAAAGCAGGAGAGCGCGATGCTCTACCAGCAGTTCCAGCAGATCATGCAGAGGTCGCAGCAGGAACATGCGGCGTTTATGCAGCAGCAGGAGTCGCAGTTCGAGAGCGCGATGAACAATGCAAACGCGTCGATGAATGCACAGAGCACTGCGGCTTCGGACTGGGTGGATTATTCTCTGGATCAGCAGACGGTGGCGGGTCCAAATGGGACGGCCAAGGTTTCAAGTGCGTACTCACAGACGTGGACGAACGGCAGCCAGTGGTATCAGACGAACGATCCAAACACGAACCCGAATGGGTTTCTGCAGGGTAACTGGACGCTGACGACGCAGGTGCACGGCAACGGGCAACCAAAGTGAGACGCGGGGATTGAAGTAATGCATTGTTTTCTCAGATTGGCGATTTCAAGAACGCGGATGCAGGGGGAGTTCCTATGAAATCGGCCCAGGGATTGTTGCCTACGAATCGACAGGTCGCGCGCGCGTTGCCCGGCCATTCTCCAAACGTGAAACTGCTGGTGAAGGTGACGCTGCTTTGCGGGGTCACGATGCTGATGCTGTTGCTAAGAGCCCGATAACACCAATGTGGTGGTGACGGCGGCGAGGTCCGCTGATACCTTTTGCGAGGTTCCGCACTCACAACGCCAGCGTTGGCGGGGCGCTGCCCCGGTGCGGCTGAGCGCGAGATGCAACGTCTATGATGGAGCGAGCTTTCACCTGAATTGCCGGAAATGATGTTCCGGCAGAGGAGAGAACGAGTGGCCGATCTGATGAGGACTTCCAACCCGACCCTGAACGACAAGGTGTTCAAGGGACTATCCGGCGCGGTGGGCGAGACGATGACGCTGGAGGGGACGGTCAACAAGACCGGGATCCTGCTGCTGTGCGCGGTGGCGACGGCGGCGTGGACGTGGCATCTGGCGATGAATCCGGAAACGTTGCCGCTGGATTATGCGCTGCTGGTGGTGGGATTGGTGGGTGGATTGATTTTCGCGCTGGTGACCACATTCAAGAAGGCGTGGTCGCCGGTGACGGCGCCGATGTACGCGCTGCTGGAAGGTTTGGTGCTGGGCGGGCTGTCGGCGACGCTGGAAGTTCGGTATCCGGGGATTGCGATAGAGTCGGTGTGCCTGACGTTTGGGACCATGTTCGTACTGTTGCTGGCATACCGGTCGGGGATGATCAAGGTGACGCAGAAATTTCGGCTGGGCATCATCGCGGCGACGGGGGCGATTTTTCTGTTCTACATGATGGAGATGTTGCTGGGATTCTTCGGCATCCGGTTCGGAGCGGTGAATGGGTCGGGACCACTGGGAATCGGGATCAGTCTGGTGATTGTGTGCGTGGCGGCGCTGAACCTGGTGCTGGATTTCGATTTCATCGAGCGCGGCGTGGAGGCTGGTGCGCCAAAGTATATGGAGTGGTACGGCGCGTTTGGGCTGATGGTGACGCTGGTGTGGCTGTATCTGGAGATGCTGCGGTTGCTGGCGAAGATGCGGCGGCGGTAGAGCGGGAAAGTGCGCTTCATGCCTGTCGCTCTTTCAGACACAAGGATAACTCGGGATGAAAAAAGCAAATGCAGGTCCTTCGACTACGGTCGCCTTTGGCGACCTTCGCTCAGGATGACCGCTTCTGCGGCGCGGAGGTCTTCTTCGGTGTCGACGCCGATGGTGTCGGCGGGGGCTGGGGCGACGTGGATGTCGATGCCGTTATCGAGGAGGCGGAGCTGCTCGAGGTGCTCGACGCGCTCGATCCATGAGGGAGGGAGCGACGCAAATTTTTCGAGAGCTGCTTTGCGATAGGCGTAGACGCCGAGGTGCTTGCGGTATCCGGCAAAGCCTCCGTCGCGATCGAAGGGGATGGTGGAGCGGGAAAAGTAAAGGGCGCGATCGTCGCTGGCGGTGACGACTTTGACGGCGTTGGGATTGGCGATGTCGGCGGCGGGGCAGCGGACGGCGAGGGTGGCGACCTGGACTTCGGGGCGCTGGAAGAGTTTGAGCATCGGCGTGAAGTGATCGGGGGTGAGGAGCGGCTCGTCGCCCTGGATGTTGACGTAGATGTCGGCGGGGATGGACTGAGCGACGGCGTAGACGCGGTCGGTGCCGCTGGGGCAATCCTCGGGAGTGAAGACGGCGGGCAGGCTGTGGGCCTGGGCGAAGTTGAGGACTTCGTCGGAGTCCGTGGCGATGAGGACCTGATCGAGGAGCGGGCAGGCTCGGGCAGCGCGATAGACCCAG
>Ga0182018_10002704_pt1 | contig 17154 bp, 11 predicted proteins | sample 812P2MmetaG_FD_120490 | JGI IMG/M metagenome (GOLD analysis project Ga0182018, IMG submission 120490) | Permafrost microbial communities from Stordalen Mire, Sweden - 812P2M metaG | ecosystem: Environmental > Terrestrial > Soil > Wetlands > Permafrost | place: Sweden: Stordalen | collected... | reverse complement strand
CCATTCCGAACGCGCCGTTCAGCGGCGTCGTCAATATTGAGCGAACCATGGTTCGCAAGGATGGTTCCGTCATGCAGTTCAAGTCCACTCGGGAGGTTGCCCGTGATACACGAGGCCGCATTCACAACGAGTTGAGGGCGCTAATCCCTGTCTCCAGCACCGAGACGCCTGAACTTCTGAACATCCATTTATACGATCCGCAAACTCGCATCTCTACCGAGATCGATGTCCGGAAACGAACCTTCTGGACAAGAACTATGAATCATCCGCCTTCAACCGAGCCACCTTCGATCCGCTTTGCCGCTCCCGATGGCAATGCTCCTCCCAACGAATTCACAAAACAAGAAGACCTTGGAATTCGCGAGATCGAGGGCGTGCCTGCGCACGGGATTCGACAGACCCAAACCGTCACGGACGAGAACGATGGCAAAGAGGTCGTTATAACCGACGAATGCTGGTACTCGCAGGACCTCCGCATCAACTTGATGATTAAACATAGCGATCCACGCAAGGGAATGACCACGATGACGGTCGCTCAAGTTACGCGAACTGAGCCCGATCCGGCATTCTTTGAGGTTCCTGAAGGTTACACGCACCCCGGAGCGCAGGCGGCAACGGAAAAAGCGAACTGACGATCCGACGAGTCCCACCCAAACTGAAGGCTGTAGCTGCAGCGGTCCCTCCGAAGGATCGTCTCCGGTAGATTCTCGGTGTGACTGTTGAAGTTCAATAACGTGCCGAATTGCGCCAGTTGTTGACGTAACAGTGCGCCGTGAAAGGCGCTGGACTTCAGCGGGTGAAACTCCCGCCCGGGAACTGGTTCGCTCCACCCGGCAGGGGAGGCGTACATCCGGCTTCGACCTTCTGCAGCGGGGCGCTTTTTCATAATGCGTTGACCCGGCTGAGGGGGTGTTGAGTGTTATCGCCTTACATCAACAATCGAGAAAAGTAACGCCTGCACAGGTTAATACTTACTGTGAGCTGAAGCGCAACCCCCACTAGCGTGCGATTGACGAGCCAGCGCCCTCGCAGTAGCGTTCCGGCGCGCCGCTCCTCGAAAAATAAATCCCCCCGTTCCGCATTTGAGCAGGCGGCGGTTCGCGGCGATGCTGGGTCGGATCGCGCTATGGTAATGGCGGGATAGATAGGTGGTAGTCAAGTCGGCAGCGAAGTCTGTCCCCAGCCGGTTGGAGGAAGGAGAAGTGTCGCAAAAATGGGCCGCAAATGGCACAATTTCGGCGGTTCTGGTGCGGATCACATACATTCGTTGCACTTCAGATGACAATCATTTCACAGTATCTTGAACGGCGAGATGGGTGTATGATCCTCACCGTTTTTGAAGTCAAAAAGGAGATTCCGAATGAACCTGATGAGCAGGGAAATTCGGACCGTTGAGCAAAGGGAGACAATCCGTGAAAGGGATCATGGTTTTTCCAGATTTGTTTCCCGCTTGGAAAAAAGTGCACGGAGTTTCTGCCGGGTTCTGGAGCGAAGCCCCATAGGGTTTCTTGCCGGCTTCTCGCTGCTGTATTTCAGCGCCAGCGTTACGCTCGCCTACTGGAAATTGATGTGGTTTGATGAACTCTGCACTTACCACATTGCGGCTCTGCCCAGTGCGGCGGCGATTTGGTCGACGCTGGCATCGAGAACTGGGCCGATGCCGCCGAGTTTTTACCTGCTCACGCGCTTCTCGCAAGAGTGGTTGGGCCCGAGCCATTTCGCCATCCGCTTTCCCGAACTAATAGGCTTTCTGGCAGCAAGCTTGTGTCTTTTTCACTTCATACGCCGACGGACCAATGCGCTGTACGGGCTGGTCGGAATGCTGGCGTTCTGGACTACGGGAGCATACCCGTTCGCCTATGAGGCGCGTCCGTACGGACTTGTGCTCGGCTTCTGCGGGCTTGCCCTGGTTTGCTGGCAAGCCGCGACCGAAAATGTTCGGCGAAGTTGGGCGCTGCTGGGTCTGTTCGCAGCCTGTGCGGGCGCAGTCGGCAGCCACTACGGGGCAGTGATGCTCGTCTTTCCGCTGGCGCTGGGCGAACTGGTTCGCTCCATTTCGCGAAGAAAAGTGGACTGGCCAGTCTGGCTGGCCTTTTGCGGAGGAGGACTGCCGCTGCTGGTTTTTCTTCCGCTGCTTCGCGCAAGCATTAGCCCTTATGGCCTGGCGATGTCTACCCGCCCTCAGGCGAACTCGATCCTGGATTGCTACGCTGAGTTGTTATCGATGGCAGGGCATCCCTTGGCAGCAATTCTTTGCGCGCTGGCAATCTGGCGCACCGTACGAGCGCGGGGAATCTTGACCGGTCGTGTCAGCCGTTTAAGCTCGATGCCCTTACGGGAGATTGCGGCTGCGATCGGATTCCTGCTGCTTCCGGTGATCGGTGTGCTGCAGGCGGTATTGGTGACCGACCAGATTGCGCCGAGATACGTAATGCCTCTGGTGATGGGATTTGGCATCCTAGTCGCGCTTCTCGCTTATGAAAACTTGCGCGACGACGCGGTCGCCGGCCTGCTGATAGCGGCGCTGTTGCTCGCGGGCTGGGGATCCCACGTTGGACGGGAATACCTGAGGCTCAGGCTCGAAGGGGATCGCGTCCAGGCATTCTACCGAGCGGCCGCGCAACAACCGGGTGGGTTGCCCATAGTCATCAATAATGGCAATTTGTTTTTTCAGCTCGCGCACTATACCCCGGCGGAATTCTCCTCGCGATTGTTTTACCTGCTTGATCCTGACGCAGCCAGAGAATACAGCGGGACCGACAGTGTTGATTTGTGTTTGCAGGGATATGCCCGATTTCTTCCGCTCAACCTGCGCCCAGCGGACCCTTTCCTTCGAACTGGGCGTCCCTTCTTGCTGGACGCGCCGTCAGACGGCTGGCTGTTCCCCGTGCTACAAAGTGAGGGCGCGAAGATTGAATTGGTGGGTATCGCGGGCGGTCGTATGCTATACCGAGTCGAACCGAATCAAGTTGGAAGCAAGCTCGCAGTGCTGTTGCAACCATCAACTCCTATGAAGCGGTGAGCCAACGCCTAAGGGGCTCGAGACCAGCAGGTCCTTACGCGGAAGGTGCTGCAAGAATGTCATGTTTGTCCTTCTCTTTCGCAAGGCCAGGACTCGGTGGCGTTTGAATCGTTCTGCAAGTGGCGAGTGGGTCGATTTGACTACCATCGCGGCACTTTCAAATTACGAGAGTTCATTGTGGGTGTGGGTTAACGGCAGGCTCATCGGCTATTGCAGCTTCGCGTACTCGGCTTTGGCTTGCTTCAGAATGGGGAGGTCAGGATCGGCGTCTTTCCATAGCGTTAGGAAATCTTTGTAAGCAGTGAGTGCCCGGGCGCGTCCGACATCGGCATCCGCCCCTTGCGAGGCTCTCGATTGCAATGCATTGGCACGAGCCAGGCCCAGATGCGCCAACGCTCCCGTCCAGCAGTTCCACACTATCCCGCTGTGGTCGATAATTTGCCGAAACTCGGCGGCAGCAGCGCTGCCTTGTCCGGCTGCCAGGTATGCTTCGCCGCGAACATACTTCGGGTAAAGACAGGAGACGTTGCTGCCGAACGAAATTAGTGCAAATTCTATAGGCGAAGCCGGTTGCAGCGCATCCATTGCGATATCCGGGTTCTTTTTGTCGAGCCCTAATTGCGCCTGAATCGCGGGCAGCCAAAGAGAGTGAATCTGCGTATCTAATGGGAACTGTCTCTCTAGGTCTTTCGCCAAGGACTCAGCTCGTGTCGTATCACCCGCCATGGCAAAAGCCAATGCGGCTTCGACCTCCACGCCCTGGCTTGCGGGACTCAGCTTCAGAGCCTCTGCTGCCGACTGCCGGGCCTCCACAGGCTTGCCGTAAGCCGCTTCTTCGAGGGCTGCGTTTGCTTGCCACACTGCGCCAGTTTCCTTACTGTCAGCTCGTATGGCCGACTCTACGGACCGCTGGGTCAGTTCCCGAGCTTGGATAAGACGCCCCCCGTAGGCATCAGTATCGGCTGCGAGCGCAAGCCCAAAGTTCTCATACTCCGGCTTGCTTGAGTACCACTGTTGCTGTTCCTGCAGCGCTGCGAAATTGCCGCTGAGAAAGGCGAGAGCGTAAAGAGCATTGTGTAGACTCACGTCATCTGATTTTCGTCCCTGTGCCTCATTAATCATCTCTCGTGCTTCATCGAAACGCTGCAAGGCAAGGTTGTAGTTAGCAAGATTCGCGTATCGATACAAGCTTCCCGGTGCCAGGCGCAAGGCTTGCCTGGTTACCTCAATCGCTTTCTCATACTGCGCCAGTGATGCGAACAGCGTCCCATAATTGCCGTATCCTCCGGGGTCCCGAGGATAACTATCGATCTCCTGCTGGCGCGTTTCCGCAGCCTTGTCCAGCTCTCCGGTCACGTTCGAATAATAGTCGGCTGTAATGTCGAGCCTTTCTCGCTCACTGGCATGCTCCCGCAACTGAAATGCTGTCGTGTAGTATTCGCTGGCCCGCCCTACTTCGCCAAGGCTCCAGTAGTCGCCGCCCAATGCCATATAGGCCATGGCAAAATTTGAATCCAGTTCAATCGCCCGTTGCTGGTAGGAAATCGCTGCGCCAGTGTCTTTCTCGTGAGCGACCTTTCTGCCGATGGTGTACGCATTCAGAGCCTCCAGCGAAGACGTGGTGGCCTGTTCGAGCGAAACGTCAAACTTCTGCACCGTAGCCAGCGATTCGCCCAACTCAGGGCGCAGCTTCGATGCCGCTTGGCCCAGCGCGTCCAGCACCTTTTCCTTGGATGCTGCGGTGACCTGCTGCTGCGCCAGTATGTCTCCGCTCTGGCAATTCACCGCCTTGAGGGCCAGCACATATTCGCTGCCCAGGCTGCCAATCGCTCCTGCAATGTAGGCTTTGCTGCCCGCCCGCTGACAAACCTCGCGGGCCACCTTGGGCGTAAGTTTTTCGTCCGCTGGGTGCGTCATCAATTGCAAGGTCTTCGCGACTTGACTGTCGGAGAGCACATTCAGGAAAGGTGATTGCCCCAGGGAAACGCTGAGCGCAGTCTTGAGCGTGTCGTCGAATACCGCATCGCCAGTGCTGTTGGAAAAATCGGCGAGAACGATGGTGTCTTTCTCGGTCAGCAACTTGCTTTGCTGATGAAAGCGGTAATAGTAGATTCCGCCTCCGATCAGACCAGCGACGAGCAAGCTCGCGACGAGAACAGTAAATGCAATCTTTCCACGCGATGCCCGCGGCATCGCAGGCACGGGCCCGGAAACTTTTGCTACCGCCGCCGGGCCCGAAGATGGCCCCGAGGATGGCCCCGTGGTCGCCACCGAAAAGCGACCGCTCTCGGTATCGCGCTTCAATCGTCGCAGGTCGGCGCGCATCTCCGAGGCATGCTGATAGCGCAGCTCACGATCTTTCTCCAGAGCTTTAATGATGATCGCCTCAAGCTGTGCAGGCAGCTGCGGGTTCGAATGGCTGGGCGGTTCCGCCGGTTCGTGAAGGAGGGCTCCATACGTCGCTCCGTCGGTGTCTCGATCGAAGGGCAGGCGGCCGCTGGCCATCTCATAGAGCGTTACGCCGAAAGAAAACAGGTCGGTGCGTTCATCCAGAGTCTTGCCGGCAACCTGTTCGGGCGACATATAGCTCACCGTGCCCAAAGCCGTGTTCCTGGTGGTGAGATCTTTGTCGGGAAAGGTGGACTCGCCGATCGTGGGATCGTCCGATCCCGACGCTGATTCCCGCTTGCTGATCGAATCGGTCCTCTTGGCCAGCCCGAAGTCGAGAACCTTGGCGTGCCCGCGCTTGCTGATAAAGATGTTGGCGGGTTTGATATCCCGATGAATGATGCCCGCCGCATGCGCCGCATCGAGCGCGTCGGCGATATCAATGGAAAGCGCCAGCAGCAGATCGGTTTCAAGCGGACGTCCGGCGATGCGGTACTTCAGCATTACGCCATCGAGATATTCCATGGCGATAAATGCTTTCCCGTCCTGTTCACCGATGTCATAAATCGTGCAGATGTTGGGGTGGTTCAGTGCAGATGCAGCTTGAGCTTCGCGTCGAAAGCGGGCGAGTGCCAGCGGGTCGCGGGCAACGTCCTCGGGCAGGAATTTTAGGGCGACAAAACGCCGCAGGCGCGTGTCTTCGGCTTTGTAGACCACTCCCATGCCGCCGCCGCCGAGCTTCTCAACGATGCGGTAATGCGAGATGGTCTGTCCTATCACTGGCGCGAATCTTACGTCTGCGAAACGGGCAAGTCAATGAAAGCCGTGGAGTTGGCGGAATCTTAGGAGGGTAGTTGGCGAAAAATCTCGTTAGCACAAGTTTGCGCTTTCCTTTCGCCTGTCTGGCGAACAAAAAGCGCAAAGTTGTGATAACGCCTGTTGAACAACAGTCTGCCGGCAATCTTCCTCACTTCGCGGGGCGCTTGATGCAATTCCACGCTGCGTCTTAATATCTCTTTGGATCAGCTTTGCGTATGGCTTCGTCTTGCAAAAGGTCTTGATAGATCTGTGGCGTTAGAAGCTCCGCTGCGGAACGGTCCTTGGCACAGTCAAACAGACTGGTCATGCAGGAGTAGCCGCGAAGGGCGAACCGTACGATGGACGGAAATGGTGGAGTGAAGATGAGGGATTCAGTCCGCGCTCTGGATTCGTCGCTCCAGGTTACTTTGGGCGGCTATTGTGGCCATTCCGTGCCCATATTGTCGTCCGTGATCACGCGGGCGCCTGCTGCGCGGGCGCGGATGTGGTCGGCGGACTCCAAGGAGAACCCCATCTCCGCGGAGCTATCCATGGTCGCCGTTATGGACAACATTTCATCCAGGCGGCGGCGTGGAAGTTCCTGCGACAAATCGAACAGCGGTTTGTCGTCGATCTTGTAACTCGCCAGGACAGCGCGCCAGCGATCCGCATCGAGCCGCAAAGGCGTGTCGCTAACCACCATGAAATTCATCAGCCGCATCCCGAACGGAAAAACACTGAGACCAGTCAACAAGGCCTCGGTCGAGTCGGTGGTGTTATAGAAATGCACGCCCCCCGGATTCAGATGCCGGCGGACGAGCTGCAGAAATTCCACCGACAGCAGGTTGGACATGTTGGAACGCCAGTTATACGAAGTGTTCATGACAATGGCGTCGAACTTGCGGCCGGGGTTCCGCACCAGCCAGCGGCGCCCGTCGTCGATTTCGATGTGGACCTTCGGATTTTGCAGCATGCTGGCCACCTCCGGGACCTGACGGATGAGCCGCAGATAGCCTGGATTGATTTCGATAATCGTCAGGCGTTCGAGCTGCGGATGGTTCGCGATGACCTGGGCCCACGACCCGGACGACAGTCCGATCATCAACACCTCTTTCGGATCCGGATGAAAATAACTCAGCGAATACGCTCGTATGATCCCATTCCTGTCGTTGAGTGGGCTCACGCTGAAACGCCCATCGTAGATGCCTCCGCCAAAGACCGTGCGATCGCGTGTAACCCCGATGACTCCGCTCCGGGTCTCGACTACGGCGACAAAGAATGCGCCCATTTGGGACGAGAAATTCCTCTTTAGCACCATCTTGTCGTACATAAGATGGAAAATTGGGCCGGACGCGCCCGCCACAAGCAGGGCCGAAGCAAATACGCCGAGGGCTGCGGCGACAAAGGTAAGCCTCTTCAGTTCCGCTTTCAGCATCAGAGCTATGCCAAGTCCGAGACCTGCCAGAGTCAGGACGATGGTCACATACCCCAGCGGAAGTAGGTCCATGAGCACGAAGCCCGTGAGATAACTGCCCAACGCGGACCCGATAATATTGCTCAAGTACAGGTAACTTGTCCGCGCCCCGGCCCGCCCATCCGGGGCGATGGAGATATGGCAAAGCAGCGGGAACACGGCGCCCAGACAGGCCGCTGCCAGGCCGATCGGCACTAGCGCCCACAAGTAGGAAACATGCACGACGAGGACGAACAGGATCGGGGCGACCACAAACCCCAGCAAGTTGGCCCCGACCACGGTGCCGACCAGGAAGCGCGTGAAGGTCAACGGGTTCGTGACCTTCTCGCAAATACGTTGCGCTGCCTGCGAGCCCGCGCCGATTCCCAGGAGATAGGCGCCAAGCAGGAAGGCAAAGCTTTTCGCCTGTCCCCCCGTCGTAAAGGAGAAGAGACGGTACCACACGATCTCGTAACCGAGGGAGACGAAGCCCGCAATGCCGGCCGTCAGGAGCGCTGGGCCGAAACCGATTCCTGTGGGCGCGGAGAGTGCGCCGCTGCTCGGCTGTACTGCATCGTGCGCCGCCGGGCCACTCGGCAACTCGACCGGTTGGTTCGTCACTTGCGCCATCCGCCGGCCTTCAAACGCGAAGTGCCAAATCAGCACAGTCGCGCCCACGGTCGCGTTCAGGCCCGCTGCCAGGGCTACGGTCTTCGATTCGCCGAGCCAGCGCATCAGGAATAGTCCGGCGCAAAAACAGGCACAGGCGGACCCCAGGGTGTTGACGGAGTACAGCGACCCGACCGACACCCCCACGTTGTGCGAAAGACGGACCGCGTAGCAGACCAGGATGGGAAGCGTGGATCCCATGAGCACCGTCGGAAGCGCTACCAAAGTAAAGGCAACCAGTCCGGTCTGCAGTGGCCCTGCGCCGGCCGTGAAATCCGCCGCCCAATGGAAAGTCTTCAAGGAGAACATCCCGTACGATGCAATCAGCAATTCCACCAGGCCGAAGACTTGGAGCAGCGGCAGACGTCGAGAGCGAGACAGCGCTCCGCCCACCAGGCTGCCCAGACCCAGTCCCAGCATGAAGGCCGTGACCACCATGGTCACCGACTCGATGTTTACTCCATACAGTGTGAATAGTGCGCGCTGCCATACGATCTGATAGAGGAGCGCTGGGAACCCAGAAATGAAGAAGAACACGTATAACCACGTGGCCGGCTGGGAACTGGAAGTTGCCTGGCTGCGTTGCTTAACCGCGTCACGCGCGGGGGCGGCGGCGGTGCATTCAGACATTGGGTTTCCTCTCGAAGATTCGAAGGGCGCCTGTCGCTCACTCCTCGACTAAGAGGACACGAGCGCATCTCGTCCTCAGTCTATCTCGCGGAAACGGTCTTACATGTTTCAAAGCAACCGGTGGCCGAAACGAAAGTAATAACGCTGATTCGCGGCGGGAGCTTGGATGGTTTGCAAAGGAGTTCATCCCGAGCATTGCGTTTTGGGTTCTATTGCTGCCGTGGTTGAGATGATAGAGAAGCGTGTGATCGACGGAAGCGTGCTCCGCCTGATCGGAAAATGGATCAAGGTCGGAGTCATCGAGGACGGCAGACTACTCGTGAGCGAAACAGGTACAGGACAGGGGCAACCCATCAGCCCGCTCCTGGCCAATATATTCCTGCACTACATTCTCGACGAGTGGTTCGAGAATGAAGTGAAGCCCCGGCTAAAAGGGGAAGCCTACGAGATCCGCTTTGCTGATGATGCCATCTTGTGCTTCCAGCACAAGGAGGACGCAGAGAAGGTGCTGGCTGTCTTGCCGAAGCGATTCGAGAAATACGGTTTGACACTGCACCCGGAGAAGACGCGGCTGATGGAATTCGGGCGATATGCAGCCAAGAACGCGAGGAAGCAGGGAAAGAAACCTGCAACCTTCAACTTCCTGGGCTTTACGCATATATGCGCCCGCAGCCGACAGGGGAAGTTCACAGTGCACGTGAAGACGATTGCCAAGCGGCTTGGTAGAGGGCTGAAGGCAGTCTGGGAATGGTGCAAACAGCACCGGCACGATGCTGTGAACGAGCAGCAGAAAACCCTGAACGCCAAGCTCCGCGGCCATTACCAGTACTACGGACGACGCACGAACTACCGCGCTATTCGGCAGTTCTACCAGAGAGTCCGTTGCATCTGGCGGGAATGGCTGAGCCGCCGGACACGTGGAAAGCAGCTGACCTGGACGAGGATCACAATGGATTCCTTGTGCACGTCCATTCCGATATATTTGACGTCGCAACTCATTTGAGTTGCCTCTCCTTGGGGGAAAGATTATTCGTGCTAACGCTTGTCTTTCCCCTCAAGGTAAAAATGCCATTCTCCAGACGATTTGCCTAGGTCCTTCTGCAGTTCTTTCCACCGCGTACACCACAGCAGTTACTCCCAAGCGCCGCCGTAGCGGAGCGAAGCCCCTGCACAGCGTAGCGCAGCGGAGGCGGCGCCACATCACAGCCGCGACCCTCTGAAGCGGGGCGCTCTTTTATAATGCATCGAGAATTTACTTTCCTCCGCTCCAGGGCCCCAGACCCACTAAGAAACTCCTGCTGGATGCCTTGGAAGCCCGACGTCGGCTTCTGGACCGCAGCCCGATTCTGCGGAGTCTGGTTCGTGGTCAATCAATCTCCTTGATCGTCTTCATCCACTCCCAACAGCCTACCGTTTCTGTTCCTCATGTCGCCGCCCTGGGCAGATAAACGAGTACGCTTCCTGCATTGAAGACGCAATGACCAGGACGCCGATCTGGTCGAGAAACGCCCTGCTCCGCAGCTGTGCAGATTCCTCGAAGTCCCGAGGAGTCGCTGTGGACACTTTCATTACGGTCCGATCTGTCGCAATCCGGTTCCGTCGCCGGTCTTCACACTGAGGAACGAGCATCTGGTAATGCGCGGAATTGACACGCTGGGGTGTCCCAAAATCCCCGCACAGGGTTCGGGCACTCCTGGCCCGTCTGATGCCTCAGATGCCTCACTTTGTCGTCGCGGTCAGGGCGGGCTTCCGCGCCGCATCTTGAAATTTGAGCAGGTTGCAAGGCACTCGACTTCTGCCCAAGAATGTAAGGTCGCAACGCTTTCCCCTCCGTCTCATCCAATCCAGCATGGGCAACGGACTAGCGGTTTCAGTTCTTGATCTTGTGGGCATGCGAGCAGGGGAATCCGCCGGCAGCGCAATTGCCAGGTCGGTAGATTTGGCGCGGCATGTGGAGCAGTTGGGATACAAACGCTACTGGCTGGCAGAACATCACTCCATCTCTGGACTAGCTTGCTCCGCTACACCGGTGTTGATTGGGCATGTGGCGGGGTCGACGAAGACGATTCGGGTGGGCAGCGGCGGAGTGATGCTCCCAAACCATGCACCGCTCGTGGTGGCGGAACAGTTTGGGACCCTTGAAGCTCTGTATCCGGGACGAATTGATTTGGGACTGGGCCGCGCTCCGGGCGGCGACTTTCAAACGATGCGGGCGCTGCGGAGGGATACGCAGCAGAGCGGGGACGATTTCCCTGCGCTCTTGGAGGAACTCCGCTCATACTTGGGACCCGAGAAGGCGGGGCAAGCGGTCAAGGCGATTCCCGGACAGGGAAGCAATGTGCCGATCACCTTGCTGGGATCGAGCGGCTTCAGCGCACAACTGGCAGGGATGCTGGGATTGCCATTTGCATTCGCGGCGCACTTTGCTCCCGAGTACTTGGACGCAGCGGCTCATCTCTACCGCGACCACTTCCAGCCAAGCGAAGTGCTGGGGAAGCCATACCTGATGGTGGCGGTGCAGCTGATTGCGGCGGAGACGGACGCAGCAGCTCGGCGGTTGTTCACGACGCCGCAGCAGCGCTTCTTGCGGTTGATACGCGACCAACCAGTGGAGTTGTTGCCTCCAGTGGACTCCATGGAGCCGCTGTGGCAGGACTATCGGGAGCGAGCCGCGGTCGAGGGCAGGTTGCGTGAAGCGATTGTGGGATCGAATGCAACGGTGAAGGCGGGTCTGGAAAAGTTGGTGAGTGAAACTGCAGCCGACGAGGTGATCGTCGTGACTGATACCTATGAGCATGAGGAGAGGCTGCAATCGTATCGGCGAGTCTCGAAGATTGCGACAGTGATCGAAGCCAAGCCCATCATGGCCGTGTAGGAAGATGAAGAATGGACGGCCCCGTTCGTGGTGGTCGGTAGAATAGACTGAAATGGCTGTCTCAGTCGAACTGCATAATACCGGTGATCCAAGCATCGGGGGCCGAAATTGAGGCGCTAGTTGAGCACCACCTGAGCACCTGAGCGACAGGTCGCGAGATTGGCGCGTGTCGATCGTTGGTTCTCGGGAGAGTGATGCTTGGGAAATGAAGGTCCTAGGACCAAACGGATTTGAGCGGTCATATACATGGGCAGGAAATGCGGGAGAGCACCAGCCTTTGGCGATTGAAAACTTTCCTGAAAGTGCTGCCGGTGACAATGACGCCGGGAGGAATCATCGCCTTGGAGGAGCCAAGGATCAGCGCATGGTCTTTGAGATTATTGTCTGCAGAACTGGTTAGAGAAGCACATGGCACACCCGCCCAGGTGCATAGTTGACCTATGTTGGGCGAGTACGACAAAATTACGACAAAAGCCAACAACGGTTGACGAAGGGCACAGAAAACAAGTGTTAGACGCGCTACCTCAAGGTCTGCAAAACCTTTATGCGTCGGTTCGATTCCGACCCGCGCCTCCAATTTCTCTTTCTCTTAGTTCCCTGACTGCGTAACCTGCATTTGGCATCTAGTTCTCGATTGGCCTTGATCGATCACGCCATTTTCTATGTGTCCTAAGAAACCGGGAGGTCACCATCGATCCTTATTCTGCTTGATCGTGTGCCTCGCTTTCATATGTCGTGATTTCTCATCAGCGCAGCAGGCCGATCAACAAACCAATCCGATACCTGACGCTCCCAAGCCAACGGCCGCGGACGTGAAGGGGTTCTTTGCCCGTTGGGCAGAGTTTTATCGCCAGGATTGGTCGGGGATCACAGCTTCTTCGCCGGCACCGGAGCGGCGCGGGGCTCCATCGCCACTGGATTCTCCTCCTTTTCCGAATTCAGACTGGTCGTACGGTGGTTCGCCGGTGATTGGAGAGCCGGACTCGAACAGCTATCCGCTGATGACCGCCATCAACCAGGCCAGGAGCCGGACGAAGCTCTATGGATGGATCGATCCGTCGCTCAACTTCAGTACGTCCGCGCAACGCAATGCGCCCGAGGCGAATGATGTCTACTCCAATCGTTTCGAGACGAACCAGTTTGTTCTCTACGCCGAGCGTTTGCCGGATTCGGTGCACCGCGATCACATCGATTGGGGCTACCATCTAACCGCTCTGTTCGGAACGGACTATCGCTACACGGTCGCAAAAGGATACTTTAGCGGTCCGTGGCTGAACCATCAGCGGCAATATGGGTTTGATCCCACGCTGGAATACGTCGATGTTTATGTTCCGTGGGTTGCACAGGGCTTGAATTTGAGGGCGGGCCGGTTCATCTCCGTGCCAGGGATTGAGGCCCAGTTGGCGCCGAACAACTATATCTTCAGCCATTCGCTGCTGTATGCGATCGATCCGTTCACCGACACTGGTCTGATCGCCACGGTGAAAGTGAACGACCGGTGGCTGCTGCAACTCGGCATTACCGGCGGCCATGATGTGGCTTTGTGGACGCCGGATGCGAAGCCCTCCGGCACGGCGTGTCTTAGTTACACGACTAAATCGGTCAATGATAATTTCTACGTTTGCGGCAACGGGATCAACGACGGCAAGTACGCGTACAACAACCTGCAGCAGTATGACGCCACCTGGTATCACAAGTTCTCCAAGACCGTGCACATGGCGACCGAAACCTGGTACATGTATGAGCGCGACGTGCCTGCTCTGGGAGGCAAGGTTCAGCCGGAGATCGGCACCAACGCGGCGTACTGCCTGCCGGGAGAACAGCGTTGCACGGCGCCGGAATATGCCGTGGTTAACTTTCTGCAGAAGGAACTCTCAGCGCATGACTTCCTATCGTTTCGCAGCGACTTTCTCGATGACAAAAAAGGCCAGCGCACCGGATACGCGACGCGATACTCCGAGGACACGATCATGTGGTGTCATTGGATGGGCACCACGGTGCAGATCCGTCCGGAACTGCGATTCGAACGTGCCTGGGATATGAAGGCTTACGACTACGGTCGACGCCAGAATCAGCTTACTGTGGCGAGTGACTTGATCTTTCACTTCTGAGCGGTTCGCACGATTCACCGGATTGCCGCCATGCGGGCTTTGTGCCGTACGGACCGGTGCGCCGGAATCCCCGCTCTGGTAGGAAAATGGATCTATGACTGGCGTGCGGATAGACACTTGGCTTTGGGCGGCGAGATTTTTCAAGACGCGGCCATTGGCAAAACGGGCATGCGAACTCGGCAGGATTCAATCCAACGGGCAACCTGCAAAGGCAGCACGCGAAGTCCGGGTCGGAGACCGGTTGCGCGTGAGCAATGACGGCGGCGATTTTCAGATCGAAGTTCTGCTTCTCAGCGAGGTACGGGGTCCTGCGCCGGTGGCGCAGACGCTCTATCGCGAAACCGAGGAAAGCCGGGAACTGCGCGAGAAGGTCGCAGCCGAACGCAAAGCGATGCGCCAATTCGAAACTTTGCCGGAAGGCCGGCCTTCAAAGCGAGACCGCCGTCACATCATACGATTCCGGGGTCGATTGTAAAAGTGAGTCCGGAACTCCAACCACTGAAGGACACTGAAAGACACCGAGGGTGAATGTTGGCTGATTCGAAGCCGGGAGAGATCACCTGGCACATCGTGGAATACGTCTCGAAGAGCAGGTGCCGCGTTAAGCCTTGCCGGTCTCAGCACGCGCTTCCAATTGCATTCGCATCCCGTATCTAGGGCGCAGAGTGATGAGCGGCTCGGGCTCGACGCGGTGCCCGGGAACGAGCCTTAACTTCCACTTCTGCGCCAGAGTGGCCAGCAGCAACACGCCCTCCATCCAGGCAAACGATTCGCCGATACATTGCCGCACTCCGGCGCCAAATGGAAAGTATGTGAGTTTCGTTCGCCGCGATCGGGCTTCCGGGGTGAATCGTTCCGGGTCGAAGCGCAGAGGGTCGGGGAAATAGCGGGCATCGCGGTGGGTGATGAATTGGCTCATCAGTACCGTCGTTTTCGCGGGGAGAAGAAAATCACCCAACTGAAAATCGTTGCGCGCGTAACGACCCATCGCCCAGGCTGGCGGGTAGAGCCGCATGGATTCCGCCAGCACCATTTCCACGTACCGCAGACGAGGAAGATCGTCGAATGCAGGCAAACGGCCTGGCAACTCGTGTTCGATTTCATCGTGAAAGCGGCGTTCGCAATCGGGATTTTGCGAGAGCAGATACCACGTCCAGGAAAGAGCGTTGGCCACAGTTTCGTAGCCCGCCAAAAAAATCGTGATGACCTGATCTCGAAGGGACTGCTCCGAGCCCGGACTTCCATCCGGCGACCCGGCGAGCATGAGATCCAGCAAGCTGCTGCCGTGAGAACTTCGCTGGCGGTGCGCGGCTATCATGCGGTAGACGACTGCGTCAACCCGCCTACGCGCTCTCACAAATGCGGCCAGCCCTGGAGGCCGCACATGCACCAACCACTCCGCGGCGGGCAGCATCACAAGAAAATTATAGAGACCCATGATGCGGTTGATAGCGCTGGCCAGTTCGTTCACTTCCTCGCGCAGATCGGTGGCAAACAGGGTTTGCGCGACCACATTGAGTGTGAGATGCATCATGTCAATGGCAATGTCGCGCTGCTCGCCGGGTCTCCATTGGTCGCGCACTCGGGCGGCCTCACGGACCATCGTGCTGGCGTATTCCGAAATGCGCTGGCGATGAAACGCAGGCTGCGCAACCTGGCGCTGGGAGCGGTGTCGAGCGCCCTCGCTGGTGATCATGCCCTCGCCCAGCAACATTTTTGTGCGCTGGACCGTACGTTCCTTAATGAAGTTTTCGTTCTGCACGACGAGCACTTCGCGAATGTAGTCGGGGTGATTGAGGAATACGATGTGATTCCACCCGATCTTGTAGTGCGCGATGTCGCCGTATTCCCGGGCCAAGTGCTGAAACAGCAGGGTGGGATTCGCCGGTCGAAATCTGCGAAGCGCAAACCACAAGAGATTCCGCTGGAAGCCGGGCGGGAAGCGATACTGCAAGGGCTTGCGGACCTCGTTCCGCGGCGCCTCATTTCGGGCTGCAGTTGCCATCTTGATAGTGTACGTCGACTGACAGATTGTTTGGCGACGAGACACAGATGGATCTTCGCGGGAGTCTCCCGCTAATACAAGATTCAATCGGCGCTTTGACTTCTATTAGGGAGCGAAAGAAGACGGGGCCTGCGGAGATTCGCTCTGCCGGACAGCCGGGGCGGCCGTCCCCATAGGTTTGCCGGTTAGCGTTTCGCGGCGTCGGACTTCTGCAGCAGATCCAGTTCCGCGAGAACCTCGCCGCTGTGCTTGACGGGATCCACGCTGGTATAGGACTTCGCGATTTTGCCGTTAGGGTAGATGAGGAAGGTATGCCGCGCGGCAAATTTCACCAGACCGAGATTGGTCAGTGATCCATAGGCGTCGGTCACTCTGTGATCGGTGTCGGCGAGCAGTTTGAAGTTCAATCCCTCTTTGGCGCAAAATTTTTTGTGCGAATCCACGCTATCGAGACTCACGCCCAGCACGACAGCGTTGCGCTCGGCATACTGTGGTTGATCCACTTGAAAGTTGTGGGCTTCGCGGGAGCAGCCCGGCGTCTGATCCTTGGGATAGAAATAAAGGACGACCCACTTTCCCCGGTAGTCCTTCAGGCTGACGGACGAGCCTTGCTGCGAAGGCAGCGTGAAGTCGGGCGCGTTACTTCCGTCGGAGGGCGTGGCTGAGCGCGACAACAGGCGCGGCACGAACACTACCAGGAGCACGACCACCACCAACAGCAGCACGATCCGTAGCATGGAAATCCTCCTGTGCCGATCCGGGCGCAGGAAAGATTCTAGATCAGAAGGGTCTCCGCTGCTACGTAGGCAGATTGGTTTGACCGACGGACATTTACTCTATATTGTATAGATAATGACTGGTCGCGATTATCTCGGAGAATTCGAGCACATCATTGTGCTGGCACTTCTGCGGCTGGAAGATCGAGCCTATGGGGTCACCGTGCGCCAGGAAATCGAATTCCGCATCAAGCGCGAAGTATCAATCGGCGCCGTCTATGCCACGCTCGATCGCCTGGAGACCAAAGGGTACGTGAAGTCGCACCGTGGTGACCCTACACCAGAACGCGGCGGGCGTTCGAAGCGCTTCTTTCGCGTCACAGCTAAAGGAGTGACGGCTGTGAACCGCACCCAGCGCGCGCTCCAGACCATGACTAAAGGCCTTGAGCTTATCCGGAGCTACTGATGACCCCGCACCCAGATCTTG
>Ga0182018_10002703_pt1 | contig 17160 bp, 21 predicted proteins | sample 812P2MmetaG_FD_120490 | JGI IMG/M metagenome (GOLD analysis project Ga0182018, IMG submission 120490) | Permafrost microbial communities from Stordalen Mire, Sweden - 812P2M metaG | ecosystem: Environmental > Terrestrial > Soil > Wetlands > Permafrost | place: Sweden: Stordalen | collected... | reverse complement strand
CGCACGGGCAGCGGCGCGTATTCGAGCGTCAAGGGGTCGAACAGCGCGTTGCCCACCATTTCGACGTACATGGTGGGGTTGTGCAGATAGCTCTGGGTTTCCTCGAGGTCGAGCAAGGCCAGGGCAACCTGGTTCTGCACGATGTGAAGATCGGCGCGGGATTCGGCGGACAGGGCATCGGGTTTCACCTGGTTTTGCAGGCGCTCGCGGAACTGCTGGTAATATTGGCGCTGATGGTCGAAGGACGCTGGACTCACGTCGTCGATCCGCTCATCCAGGTTCTGCCCGTGGTATTGGTGCAAGCCGGCGGCGGTGGCCGCGATGGGCGAGAAGGCTAGCGTGGAGTATACGAACTCGTCGGCGAGCTTCGAAAAACTGCGCTCGGGCGTGCCGCATCCGGCGGCAATCAGGGTAGACATGATGAGGACGATTATCGCCCCAAAATGACGCATGTTTCGATCTTACCCAGAATCTCCGCGTCCAGCAGGGGACTGCCTGATCAGAGCCGGAATCAGCCCACTTCGGCGTGCAGGCGGCGGTGGGGCCGGCGGGCGGGCGTGGCGGCTGGCTCGCGCCTGTTCTTATACCGCAACTCGCGCATGGCGCGCACCACTTGCGCGGCGCCGGCATTGGCGCGCCCGAGGATGGCGCGCTCGCCGATGACGCAGGTCCAAAGGAGAGCCACCAGGATCGCGATAGACGTTAGGCCCTGTCCAGTAATTTTCGCGACCGGCATATAGGAGCCGCTCCTTCGAGCCTGCATGGCGAGAAAATAGCAAGCGAGCTTCCAGCATCTAACGCGTTTGTTATCAGCAATCTCATGCGGAGCAGTGTCGACCGGTTGTCACATGCGGGCAGAAGATGCACGGCCGGCGCTCACATCCTGCACCACACCCTGGCCGCAAGGTAAACTGGAATACATGGGATCCGCCAGGCAGAATGAACTGTTGCGCGCCGGACATCGCGCGCCGGATTTCAGCTTGGCGCGGTTGGAGAACGGGACTGTGCAGGAGACCACGGATCTCGGCAAGTTGCTGCCAGGCGGGCCTGTGCTGCTGGCGTTCTTCAAATCCACTTGTCCGGTGTGCCAAATGACACTCCCTTTCCTGGAGCGTATTCATCGTGGCCGCGCGCCGGGGTCCCTGGAGATTTATGGCGTCTCGCAGGACGACGCCGAGACCACACAGGAATTCGCCGGCGAGTTCGGGATCAGTTTTCCCATGCTGCTGGACACCGAGGAGAGCGGCTACCCGGCCAGCAACGCTTACGGCCTGGCGCATGTGCCTTCGCTGTTTCTGGTGGAGCGCGACGGAACCATCGCGTGGAGTCTGGAGGGATTCATTAAGAAGGAGTTCGTGGAATTGGCCGGCCGCGCAGGGGTGGATCCGTTCCCTCCTGGCGAAAACGTGCCGGAGTGGAAGGCGGGTTGAGGGTCGAAGAACTAAGCTCCCGGCGGGAGCACAGGTACAACGAAAGAAAACGCACATGGCGAACACACTCGACGAGATACTAGGTTCGGCGGCCGGAATCGCCAAAGGGATGGGGGTCACGTTTAGGGAGATGATGTCTCCCACGGTGACGGAGAACTATCCGGATGGACCGGCCAAGCTCGAAGAACGCTACCGGGGCGTACACGTTTTGCAGCGCGACGTGAACGGCATGGAGAAGTGTGTGGCGTGCTTTTTGTGCGCGGCGGCGTGCCCTTCGAACTGCATCTACATCGAAGCCGCTGAAAACACCGATAAGGTACGCATCAGCGGCGGCGAGCGTTACGCAAAGGTCTACAACATCGATTACAACCGCTGCATTTTCTGCGGTTACTGCGTGGAGGCTTGTCCGACCGACGCCATTACGCACGGGCACGGGTTCGAGGTAGCCAGCTTCAATACGGCCACGCTGGTGATGCGCAAGGAACAGATGCTGGCGCCGATTCCAGAAGGGGCGCACGCGCCGGTGTTAAGAGAAGAGACAGCCGCAGCGCACTAACCCGGCGCTAATCTCCGCGGACAGTGTGGCGGCGCATGGAGATTGCTTTGCCGGTGACTTCATCCACTTCCAGGATGACCGAGTGCAACTCCGGCGAGGATTTGGCGGCTTCCATGCGCACGGGAAGGGCTGTCAGGAAGCGCTGCAGAATCAGCTCCTTTTTCACGCCGATGACAGAGTCATACGGCCCGGTCATGCCCACGTCGGTCTGATAGGCGGAGCCGCCCGGCAGAATGCGGGTATCCGCGGTCGGGATATGCGTGTGCGTGCCCACCATGGCGGATACTCTGCCATCCAGATACCAGCCCATGGCCATTTTTTCGCTGGTTACTTCGGCATGAAAATCCACGAACCGCACCTTGACGGAGGGGTCGAGGGCGCCTAGGATTTGGTCGACTTTGCGGAAAGGGCAATCGGTGTCCGGCATGTAGGTGCGGCCTTGCAGATTGATAATGGCGCACGGAATGCCCTGCCGGCTGCACGCCACGAAGACGCCGTGTCCGGGTGTTTCGTCGGCGTAGTTGGCGGGGCGCAGGAGCTTCGGCTGACGGGGCAGGTAGTCCAGGATCTCCTTCTTATCCCAGATATGATTGCCGGAGGTGAGCACGTCCAGACCCAACGCAAATAGTTCTTCGGCGATGGACGGAGTAATGCCGAAGCCGCCGGCTGCGTTTTCGGCGTTGGCGATGGCCAGGTCGATGTGGTTGGTTTCCTTGATGTCCCGTAGATGATCGGCGACGATGTGCCGCCCCGGCGAAGCGAAGATATCGCCGATGAAGAGGATGTGCATTCGTACGGGTTCAACGTAGCACGGGCGCGGGGACGACACGGCGACCATTCGTCGGGGTGATTACTTTGTCGCTGGCCGCGGCGGGTTCGGGACCGTAATTGTCGCGGATGGCCAGTGACTGATCCGAGTAGAAAGTGCGCGGGACGGTCGAACGAATCGACACGGGCACCGCCGATATTGTGTAGCCTGTGGGCGTTTCCGTCAGTTTGAATTTGTAGCCGTACGTTTCGCCGGCAGACAAATCGGCCGGGATCAGGTTGGCTGCCGACGGCCCCAGTTCAGTCAGCGACCTTGCGTATCGTCCGAATTGCGAATTGTATTGCACCTGCGCCGTATTCAGAGTCTGAATCGCCTTGAGAGTCGCCGTCTCCTCCGCATAGTCGCGGGCCATGCTCGGCTTGGCAAGAGCCGGCCAGATGACGACCGCGAAAATTGCGGTCAAGGACACTGCGACACCGAGGATCAAGCGGATTATCATCAGGCGTCTTGCCGCTCTCACTTCATCTCCTCTTCACCGCTGTTGAACCAACCTTCTTGCTGTTGGCAGTGGCCGGCTCGAGGCCGTAGTTCTCGCGGAGGATCAGCGATTGATCTCCGTAAAACGTGCGCGATCCCGTGGCGCCGAAGGCTACCGGGACGGCTTGAATAGTGTAGCCTTGAGGCGTTTCCAACAGAGTGAATCTGTAACCCTGCTTTTCGCCGCCGGCCAAGTCGGTTGAGATCAGGTTCGAGGCTGACGGCCCCAGTTCGGCGAGCGACCGGGCGTATCGTCCGAATTGCGAATTGTATTGAACCTGCGCGGTGTTGACGATTTGAAGATTTCGGAGTGCGGCTGTCTCTTGGGCGTACCTGCGCGATTTGTACGGCGTGCGCTCTCCCAGTGGGACGCTCGAATAGAAGAGGGCGGGTATCCCTACAACCGCCAAGAGAACGACCGCCCTGCCGCTCATGGCGCGCTTCGCCTGGACTCCGCTGCCGACCGAACATCCAGGCTATTGGACGTGGCCGGCTCAGGGCCATAGTTCTCGCGCAGGAGCAGCGATTGGTCGGTGTAAAACGTACGCGAGCCGGTGGCGCCGAAGACAGTCGGGACGGCTAGAATGCTATAGCCTTGAGGCGTTCCCGTGAGCGTGAATTCGTAGCCCTGCTTTTCGCCGCCGGCTAAATCGGCTGAGATCAGGTTGGAGGCCGACGGCCCCAACTCGGACAGCGCCCGGGCGAATCGTCCGAACTGTGGGTTGTATTGCACCTGCGCGGTGTTCAGGGATTGAAGCGCCTTGAGAGTAGCTGTCTCATGGGCGTACCTACGCGATTTGCACGCCGTGCGCTCTCCCAGTGGGACGATCGAATAGAAGAGCGTCGGAACACCTACAACCGCAAGAAGAGCAACTGACCGGCCGCTCATGGCACGCCCCCCGGGACTACTTGGTGGTGTCGCCCGTCTTAGCCGCGGCCGAACCGACTTCCTTGCTGTTGGCGGTGGCCGGCTCCTGGCCATAGTTCTCGCGAATGACCAGCGATTGGTCCGAGAAGAACGTGCGCGAGCCGGTGGAACCGAAGGCCGCCGGCACCGCCGAAACGGTATAGCCCGTCTGCGTGCCCGCTAGCGTGAATTTGTAGCCTTGCTTTTCGCCGGCAGCCATATCGCCGGAGATCAGATTCGCCGCCGAGGCATTGTCCGTGCCGCTGGCGGGCGGTCCCAGTTCGGTCAGCGATTGGGCAAAGCGCCCGAACTGCGAGTTGTATTGCACCTGCGCGGTGTTGAGCGTCTGAATCGCCTTGAGAGCCGCCGTCTCCTGGGCGTACATGCGGGCTTTGTTCAACTTGGGCAAAGCCACCGTGACGATGATGAGGATGATCGCGATGACGATCAACAACTCAATGAGCGAAAAGCCTTTTCGCTGGCGATTGGGCATAGAGAGATCTCCTGTCTACACCATTGTATGACGGTTGGGGCGGACTAAGCGTGCAGAAAGCCGGACTTCACCAGCACGTCCAGCGTCCGCAGCCGCCGCCAGACCTCCGGCAGCAGATCCAGCCGCAAGGCGTTGGCGCCGTCGGATAAGGCCCGCTCCGGGGCGTCGTGCACTTCCACGAACAGCCCGTCGATGCCCACGGCCACGGCGGCGCGCGACAGCGGTTCGATGAACTGCGGCTGGCCGCCCGAAGCCGCGCCTCCGCCGCTGGGCAACTGCACGCTATGCGTGGCGTCGAAAACCACCGGCCAGCCCAGATCGCGCATGATCTTCAGACCGCGCATGTCCACCACCAGATTGTTGTAGCCGAACGACGAGCCGCGCTCGGTGAGCAGCACCTGAGAGTTGCCCGTGGAGGCCACTTTTTCGGCGGCGCGCGCGATATCCTGGGGGGCCACGAACTGGCCCTTCTTGATGTTCACGATGCGGCCGGTGCGGCCGGCTTCCAGGAGCAGGTCCGTCTGGCGGCAGAGGAAGGCGGGAATTTGCAGGATATCGGCCACCTCGGCCACGGGCGCGGCCTGGGCGGGCTCGTGGATATCGGTCAGGATGGAGTAGCCTGCGCGCTTGACGCCCGCCAGGATGCGCAGGCCTTCCCGGAGCCCAGGCCCGCGATAGCCGCTCAGGCTGGTGCGATTGGCCTTATCGAACGAAGCTTTGAAGACGAACGGGCCGGCGATGTCGCCGATGGCGCGCGCCATGCGGTGAACGTGCTCCTCGCTTTCGATCACGCAAGGTCCGGCGATCAGCACCAGGGTCTGGCCGCCGCCGAATTGGGAGAAGTCGATCATCTGCAGATCGCCTTCTTCAGGAGGGCGATTTGGCCGGCGTGATACAGATTGTGCTGAACGACGCCGTGCAGCATGGTGTAGATCGAATACGGGACGTCGCCAACGACCGTTTCGCGGAGACGATCGTCAGTGAGCTTGCCCACTTCCGCTTCCAGGTCACGCTGCGCTTGGGCGAGTTGATGGAGCGCCTGGCGCCAGCCGGATTCGGTTGGTTCGGGCGCGGCGGGCCAGTCCTGGTCCGGCGGCAGGGTGGGCATTTCGGCGCCTACGATGCGTTGCGTTGGGACTGACATCCATACGGTGATGTGCAGGACGAGTTCCCAGATTGTGTGGGCGTCGGGGATGGTGCGTTGGGCGGCGGTTTCAAAGGTGAGACCGGCTAGAATTTCGCGTAACGCGGGGCCGTGCCAGGCGGGACCTTCGTAGGCGCGGTGGAGTTGGTCGAGGATGCGGGCGACTTCGGGCATGGAGGTAAGCGTGGGCAAGGCCAGGGGCCTGTCCTACTCTTTATTAGGATACGCCGGCCAAGTGCATGCTCGGGGCGAGGATCATTTTACGTGTCAGAAGCGGCCGGGCTGGATTTCCTGGACGCGCCACGGTTCCGACTGGCGGCCAGCACTCCTAGCAACACGAAGAACCAAGCGCCGATGGCGGGTCTCTGTTGCAGCGGATACTCGACCAGGCAATGCACCCAGACCGACAGCAAACCGACTCCCCAGACCGAATGCAACGCGGCCGGAACCGCCATCACGACGAGCGATAACAGGATCAAGAAGAACGGCACACCTCCCTCCACCGCCCACTGCAGCCAGTCGTTATGAGCCTGGTTCACGTAATTGCCGTCGTCGAACAGCGCATATTGCGGATAAGCGCGCGCCCAGTTTCCGAGTCCGAAACCCATGGCGGGCCGGTCGTGCAGCATGGCCAGCGAGGAGACCAGGAACTCGCGCCGTCCGGCGAGCGGATCCGGGTCCCAGAGACGCTGCCGCAGCGTCTGCCAACCGGCAATGGCGGCAAATAGCACGGCAATGGCGGCGAACGCGGCAAAGCCAAGGGCCAGCGCTCGGGCCGGCGCCAGGCCGCGGCGCCAGGCCAGCAGCAGCACCGCGGCAACCTCCACGCACACCAGGACGGACCCGGCGCGCGAAGCGGACGCCACCACCGAAGCGAGCATGGCCGCGGCTATCGCGCAACTGGCGAATGCCAGGCGGCGGTCGCGCAAAGCCTGCCACAGCGCGATCGGCAGGATCATCTCCACGAACGCGGCATACTGATTCCGGTAGACGAACGGACCCAGCACATAATCCGTATAGCCGCTCGGAAAGAGCCAAAAGATCTTACCTCCCGACGTGAACATTTGGACCGTTGAGATCACGCTCAGCCCGAATCCGAAATACAGCGCGAAACGCATAAACCAGTGCCGCGCGGCGGATCGTTGGAAAAGTTGCAACGCCAGAAAGAACAGCGCCAGCCAGGTGCCCCAATTCAACACGGCTTCCCACGTCCCCCAGCGATAAACCGTGCGGTGGGTGGCGAGCTGTAGCAGACCCCAAACCGGCGCGGCCGAAAGCGGCGCCAGCCACAGGCTGCCGCGCACGGGGGATGGATGCCGCAACTGGCCGGCGGCCCAGCCGGCTATGGATACAAAAACAGCGGACTGCGCCAGGCTCCACGCCCAGCGCTGGCCGATCCACATGGTGAGGACCGCATAGCTCAGCACTACAGCCAGGGCAGCCATCGCGCGGGTCATGGCCGGCGCTCCAGCGACAGATGGCGCAGCCCCACCGAACCTTTGATCCGGGTAGCGCCCGGCAGTCGCCGGCAGATGAGAGTCAGGCGCACCAGCCCGGCGGACGGAGCCGTGAAACCCAGTTCCGCGGGCTTCCAATCCGGGCTGGAAAGCCAAGGCGAGGCGGCTGCCAGATCGATGCCCGCGCGGGCGTCGAATACGCTCCAGCGCAAACCGCTGGCGGGCGGGAGTTCGGATGTGTGGTACTCGAAACGCAAACGGTAGGGCGCGCCCGGTGTCACGGGTACGAACTGCGATAACGGCGCGCATGCTTCCGGTTGATCGCCGCTGAAATCGACCCATAGGTATGGCGGCGACGGATTCCGGCCAAGGGTGACTCCAGCCGCGGGCGCCAATCGCCACGCGAAGCCTCCACCAACAGACGCCGCCGCAAAGCCGCCGTCAGTCAGGGGCGCGCGGTCCCGATCCAGGGGCGCATAGGGCAGCAGATGCCTGGCGCATAACGTATTCCAGACTTCCAGGGTGGCGGCGGAAGTACCCGCATCGAGCTGCCAATTGCACCAGGCGACCAGAGCCGGCTGGTCCTCGGTGGTGGCCAGCGCGGCCAGCTTCAGGGCGGCTGGTTCGGATGCGGCCAGGCGGCCTTCCTGCATCAGGAAAAGGACATACGCGTTGAGGACCGCGCGGCGCTGCGGGATAGCGCGCTCGAAGATCAGACCGGCATTCTGGCTGATGTGCCAGCAAAGCTGGAAAACGGGATTCAGGCCGCCATAGCCCATCAGCAGCGACTCTCTGGCGCTCGGCCAGAAATGCGCTTCGTCGCCGCGGCGGAAATAGTAATTGGCAAGCGCCCATCGCGGCGCGAACTGGCGGCTGGCGCGGGCGGCCCGCAGCAGACTGCTCTCCGCGGCGGGCAGATCGCCGCGCATCTCAGCCGCCACGCCCAGCCGTATCCAAGCGTCCGCGTTTCCGGGATCCAGGGCCGCGGCAGCTTCGAGCGCGGAGGTGGGATCGGCGCCCGCGGCTTGCTGGGCGGCGGCCAGCTTCAGGCGGAAGTCCGCATCGCCCGGCGAAAGGCGCACGGCACGCGCCACGGTTTCGGCGTCGGCCGCATTGGAAAGGTGGTCCGCCCAAGCCAGGCGGGGCGGCCAGTAAGCCATGCAGGCCATGGCGAGGATAGCGGCCCACATGAAGATCTTGCGGGCGAAAGTGCCGGCGGGCTGCATGCCGATTTACGGATTCACGTAAACGAAAATTAAAAACGAAAATCAACAGTAGACTTGGTCCACTCTTGCTTGTATTCTAGCGCTAAAGCAGGGTTTTGGAGCCAATTATGCGCTGGTTAGCCGGGGCCACGGTTTGCGGGATCACGCTCACGGGCGCGCTGGCCGCCGCGCCGCATGCCGGAGGCTATCCCGCGCATTGGTGGACGCCGGTTCCCGAGGATCAAAAAGCGGTCTGGGAGATCCTGCCGCAAGCGGCAAAGCCGGGCGAGGTGGTCCTTTCCAAGCGCAACGAGTTGGGAATTCTATCCAACTTCGCGCGTACGCCATTTACATTTCACGGCAAGCGCTACGCCAGCGTCGAAGGGTTCTGGCAGACGATGCTGTATCCGGAAGGACCGCACGATCCACGCGCGGAGGCTCCTGGAATCAAGTGGGCGCACACGCGCGAGGTTGTTTGCCATTATCGTCCCGTCAAACCGTCCAGTCGCGCCCAGTCTGGCGCAACCAGTTTCCGAGTATTCATGGACTCGCCCCAAACCCGGCGCGGCGGAGGCTCGGCATTGGATAAAAAGATAACGCGTGCCCCGTATCTGAATAGAAGTGATAGAATCGATGGCGTGTAAGGACCGCATCGATGAAACGAATCGTTAACGCGTTGGGCAAACTGAACCCGGGGAAGAGGGCGTGCGCCGTTCTCGCCCTGTGTGCCACCACGGCGATTGCCCTACCTGCGCAGACCTTAACCACGCTGCACAGCTTCGATGGTGCGGACGGCGGCTTCCTCCGCGATGGGCTCGTCCAGGCCACCAATGGGAAACTCTATGGGACGACGCCGGAACGTGGGTACAATCGCAACGGGTCGGGCGCGGGAACGATATTCCAAATCACCCCCACTGGCACACTGACGACGCTGTTTCTCTTCTGCTACAGCGAAGGCGGGTGCGTGGATGGCTCATGGCCCTATGGTTCGCTAGTCCAGGCCACCAATGGGTACTTCTACGGGACAACGAGTCAGGGCGGGGCCAACGCCCGTGGGACGGTCTTCAAAACCACCCCGAGTGGCACGCTGACATCGCTATACAGCTTTTGCTCCCAAAGCGGGTGCCCGGACGGCGAAACCCCCGACGCGGGACTGGTCCAGGCCACCGATGGCAACTTCTACGGGACAACGTCTGTCGGAGGAACCTCTGGCGGAGGAACCGTCTTCAGAATCACACCCCGGGGGCATGCTGACGACGCTATACACCTTCTGTACCCAAAGCGGGTGCCCGGACGGCTTCATTCCCTCCCTGCAGGTCCAGGCCACTGATGGGGACTTCTACGGGATAACATTGTATGGCGGGGCCAACGACCCTAGCGGCGGGATCAATGGTGGCACGGTCTTCAGAATCACGCCGAGTGGCATGCTGACGACGCTATACAGCTTCTGCTCCGAAAGTGGGTGCACGGACGGCGCAGGCCCCAGTGGACTAGTCCAGACCATTGACGGAAGCCTTTACGGCACAACCGGGTCTGGCGGAGCCGGGGTCGACTGTATGTACGGTTGTGGCACGGTCTTCAAAATCACTCCGAGCGGCACGCTGACCACGTTGTACAGCTTCTGCACCCAAAGCGCGTGCCGGGACGGCGTAGGCCCCGGCGGACTAGTCCAGGCCACTGACGGGAGCCTTTACGGCACAACCGGCGGCGGCGGGGCCAACGGAGCTGGTACGATCTTCAGAATTTCCCCGAGCGGGCTGAGCACGCTATACAGCTTCTGCTCCCAAAGCGGTTGCACGGACGGCAACGAACCCAACAGGCTGGTCCAGGACACCAGTGGGGACTTTTACGGGACGACGTATTCGGGCGGCGCCCACGGCGACGGCACGGTTTTCAGCCTGTCTGTGGGGCTTGGTCCCTTCGTGAAGATTCTGCAGGCCTACGGCAGGGTGGGAGCGGCCGTCGAGATTCTGGGGACCGATCTGACTGGCGCGAGCAGCGTTACCTTTAACGGCAGCGCCAGTACGTACACCGTCAACTCCACGGGGACCGCGATCTCGACCACCGTACCTGACGGAGCGACGACTGGTACAGTCCAAGTGGTGACACCGACCGGCACGCTTTCGAGCAACGTGCCTTTCCGGGTGCTGCCATAGAGTCCGGCGAGCAACGGCGATGCGGGCCAAGCTGGAACAGAACCCAAAGGTGCGCGAAATTCTGCTGCGGACCGGAGATTTGATTCTGCGGCCGGACCATATCGAGGAACCCGATCCTCCCGCGGAATGGCTGTATTTCAATATCTGGATGGAAATCAGAAGCGAGTTGCAGCGCGGGAAGTAGCGGGCGGGCCGGTTGTTATACTGGCCTGAAATGAACAACGCGACCTGTGCATTGTGCGGCGTGTGCTTGATCGCCGGAACTTTGGCGGCCCAGCCACCCAAGTACCCGGACCTTCCCAGTGAGACTCCGGCGAAATTCAACCAGCCCACCGATACGTTCGACTACACCAAGCGGGACGTGATGATCGCCATGCGCGATGGCGTGAAGCTGCACACCGTTATTCTGGTGCCCAAAGGCGCCCACGGGGCGCCGATGCTGCTCACCCGCACCCCTTACGATGCAACGTCGATGGTCACCCACGCCCACAGCTCCCACTTGGGACCGATCCTGCAGGGCTACGACAATCTGACCGACGTGATCGTGCAAGGGGGCTACATCCGCGTGGTGCAGGATGTGCGCGGCAAGTACGGGTCGGAGGGCGACTACGTCATGAACCGCCCGCTGCACGGTCCGCAAAACCCCACGCCGGTGGATCATGCTACGGACACGTACGACACCATCGATTGGCTGGTGAAAAACGTCCCGGAAAGCAACGGCAAAGTCGGTATCCTGGGCATTTCCTACGATGGCTTCCTGCCCTTGATGGCACTGGTGCATCCGCACCCTGCGCTCAAGGTGTCGGTGCCCATGAACCCGATGGTGGATGGCTGGCGCGGCGACGACTGGTTTCATTACGGCGCGTTTCGCCAACAGGGGAGTCTGGATTACATCCTCGACCAGGAGGCCACGCGCGCGTCGGACACCGAATGGTGGACGAGCTACTATGACGACTATAACGCGTACATGGCGGCAGGTTCGGCGGGCGAAATGGGGCGCATTCACGGCCTGGAGCAAGTAGGCTTTTGGCGGAAGATCCTGGAGCACCCCAGCTACGACGCTTTCTGGCGCGACCAGGCCGTGGACCGGTTGCTGGCCGCCGAACCGCTGACCGTGCCGGTAATGCTGGTCGCAGGCCTTTGGGACCAGGAGGATATCTACGGCGCGATAGCCGTTTACAAGGCCATCAAGCCGAAGGATACGGGCAACGATAAAGTGTTTCTGGCGCTGGGACCGTGGTCTCACGGCCAGGAGATGGGGGAAGGTACCACGCTCGGCGCGCTGCATTTTGGCAGCGATACGGGACTCTACTTCCGCCGCGAGATCCTGCGCCCGTTTCTGGACCAATACCTGAAGGACGGCGCGCCCAAGGCGGATGTGCCGCCGGTCTCCGCGTTTGAGACCGGCACGAACGTGTGGCGGCGATTGCCGGCTTGGCCGGCGGGGTGCGCGAGCGGCTGCGCGATCCGGCCGGCGCCACTGTATCTGACGGCGGGCCTGAAGCTGAGCTTCGCGGCGCCAGATGGGGGCGGCGCGGAATTCGAGGAGTATGTTTCCGATCCCGCCAAGCCGGTGCCGTTCCGTACGCGCCCGATCGGCGACGATAAGCGCAAGACCTGGTCCCAATGGCTGGTGGACGATCAGCGGGAGCCGTCCGGGCGGCCGGATGTTTTGGCGTTCGTCTCGGATGTATTGAGCGCGCCGGTGAAAATCAGCGGAGAGCCGGTGGTCAATCTGATGGCCTCCACCAGCGGCACCGACTCCGATTGGGTGGTGAAGCTGATCGACGTGTATCCCGACGAGGTGGCCGCGGAGCCGGCCTTAGGAGGCTATCAATTGATGGTGTCGGCCGATATATTCCGCGGCCGGTATCGCGAGAGCCTGGAGACGGCCAAACCGATCGCGGCGAACGAGGCGCTGCGGTATCGCTTCAACCTGCCCACGGCGAACCATGTTTTCCTGCCTGGACATCGCATGATGGTGCAGGTGCAGTCGAGCTGGTTTCCGCTTTATGATCGGAATCCACAGACGTTTGTGCCGAATATCTTCTTGGCCAAACCCGCGGATTACCGGAAGGCCGTGCAGCGGGTGTACCACGCGCCCGGCCGGGAGAGTTACGTGGAACTGCCGGTGGTGGAGCCTTAGTTACTCTCCTTGGCAGGCCACATAATCCGGGCAATAGCTCCGGTCAATTGCTTCCATTTCGACTCTTCCGCCACGAGTTGCTTCTTTCCCGCAGGCGTGAGCCGGTAGTATTTGAACTCCCGCTTCAAGTCTTTCGCCGCAGGCTCCCACCTGGCTGCAATCCAGCCTTTGCGTTCCAGCCGGTGCAATGCGGGATAGAGCGATCCGTGTTCGACCTGGAGCAGGTCGGCCGTCGTTCGTTGGATGTGCTTCGCGATTTGATGCCCATGCGCGGGTCCGAACAGCAGCGTGCGCAGAATCAGCATGTCTAGCGTGCCTTGCAGCAACTCGATGCGGCCGGAGGACGATTTCGGCATAGCGCTAGTAGACATTCTACCTTCAAAGCGGTGTCAGTGAGCGTCCCCGCAGCCACTTCCGAAACTCGGGATTCCGCTCCCAGGCTGGCGCCAGTTCGAGCGCGCACATCTGCGCATCGCTTTCCTTGCCGGGCTGGTAGTACTGCGGCGCTTCCTCCGGCATCGGTTCTGCGCCGGAGATGTAGCGCTCGGCGAAGGGGTTGACCTGGCGGGCCTTTTTCAGAGCCGCCTGGGCCTCGGCATCGTCCGGGCCCCCGGACAGCCAGCGCTCCAGAACTCGCGCCCATGCCACAGATCCAAGGATGCGTTCTTCGTCCGGGAAGCGCGCAATGAGGCTATTGGCGCGCTGCGGTTGATTGGTGGCCAGGTACAACCCCAGCAGCGCAAAGCGCGTGCCCAGATTGTCATCGGGGTTGAGTTCGAGCAATTGCTCGAAAACGGCAATGGCATCGGTCAGCCGTCCTGCCTCGGCCAGCAACTCCGCCAGCGCTCGTTTGGCCCGCATGTACGGGCGCGTCGACAGCGTGCTCCAGAAGTGACCTGTGGTCTCAGGAATCAAGCTCTCTCCCAGGTTGCGCTCGGCCTTGTCCACAGTCTCGCGCATCAGGCGGATGCGGCTATCCAAATCCATGGGCACGAGCGACACCATGAGGTGCGCCGCTTCCGTGCAATCCGGATCCAATTTGAGGGCTTCATGGACCATGCGCAATGCCTCCACCGGATCGTCGGCTTCGAGAGCGTCGTAAGCCAACTCCTGGGCCCGCCACTTGGGGTCGTCCCGCTTCCACGCGTTGGCCATCTTCCGGACCTGTCCTCCGCGCGTCAGTTCCGCTAGCTTGGCATCGAGATCTTCGCCGCTGCCGAATTCCTGTCCTTCCAACAGCGCTTGTACCTCGCGCATGCTCCGCTCGGCCGCAAAACGAGGAAGGTGTGCGGGCGATGGCGGAACGGCCTGCGGAGGAGGCACGACTGAACGCTCGTTGTGCTTCGCGCGGCGGATGCGATCGCGGCGAAGTCTGGCTTTATGAAGATCGCGACGGCTGATACTCATGGAATCCGCCAGTATAGCGCGCCACTGGCGGTTGGGCACGCCGACGGCCAGGCGTCCCCAAGAGTGGGGACGCGGCACGCAGGGTGGGTGCGCTACTGGATGTCGGAAACTTTCCCGTCCTTAAAAGTGATCTTCATATCCTTGTAGGAATAGATTTTCTTGGTGCCCACGGTCGCCATATGCAAGGGTTGCCCCAGCGCCCCTGTCACCTGGTCTACGGTCATGCCGACTTCGATGTTAGCCGGCTCGGCAGCCGGCGCGGCGGCGTTGGGCCCGGGCCCGGAAGCAGCGCCACCGGCGGCTTCCGCCTCCGCCTTGTCGGCTTCCTGCGATTGCTCCTTGATCTGGGCGGCAACTTCACTTTCCGGCGGAGGCGGCGGCGCGATGGCGGCCATGGGGCTCTCAACCGGCGCGGCCTTGGCGGACGCCGGAGCTGCCGGCAATCCACCCTGGCCCTGCTTCGCCTGCAGTTCCTTCATGCCTTGGTCGATGGACTCGCGCATGTGATTCTGCATGTCCTGCAAGTCCGTGAGCGCAACCGAGACGGTGTCGCCCCTTGGACATTCCTTGCCGCCCTTGCTGGCCAACACGGTGAGCGTCGCGGCTTGCGCATCCGGCGCGGTCTGGCCGGCCAGTTGGATGGCGTCACCCTGGCTGAGGGCGCACTCCGTGCCGCCGGCATCCACCACGTCGAGATCCTGGCCGGCTACGAAGACATGTGGTTTGCCGTCGGTCAGCAACCGCGCGATGCTGCTGGAGGCCGCGTTCGGCTCGCCATTCGGGGCGGCGGCGGCCTGGGCCTCGCTATTCTCCAGCGCAACCTCCTGGCGCACCTCGTCGGCGATGAGTTGCTTCGTTTCGGGCGTTAGCGGCGCGGGATTGCTGAGTGCCGCGGCTTGGGCCTGATAAGAGGCCTGCAGCGAGCTCGCGATGATGTAGTCCGTCAGCCAGAGCGAAGGGCTGGCGTACATAGGGTAGGGAGTGAAGAACGCGCCATAGTATCCGAACCACGGATTGCCGCCCCAACCCCAGCCGTAGGCTATCGGCGCGGCCCACGGATTGTAGGCCCAACCGTAGAAAGCCGCCCCGTAGTAGTAACTCGGAAAATACGGATTCAGGTACATGCCATGATAACCGTAGCGTCCGTAATAGTTGTTATAGTAATGTCCCTGGTAATAGTATGAGCGCCGCGCGTACTCGTGACCATGGTACATGTAAGGCCTTTGCACATAGCCGCGGCCGCCGCGCTCGGCGACGATGCGGGAATGATCTGAGCGCTCCACCACCACCCGCCGGTTGCCGCTAAGGTTGTGGTGAACGTCCATGCCGCGTTTGGGGTCGTGCATCGTGGCGACGTGACCATCCGCCCGCTTGGTAACCGAGCCGCCATTCTTGGTAGCGACGGTAGTGCTGCCTTTCGCCACCGGGTGGCTGGCTGTGGTGGACGGATGGCTGGCCGTGGTGGACGGGTGGCTGGCTGTGGTGGACGGGTGGCTGGCCGTGGTGGACGGGTGACTGCTAGAAGTGGTGGACGGGTGACTGCCAGTAGTGGTGGCGCCGTGCGATGCAGTCGTCGGACCAGAGCTCTTCGAAGTGCTGGCGCCTCCGCTTGCCGGTTTGGCCGCCGGTTTAGCAGCGGGCTTGGCCGGTGCCTTGGCGGGCGCTTTCGGCTTATCGTCGCAAAACGCCGGATTGGCAAGAAACAACAAGGCCATCGCTGCAGTCAGGCATTTACCGGATAAAACGCTTTGAATTCCACGTATGTTCATTTAGAATCTCCTGTGTGTCTCACGAACGGCGACGAAGCGGACTACTACTGTATATCCTTCACTTTGCCATTGATGAAAGTCACCTTCAAATCCTTGTAGTAGTATATGTCCTTGGTCCCGACCTTGGCTTTCTTGGTGGGCTGTCCCAAAGCGGCGACGACCTGATCTATGGTTTGTCCCTCCTTGACTTCCGTCGGGTCTGGGGGCGGGGGCGGCGGAGGTTCGATAGGAGCCGGCGGAGCCTCGGCGGGCGCCGGGGCGGCAGCGGGCGCCGCGGGCTGGCTGGGCTGCGCCGCCGCCTCCTGCTGTCCGGCTTGAGGCGCCGGCTGCTTGTTGTCGCCGCCCTTGGCGTCCTTGGCATCCTCGGAAGGGGCCACTGTGATGACATCGGAGACGACCTTCAAGGCCTCCTCCGGCGTCGGCGTCAATGCTCCGAACGGAATTGTCAGAGACGCTTTGTAGCGAATCCCCTGGTCGCCAGCAGGGGTAGCGTCGGTGAAAAAGTCGAAAACAACTCCGTTGGCCCGGACGTCGATCTTGGTTACCCAGAATTTCTCTCCACTTACGAAGTTCCTGGTTGCCGGCGCGCTCCCTCCACCGGGGACATGGCCAAAGCCTGGAAGGCGCCTGATTTTGTCGCCGGCGCTGCATGCCTTGGCAGCGGCGATTCTTCCATCCTTGTAGGTATTCATGCACGGGTTGGCGGTACTGGTCGCGGCAACCATCAGCACCTTGTCTTTGTGCAAGACCAGGATAGAGCCAGCCGTCACAATATCGGACTTGTCGTCGGTGGTTTTGGTTACCTGATATTCGGATTCCAGCTTTTTTTGGATAGCGGCTGTCCCCTGCTCCTGGGCGGGGGCCGTCCATGGCAGCGCTAGCAGTACGGCCAGAACGGCGGTGGGCATCATCATCGTTTTCATTGAAAGCATCTCCCACCGCCTTGCGTTACGGTCCGCTTGGCGGTATTCTTTTCCGGGAAAACTTGCCCGATTATACACCCCGGCCCGCTCTGCATGCAACGCTACCGCAAGAGAGGTTTTCCGGCGCATCCCGCTCTCCTTTGCGCCCGCATCCAGCCTTTAGCCGGCCGAGGTGGAATGCGGCGCTCTCCAATGCTAAAATACGATTGCTGTTGGGAGGTCGTCTAACGGTAAGACTGCAGACTCTGGATCTGCGTATCG
>Ga0182018_10002702_pt1 | contig 17161 bp, 17 predicted proteins | sample 812P2MmetaG_FD_120490 | JGI IMG/M metagenome (GOLD analysis project Ga0182018, IMG submission 120490) | Permafrost microbial communities from Stordalen Mire, Sweden - 812P2M metaG | ecosystem: Environmental > Terrestrial > Soil > Wetlands > Permafrost | place: Sweden: Stordalen | collected... | reverse complement strand
TCTGCGGCGTTCTTCGGTGATCGGCGATGCCCCCAACATAGGCAACAGCCTGGGCTGGCCGAAAATCGGTTGCTCGATCGTGCTCCAACGCGGGTGAAGCATGTTTGGACGACCATCGCCCCTCACGATCTCAACCTGGCGCCGGCATGCTGCGACCAATTGCTCGTGCTCTTCGGGGGCGAGGTCGTTGCCACGGGAACGCTTGCAGAGGTCGTCATCGCCGAGCTTGTCCAACGCGTGTGAGAAGTCCCTTGCAAGGTGATCTCCGCAGGACGGCCAACATGCCTCCAGGTGACGTTCTAACCCGACCGCCTTGCGCCGATGTCCGTCCCAACAATCTTTGCGACAACTGTTGGGACAAACGCTCTCAGGGAGAGGAACTCAGAGAAACAGGCCTCTGAGCTGGTGGGCCGCCCGGGTCTCGATCCCGGCACCTTGGGATTAAAAGTCCCCTGCTCTTCCGGATGAGCTAGCGGCCCGTTACCTGGTCAGAGGCCTTGATGGGGACCCCGCTCCAATCGCCCCAACTCTATTGCCCCGATCGCAGAGCGTAGGAAGCGGTGGCGGACACCCTACCGTCTTCCCACGAGGTGGTCGTTGTGCACGCGCAGGTCGCCTACGTCGGCGCCCGCGAAGATCTGCCGCAGCAGTACGCGCCGATCCGTCTGCAGGATGGAGCGCCGGAAGCGGCTCGTCGCCAGGTTCACAACTCCGCCGGTGCAGGCGATGCTCAGTGCTGCCGAGGCGGCGAACTGCCACCAGGACACGGATCCGAGCGCGACGAGGACAGGAATGGCGAAGGGGGGCTGTGAGTGGCACATAGGCGAGGCTCTCATCGCCCCACGCTCGCCCGGCTCGGGCCTTTACGCCGTCTACCGGGCAGCGGGTCCCGCCGCTTCGAGCGCAGCTTCGATACATCGCACGAGCTCGCGGGCAGAGTCGGCACTCAACTCCACTGCAACCCGCGCCGCGGGACCCTGGTCCGGGTCGAGGAAATCGATGTTCAGCGAGTGTTCGAGTGGCGCATGGAAGGGGTGGTCGAAGTAGACCGACGCCGAAGTAACCGAGAACCAGCCATCGGGCCCTTTGGCGCTGCCGCGCAGTTCTGCCGGCACCGTGACATAGGAGCACATGATCAAGCCTCCGTTGGGGTGAGGTAGGTCTCGAACCAGGCAAAGATCCGCTGCCAGCCGTCCAAGGCGGCCTCAGGTCGATAGCTCGGGCGGTTGGTGGAGAAGAAGGCGTGTCCCGCACCTTCATAGGTGTGGAACTTGTAGGTCTTCCCCTGCGCGATCAATGCCTGCTCGAGCTCGCTTACCTGCTCTGGATTTGGGAATTGGTCGTCGGCGCCGAAAAGCCCGAGGAGAGGGCAGCGCAGGGATGCGGTCCGATCGACCAGCGGCACCACCTTGAGCGGGAATCCCTCCGGAATGGTTCCAGTCACGAAGGCCCCGTAGCAATCGACGGCCGCGTCGACGGGAAGGCTCACCGCAGTGAGGAACGACTGGCGGCCCCCTGAGCAGTACCCGATGACACCCACCTTTCCGTTGGAATTGGGCAGCACGCGCAGCGCATCGATGGCACCGGTCATGTCCCCGAGAAACTGCTCGTCGGGGACGCCGCCCTTGCCGCGTGCCGCGGCCGCAGCGTCGTCGGGATCCGTGTCCAGCCCCTCTCGCGCATAGAGGTTGGGGCAGATGGCGTTGTAGCCGTGCGCCGCGAACTTCCGGGTGATCTCCTTGGTAGGCGAGTCCCATCCGGGTAGGTGATGGATGACCACGACGCCCGGCCGCGCGCCGTCCTCCCCGCTCAGGGCTTGATACGCATTTATGACATCGCCGTCGTGGCCAGTGATGAATACATTCCCGGCGTTCAGCGCTTCTTCACGGGGTGCCAACAGTTTCTCCTTTGTCTCGTCGTGTGCTGTCGTGTGTCGTTGTCATGTGTCGTCATCGGCTGTTGATCATGCGCTGCGTCGTCACCTCGCAGCTGCGCCGCCCACTATGGCGCGTGACGACCGCCCTGGACCAAACGCCTCAATCACTGCAGGTGGCACCAACGGGGGGGGTGGTCAGATCGATGAGGTAGGTCTGCACGTAGGCACGCACACAAGGGCTGTAGAAGTACGAGACGTGATCACTGCCATCGACCGTCAGCAGGTCCCCGTGCCGGAGTTGAGCGGCCACGCTGACTGCCCAGGCATACGGCGTGGCGGGGTCCCGGGTCGTCCCGATGACCAGCACCGGTGGCGATCCCGGGGCCGAGACCGGTGCCGGCGTACGGGTGGGGGCAACGGGCCACACGGCACAGGAGGCTTCTCCCCACGCCAGCAGCGGACCGAAGACCGGAGCCGACGCCGCGAACGATGCGGCCAGCTGACCGTAGCTCCCCAGGTGCTTGGTGGACGGATGGTCCAGGCAGTCGATCGCCTGAGCCGCATCGGCGCCGTTGGTCGAGCCGTCCATGCTGTAGTGGTCCGACATGGCCACAATTGGTGCGCCATTGCCCGCCGCATCCGCCGCCAGCGCGGCGCCGAGCGTGTCCCAGTCGGATTCGGAGTAGAGGCCGTCGAGCAGCGCGTTGTAGAACTCCCCTGGTCCGGCGCTGCGTCCGTTGCCCGCAGGCATTGGTTCCGTCCTGCTTTTGGCAATCTGGGCCAACAGCGCCGTCGTCGGGTCTCCGGCTGGGCGCCACTGGCACGCGCTTGTGCCAGCGCACCAGGTGAAGAAGGAGTCAAGCACACCTTCGAACCCTTCGGCCTGCCCCAGGGTCATCTGGCTGAAGGAGAGCGCGGGATCGATGACGCTGTCGAGCACCATGGCGCGGATATGCGTCGGGAAGAGCTGCGCGTAGGTGACGCCGAGGAGGGTCCCGTAGGACTGGCCCATGTAGGTGAGGCCGCTGTCGCCCAGCGCCTGTCGGAGTCGATCGAGATCCCGGGCCACGTCCACCGTACCCACGTAAGGGAGAACGGTCCCGCTCGCCTTCTCGCAGTCCGCGCCGAACTGGCGCATGTTGGCAATGATCGACTGCTCCTCCGCCGCAGTTTGCGGGATCGGATCAGGCACCGGGCCCGGCGTGGCCCCCGGCGTCTCACCGCAGGTCACCGGGTCGCTGCGCTGTACCCCGCGGGGGTCGAAGGTCACGATGTCGAAGTCGTCGAGGAGCCCGGGGGTGAGCGAATCCAGTTCGTTGGTGAAGTCGTCGATCCCCGACACCCCGGGGCCACCGGGGTTGATGACCAGGGAACCGACCCGGTCGGTCGGCTCTTCCGCCAGGTGTCGCGCCACCGCGATCCCGATCGTCGCCCCTTGGGGACGGCTGTAATCAAGGGGAACGATCAACGTCCCGCATTGCAGATCGCCGTTGCAGGGCGTCCAGGTGATCGGCGTGACGGGCAACGCCGGCTGGGTGGTCGACGTGGTCGACGTGGTCGTGCTGGACCCCTTGGCCGCGGAGTAGGTGCCTGGCGGCGCGACCGTCTGCGGTCCTTGCAGGCCGCCGCATCCGGCCAGCAACAGGGCGGCCCCCGTCGTGGCGCAGATCCAACCCAGCCCCACTCCGGACCGGCGGCGCCCCGCTTCCGTGTGAGGGCCCCGTCGCACCAGTTCAGCGTGCCACGACGGCGGTGCCACCTGGCATCGCCCTGTCACAGCGCTGGCCTACCGTCCAGTGAAAGTCAGAGGGGTGCGCGCCGTGAATGCCGACGGGATTGATCCGCGAAGCGAGCTGGATCTCGGGACAGCCGGCGCATCGGCGCATGCCGAGTTCCTCCGGCGCCGGGGGAGCGATGACCAGCGCCGGCGCGAGATGTTCGGAAAGCACCTGGCGCCCCTCATCAGGGTGATCGCCGGTGAGCGGCAGTCGACCACTGCCTGGGAACGGGGCGGACGAGGCGAGGAGATGGTGGGGACCTACTTGAGCCACGCGGTAGGCGCCATCGGGGTGCTGCTGCACGATCGGGCCATCCCCGGGCGCCGTGCCAACATCGACCACATCGCAGTCGTCCCTTCTGGGGTGTGGATCATCGACACCAAGCAATACCGCGGACACGTGCAGCGGCGGGAACGAGGCCGCTGGTTCACATCGCATCCCGCCCTGTTCGTCAACGGGCGCGATCGCACAGATTTGATCACCTCGGTCCTCCACCAGATGGCACTGGTTGAACGCACCGTCGGGGCAGCGGCGCCGCTGCACGCCGCCCTGTGCTTCAACGGCGTCGAATGGAGCTGGCTGAGCCGTCCTTTCACCATCAACGGCGTCTCCGTCACCTGGGCCCGGAGGCTGGGCCGCTCCTTGTGCCAGCCTGGTCTGCTCGCGCCGACAACCATTGTCGCCCTGGCTGGTCGCATCGCCACCGCCTTTCCGAGCTATGGCGTGACGCAGACTCCACCGACTGCCCCCGGCCGACGGAGGAGCGCCCGCTGAGCCCGACGCGCCATGACGCTGCGGGCCGATAGGGTCACCGGATCGGCTCTGGGGAGTCGGTTGGCCGGAGGGAGATGGGTGTGGCCGGTAACGGAGTGGGGCGACCGAAACGGCAAGCAGCGCAGAGGGCGCGCCCATGACCGTTCTCGAGATCGAGGACAGCGTCGAGGGCGTCCGGGTCCTGGCCTTCAATCGCCCTGAGGTTCGCAACGCGTTCAACATGGCGATGTACGTCGCAACGACCGAGGCGTTGCGCAGTGCCGATCAGGACCCCGACGTCGGCGCCGTCGTACTCACCGGCCGCGGCGCTGCCTTCACCTCGGGCCAGGATCTGGCAGAAATGGCGGCCATCGCGGCTGGCACCTCCGCCGAGGGAGCGGGTCAAGGATTCATGGGACTGCTCGATGCGCTCACCGGGCTCTCTGTACCGCTCCTCGCCGCCGTCAACGGTGTCGCCGTCGGTCTGGGCTTCACCCTGCTGGCGCACTGTGACCTCGTCCTCGTCGACTCCTCAGCCCGCATGCGCGTGCCCTTCGCCGAGCTCGGTGTCCCTCCCGAGGCGGCCAGCAGCGTGCTCTTCCCGGCACGCATGGGATGGCAGCAGGCAGCGCGCATTCTCCTGACCTCGGAGTGGGTCGGCGCCGAAGAGGCCGTCCGTCTCGGCATGGCGCTTCGCACCTGCCCCGATGGCACGGTGCTGGGCGAAACGGTGGCATTGGCAGCACGTATTGCCGCACAGCCGCGCCAAGCCACTCGTGCCATTACGACGCTGATGCGGGACGGGCAACGCGAGCTCGTGCAGGCGGCGAACCAGCGTGAACAGCACGCATTTGCGCGCTTGTTGGGCGGGGCTGCTGCGACGGGCACCTTGGCCGAGTTCACCGCCAAGGCCTCGCCCTGAAGGCCATGCGGCTCGGCATCACGGCTTCGCTCACCGATCGCGACATGGCCCCAGCAGCTTTGGCGGCGGCCATCGAGGAACGCGGCTTCGATGCACTGTTCCTGCCCGAGCACACGCACCTCCCGGTGCGGGAGGACGACCCGCCCGCATTGGTAGATGGCGTCCGGCCAGACGACTACCGTCGCAGTCTCTGCCCCCTGGTCGCCCTCTCGACCGCGGTCGCGACAACGCAGCGAATACAGCTGGGGACCGGCATCCTTCTCGCCGCGCAGCACGACCCGATCGTGCTGGCCAAACAGGTGGCGACACTCGACCATCTCTCGGGCGGGCGTTTCACATTAGGCATCGGATTCGGGTGGAACCGGGCCGAGGCCGAAGACCACGGGGTCGACTTCGCCGGGCGCCGCGCCCTGGTGCGCGAATACCTCCTGTGCATGCAGGCCCTGTGGTCCCAAGAGGAAGCTGAGTTCCACGGCGAGCTGGTCGACCTGCCGCCGGCCTGGGCTTGGCCCAAGCCGGTGCAACAGCCGCGCGTGCAAACGCTCGTCGGCGGCGGAGCGGGCGCGGCGGTCTTTGCTGCCGTGGTCGACTACGCGGACGGGTGGATGCCCATCGGGGGGAGCGGGCTATCCGACGCCATCCCCCGATTGCACATGGTGGCCGCGAAGGCGGGGCGGGACCCCGCAACGTTGACCGTCATCCCCTTCGGCACCATCGGCACGAAGGCCAAGCTCGAGCACTACTCCTCATTGGGCGTGACTGAGGTGGTGCTGCGTGTGGGCGCGGGCGGTGCCGACGAGATGCTGGCTCAACTCGACGCATTGGCCCCGCTGCGCGCTGTGGCCGCAAACCTGGACTGAGGGACAAATCCTCGATTCGTCCGCCACCAGCGTAAGAGGTGACCTCAGTAGTGCGGGAGGGCGATGAGCCCTATGAGGAGGGCGAATGTGACCGCACCTACCACGGTGCAGGCGTGGAAGATCTCGTGAAACCCGAACACTTCGGGCCAGGGGTCCGGTCGCTTGCGTGCATAGACCAGGGCGCCGGCGGTGTAGGCGATGCCGGCGACCAGCATCAGAGCGAACCCGACCCCACCCAGACTGTGCACCAGTTGGGGAGCGACGATAAGGGAGCACCAGCCCACGACCACATAGGGGACGGCGACGGCCCACTGGGGCGCATCGAGCCACAGCTGGCGCAGGGCGATACCGGCGGCGGCGCCACCCCAAACCAAACTGAGGATCAGCACCTGGGGCCAGCCGGTCAAGGCCAGACCGGCCACCGCGGTGGACGTACCGGCTATCCCCACGAAGATGGCGCTGTGATCGGCGCGGCGCATCTTCCGCCATGCCGGAGCCGACCAGCGGACGCGGTGGAACAACGCACTGATGCCGAACATGGCAAGCATGGCCGCCACGTAGATCGACAGTGCAGCCTTGCTCCCCGCGTCGGGGCCGGCCGCGATGAGGAAGGGCCCCCCGATGAGCCAGGCGACGAAGGTCCCGGCGTGGAACCAACCCCGCAGCAACGGCCGGGGCCCCTGGTTGTCGGGCCGCTCGTCCGGTCCGCTCGGATCGCGCACCTCGACCTTGGTCCCGCTCGCCTCGTGGACCAGCTCGTCGGGAGTCATTGCCACCCAGCTTGGTCCAACTGGTCCGCTGTCTCCACGTCGCCCCGGCTGATGCCGAGCAGGAACAGGATGGCGTCGAGGAACGGCACGCTCAGTGAGGTGTCGGCCGCCTGGCGGACCAGGGGTTTGGCATTGAAGGCGATACCCAGTCCGGCGGCCGCAAGCATGTCGAGGTCATTGGCCCCGTCCCCCACCGCGATGGTGCGCGATCGGGGCACCCCGGCGGCAGCGGCGAAGCGGATGAGGGCCTCGGCCTTCCCCGCCCGGTCCACGATCGGCCCCCTCAGGCCACCGGTCAGGGCCCCGTCCTTCATCTCCAACTCGTTCGCCGCCAGATGGTCGATCTCCAATTCTTTGACCAGCGGCTCAATCAGTTGGCTGAACCCGCCGCTCACCACCGCGGTCTCATAGCCGAGCCGCTTCAGGGTGCGCACGAGCGTGCGTGCGCCCGGAGTGAGGAGCAGTGACTGGCGCACCTTGTCGAGGGCGCTCGAATCGAGTCCGGCCAGTAACTGCACCCGCTGGCGCAACGCCTGCTCGAAGTCGATCTCACCGGCCATCGCCGCCTCGGTGATGGCCGCCACCTGCGCGCCGCACCCGCACTGCTCGGCCAGCAGGTCGATGACTTCGCCCTGCAGGAGCGTCGAGTCGGCGTCCAGCACGATCAAATGCTTGGCCCGGCGATGGAGCCCGTCCACCTGGACGGCGATGTCGACCTCGCGGCGCACGGCCTCGTCCGCGAGCGCTCGCCGCAGTTGGTCCAAGTCGCCGCCCGCAACCGAGAACTCGAAACTGTGCACGGGGAAGGCGGCCAGCCGCACGATCCGTTCGATGTTGCCCCCGCAGAGCGCGATGCGGCCGGTGACCCCCGCCAGCGTCGAGGTGGTGACCTCGGGGGCGAGGACGGTCACGAGAAATCGATCGCGCTCACGCGGGTCCTCGGCGCTGGCCAGAGGCGTGATCGACACCTCGACGTTGTCAGCGGCCAGGCGTGACGCCAGGTCACCCCGGACGCTGTCGCGCTCGGGCGACACCAGACCAACCACCTCGACGCACAGCAACAGCCGTCCGTGTATCCGGATCTGTTCGACGTCCCGGACGTCGACCCCCTGCGCCCCCAGCGCCTGGAAGAGGTGCTCGGCGATGCCCGGTCCGTCCCGGCCGCTCACCGTCACCAGGTGGGAGAGTGGGGCCGACATGCCGACCTCACGGTACCGGTCCTGCACGCCTGAGTGCACTTCGGGTGGACTGCCCGGTCCAGCTCCGGTTGCGCGTCAGGAGACGGGCGCGATGTCCTTCATGTCCGCGATGCCCTTCACGGGCGCGACGTCCCCGCCGCGGCTGAGCGCGTCAACAACGTCGCTCTCGTCGACCCAGCCCCGCCCGTCTATCCAGCGACGGACGATCTTGGCCGGCACCCCGGCCACCACGCAGCGATCGGGGACGACGCCACGCACGACGGCACCTCCCGCTACCACCACGTGCTCGCCGATCTGCGCGCCCGGCAAGACGATGACGTTGGCCCCGAGCCAACTGCCCGACCCGATGCGCACCGCTGCTTCCGTAGGCCACTGACTCCCGATGGGCTCGGTGGGATCCTCATAGGTGTGGTTCTGGTCTGTGATGTAGACGTAAGGCCCTGTCTGGATGTCATCGCCGATTTCGATGGACCAGTGCCCGACGATGTGTGACCCGCGGCCGATGATGCAACGGCTCCCGATCCGCACCACGGGGTCGGTGGGCATCGCCTGGCCCGGCGCCATCCCGGCCGTGATGCATGTGTTGGGACCCACCAGGGTGCCTTCGCCGATCTGTATGTGGTGCTCGTTGTAGATGGCGCCTTGCGGAAAAAGCAGGCAGGCACCCTTGCCCATGGCCCCGAAGCGGCGCCCCCACCGGTCGTCCGGCCCGATGGCACCCAGCTCCCCTGCAATGTCCCAGGCGGAATGCACAAGGCGCGAAAGCGCGCGCCGCAACGGGGCGGGGAGGGAACGGGGCCAACTCATTGCGCGCAATGCTAGGTGGCCCTGGAGAACCGCCCGCCCTCGCTCCCCGCCGCTCACCGCCCGTGGCAACTGACCATGACCCCCGTGGCACGGGCCATCCCCTACGATTGCGTCGCCAACCATGCAATTTCATGTCTCTCGCACCAGCCAATCCGGCCGACGACTCGGTTGGGGGGTCCTGGCCCTCGTCGGATTGACCGGGCTGGTGCTCAGCGCCTGCTCGGCTGATTCCCCCACCCCCCGGACGCACAAACCAAGGCGGACCGGAGCCATCACCACTGCGCCGCCGGTGGCCGGCGCGCCGTGCCCCCTCACTGGCGCTCCCGTGCCAGGCGGAGGTCCCGTCCCGCAGCGGCCCGCCCTTGCGGTAAAAGTCGACAACTACCCCGCCGCTCGACCGCAGAGCGGCCTGGACAAAGCCGACGTGATCTTCGAGGAGCCGGTCGAAGGCGGGATCACCCGTTACGCCGCCGTCTTCCAGTGCCAGGAGGCGGCGCAGGTCGGACCCGTCCGCTCGGCCCGGAACATCGACATCGGCATTCTGGGCGAACTGGGCACCCCCCTCCTCGTCCACGTGGGCGGGATTGATCCGGTCCTGGCCAACATTGACGCGTCACCGCTCGTCAATGTCGACCTCGGTCACTACGGCTCGCTCGAGACGTTCCCGGCCGGTCGGGTCGCGCCTTACGACACCTACTCGTCGACGGCGCAGCTGTGGGGCACCCATCCGACGATGACGACGCTTCCGCAGCCGATCTTCACATACTCGAACACAGCACCCGCCGGGACACCAGTGTCGAGCGTACACATCGATTTCTCCGGGACCTCGAACGTGACGTGGAAGTACGACCGTGCTCTCGGGTCGTTCCTTCGCTTCTACAACGGCACGACACCCGACATGCTGGCGGACGGCGTGCAGAACAAGGCGGCCAACGTGGTCGTGCAGTACGTCTCGATCAGCTACGGGCCGTGGGTCGAGAACAGCGAGGGCGGCCTGGAGGTGCAGGCCGACCTCTATCCCAATGCGAGCGGATCCGCCGAGGTCTTCCGCGACGGCGTGGAGATCGCCGGCACCTGGCACCGCGCCACACTCGGCTCGGCCACACAGTTCCTGACATCCGCCGGCGCGCCGATCACGCTCCAACCCGGCCAGACCTGGGTCGAGCTCGTCCCCAACACCATCACGGTGACAACGACGCCCTGAGCGGCTTGCGCGCCACCAGGGCCAGCAGCAGGCAGTCTTCAATGGCGGCAAAGACGCCGGGATGTGCGCTGGCCTCGGCCTCGTCGAACATCCCGGCGGCGACGCCGCGCTGCATCAGGTTGAGCCCCTTGGCTTCGATCACCTCGAACCCGTTGGCCTCCAGCTTCGCCTGGAGGTCGAGGGCCGCGTACTCGACCTTGTGATCATCGTTCATCAACGCTGCAGAACGAAGCCGCCACACCGGGCCGTTCGGCGTGTCCAGGCAGAACCATCCGCCGGGCTCCAGGACACGGAAGGCCTCGCTGATCACCGCGTCGCCCTCGGGTTCGGTCACGTGCTCAATGGACTGCCCGCTGTAGACCATGTCGAACGAGCCATCGGCGTAGGCGCTCAGGTCCACCATGGAGTGGAAGGCGAACTCCACCGGGCCGAGCTCGGACTCTACGGTCGCCCCACGGGACCCGCGTTGATAGATCGCATGGCGCTCCTCGACCGGCAGGTCGACCACGACGAGGCGCTCGAAGCGATAGGGGTAGCCCAGGTGGACCAACGCCCCGTCGGCCAGTCCCTGGTGTGTTCCCCCCAGGTCGAGGATGTGCGACGCCCGCGGGAGGCCGGCCACGAACTCGCTCCGGCTCACGTGCATGGAGAGGAGGACGTCGCTGATAGGGACCTGACGGCGGAACTCCTCGGAGTGGGCCAGCGCCTGGGCCACGCCGTGACGGGAGAGCTCCCCCCGGGCCAGCTTGGCGGCGTACTCCGCACCGCCGGCCGCATCGGGCTCGCGGTTGAGGATCACGTTGAACGCCATCCGCACCGATTGCTTCGGTGGCAGATAGCGGAAGGGGATGGTGGGGGCAAACAGATCGAGCACCCGGAAGGTGCGGCGTTTCCACTCTGAGGTGCCCACGTCCCCATTCTGACGCGAAGCGCTCCGGACAGATCACCCGAGGGAGTGGCGGGGTCGGCCCGGAGCAACTTCGGTGCTGTGAGAGTGCTCCTCAGGGGCGCCCGAGGAGCGGAGGTTGGGTCAGCTGTCGATCGAGATGGGAAGGTCGTCGGGATCCACCACACCGCCTTGTTCGGAGATCTCCTCCACCTTTGGCGCCAGGCACTCGCGCACCCGGTCGTCAACTTCGGCCATGAGTTGTGGGTTCTCAGAGAGAAACGTCTTGACGTTCTCTCGGCCCTGACCGAGCTGTTCGCCCTCATAGGTGAACCAGGCGCCGGACTTCTTGATGAAGCCGAGCTCGACCGCCACATCGAGCAGAGAACCTTCGCGGCTGATGCCCTTGCCGTACATGATGTCGAACTCGGCCTGGCGGAACGGCGCCGAGCACTTGTTCTTCACCACCTTGACCCGGGTGCGGTTGCCGACCACTTCGGCACCATCTTTGATCGCCTCGATACGACGAATATCGAGCCGGATGGAGGCATAGAACTTCAGCGCCCGGCCGCCCGGAGTGACCTCGGGTGATCCGTACATCACGCCGATCTTCTCCCGCAGCTGGTTGATGAAGATGGCGATCGTGTTGGACTTCGAGAGCGTCCCGGTCAACTTGCGGAGAGCCTGGGACATGAGGCGGGCCTGCAGGCCCACGTGGGTGTCGCCCATCTCCCCCTCGATCTCCGCCCGTGGGGTCAACGCTGCCACCGAGTCGATCACCAGGACGTCGAGTGCACCCGAGCGGATCAACATGTCGGCGATTTCAAGGGCCTGCTCCCCGGTGTCCGGTTGGGAGATGAGGAGGTCGTCGACATTCACCCCGATGGCCCGGGCGTACACCGGGTCCATGGCGTGCTCAGCGTCGATATAGGCACAGATCCCACCGTTGCGTTGCGCCTCGGCCACCGCATGCATGGCCAGGGTCGACTTCCCCGAGGACTCCGGGCCGTAGATCTCAACGATGCGGCCGCGCGGCAGTCCGCCGATCCCGAGCGCCAGGTCGAGCGAGAGCGCTCCAGTGGGAATGGACTCGATGTTCATGCTCAGGTTGTCGCCCATCCGCATCACGGAACCCTTGCCGAACTGCTTCTCTATCTGGCCCAGCGCTGCTTCCAACGCCTTGTCCCGTTCTTCGGCCATCTCTTCTCCTCTTGTCCTCTATGGCGCCTTGTCCTGTGTGGCGACCCGCACTCGTGGGCGCTCGGACCAGTGCCCGCTCCGTCTTCATTCCGGTGTCACCTTACGAACGGGGTGTGACATCGCCCCGACCGGCTCTGCCTGCCTACCTGCCCGATGTTAACGAACATGTGTTCGCAATGCCAGGACCCTCGTCATGGAGAGAACGGTCGCCCGCCCACTTTGGCGATGCGAAGGAACCGACCACTCCATCCAAGCCCAGGTGTCCCCGCTGGCGGCGGATCCTCACCCGTCCCCCCGGATGGAACCAGCTCCGACAGGGCGGCTGTCCCTTCGTGCGGGCGCGCCCGGGTCTGGAAGAGTTGGGGGCGTGCATGGGGGTATGCCCGGGCGTGTCCGCAGAATCGTGGCGGGGAGTTGTCTGGGCCTCGCTGCCGCCTGTGCGCTGCTGTCGGCTGCCGCGACACTCCCGGCCGGGGCCGCGCCCAATGCGGCCGCGCTCTACCACGAGGCCATCGCCACCACGAGGGACTGGACAGTGCACTACGTGTCGACGAGCACGCTCTCGCATGTGACGTTCGTTGCGAGCGGCGACGCCGGGCCGGCCTCGGGCACCCAGACGATCCTCGTGGGCCAAGGTGCCACCGAGGAGAGCGCGTCGTTGATCGAGATCGGAGATCTCACCTATCTCAAGGGGAATCCACTTGCCCTCCAACAGCTGGCCGGCCTCTCGGCGACGCAGGCGACGAGCGACATGGGGAAGTGGATCTCCTTCTCGACGAACAATCCGACCTACGCCCAGGTGGTAGCCGGGGTGCGCTCGCATGACGTGGCCCAAGAGACAGCGCTCAATGGCCCCTATGCGTTCGGCGGGTCGCGTACCCTGCACGGCCAAAAGGTGGACGCCGTGCGCGGCACGCAACAAGATGGCAAGAAGAAGGTGAAGTTCGTGCTGTATGTCCGCGCGTCGGGGCGACACCTTCTCGTCGAGGAGGACGCACTGGGGGCCGGCGGGAAGGCCAGCGGCGCCGAGCACATCGTCTTCTCCAAGTGGGGCGAGCCGGTGCGACCCCGGGCTCCACAGGCATCGCTCACCCTGGGATCGATCAACGCAGTGTCGCAGTGTTTTGTGGGGACGCGACGGAGCGACGGCCCGGCGGCGTGGGAGAATGGACCGTTGAGCAGACCCGCCACGGCGGGTACCGGAGAGGGACCACCATGCGTTGCAGTCGGTACATTGGCGCGAGCGCCGCGGGCGTCGTCGCCTGCGTGGTGGGTGTGACGCTCTTGGCCGCCTCGTCCGGTGCCACGACCAGTGCCAAGTCCGAATACCTAGCCGCGCTCGAGGCAGCCGGTGCCCAGAGCGTCCACTTCGTCTCCCGGGCGACCGAGCCGGGGTCCCTGCTCGAAGTGATCGGGGACTCGGGCAAGACATCCGGCTCGCAGGCGATCGAGGTGCGGCGGGGTGCGATGGCAGAGACGTTGACCGTCGTACTGGTCGGGTCGACTGGCTACGTGAAGGGGAACGCCGCCGCGCTGCTGCACCTTCTGGGCCTCACCGCGGGCCAGTCCGCTTCGTACTCCAACCGGTGGCTCTCGTTCCCTACCAGCCTCACCGCGCTCACTGAGCTCGTCAGCCCGCTGCGCGACTCGGAAGTGGCCTCGGAGCTCGAGATGAGCGGTCCCTACACTTTTGGCGGGACGAAAATGATCGGCGGCCACGAAGCGCAGGCAATCGATGGGACCGCCGCCACATCGTCGGGTACGAAAATTCCCATCGTCCTCTACGTGGATGCGGTGGGCACGCCCCGTCCCGTCGAGCAGGTCACGAACCCGACGGCGCGGAGCGGCGCCATCAAGGGGACGATTACCTTCGCAGATTGGGGCGAGAAGACGGATCCCAGGGCCCCTTCCAACTCCGTCTCGTTGATGCCGCTCATCCCCGCCGGCTGACCGACCCGCGCATGGCCCGGTCGATCCCCCGCCTCGAAGCAACCCGGGGTGACATCACCACCGAGCTGGTCGATGCAGTGGTGAATGCGGCCAACGCGCAGCTGGCCGGTGGTGGTGGGGTCGACGGCGCAATCCATCGCGCTGCCGGCACCGCCCAGCTTCAGGCGGCCTGCCGGGCCATCGGCGGGTGCGCGCCGGGCGCAGCGGTGGCAACCGATGGCTTCGCACTCCCCGCACGATGGATCATCCACACGGTCGGCCCCGTCTGGCACGGCGGATCCCGACAGGAGGCCGAGACGCTGGCCTCGTGCTACACCAGCTGCCTGGCCCTGGCAGACGAGCTCGGGGCAACGTCGCTTGCCTTCCCGGCCATCTCCACCGGGATCTACGGCTACCCATCGGCTGCGGCGGCAACCATCGCAGTGTCCACCGTGCGCGGAGCCGCTTCCGACGTCGAGCTCGTGCGCTTCGTCGCCTTCGATCACGAGACCCTGGCGCTGTACCAGTCGCTCCTCTGACGCGCCGTCACTGCGGCGGCGTCAGGCGACCGCCCGCATCCTTCAGCCCGATGTTGCCGGCGACGTGAGGTCGTAGATCGTGGTGCCGTCCACCGTCTTCGCCGTGAAGTGGACCTCGACCCAGGCAGTGATCTTCGACGCGTCGTCGCTGCCCCCTCCTGCGCCGAAGATTCCGCCTCCCCCACCCGCGATGAAGTAGTGGATCTTGCCCTCGTCGACGTACTTTTCGAATTGGGCGAGGGTTGGCGCGGGGTCGGTGCCGTTGAACCCGCCGATCGCCATCACCGGATCGTCACTGGCCAGTTGGTAGCCGGCCGCCGAGTTGGAGTTCACGGTGGCCGCGACCCAGGTGTAACGGCTGGCGTCGGCCTGGAGCAGTTTGGAGAGCTCGGGGCTGGAGCTGCTGGAGTTGAGGAAGCCGCCGCCGCCGGGGAAGCTGAAGTGGGTCCCGGTGCCGAATCTCCCGCCGAGGCCGCCGCCGGGGAAGCCGCCGGTCGGGGTTCCACCGCCGGGGAATGTGCCGCCGGAGGGCGCCGCGCCCCGAGTGCCACCGCTCGGGAAGCCGCCCGTCGGGAAGCCGCCGGCCCGGAAGGCGCGAGCCCCTTGGCTGCCACCACCCAGTGGACCCGTGCGTGAGAAGCCGGGGAAGCGGGACCGGCCGCCGCCGGGGAAGCCGAAGGCACCAGGGCCCCCGATACCGCCCGCCGGCGTGGGGGTCACCGTGGGGATCGCACCCGAATGGGGCGTCGCCGCCGTCGCCACGGTGGAGAACAGCGGCGCGGCCAGAGCCGCCCCCAGTCCCAGGGCGGCCACCAGGCCGACGGCCACGCGGGGAGCCCGGCGGAACCACGGCAGCACGAGGATGGAGACGGCACCCACAATGCCCGCCGCGAGCACGACGAAACGGAGGAACGGGAACCACTGCGGGGTGCGGTCCAAGAGGACGAAGCCCCACACGGTGGTGATCAGGAGCGCCGCGGCGAGACAGGACCGGGCGATCCAACTGGACCGACGCTGCCACAGGCCCATGGTCCCGATACCGACGAGGCCGGCCAGCGGTGGCGCCAGGGCCACTGTGTAGTAGGGGTGGATGATGCCCTTGCTCAGGCTGATGACCAGCCCGATGCCGACGAGGGCGCCTCCCCAGAGGAGGAGCGCCGCGCGCTCGCGATCAGTCCGTCGGGCCCGGATGGTGAACACCAAGAGGACCGCCCCGATGAACAGGGCCCCAGGGAGGAGCCACGACATCATGTTGCCAAAACTGGTGTTGAACAGTCGGGTGAGCCCCGTGGGGCCCCACTGCCCCGAGGATCCCGCGGCGCCACCGCCCACCACGCTGCCGGTCTCGTTCCCGGTGATGCGGCCAAAGCCGTTGTACCCGAAGATGAGGTTGAGGATGCTGTTGTTCTGGGAGCCGCCGACATAGGGACGGTCCGCTGCCGGGGTCAGGGCCACCGCGGCCACCCACCAGCCGGCGGCCACCAACGTCGCCACGCCCAAGACGACGACCTGCCAGACCCGACGCCACCACCCCGTGGGTGCGGCGACGAGGTAGACGATGACCAGAGCGGGGATGATGAGGAACGCCTGCAGCATCTTGGTGAGGAAACCGAAGCCGAGGAGGGTGCCGGCCAGGACGAGCCACTTCGTCTGGGCCTTCTCGAGCGCGCGCACGAGGGCGTACATCGACCCGGTAAGGAGGAGGGCCAAGAGCGCGTCGGGGTTGTTGAAGCGGAACATCATGGCCGCGACCGGTGTCAGGGCCAGGATCGCCCCGGCCAACAGCGCAGCTTGCGCCGAGAACCAGCGCCGGACGGTGAGATACACCACACCGACGGTCGCGACCCCCTCGAGAGCCTGGGGCACCAGGATGCTCCACGAGTTGACACCGAAGAGGCGCGCCGAGATCTCCATCAGCCACAGGGATCCGGGCGGCTTGTCCACGGTGATGAAGTTCGCGGAGTCCGACGAGCCGAAGAAGAACGCCTTCCAGCTCTTGCTCCCCGCCTGCACGGCGGCTGAGTAGAACGAGTTGGCCCAGCCCGAGGCGCCCAGGTCCCACAGGTAGAGGACCGCGGTGAGGGCCAACAGGGTAAGCAGCGCGGGCCGCACCCACGCCGGGTCCTTGTCGCGTCCCCTGAAGAAGCGAGCCAGCCGGCCGCGGCGGCGGGGGGCAGCCGGCTCATGATCGAGCACGCGGTCCGTCTCGCCGAGCTGCTCGAGCTGGTGGACCGGTGGATCGAGGAGCCCGACGGACCCCGTAGTCCCGACCGGCGGCCGCGCGGAATCGGGGGGAGGGGCAGCGGTCATGAGCGGGCCTCCGTCGCAGGGGTCGGGCTGAGGGCGACCGGGCGGAAGATCCACGCCCGCAAAATGGCGAAACGGAGCACCGCGGCGGCGGCGTTGGCCGCCGTGACGGCGACGAGGGCGAGCGGAAG
>Ga0182018_10002699_pt1 | contig 17178 bp, 17 predicted proteins | sample 812P2MmetaG_FD_120490 | JGI IMG/M metagenome (GOLD analysis project Ga0182018, IMG submission 120490) | Permafrost microbial communities from Stordalen Mire, Sweden - 812P2M metaG | ecosystem: Environmental > Terrestrial > Soil > Wetlands > Permafrost | place: Sweden: Stordalen | collected... | reverse complement strand
GGACAATGTATCGGTCGCCGGCAACATGCTGGCCGGCGAGGCGACCGTCCGGGCCACGATGGAAGCGTATCTGTCTGCCTCCGGATCGATGGCCGAGCGCCTGTTGACCGCGATGGAAGCCGGGGAAAAAGCCGGCGGCGACAAACGCGGCAAACAATCCGCCGGGCTGAAAATCGCCTCACGAGACGCGTACCCCGACCTGGACATCCGCGCCGACGATCATCCCGATCCACTGTCCGAACTGCGCCGCCTGTATCGCGTCAGCCTGGAGCGATTCGCGGTCTTTCGCCGGCTGTTGCCTGGCACCGGAAGCGCGTGGGGCACGCTCGACCGGCCCACGATGGACGCCGCCATAGCCCAGTACCGGGTGTCACCCTCATGAGGAACGCCATGCGCCGCATCATTCTGGCCTCACTGGCCGCCTTCGCCGTGACGCAGGCTTCCGCGCAAACGCTGCATATCGGACTGCGGCAGGATCCGGATGTACTCGATCCGACGCTTGGCTCGTCCTATGTCGGACGCATCGTGTTTTCCGGGCTGTGCGACAAGTTGTTCGATATCGATGAAAAACTGAATATCGTGCCGCAACTGGCGACCGGCTTTGAGTGGAAGGACCAGACCCATCTGCTGATCCGGCTACGCCCAGGGGTGTTGTTTCAGGACAGCGAAAAGCTGGATGCCGAGGCGGTGAAATACAAACTCAATCGCGACCTGAACGCCAAAGGCAGCATGCGCCGCGGCGAGGTGAACTCGATCGATACGATCGAGGTGGTTGATCCGCTGACCGTCCTGTTGACGTTGCACGCGCCATCGTCGCCTTTGCTGGCGCAATTGACCGATCGCGCCGGCATTATGATTTCGCCGAAAGCGGCGGAAGCGGCGGGTGACAAATTTGGCCTGCATCCGGTCTGCGCCGGACCATTCGCGTTCGAGTCCAGGGTGGCACAGGACAAGATCGTACTGAAACGATTCCCCGGATACTGGGACAACAAATCAATCCATTTCGACGAGGTGGTGTATCAGCCCAATGTCAACGCGACCGCCCGGTTGGAGAATTTGCGGGCCGGCGCTCTGGATCTCGTCGAATATATTCTGCCGACCGATGTTGAGACCGTGAAGCGCGACCCCAAACTGCGCATCGCGACCAATGGCTCACTGGCGTACACCGGGATCACCTTCAATGTCGGCAACGGTCCGGCGGCGAACTCGATCATCGGTCAGAACAAGCTGGTGCGCCAGGCATTCGAACTCTCGATCGACCGTGGCGCTTTGGTCCAGGTGGTCTTCAACAATATGAGCAAGCCCACGGCGCAGGCCAATCCGACGAGTTCGCCGTACTACGACGAGAGTCTGAAACCGCCGCCGCGCGATGTCGCGAAAGCCAAGGCTCTGTTGGCCGAAGCCGGCGTGAAGACGCCGGTGACCGTGGTGCTGACAATCACCAATGAGACCGATACCCAGCAAGCTGGCGAAGTGATCCAATCAATGGCGAACGAGGCCGGGTTCGACGTTAAAATTCGATCGATGGAGTTCGCGTCCTCGCTGCAGGCGGGTTACGCGGGCGACTTCCAGGCTTACCTGATCGGCTGGTCCGGCCGCGCCGATCCGGACGGCAATATGTGGCAGATGCTGCATGGCGGTGGAACGTTCAATTACGGTCATTATCAGAACGCCGAGGTGGACAAGGCGCTGGACGACGCGCGCACCGTCTCCTTGGTCGATCAGCGGCGGGCGTTTTACGCCAAGGTCTGGCAGCATGAACGCGACGACCTGCCGCTGATCTATCTGTGGGCGGCCGCCAACATCGTCGGCCTGAAGCAGTCGATCACCGGGTTCCGCCAGGTGCCCGACGGGCTGATCCGGTTGCAGGGCATGGCGATCCAATAAGCGACCGGCTAATATTGATGCCCAAGGGAGAAGCCCATGAGCGCCGCCACGGTTGACGACCTCGACCAACTCTCGGACGACGCGTTTCGCGCCCATGTCCGCGGCTGGATCGAGGCGAATTATCCGCCCGAATTGCGCAATCCACCGCAGCGGCTGCACTTCAATCAAAGCAAGCCGTGGTACATGAAACTGGCCGAGCAAAGCTGGCTCTGTCCGAACTGGCCGAAAGAGTTCGGCGGTATGGGGATTTCCGCCAGCAAGCAGCTCATTTTCCTGGAGGAGAAAGAGCGGCACGGCTGCACGCGACTGAACGACATGGGCATGACCATGATCGGCCCACTGCTGATCAGATTCGGCCGTCCGGATCAACAACAAAACTTTCTGCCGAAGATCCGCTCGGGCGAGCACATCTGGTGCCAGGGCTACAGCGAACCGAACGCCGGGTCAGACCTCGCGTCGTTGCGCACCGAGGCGGTGTTGGACGGCGATCACTGGGTAGTGAACGGACAGAAGATCTGGACGTCGCTGGCGATGGACGCCAACTGGATTTTCCTGCTGGTCCGCACCGATAAGCAGGCGAAGAAACAGGAAGGGATCAGCTTTCTGCTGGTTCCGATGGATACGCCGGGCATTACCGTTCGGCCGATCACCAACATCGATATGGCGGACGAGTTCTGCGAAACGTTCTTCGACAATGTCCGCGTGCCGAAAGAAAACATCGTCGGCGACATCAACAAAGGCTGGACGATGGCCAAGGCCCTGTTGGGTTTCGAACGGATCGGCTCCGGATCGCCGCGGCAGGCGGCCTATGCGTTGAAACGGTTAAAGCTGTTGGCGGAACGAATGGGCGTTTGGGAGGATGACGAGTTCCAGCTCCGGTTCACCCGGCTGCGCCTCGATCTTGAGGACCATAAGGATCTGTACGAGACGTTCGTGGAGAAGGTGCGGCGGCGGGAACCGCTCGGCCCCGACGTATCGATGCTGAAGGTGCATCAGACGGAATTGTACCAGCGTATCACCGAAGCGATGCTGGAGATCGCCGGCGAGTACGGCGCCGGAATGGGTCCACTGGAAGGCAATCAGGAACTCAATCCGGCGGGGTTGTTCCTGCAGTCCCGTCCAGCGTCGATCTACGCGGGGTCGAATGAAATTCAACGCAATATCCTGGCGAAGAACGTGCTGGAGTTGCCGGGTTGATCCAATTTAGCCGTCATGGCTCTGCTCGACCGGGCCATGACGATCGGACAGACACCGAAGAAGGTTGATCGCATGAGTTGGCTGACCGAAGTCATTCGCCCGAGAATCCGCGGCCTGTTCGCGCGGCGGGACGTGCCGGAAAATCTCTGGAGCCAGTGCGCCGGCTGCCAGCGCATGATCTTCAGCAAAGATTTCGTGGCCAACATGCGGGTCTGCCTCGATTGCGGCCATCACTCGCGCGCCACCGCGATCGAGCGCCTGGACTGGACATTCGACAAGGACAGCTACGCCAGAATTGAACTCCCCAAAGCCGTCTCCGACCCGCTGAAATTCCGCGACTCCAAACGCTACGTCGACCGGCTCAAGGAAGCGCGCGAGGCGACCCATCTCGATGATGCCGTCATCGTCGGCCATGGCACCATCGGCGGCGAAAACGCGGTCGTCGCCGCCATGGAATTCGCCTTCATCGGTGGTTCCATGGGCGCCGGACTGGGCGAGGCGATCGTCGCGGCGGCACGCCTCGCGGTGCTGCAACAGGCGCCGCTGATCGTGTTCACCGCATCCGGCGGAGCGCGGATGCAGGAAGGCGCGATCAGTCTGATGCAAATGCCGCGCACCGTCATCGCCACGCGGCTGGTCAAGGAGGCTGGTCTGCCATTCATCGTCGTTCTGACCGACCCGACCACCGGAGGAGTCTCCGCTTCCTTCGCCATGTTGGGCGATATCCAGATCGCCGAGCCCGGCGCGCTGATCGGTTTCGCCGGCGCGCGCGTGATCGAGCAAACAGTGCGCGAGACTCTGCCCGAGGGTTTTCAGCGCGCTGAATATTTGTTGAAGCACGGGATCATCGACATGGTCGTCAAGCGATCCGAAATGAAAGAAACCCTGGCGCGCATCATTTCGTTGCTGCGGGTCAAGGAACTTCCGGCGGCGGCGTGAGCGGGCGCGTCGACGCGGGCGTCGCGGGGCGTATCGACGCGGGCGTCGCGGGGCGCGTCGACGCGGGCGTCGCGGGGCGTATCGACGCGGGCGTCGCGGGGCGTATCGACGCGGGCGTCGCGGGGCGCGTCGACGCGGGCGTCGCGGGGCGCGTCGACGCGGGCGTCGCGGGGCGCGTCGACGCGGGCGTCGCGGGGCGCGTCGACGCGGGCGTCGCGGGGCGCGTCGACGCGGGCGTCGTAGGGCGCATCGACGGCGTTATCGCGAGGCTGCACGACCTGCATCCCAGGCTGATCGATCTCAGCCTCGACCGATTGCAGGTGTTGCTGGCGAAACTCGACCATCCTGAACGCCGTTTGCCACCAGTCATTCATGTCGGCGGCACGAACGGCAAAGGCAGCACCTGCGCTTTTTCGCGCGCGATGGCGGAGGCGGCGGGGATGCGGGTGCACGTCTTCACCTCGCCGCATCTGGTTCACTTCAACGAACGTTTCCGCGTCGCCGGGACGCTGGTCTCCGACGCCGCACTGGCCGCGGCGATGGAAGCCGTCGAGCAGGCGAACGATGGTGCGCCCATCACCGTGTTTGAGGTCATCACCGCCGTGGCGTTCCATTTGTTCGCCGCGTCTCCGGCCGAGCTTTGCGTACTTGAAGTCGGCCTGGGTGGCCGCGGCGACGCCACCAACGTCATTCCTCCGCCGGTCGCGTGCGCGATCACGTCGATATCGCTGGATCACCGCGAGATGCTTGGCTCTACGCTGGACCTGATCGCCCGCGAAAAAGCCGGGATCATGAAACCGGGCGTGCCCCTGGCGACCGGCGCGCAACCTGATGATGTGATCGCGGTGCTGGAAGCGGAAGCGGAACGAACCAGCGTCCCGTTGCTGAAACGTGGCCGCGATTGGACGATCGAGACGACCAGCGCCGGGCTTCGCTTCAACGACCGGAATGGTGGCCTCGACCTGCCGTTTCCGTCATTGGCCGGCCCGCATCAGTTCGACAATGCCGGCATCGCGATCGCGGCCCTGCGGGCTTCCGGCCTCGGTATCCCGGACGCCGCGATCGCGCGAGGCATCGCCACCGCGGAGTGGCCCGCGCGGCTGCAACAATTGACCGGGCTGCTTCGTGAGCAATTGCCGGACGGGTGGGAGCTTTGGCTCGACGGCGGGCACAATCCCGGCGGTGGTGAGGCGTTGGCCGCGCATATCGCCAGTTGGCGGGACCGGCCGGTGCATCTCGTCGTTGGCATGAAGCAGGCCAAGGATTCGGCCGAGTTCCTCCGGCCCATGATTCCGTTGGCCACTTCGGTCTGGGCTGTCCAGGAGCCGGGCCAGCATAGCGCGCTCCCGGTCGACGCGATCATCGCCGCTTCCGGAGGCGTTGCCCGCGCGGGGCCGACCATCTCGGACACGTTGCGTCAATTGCCGCGCGATAATGGTCCCGCGCGCGTGCTGATTTGCGGTAGTCTTTACCTCGCCGGAGAGGTCCTGAAGTTGGATGCCGTTTAGTTTCCGCGAGCGAGTTAGCCGGTTCAGTGCGCGGCCCTTCACGCTGACGTTCGTCCTGGCGCTGATCCTGGCGTCGCCAGCTCGGGCGGCGTGGGACTCGTTCGAGATCATTCATTGGCAGACTCGCGACGCGGCCCAGTTGGAGATGTTGCGAAAACTGGGGGTGACCGGCGTGAAGGTGATGGCGGATCGCGGCGATGGCGTCGGGACACCGCTGGATCAACAAACGCCGGTGCCGCGCGCGGCGGGAATGCGGTGGTACATTGAGAACATCGCCACAGATTGGTACTCGTCGTACCACCGCTTCACCCCGGGAAAGGATGTGAACTGGCGCTTCATGGCGGCGCAGCAACAATACCGCGCCAATCCATCCGACAATACCGCGCTGTTTCGTGAACCGTCGCTGATGGATCCCGCCTGGCGAGACAAAATTCGCGCGCGGCTGACCGCGGCGGTGCGACAAGAGAAAGCCTTCCGTCCGCTATATTATTCACTGGGCGACGAAACGGGTATCGCCGACCTGACCGCTTACTGGGATTTCGATTTGTCGTCCTGGTCAGTCGCGGGGTTCCGAATTTGGTTACGCGGTCAATATGGCTCACTGACGGCACTGAACGCCGAATGGGGGACGGACTACGTATCGTGGGACGCCGTCCAGCCGGAAACGACAAATCAGGCTATGCGGCGCACTGATGACAACTTCGCCGCCTGGAACGACTTCAAGGCCTGGATGGACACGTCGTTCGCCGACGCTTTGCGGGATGGCACGGACGCGGTCCACCGCGCCGATCCGACCGCGCTCAGCGCCATTGAAGGCGTGCAAATTCCTGGCTGGGGCGGTTACGACTACACGAAGCTGGCACATGCCGCCGACGTGATGGAGCTTTCCGACGATGGCGCGAACGTGGACATCCTGCATTCCATCAATCCGCGCGTCATTCAGTTGATCACCAGTTTCGGCGCGTCACCCGCCGATCTGCACGCGATCTGGCACAATGTGCTGCTCGGAGCACGCGGGCTGATTTTGTGGGATGAGGACGACAGTATCTCCCGTGCGGATGCGTCACTCGGCCCGCGGGCGGCGGCTTACGCTCCGTTGTTCACCGCGCTGCGCGGCGACGTCGGCCGCCGCATGCTGGACGCGGAGCCGGTGCGTGATCCAGTCGCGGTGTTGTACTCTCCGGTCAGCTTCCGCGTGCGCTGGATGCTCGACCATCGTCGATACGGCGATGCCTGGATGCACCGGTCGTCGGAGATGGAACTGGAAGACAACGCCTGGCGCGCCGCATTGCGCGGATTCGCCGCCGCGTTGGAACGGATGGGACTGCGCCCCAGGTTCATTACGCCGGAGCAACTGGCCAGCGGACCGCCGCCGGAGACCACTCTGATCCTGCCCCACGCCATCGCCTTATCCGGCGTGGAAGCGGCCGCGATCAAGGCGTTCGCGGCGCGCGGTGGTCAGGTCCTCGCCGATACGCCTCCTGGGCAGTTCGACGGTCATGGACGACGGCTGCCTGAGCCTCAGGTGATCGCGACAATCGTTCCGCCGAATGATCTCGCGACGGCGCTGAAGCTCGCGCCCGCGTTCCGGGTGGAAGCGCAGGACAACGACGTCGACAGTTATTTGTTTCGTTCCCGTGGCCATCGGTTGCTGGCGTTGCAAAGTCACACTCCGCGTGAGACATCCGAGAACGTGACGGTGGAACTCAATGGAGCGTCCGCGCGCGACATGGTCACCGGGCAGGATTACGGCAAGCCGGCGCGGCTGGAACTGACCCTCGATCGGATCACGCCAATCTTTCTCGAAATCGGGCGATAGAGTATTTCAATACCAGGCGCCCAAACGACTGACTCTTGCCGTACCTCATCATCCCCCGGCTTGTCCGGGGGATCAATACGAGCACCGAACGGCTATTGACCCCCCGGTCGAGCCGGGGGATGACGTTGAGGCGTGTCGCGATGGGTCAGTCGTTTGGGCCATTGGTATAATACCAACCGGCGGAAAGATTAACTCGTCATCACAACGTCATGGCCCGGCTTGTCCCGGCCACCTTTGCCAGCGCGGTGCGGCCGCGGGTGGCCCGGACAAGCCGGGCTATGGCGAAGGGTGGAGAAGGCTGGTCCAGGATTCGTTTCCAATCAGAGCGAATCCGTACGGCGGCCTGTTTCCGGCCCCGTCTTCAATTCCCTGTCACGGATGCTTGTGAATCGGATCGACCCAGAACACGGCTTCCGGTTTCTCCACCGGCTCGATGTCCAAATTCACCACCACCGCCTCGTTGTCGCTGCGCACCAGCACGCATTCCAATGTCTCGTCGCTGCTGGCGTTGATTTCCTGATGTGGAACATAAGGCGGGACAAAGATAAAATCGCCAGCCTCGGCCTCGGCGACGAATTCAAGCTTCTCCCCCCACCGCATCCGAGCCTTACCGCGCACGACATAGATCACGCTTTCCAACGCGCCGTGGTGATGCGCGCCGGTCTTGGCGTTGGCGTGAATGTTGACCGTGCCCGCCCAGATTTTTTGTGCTCCAACGCGGGCCTTATTGATCGCCGCGGCACGATTCATCCCGGGAGTCTGCGCCGTGTTGGTATCGAGTTGATCGCCTTTGATCACCCTGACTCCGTTCAGCTTCCAGTCCACCGTGCCCGGTGCCGGCGGCCCGTCATCGTGGTGATGATGTTCATGATCGTGGCTGTGGCTCATGACATGGGCTCCGCGTGGCGAGACGACGGATTCTCGCGCGTTCCCCGCGCGAGCGAAAGCCTTGCTCACCGAATAAGCGAAAATTTTCCACGCCATCCGGACTTGGAAGCATAAAGCCGTCGCTCACGTGCGATCCAAGGCAAAAAATCGCCTCCGCGAAACTCACGCGGCCTCGGGAAATCCGATCGCGTTCGACGCGAATACCAGACCGACGGCCCAGACCAGGTAAATTGCGATGAGAAAATCCCGCGCCACATAACGGCGGGCCAGTTCCCGCGCGCCAAACCATGCCAGCACGGGGCAGACGATCACCTGGATCGTACCGAATGTGTCCCAGGCGTAAATCCCCATCGAGAATCCCATCACGAGGGCGACGAACACCGGAGGAATGCAGAACACCAGCATAACGTCATGCCGCATGCGCGCCGTCGCCAGCTGCACCATCCAAAACAGCGCCACGGTGATGAAATAAATCGGACCTTCCAATACGGGCCGCGGAAACTAACTCCCCACCTTCAGCGGCGAAACCAGGCCTCGCAGACAGGCCAACACCGACAGCGGCGTGATCTTGCCGGTTTTCGGATTGTCGTCGCTCGGCACATTCTCGATGCGCATGGTGAAGCGCGCTGACTCGGCCTCGACCGTGATGATGTGGACGTTGCGGGTCAACCCGGGATCAGCCCAGATCTCGACCTTCGTGCGCACCGGACCGATGCCGGCCAGGGCGAGCGCGGCGGCGACGTTGACGTTGGCGGGAAAGCCGGCGGCGGCGTCCCGTGCATTGCCGGAGAACACGCGCAACGGCATCGTGACGTCCATCATGTCGATGCCGTGCTTTTCCAGATAGGGCGCACCAATCAGGCCGGTTGGCGGTTTGCGGGTCTCGATGGTGATGCTGTCGATCTTGCCCTCGGCCGCGGCGCGCACCGCGTCCAGACCGAGCAACGCGCCGGTCGGCACGATAATCCTCGCCCCGGTCCGCGCCGCCAGCTTCACCAAATGCATTCTGGGCAGCAGCGCGCCGACCGAGGCCGGAATGAAAATGCGTCCCGCCTCGATCGCCGGTAACGCCACACGTTCGAACAAAGCGGCCGGTGTCGCCTCAACCACGATGTCGGCCTCCGCCAGCGTGGCGAAATCCACCAAGGCCGGGATGTCATGGAAACCGGCGAGCCGAGCGCGGGCTTTGACCAGGTCGCGGGTCGCGACCGCGATCAGTTTCAACCCGTCGATCCCTTGATCCAGAGCACGGGCCAACGGCAGTCCGATGGCGCCAAGCCCGGCCAAAGCGACCGTTTTTGTCATCATTCCCCCTCCGCCGACCCGTCCCGCCGCCCAGAGGACTCCCGGGGGGATTTCTGGGCCGCGCGCGTCCTTATGCCATGCAACCGGTCCCACGCGGCAGGTGGAAAATCAACCCGGCGATCAGAGCATATCCCGATTTCCAAACAGCCTGTCAGCGGTTCCCGGCAGGTCGAAACGTGGCTCGCGCAACGAACCGAGCCACGCATCGACCGAGCATTCGCCGCCATTCAGGCCGGCGCGGTGGGCGCGGCAGCCTTCCAGCACCGCGGCTTCATGGCGATCGAGCAGTTCCAGGCACCACGCGTCCGGAGAGAGGATCGCGGTGTCGTGCCAGACCTTCGACATCACCTCGGTCAGGCAGAACGAGGCGTCGGTGACAATGACGGCGGCTCGGGCGGACAAGGCGGTGGCAAGGACGTGGGCGCTCCTGCGTTCGGCCGGCGTCGTGCAATGGGCCAGCACTTCGTCCTGCGCGTCACGGCTGGCCATGACGTTGGCGACCGGGAAGGCGCGATCCATCTCGATCCGGCGCTGGCGCAGCCGTTCCATCGGGATGTCAGGGCGCAAACGCTGGAGCTCGCGAGCCCAGTCGGCGTGGATTTGATCGGACCAGACGGGGTCGAAGGCACCGGCGTCGGCGAGGCGTAGCAGAAACAAGGTCAGCATGCCGCGTGCGAGCACCGGGGCGTCGAGGACCGCGAGTTCGACGGCGATTGAGGCTGATGCCGGAGCGATGGCGCGGGCCGGTTGTTCCACGTGCGGGAAGCCTCTTGAGTGGTGCTGGAGGCTTTGGGTAGCGCCGCGGAGGCCGCGATGGCAAGGCGTCGTCAGCGATCGGCGCGCGGAGTCGCCTCCGGTTGAGCGGCGGCACCGATCGTCCAACCGCGTCCGGAAGCGGCCGACCACCAGGTCACGATCAGATGTGGCGCATGGCCAGAAATGCCGATCGCCTGCTCCGCGTCACGCTCCAGGAAATGCGTGCAACCCCACCGCGTCGCGGCGTCCGCCTTAAATCGCGCGATGGATTCCTTGTCATCCGCGGTCGCGTTCTGGCGGCATTGCAATGGCAAATCCCGGTACGGCGTCGAAGCCAACGACGCGGCGATCCGTGCCCGCTCCGCCTCCTGGATGCCGCTGATCAGCACGGTCCGTTCCGGTTCAAACCGCGGCAGACCAATGGAAGCGGGTTCATGGCATCCCGCGACGATTTTCGTCAGCAGAACATAGTCCAGGCCGACGCCAACAAAGGGCGCCTCCGCGCCGGGATCGAGCCTGGCGCCGGACGCTTTCGCTTCTCTTCCGGTCGGGGTTGCCTCACCCCGTTCCCAGGGCAACCGGAACAGATCCCGCATCGGATGCGACAGGTCCGGCAGGTGCCGCGCGACGTCCGGATCATGCACGACGACCAATGTCATGCACTCGCGTCCTTCGGCCCGCAGTTTCGCCTGGGCGCGCCGCAAGGTAGTTCCGCTGGAACAACAATCATCGACCAGCAGAACGCGGTGCCCCGAGGCCGGCGGGCCAATCCACGAAACTGTTCCGCTGGCTCTGTCATGCGTCAGGAACGACAGCGGTAACGCGAGAATACCCGCGGCCATCGAGGCCGGGACGAGTCCGCCTCGGGCGATCGCCACGACTTCATCGGGTTGGAATTTCGCCGCCGCCGGCAACAGCGCGGCGACCATGCGCTCGACCTGATCGTAGGAAATGAAGACCGGCATCAGGCGGGTATCGAGGCCTTTCCACGGCCGCTCCGCCGGACCGCTGTCGGTCGGTTCATCAGTGGTCATTTTTTGATTTCAATGCCGTCCCGGTGATCCACGAAGTCGGTGACATAAGCACGATCGACGTCGATGCCATCGGGATAAACGCCGACCGCGACCATGCCACGATAAAATTCATGCCAGCGATCCTTCGTCATGGCGCCAATGCCAAGTGTCAGCGCGTCGCCGGAATCGACGATGCCATGCTCGTTCATCATCTTCCTGCCATAGGCCAGCAATTCATCGCTCATCTCGGGATTGGCGGCTTTGATCAACCGGTTCGCGGGATCCGGATCCTCGTACAGGTACGAATACCAACCTTCAATTGACGCATCGACGAAACGCCGGACCACATCGGGCCGTTCCTCCACGATCTTGCGGCCCGCCGTGATGATGTTGCCATAGCCCTTGTAACCGCCATCGGCGACCAGCAGCACGACCGGATCGAACCCGCCCTTCTGTTTGATCACGAATGGCTCTGACCCCAGATAACCCTGCTGAATCAGGTTTTTATCCGCCAGGAACGGCGCCATGTTAAACGTGTAAAGCCGCGTCTGGGCTTCAGTGTAGCCATATTTCGCGGCCAGAAACCGCCACCAGCTCTGCCGTGCGTCCGGGGCGATTTCGATCGGTTTGCCTTTCAGCGCGGCGAAACTGTCGTAGCCCAGACCAGGATGCGCGATCAGCACCGCCGGGTCTTTTTGAAAGATCGCGGCGATCGCGACATAGGGCAGCTTGTTTTGCACGAACTCGATCGCCCGGCCGCCGCCGAGATTGAAATCCAGCCGCCCGGCCATCAGCAACTGCATGTGATTGACCTGCGGACCGCCCTCCCGAATGGTGACCGACAGTCCATGCTTCGCGTAGATGCCTTTGGCGACGGCCTGGTAGTAGCCGCCATATTCCGCCTCGGCACGCCAGTCGATGCCGAAGGTGATCTGGTCGTCGGCTTTGCTCGCCGCCGGGAAAACGACCAGCGACATGGCAAGCCACGTCACGATACCGATCAAACGCATTTCGCCGTCCCCGCCGCACGCAATTTCCGAACCCGTCCCACTCGCCAATGGTGCGCATCGCCACCCCTGTCATTGTGAGCGAAGCGACCTGCCTGCGCGAAGCCGCTTCGGCGAAGGCAGGAGCAATCTCCATCAGAGGGGACATGGAGATTGCCGCGTCGCTTCGCTCCTCGCAATGACACGGTCACACGGCCGGATCAAAAGCCACATCTCTCGCTCGTCCCGCCAGGCTCTCGCCGCCGTCGAGGAAGATCGTATTCCCGGTCATCGGCGGCGATGCCAGAATGTACTGAACGCAACTCGCGATTTCCGCCGGCGTGGTGCTGCGTCCCAGCGGAGGCGCCCGCCACGCTTTGGCGAACGACGCCTCGGTCTGCTTCCCGCTGATCAGCGTCAGTCCGGGCGCGATCCCGCAGACCCGGATGCGACCCGCCAGAGCCATCGCCAATGTGCTGGTCAGACAAGACAACCCGACCTTGCCGATCGTGTAGGACAGGAAATCGGGGTTCAGGTTCGCCACTTTCTGGTCAAGGATATTGATGATGCATCCATCGGACTGTCCCTCGAAAAACCGCGCGAAATCCCGGCACAGGAACACCGGCGCGACCAAATTCGACGCGAGATGATCGTGCAACGACTCCCAGGTCACAGACGATATGTCATCGTAATAGAACGTCGAGGCGTTGTTGATCAGGCATCGCACCGATCCATGCAGCGCGACGCATCGCTCCATCAAACCTTCAACGTCGGACCGAACCGCCAGGTCGGCACGCAGCAGATCGCACGTTCCGCCCGCCGCGCGGATCTCGCTGGCCAATAGCCCAGACTCTTGTTCCGACCGCGAGTAATGCACGATCACATTCCAACCATCGGCCGCCAGACACCGCGCGATCGTGGCGCCGACACGTTTGGCCGCGCCGGTGATCAGCACGGTGCCGGGTCCCGGATCGGTCACCCCGCCGGCTCCCGAACCTGATAAACTTCCACACCGGCGCCGGCCGCCTCATTGAAAATGTCCGGCTTCATGATCGATACCCGGCACGCGGTGACCCGAGGATTGCGAAAACAAATTTCAACAAGTTCGTGCAGCAAGGTTTCCAGTAACGGCGTATGCGGACGGCCTGGCCAGGCCTTCAGCGCCTGCCGGACCGGGTCGTAGTCCAGGATGGTATCGGCCGATTCGGCGGACAGCGGCTGAACCAGAGGCGCGAACATCTCAACGTTGACGATCAGCCGCGTTGGCCGTTCCGGATGCCGCTCCCACGGGTGCAACCCGACATGCGCCTCGGTTTCGATATCCCGCAGGATGACCCGGATGGTGCTGCCTGACGGAAGCGACGCGGGTTCCATGCCAATGGATGCCAATTTCAAATCGCCCCAATCGTCGCCATCGATGCCTCGTGGATAGGACCGGCGCAACCCTGAGGCAAGCGTCCCGCGAACCCCGGGCTCATTTGTCGCGGCCAGAAACCGGGCGCCAACCCCGCCGACGACCAGATCGACGGCGGCAGGACGGCGAATGGCGGCACAGCCCGGGCGGCATGGGCGCTCGATTGCATCAACCTGCCTCGGCCCTTACCTTAACAAGTGAAGAATGAGGGCAGAATTCGATGGATATGACGGGTGAGCGGCGCATCCCGGCGCCGCGCCAGGCGGTGTGGGAGGCGCTGAACGACACAGCGGTCCTGAAGGCCAGCATCCCGGGCTGCGAGAGCCTGGAAAAGACCGATGACAGCCACATGAAGGCCACGGCGGCGGTCAAACTCGGCCCCATTTCGGCCCGCTTCAACGGCGCCGTGACGTTGTCCGACATCGACGCTCCCAACCGCTATACCATCACCGGCGAGGGCCAGGGCGGGGTCGCGGGCTTCGCCAAGGGCGGCGCCAAGGTGTTTCTGACCGACGACGACGGCGCCACCCTGTTGAAATATGAGGTGCACGCCCAGGTGGGGGGGAAACTGGCGCAACTGGGGGCTCGGTTGATCGATGCCACGGCCAAACAGATGGCCGAGCAGTTCTTCACCAAATTTTCCGATGAGGTCCAGAAGTTGAACCCGGCCGCGATCGCGCCAACCCCGGCCGCCACTCTGGCGGAGACCCGGCCCCCGCCGATCGCGCCACCCTCTTCCGTCAGCATGTTCGACCTGGTGCCGCGAGAACCTTTCGGGCTGCCGGTCATGGGGTGGGTCGGCATCCTTCTGTTCGCCGGAATGGTGGTGCTCTGGCTGGCGAGCATCGTCGGGTGACCGCATTACCGGGATCGGTTTCGGAAACCGCTCAACTGCTGACCGCACAGGGATATATCGCCGACCGCGAACTGGCGACGACGGTGCATCTCGCTTTGGCGATGCAACGTCCGCTGTTCCTGGAGGGCGAGCCCGGCACCGGCAAGACCGAGATCGCCAAGGTTCTGGCGTCAGGCCTGAACCGGCGCCTGGTGCGGCTGCAATGCTATGACGGGATGGATTTGTCCGCCGCGGCGTATGAGTGGGATCACGCCCGCCAGTTGATGGCGATCCGGATGGCGGAGGCGGCGGGTCACACCGATCGCGACGAACTGGCCTCCGACATTTACACGCGCAAATATCTGCGCGCGCGTCCGTTGCTGTCGGCGATCGATCCGGATATGCCGCCGGCGGTGCTGCTGATCGACGAACTGGATCGCGCGGATGAGCCGTTCGAGGCCTTCCTGCTGGAATTGCTGGCGGACTTTCAGATCACCGTCCCCGAACTGGGCACCATGCGCGCCAAAACAAAGCCGGTGGTCGTGTTGACCTCGAACCGGACGCGGGAGGTGCATGACGCGATCCGGCGCCGCTGCCTGTATCACTGGGTCGCCTACCCGGATGCCGCCCGGGAACGTGCGATCCTGGCGGCGAAGGCGCCCGAGGTACCGGAGAAGCTGGCGGGCCAGGTGGTCGCGTTCCTGCAGCAATTGCGCGGCGAGGATCTGTTCAAGCTGCCCGGGGTGGCGGAGACGATCGATTGGGCGCAGGCGCTGACGTATTTGAACAAGACCGAGCTGACGGCGGGCGATGTGGATGAAACGCTTGGGGTTTTGTTGAAGTATCAGGACGATATAGCCAAGGTTCGCGGGGCAGAGGCGGCGCGAATTCTGAATGAGTCACAGGCGGCCGGATGAGCGATTTTGCCACGCCGTGTGGCAACGCATCGCTCTTGGCTTACAGCGTTCGTGCGCGCGGAAAGGTTCGCAGCATCACAAAGGGCACAAAGTTCGCCAAGGACACGAAGATACACGACCATGCCTGGATGTTCAGAGTTTGGCTCCTTTGTGTCCTTAGCGAACTTTGTGCCCTTTGTGACGCTGCGAACCTCTCACCCGCACAAGCGGTGGTCGTCAATTTGGACACCCTGGTTCAGCGCTTTGCCCAGGCCGTTAGACCTGCCCACTTTATCGCCGCGGACGGAACGGCCAATTACAGGCGGATCGCGCCTGTCCACCTTACCATACTCGCACAATAGCCACGTTGCCATGTCCGCTACCACCCTATCCTCGAATGTCATGCATTTCGCCCGACTGTTACGCCGGGCCGGCCTCCCCGTCGGTCCGGCGGAAACGATCGCCGCGCAAAACGCGCTGACCCGGATCGATCTCGCCTCCAGGGCCGAAACCCGCACCGCGCTGCGCACCACCATGATCCATCGCCACGAGCATCAGGAAGTCTTCGACCAGGCCTTCGCCTTGTTCTGGCGCGACCCCTCGGCCGCTGAGCAGGCCGCCGCCATGGCGCTGCTGGACGCACAAAAAGACAAAAAACCAGAACGCCCGCCACCCGCGTCTCGCCGCGTCGCCGAGGCCTTCACCAACCCCAACACACCGAAGCCGAAGGCCGAAGACGAGCCTCCGGTCCAGGACGCCGTGCTGACCGTTTCCGACCAGGAACGCCTGCAAACCATGGATTTCGAGGCGATGAGCGCCGCTGAAATCGAGGATGCGAAAAAAGAAATCCGCCGCCTGACCTTGCCGCTCGACCTGCGCCAGACCCGCTCGACAAGGCCCGATCCCACCGGGCCGATCATGGATTTGCGCCGCACCATCCGCTCCAGCCTGCGTCAGGGCGGCGAGATTTTGACCATCGCGCGCAACCGCCGCCAGACCCGCCCGCCGCCGCTGGTGGTGCTGTGCGACATCTCCGGCTCCATGGGCCGTTATGCGCAGATCCTGCTGCACTTCCTGCATGCTGTGACCAACCACCGAGACCGCGTCAGCGTGTTCCTGTTCGGCACCCGCCTGACCAACGTCACCCGCCAGTTGCGCGCCCGCGATCCCGAGGTCGCGTTCCAGATGGTCTCCCACACCGTGCCCGATTGGTCCGGCGGCACGCGCATCGGCGAGGCGCTGGATCGCTTCAATAAACTCTGGGCGCGCCGCGTACTGGGCCAGGGCGCGATTGTGCTGCTGATCACCGACGGGCTCGACCGAGACGGCGCCGTGGGGCTGGCCGACAACATGGACCGCTTGCACCGGTCCTCCCGCCGCCTCATATGGCTCAATCCCCTGTTGCGTTGGGCCGGTTTCGAGCCAAAATCACAGGGCATCCGCGCCATGCTGCCGCATGTCGATGAATTCCGGCCCGTCCACAACCTCGCCAGCCTGCGCACGCTGGTCCAATTGCTTTCCCGTCCCGCCCCTCGACCCTTGGGCTGGACACCAGAAAGGACCCTGTCATGAGCGATCATGTTGAAGACATCATCAGTACCGCCGCCAACTGGCGCGCCGCCGGCGAGCAAGTGGCGCTGGCGACGGTCACGGAAACCTGGGGCAGTTCGCCGCGGCCCGCCGGCAGCCAGATGGCGGTGACGAAGTCGGGCCGCATGGCCGGCTCGGTGTCCGG
>Ga0182018_10002698_pt1 | contig 17180 bp, 21 predicted proteins | sample 812P2MmetaG_FD_120490 | JGI IMG/M metagenome (GOLD analysis project Ga0182018, IMG submission 120490) | Permafrost microbial communities from Stordalen Mire, Sweden - 812P2M metaG | ecosystem: Environmental > Terrestrial > Soil > Wetlands > Permafrost | place: Sweden: Stordalen | collected... | reverse complement strand
GACCTGTCTGGAGTTTCAACTGCCGCGCAGTTCACCCAATGGGTGACAACTGCCTTCGCTGCAAACACTTGCGGCTGAAGGAGAAGACTATTCCGGCGGCGTCTCAACCGCCGTTTTTAGGTTCATTGGTATGAAGCCTCAGGTATCGGCGAGAAGGAATTCAAGATCAAGCGGTTCGTGGATTAGCCATGCGTTCCCGTCGAATTAAGACCCGGGCTTTGCCGTATGCATTCGAAATGCCGGCTTTGGCGCCTCGCTTGAGGTTAGAAAGTTGTATCCGATTGTGGACGACCCCGACGCGCAAGCGAACGGGCTCATCCGAGTGATCGATGAGTCGGGTGAGGACTACGTCTATCCGGCCCGGTTATTCCAGAGACTCGCTTTGCCCAGCGAAGTTCAGCGGGCCTTACGCTTGGCGTCGTGATTTGGTCTGCCACGAAAAAGAGGAGAAACGCGGTTGCGTTCGACCAGTCGCCGTCAAACGAGTCCTGGCGTGGTGAATTGTTCGCACCAATCCTACCGCACCGAATCCAAAAACTGCGCCGCCACCCGTGCCACCGGACGCCGCTCGCCATCCACCATCTGATTGAGCTTTCGCATCGTCTCCGCATTCAGCTTTCCCGACAGCTGCTCCAGCGCCCCGCGCAGCCCGGGATACCGCGCCAGACTCTCTTCGCGCGCCACCACCGCGCAATCGTATGGCGGGAAGTAGTGGCGGTCGTCCGCGAGTATCGTGACGTCGCGGACGGCAGCCGGGCCATCCGTCGAATTCGCGGCGATCATGTCGACCTTGCGGCCATCGAGCGCGGAGTACAAGAGGCCCAGGTCCATCGTCACCGGATCGCCGGACAACCGCAACCCGTAAGCCTTCACCAGACCCTGCAGCCCGTCGGCCCGCTGCTCGAATTCGGAGCCTACGCCGAGATGCCAGGCGCTGCCGCTGGCCGCGTCCGAGAGCGTCGCCAGGTGGCCGGTGCGGGCGGTCTCGCCGCGAACGATCATGGCGAATGTATTATTGAAACCCAGCGGCGAGAGCCACGCCAGCTTCCATTGCGAGTGATACGCGGCGCGCACCTCACCGAGCACCAAAACCGGGTCGGTGGCCGGCGGCCGCTTCAGAACCGCCATCAGCGCGGTGCCGGTGTATTCGGGATAGAGATCGATGGAGCCCTGCACCAGCGCTTCGTGCGCCAGCAGCGTGCCGCCCAAGTTGAGCTTGCGCTCCACCGGGACGCCCAGCCGCCTCTCGATTTGCTGCGCCAGGATCTCGCCCAAAATCACCTGCTCGGTAAAATTCTTCGAGCCAACCACGATATGCGTATGCCCGGAGCATGACGCCAGCAGCAACCCGCTCAGGCAGGCGATAATCTTCGTTCGATCCATTCCAAACCCTCGTCGGCCATCAGCGCCATGGCAGCGGCCGGCACCGCGCCCGCCAGTAAGGCCTGCTTATCCATCATCGCGATTCCGCGCACCAGAAACACGCCCAGCCCGCCGGCGCCGATGAAGGCCGCGATGGTCGCGGTCCCGATGGTGGTCACCGTCGCAATGCGCAATCCCGCCACAATCGAAGGGACCGCCAGCGGCATCTCCACTTGCCAGAGAATCTGGCGCGGCGTCATCCCCATCGCCAGCGCGGATTCGCGCACCGCCGGGTCCACGCCGAGGATGCCGGTCAGCGTGTTGCGCAGAATCGGCAACAGCGCGTACAGACTCAGCGCCAGGATGGCGGTGTGCTCCCCGATGCCGATCAGCGGGAGCAGGAAGCCGAACAGCGCCAGGCTGGGGACCGTCTGCGCGATATTCGTGAAGCCCAGCGCCCAGCGTCGTGCCACCGGCCGGCGCGCCAGCAGCACCGCGCCCGGCAGCGCTACGGCGACCGCGATGGCAATCGTGAGCCCCACCAGCCGCAAATGCTGCAGCGAGAGCGACACAATTTCCGACGCGAGTCCGGTATTCAATTCGGCCTCCAGTTCTCTTCCAGGCCCGCCAGGAACGCCTGCGCTTCCGGCGTTCGCGCCGCCAGAAACTCCGCCGGCGTGGCCAGCAACTCCAGCGCGCCGTCGTGCAGCAGGGCGATGCGCGATGCCAGCATGAGCGCCTCGCGCACGTCGTGAGTCACGAACAGCGCGGTCTTGCGTACCGTAAGGCGCAGTTCCAGGAATTGCCGCTGCAGTTCGTACCGCGTGATGGGGTCGAGCGAGGCGAAAGGTTCGTCGAAGAGCAGCAGCGGCGGGTCGGCGCCCAGCGCTCGCGCGATGCCCACCCGCTGGCGCTGTCCCCCCGAGAGCTGGCGCGGATAGCGATGGCGGAACTCCTCGGGCGCGAGCCCCACCGCATCGAGCAGCGACTCCACTCGCGCGGCCACGCGGGCGGGTTCCCATTTCTCCAGCCGCGGCACCAGGCCGACGTTGGCTTCCACGGTCCAGTGGGGAAAGAGTCCGGCGTCCTGGATGACGTAGCCCATGCGGCGGCGCATCCGGACCACGTCCCACTGCGCGGCCGCACGGTCTTCGAAGCGGATCTCGCCTTCCGACGGCGGGACCAGTCCGTTGACCGTCTTCAGCAGCGTGGTTTTGCCCGACCCGCTGCGGCCCAGCAGCACCACGGTTTCGCCCTCTTCCACATTCAGGTCGATATGGCGCAGCACCGGGCGACCGCCAAGGGCGCAGGAAAGATCGCGGATTTCGAGGATCGCGGAGGGCACGGCGGAAAAGCCAGCTTCCATGGTACATGGCCGAAGGAGGGCTTTACACTGCTGGTATAATAATGCCACATGGTTTTAAGCTGCCCGCGCAAGCGGGTTGTCGAAGGTCCGAGTCCCTTCCATCGGAATGTCCCTTCCTGTCTCGTTTATTTCCAAATATGGAGGTTTCCAACACCCACTCAATGAAAGCCAACGTGCGTATGAACCGAGGCGTCGAGAGCCTTTTTGGCACCCGCGATGAAAATATCCGGCTCATCGAGTCCGGATTGAGCGTCCACACCCAACTGGTCGATAACAGCCTGGAAATTGAAGGCGAAGCCCCCAACGTGTCGCGTGCGGAAAGCATCCTGGAGGATTACAACACCCTGGTGCGCGAGGGCCATGTCTTCAATAATGGCGACTTGAACAGCTATCTTCGCGTAGTCACCTTCGACCCCGAAGTGTCGCTACGCGCCCTGGTGAACAGCGGCAAACAGCGCAGCTTCGGCAAGAAAATCCTGGCGCCGAAGACCGTCAACCAGCGGCGCTATATGGAAGCCATGGAGCGCAACGACCTGGTATTCGGCATCGGCCCGGCGGGCACCGGCAAAACCTACCTGGCTGTCGCGATGGCTGTTTCGGCACTATTGAGCAAACAGTTTTCGCGCATCATTCTCACGCGGCCGGCGGTGGAAGCGGGCGAACGCCTGGGCTTCCTGCCCGGCACTTTGCAGGAAAAAGTGGACCCGTATCTGCGCCCCCTGTACGACGCTCTCTACGAAATGCTGGACAACGAGCGCGTGGAGAAACTGCTGGAGCGGAACGTGATTGAGGTGGCGCCGCTCGCCTTTATGCGCGGACGCACGCTCAACGATAGCTTCATCATCCTCGACGAGGCCCAGAACACCACCGCCGAACAGATGAAGATGGTGATCACCCGCCAGGGCTTCAACTCCAAAATGGTGGTGAACGGCGACGTGACGCAGATCGACCTGCCCACCGGCCGCCGCAGCGGCTTGATCGACGCCGTGGAAGTGCTCAAGGGCGTGGAAGGCATCAGCTTCGTGCAGTTCGACGAGCGCGACGTGGTGCGCCACACGCTGGTGCAGCGCATCGTCCGAGCCTACGAGCGGTACAACGAAACCATCGGCGCGGCGCGCCAGCTTACGCTGAAGCTGGGCGAGCCGGAAATGCCGGCGTCCGAAGACCTTCCCCAAGCGTGAGCGGCCGCATGTCTTCACCCGATGGCAGTACCGTAACTTTCCGCCGCACGCCACCCGATTTCCGCCGGCAAACGGTGGAACGGTTCGCCCGCCGCCTACAGAAAGAAGTCGCCAAGGGACAGCCGTTCGATTGCCTCATTACCGGCGACGCCGATCTGCGCCGTCTGAATCGCCAGTTCCGCGGTCTGGATTACGCCACCGACGTCTTGTCGTTCCCGGCCGCTCCGCCGGCGCCCCACCTGGGCGACCTGGCTATTTCGCTGGGCCGCGCCAGGGCCCAGGCGCGCGAATTCGGCCACGGCACGGAACACGAAGTCGAGATCCTGATGCTGCATGGGTTGCTGCACCTGCTGGGCCTCGATCACCAGACCGACGCCGGACAGATGGCGCGCGCCGAGAAACGCTGGCGCACGAAGTTGGGTCTGGCCGCCGGATTGATTGAGCGGGTACGGGCATGATGCTGGCGGTGGTCTTGGCGACGCTCCTGGCCGTTCCGCTGCTGGTGCTGGTGACCTTCGTGCAACTGCTGTACCTGGAAAGCATGCGTCTGCGCACGCGCGATCTGCCCTCGCTCAAGTTCTTCAAGGAAACGCTGGAAGACCGCCTGGGCATGAAGACCGAAGCAGGCGCGGAAACTTTTTCCATCATTAAGCACACTCTGCTGGTGCTCCTCGGCGTCTTGTGTCTGGCTTGGTCCGCGGATGGCTTTCCGTGGTCCGCGGTGGCCTTTTGGGAAGGCGCGCTCTCGGCGTGGCTGATCATGATCGGGGCGTCGTATGCCGTGCCGCAGTTGCTGTATCGCCGCACTTCCGCCCATTGGATGCGGGGTCTGATCCCGCTTTTTCGCGGCTTGGCCCTGGTGGCCCGTCCGTGTGTGGTGCTGCTCGATTTCTTCCAATCGCTGATCGATCTCGCCGACGACACCGGCCACCAGGAAGAACAGCCCACCCCCGCCGAAAATATCGAGGCATTGATCTCCGCCGGCACCGAAGAGGGCCTGATCGAAGAGGAAGACCGCAAGCTGATCCAGGGAGTGGTGGAATTCGGCGACAAAGTGGTGCGCGAAGTCATGACGCCGCGCCCCAACATCGTGGCCATCGGGGCCGACGCTACGCTCGAGCAGTTGCGCCAACTGGTGATCAACGAACAGTTCTCGCGCATTCCGGTATATGAGCGGAACATCGACCAGATGATGGGCTTCGTGCACGTGCGCGACATGTTCGAACTCGGGGAAGAGGAACGCGCCGGCCGCACCGTGCGGGAACTGGTCCGCACCGTGAAATTCGTCCCCGAAAGCAAGCCGGTGAACGATCTCATGCGGCAGATGCAGCAGGAGAACACCCACATGGTGATTGTGGTGGACGAGTACGGCAACACCGCGGGCCTGGCCACCATGGAAGATCTGCTCGAAGTCATCATCGGGGAGATCCGCGACGAACACGAGCCCGATAGCGACGTCGCAGAAGATGGACAGGGCGGCTATATCGTCTCCGGCAGCTTCGAGTTGAACCGCATCGCCGATCTGTTTCAGACGTTTCACCGCGAAGAGGACATCGAATCCACTACCGTCGGCGGGCTGGTCAGCGAATGGTTGGGCCACGTCCCCAAAGCGGGAGAATCGGCCGACCGCGACGGCGTGCGCATCGAGGTCTTGGCCAGCGACGAATTCCGGGTGGAGAAAGTGCGGCTTAGCAAGTCTCAAACGGTAGCTCATGAATAAACAGTTCAAGTCCGGTTTCGTATCGCTGGTGGGGCGCCCCAATGCCGGGAAATCCACGCTGCTGAATGCCCTGGTGGGGCAGAAAGTGGCGATTGTCGCGGACAAACCGCAGACCACCCGGACCTCGATCCAGGGCGTGGTGACAATGCCCGAGGCGCAGATCGTTTTCGTCGATACACCCGGCATCCACAAAGCCGATTCGCAGCTCAATAAGCGCCTCATGGACACCGTGCGCGCTTCGCTCGAAGAGCGCGACCTGCTGCTGTTCCTGGTGGACGCCACACGGGCCTTCACCGTCGAAGACCGGCGGGCACTGGATGTCGCAATCAAAACTAAGACGCCCGTGGTGCTGGTGCTGAATAAGGTGGACCTGCTGCCCGACAAGGGCAAGCTGCTGCCGCTGATCGAGCGATACAAGGCGCTGCACGAGTTCGCGGATTACGTCCCCGTCTCGGCCACCAAGCGCATCGGGCTCGAAGAGTTGCGCAACGTGATTCTGTCGCACCTGCCGGAAGGGCCCGCCTATTTCCCGGAAGACTACGTCACCGACCAGCCGGAGCGGTTTCTGGCCGCCGAACTGGTCCGCGAGAAGGTTTTGCTGGCCACGCGGCAGGAAGTGCCCCATTCGGTTTCGGTGATGGTGGACCGCTGGGAAGAAACGCCCAGCCTGACGCGCATTTACGCCACCATCCGGGTGGAGCGGCCCGGACAGAAGGCCATCGTCATCGGCAAGAAGGGCGCCGTGCTGGTCAAAATCGGCACGCTGGCGCGCGTGGAAATGGAAAAACTGTTCGGCGTGAAGATCTATCTCGATCTGCACGTCCGCGTGCAACCGGGGTGGCGCGACGAGGCAGCCTTCCTCAACACGCTGGACTGGCGTACAATGGCCGTTAAGGATGATTCTTAAAATTTGCGCTTCCTTGATGGTGCTCTTTCTGCTGGCCATCGTCTGCCTGGCCGCCGATAAGCCGGTTTCCGACGACGCCATTTACGACAAGGTACGGATCGGGCTGGCTAGCGACGTCGACGTGAAAGGCGGCGGGTTGAAGGTGGACGTGAAAGATGGCGTAGTCACGCTTGCGGGTTCCGTGGAGAACCAACTGGCGAAAGACAAGGCCGGCCATATCGCCAAGAAGGTGAAAGGCGTCAAGAAGGTAGTCAATAACCTCGAAGTCAAGAAGCACGGCTAAATGGCCCGCTTCCTCCTAATTTGTGCCGCCGCCGCGGTCTTCACTCTTTGCGCGTCCGCCCAGGATTTCTCCAAGATCACCATCGAACTGATCGGCAAAGGTTTTTTTTTCACGCAAGGTCCGGCCTGGTCCAAAGATGGCTTCCTGGTTTTCAGCGATACCCCGGCCGACAAGATTTGGAAGTGGAGTCCGGGCAGCGACCCTGCCACCTTGCGCCAACCGGCCAACGGTCCCAGCGGCAACGCTTTCGACAGCCAGGGCCGGCTGTATACCTGCGAAACCCACGCTCGCCGCATCACCCGCACCAATCTAAAGGATGGGCGCATCGAAGTGCTGGCGGACCAATGGGAAGGCAAGAAGTTCAACGCGCCCGACGATCTGGCGGTGAGCAGGAGCGACCACGTCTATTTCACCGATCCGGCCTTTGGCGAACAGTCGGACCATCGCGAACTGGATTTCTACGGTGTCTACCATGTCCCGCCCAAGGGTCCCGTGAAGCTGGTGGCCAAGTCCGCGGGGCGTCCCAACGGGATCGCCATTTCGCCCAATGGCCGCGTGTTGTATGTGACCAATACCGACGAACGCAACTTGCGGGCGTATGACCTGGACCACAACGGCGACGCCTCGGGCGAGCGCGTGCTGGTGCCGAAGATCGACGGAATACCGAGCGGAATCCGTGTGAGCGAGAAGGGCGACCTGTACATCGCCACCGCCAAGGGGATCGCGATTTACAGCGCCGAAGGCAAGCCGATTCACACCATCGGCATGCATGACCCGCCTTCCAACTGCGCCTTCGATCCGCAGGGCCAGTGGCTCTATGTGACGGCCCGCGGTTTCCTGTACCGGATCCGTCTGGATGGGAAGGGAATCAACTGAGCCGGCTCGGCAGTAATGTGGAGGAGGGCTCCCATCCCGGTGACAGTTCTGCACGAGTTGTGGGGCAGTTAACCGGCCAACCGCGGAAATCAACCTGGCCAATCGCTGGCCTGAATGCGGCGCGGAGCGAGCCGCCGCAGAGGTCCTTTGGGTCGCGAACGGGCACGTCCGGCGGTCGCCACCGAGACACCAATTTATTTCTTTCCAGTTGCATATCTCACTTCTTCTTTTTCTGCACTTCGCTCTCGACCAACAGCGTGACGGCGTCGATAATCGTAGCGTCATGTTCGTTGCCCACTGAAACGCTCCCCCGCGGCTCCAGGGGAAAAATGACGAAAGATTGGCCGGTCAAGGGGCAGCCAATCCTGGCCGGGGTCCTCTCTGGGGAGGGCTTTCAGCCGGCGCTTGCCGGGAGCGAAGGATCCCCCGTGGCCCGAGAGAGCCGCCTGAAAAGCGTCCCCAGAGGGGACCCAGGGCAAGATTGCCCGCCCCACAATTTGTGCAGACGGCATGCGACGAGCGAACTGAGTAACATGGAGCGCGGGCGCCCGCTCCACGGGAGCCTGAACAGTGCCGCCTAAGCCACCCGAAGACGACCGGCGATATCCCAAACGCCCGCTGGTCGGCGTGGGAGCGCTCCTATTCAGGCGCGACCGTATCCTGATGGCGCAGCGCGGCAAAGAGCCGTTGAAAGGCTGGTGGTCGCTGCCCGGAGGCGCGCTCGAACTCGGCGAGTCGCTGGCCGACGGGGTGAAGCGCGAGGTCCGCGAGGAGACCGGCCTGGAAATTCGTCCACTCGGAGTCCTGGAAATTTTCGAGCGCATCATGCGCGATGCGAGCGGCGCCCCCGAGTATCACTACGTCCTGATCGACTATGTCTGCCGCATCACCGGCGGGGAATTGTGCGCCGGCGACGACGTATGCGCGGTGGAATGGGTACGCCGGCGCGATCTGCCCAACTTGCGGATCACTGAGGGTACGCTCGCTGTTATTGAAAAGGGCTTTCGGGAACGGCGAAGATATAAGTGAGGTCCGATCCCCTTTGAAAACCAGCGCGGAAGTTCTCGAATTCGAAGCCCTGCGGCAATTATTGGGCCGCTATCTCTCCAGCGCCCCCGGCAAGCGCGAGTTGGACAAGTTGCAGCCGCAGGCCGACCGCGCCCGGCTGGAAGCAGACCTCGCCGAGGCGGCCGAAGCCGTGGAATATCTGCGTCTGGCGGCCCGTCCGCAAACCGGCGCGCGCGGCACCGCCATCCGCGTGGATTTCAACGGTCTGCCGGATACCGAAACCATCATCCACAAATTGCGGATCGAAGGCGCGGCCCTCGAGCCCAAAGAAATCTTCGCCATTTTCGCGCTGCTCGACCGCGCCGCCGACGCCAAGTCGCTGCTCACCGCCGTCGCCGAGAGATTCCCACGCCTCGGCCGGCGCGCCCAAACCATCGGCGATTTTCGCGCGCTGCTAAAGGAGCTAGATGGCAAGATTCTGCCCGACGGCACCATCGCCGACCATGCCAGCGTAGCGCTGGCCCGCCTGCGCCGCGACATCGAACGCCAGAAGCGGTCCATCCAGGAATCGCTCGAACGCTTCCTGCGCTCGCACCGCGAGGAAGGCGTGCTGCAAGAGGAATTCGTCACCATCCGCAACGAGCGCTTCGTGGTGCCGATCATCGCCGGGCAACGCCGCAAGCTGGACGGCGTGATCCACGGGACCAGTGCCAGCGGCCACACGCTCTTCGTCGAGCCGCTCGAAACCATCGACCTCAATAATGAACTGGTGCGCCTCACCGAGGAAGAGATGCGCGAGGTGCATCGCATCCTGGTGGAAATCACCGACCGCCTGCGCGGCTACGGCGACTCTATCCGCCAGACGCTGGTCACCATGGCGGAGCTTGAGCTGATCTTCGCCAAGGGCCGCTTTGCCACCGAGTTCGATTGCACCATTCCGCGCTTCGGCGAGCGGTTGCTGTTGCGGGATGCGCGCCATCCGCTGCTCGAGGACGTCATGAAGCGCCGCCACAAGGAGGCCGTGCCGATCAGCCTGGAACTCAACCACGACCGCCGCACCCTGCTGATCAGCGGCCCCAACACCGGCGGCAAAACGGTCAGCCTCAAGACCGTCGGGCTGCTGACGCTGATGGCGCACTCGGGCCTGCCGGTGCCCGCGGCCGAGGCCGAATTCCCGGTCTTCTCGCAAGTGCTGGCGGATATCGGCGATTATCAATCCATCCAGGAAAATCTCAGCACCTTCTCCGCCCACGTCTCCAAAATTCGCGAGATGGCGCTCGACGTGACTCCCGATTCGCTGGTGCTGCTGGACGAACTGGGCTCGGCCACCGATCCCGAGGAAGGCGGCGCGCTGGGAGTGGCGATTGTCGAGCACTTCCGCGCTGCCGGAGCCTTCACTCTGATCTCCACCCACCTAATGGCCCTCAAGATTTACGGCGCCTCCACGGAGGGCGTGGTCAACGGCTCCATGGGCTTCGACGAAGAGACCTTCGAGCCGACGTTTCAACTGCGATTAGGGCTGCCGGGGAAGTCGGCCGGCCTGGAGATCGCTACCCGGCTGGGCATGCCGGAAGACATCATGCTGCGCGCCCGCCGGTCCATGAGCGACCGCGAGCGCGACGTCACGCGGTTCCTGGCCGAACTGCACCGCCGCATCGAAGAGAGCCAGACGCTCGAGCGGAAACTGCGCGACCAGATCGCCGAGGCGGAGCGGCACGAAAAGGAACTGGCGCGCGAGTGGGAGAAGCGCGAGACGGCCAAGTTGAAAGAACTGGAGCGCCGCACCGACCAGGCCCTGGCGAAGTTTGAAGAGAAGGCGCAGGAGACGCTCGGCAAGATTGGGCAAGGCGCCGACAAGCGCAAGGCCGAGCAGGAAGCGCAACGCCGCGTCTCCAAGGCCAAACGCGAACTGCGCGAGGATTTCGATACCACCGTACTGGCCACCCAGGACGATTCCCGGCAGGATCGCATCCAGCCGCTGCGCATCGAGGAAGGCGCGCGCGTGCGGTTGCGCGATGTGCGCGAGCCGGCCGTGGTCCGCCGCAAGCTGTCGAACGGCCGCATCGAGGTGGAAGCCGGCTTCATGAAACTGCAGGTCTCCGTGGACGACGTGATCGAAGTGCTTCCCGAAGGCGGAGGCACGGCGGGCAAGCTGCCGCCCAATGTGACCTATCGGCCCGCCCCGGAACTGGCGCCGGTGCATCAGGAGATCAACGTGATCGGCCAGCACATGGAAGAAGCGCGCGATGCGGTGGACGAGTTCCTGGATCGCGCCGTGATGGCGACCGCCAGCCGCGTCCGCATTGTGCATGGCCACGGCATGGGCGTGCTGAAAAGGATGCTCGCCGAAATGCTGGCGCACCATCCGCACGTGGCCAAGTTCTACCAGGCCCCGCAGCAGGAAGGCGGCGCGGGGGCGACAATCGTAGAGTTGCGGGAATAACGCGGCGAGTCCGGTTTAGAATGTAGAAAGTCCATAGGGCAGTGTGCCCGCCGCGTATGGGAAGTCACCCAACACCTGATCCGGCACCTCGACCAGAAGGGCGAGAAGGAAACGGCGAATCTGAAAGCGAAGATCGGCGGGATGGCGGAGATCGCCCGCGATCTCGCCTACCGGCTCTACACGCTCTGTGAGCGCAAGGGCTGGGCGGAAGAGGCGGCCTATTACAACAGTCTTGTGGTCGCGTGGCCATCCATGGCGTCGGAAGCATTTGAGCTGAGTGGATCGTAACGAGAGTGGCTACCGGAAGGATAATGGGACAGGTCATGACCAAACAGGAGACGATCGAAGAGATTACCCGGCGCCTGGTCGATTTCTACCGGCCGGTTCGCATCTACCTCTTTGGCTCGGAAGCGCGGGGGGAATCCGGGCGGGACAGCGATTTGGATTTCCTGGTCGTCTTGCCGGACGACGCTCCGAAGGAACAGATGCGCGGCGGCGCATATTCTCTGTTGCGGGACATACGCGATGCCGTCGACGTGATTCCGTGGCGGCAAACGGATTTTGACGGGCGGGCCGCGTACGTTCGCGCATCGCTGCCGGCGACGGTGATCCGGGAAGGTAGGTTGCTCTATGACTCCCAACGAGTTCCTGCTTGATGAAACGCGGCAGTGGCTGGCCAAGGCCCACGGCGATCTTCGCGCCGCGGAGGTCGCCCTGGTCAACGATCTGGCGGAAGTGGCCGTGTACCACTGCCAGCAGGCCGCGGAGAAGGCCCTGAAGGCATTCCTGGTTTTCCGGCAGGAGCCTTTCCGCAAGACCCACAACCTAAAGGAACTCGGCGAGGCCTGCCTGGCGTTGGATGCGGCTTTGCCGCCCAGCGTAAGGGAGAGTTTCCGCCTCGCCGAATACGCATGGATGTTCCGATATCCCGGTGCTCCCAGGGACATCGAGGAAGGCGAGGCGGAGGCCGCACTGAGCCTAGCCCGGCGTCCGTACGAAGATATCGCAGGACGGTTGCCAGCCGGCGCCGGCAAGTGAAAGTTGGATCGCGCCCCTACGCGGGCTGCCGGGCGGATAATGGGATAGGTTTATGACCAAGCAGGAGACCATCGACGAGATTACCCGGCGGCTGGTGGAGTTCTATCAGCCGGTTCGCATCTACCTCTTTGGCTCGGAAGCGCGGGGGGAATCCGGGCCGGACAGCGATCTGGATTTCTGCGTCGTTCTGCCGGACAACGCGCCGGAGAGCCTCTACCGGGACCGAAGCATTCATGGGGTCTTTTGGGGTCTGCAAGCTGCGGTGGATGTAGTTCGTCTGGCGAATAGCGATTTCGACGCGCGCGCGGCCCACGTTGTCTCGTCGCTGCCGGCGACGATAGTGCGCGAAGGGAGGCTGCTCTATGACGCCAGACGAGTTGCAGCGTAAGGAGGCGGCCAAGTGGCTCCGGGAGGCGGCGAAGGACCGAAACGCTGCGCAGGCTTTGCTCGAGATCGAGCCATCGCGCTCCGTCTTTCATAGCCAGCAGTTGGCTGAGAAGGCCGCCAAGGCATTTCTGACTTTTCACCGGATTGCATTCCGAAAAACACACGACCTCGCTGACCTGGGATCGCAGTGCGCCAACGTCGAACCGAGCCTGGAGCCGATTCTGCGACAGGTCGTGAAGCTTACCGACTATGCGTCTGCTTTCCGGTATCCGGATGCACCGTACGAGCCGGATGCCGCTGAAACCGCGGAAGCATTGACGGTCGCGGCCAAGCTTTGCGACGAAGTGCGGCGGCGCATCGAAAGCGCCCAGGAACCCTGAGAGATGGCCATCACAAATAGCGAACGAGTTGGGAAGGCTCTGGACGTCCTGAAGGACGGCTTGGCGCCCCTATGTCGAGCGGGAGTTGAAAGCGACTTATAAGCGGCCGGAAGCTTAACGTGGTTCGCACAGTAACGGAGAACTGCCGGACGTTGAAGTTCGAGAATTCCGGGTTCGAGGAGGATTAGATCGCGGTGCGCGAGAAGCCCAAGTTCTTTGGTCTGGTTCGAGAGGAAGGCCGAAAGCGTTGGAATCAGCTTGATGACGACAAGGAATTGGGCGGCGCATGGTACATCATGAATTGCGGGCCGTCCTCCAGCGTCCGCTTCGTCCAGGTGACGACATCTACTGGTGTACGGACAAATCGCTCCGGCCAATTCCGCGCCGCATAGGTGCTGTGGAAGGGTTATTTCGCGCGGGCGAAGGAATAGAGAAGAAAGGGCGCCGGATTACGTAGTTTAGCCCAGGCCGAGTCCTCGATGGATATGGCCAATGGTTCCAATACGGCTCCTTTTGCTCGGAATTACATAAGTCTTACAAACCGCATGGCCAACCCCCTGATATGGTTAAAGATATCGGATTTACCCAGAGGATCCCAGTGAGCAAAGAACCCTTAGTACTTCTCGACCGGCAGGGCCTGAATTGGCCCACCACCTTGATCTTGGCGCTGATTCATGTCGGCGCGATCGCCGCGCTTTTCATGTTCAACTGGCGGGCTTTTGCCGTGGCGGTGTTCCTGTACTGGGTAGCTACCGGGTTGGGAATCAGCATGGGCTACCATCGCCTGCACACCCACCGGTCGTACAAGGTCCCCACGTGGATGGAGTACTTCTTTGCGATTTGCGGCACGCTGACACTGGAAGGCGGTCCGATTTTCTGGACGGCGATCCACCGCATTCATCATCAGCGGTCGGACCAGCCGGGCGATCCGCACTCCCCGCGCGAAGGCGCCTGGTGGGCTCATGTGGGCTGGATTTTGATGGGTGAGACCAAGCACAATAACACCCGGCTCTTGGCCAAGTACGCGCCGGATCTGGCTAAGGATCGCTTCTACGTCTGGCTCAACGGCTATCACTGGGTGCCGATTGTGGCGCTGACAGTGGTACTGGCGGCGATCGGCGGGCTGCCGATGGTGCTATGGGCCATTTGTTTCCGCGTGGTCTTCGGACTGCACGCCACCTGGCTGGTGAATTCGGCCACCCACCTGTGGGGCGGACGCCGTTTCGCCACCCGCGACGACTCGCGCAACAACTGGTGGGTCGCGCTGATCTCCTTCGGCGAAGGCTGGCACAACAACCACCACGCCCACCCTACGTCGGCGCGCCACGGGCTCGCCTGGTATGAGTTCGATCCCTCCTGGCTGCAGATCAAGTTGCTGAAAAGCCTGGGCCTCGCCAAATCCATTCAAGCCGCCAGCGTGAAAAGCGCCATGGCCGCGGAACGCGAAGCGGCGTAAGCTACCGCACAGAGAAGCCGCGGGATCGCTACCCGTTCCGGGCAGGCGTCCTGCGACCCTCATGATATAGGAGCGGTCATCCGCACCCGACCGTTATGTGATTTTCCTGTGTGTTCGTTTGCCTTGCGGCGCCCAGCATGGCAGAGGGCGATTCCGATCAGGGCCGCTGGTATTTGCGCGCGCCTGCGGCTACGGCTGCGCCGGCACGCAATCGAACACAGCGTTTAGCCGGCTTCGCCGTTTCGCAGGGCCGGCGTGAGCAAGAAGTTCACCGCCATTGCCACGATCCAATTGGCGCCGCATGGCTAACTCTCGCTCGAAGCGGCTCTTACTCGAGAACCCGGCCGTTTGTCTGGACAACCTCGAGATAGGCGATCAGGTCCTGTTCCACTTGGGCTACCGATTTGCGGTAGACCGTGCCAAACGCTTCGGGTGTTTCCGAATGCTCAAGAGCGGAAAGCAGGTGGGGAAAGTTTTCCGAGTAGCGCGGATCCAGAACTAACATGTGAGCTAAAAGCCAGCTCTCCGCATATGCCGAGTCGACCGAGCCGGGACTCGTAAAAACCTCGGAGTTCTCGCTCGCGGAGACCAATTCCGCAAGGCTAATCCAGCGATCGGGCCGCAACCAGAATATCCCACATGGGATGAATTGGCCTACGCTTGTGCGCGGCTCCGACCGTCCGTCTTCCAGGTTGGAGAATAGTTCCGCCAATCCCTCGTTGAGCCACGCCGGAAGTCGAAGGCCGTCTTGTCCCCCGACGACGTGAGGCCACTCATGCGCGGCCGTGCGGCTCACGGCGGACCGGTCCTCCATCCCAATAAAATCCCGCCGTGCACCGGACAGAAAGAATCCAATCGACCGGCTCATCGGCGCATAGGGCTGATACTCGTCACGCGACCCGAATGCGGCGATACAGACCGGACTCTGCCGCGCGTCCCTGCGTTCTAAGACCGGCTGCAAGACCGTCCGAAGGCGTTCCAAGCGGATGACCAGGTTCCGGCCGGCGTCCTCGCCGGTAGTGGTGTACACTCTCTGCGACGAGACGTGTTCCTCGGCGGGCAGAGACCCGGCAGCACAAAACAAAATAGCGATGGCAGCAAACGTCGAGCCCTTCGGCACGAACATCTCATCGGCAGGATGTCACCCAAGCTATAGAGGTGTGTGTCGCCGCTGACCGCTGACGGGCGCGAGCGATCGGCTCGTAAGGCGCGCACACCAAGAGCGGCGCGTATCGCCTTAACGATGCCTTTGTCCCCGCCGCCCGAAGGAAGCAGTCCAGCCGTTCCCAAAAAACAGTCTTGCGCGAGGCGAATTATCCAACCAGATTGCAGCGCGGGCACTTCCACTTGCTGCCCAGCGGCCGCGAGGGATGGGCGATGCGGGCCGGCGGGTTGAAATCGTGATAAAGCACACACTCCTTTTCATACGCTTCCTGCGCGGAGGGATAATACTCGAACTTGAAGCGCTTGTACTTGCCGACGTGTTCCTGCAAGCGCGCGTTCACGTCGGTGTCCGACCTTCCCACGTAGGAAATGTGGAAGGGCCCGGAATCGTGGGACTGATCGAGCGCATACGCTCCGGGGGACTGCTGGGTCACCGTCTCGTTGATCTCGGTTTTGCCCATTGGAAAAGGACCGTTCAGACCGGTATCTGCCATAAGTAAATTGTCTTCTATCCGGACGGCGAATGGCGGCTTTGGATAGCATGCCACAATAGAAAGATGCTGGAGGGGTACACCGCGGTCCCGCGGGACCGCGTTCCGCGCCGCGCGTTTTTCTTCATGCCGATAGCTTTTGCAGGGCTGGTGGCGCTGGGGCGCCGCAAGGAACACCCCGTGCCCGATCCCCGGGCCGGTGGCTCCGGCGCCGGAATCGAGATTGTCGTCTTCTCCGATAATGGGAGAAAGAGGGAGACTGTCCACGTGAACAAGATCGTGAAAAGCGAAGCCGAATGGAAGAGCGAGTTGACGCCGGAAGAGTTCGCCGTGGCGCGCAAGAAAGGGACCGAACGCGCCTTTACCGGACGGTATTGGGACAACCACGACCCTGGGATGTATCGCTGCGTCTGCTGCGGCACGGAACTCTTCCGCTCGGACGAAAAGTTCGAATCGGGCAGTGGATGGCCCAGCTTCACGGCGCCGGCGGCGGAGGAGAATGTCGCCACCGGGAAAGACGACAGCTTCTTCATGGAGCGAACCGAAGTGCTGTGCGCAAAGTGCGACGCTCATCTGGGCCACGTCTTCCCCGACGGTCCGGGCCCCACGGGCGCGCGCTTCTGCATCAACTCGGCGGCGCTGCGGTTCGAGCCGAAGAAGTAAGATCGTTCACCGGAGAGAGACGGGGAGAAGGACGAGACGGGAAAAGGGCCAACTTTTCCTGACGGTCAACGAGATGTTTCTGTGTGAGTGGACGGCTACGCACCTGCCGGCGGCGCTGTGCGAAGAAAGCCCACGCTCACGCTGGCAGATTTCGAGACCCGGATTTCCGGCGCGATCCGGTGCATTTCAAGCTGGTGGCCGTGAGCGTGGCGCGCGCGCAAGGAGAATAAAGTAGGGCGGATCCCCTGGTCCGCTGCCGGTCCCTTGGCCGGCTTGGTGTGGGCACGCCAGAGCGGGACGAGGGCGTCCGGGCCCAGGGCACCCCGACCTGGGCCATTGCCGTGGATCACGATGTCACCGTACGGCGAATCGGTGTCCAGCGACTGGCGAAGCATGATCCCGGCCTTGCGGTGATCTTCTCCTTGACCGAGGAATTGCATGGTGGCCGTGACCGT
>Ga0182018_10002697_pt1 | contig 17185 bp, 14 predicted proteins | sample 812P2MmetaG_FD_120490 | JGI IMG/M metagenome (GOLD analysis project Ga0182018, IMG submission 120490) | Permafrost microbial communities from Stordalen Mire, Sweden - 812P2M metaG | ecosystem: Environmental > Terrestrial > Soil > Wetlands > Permafrost | place: Sweden: Stordalen | collected... | reverse complement strand
CACGCCGAATCCAAGCCCCAGAGCGAGGGCGAGCGTACCAAAGACGAGTGCCCCTTCGTCGCCGATGTTCCAAGCGTGGAGGCGCAACAACCCCGCTCCAAAAAAGATGAATACAATTCCTGCCTGGACGCCCTTGAGGATCTGGCTGTATGGCGTACTTCGCTCCATGTCCATGCTCTTGACGAACTGCCTGCCCGCATCGCTCTGAGCGTATCCCAAGAGAGCATCGGGAGAATTGAATCGTTGCACTAGACTGGTTTGGATGTCTGCCTGGAGCTGGGCTATTTTGTAGCGGCGAATGGAAGAAAAGAGCAGCCAAGCGATCCAGCTGATGGTTGAAAAGACCACGATTATCGGTACAGTGTCCCTGCCCATGTGTATGCCTCCGTTTGCATGCTTCACTCCATAAAACGCTCCCGGAGCCGGATGGTTAACAGAGAATACGCAGATTCTCGACAAAATGATCCCGCTTCACGGGCATTTCACTCATTGAGAGCCCAGGGGGCGACTTTACAAAAAGTGAGAACCTGGCAATGCGTCCGGTAGATCCGCGTCCGGTAGGATTAGAAAGGCCCCAACGTGCCTACATCGCTACAAAGCTATCGGAAGGGAATGGTGGTCGCGGTTTGTATTTGCGCCACCAACTGTCCCGCCCTCTCGTCACCCGCCGAAACGGCCGCGAAGAGTTTTCCCTGGAGCGCTTCCACGCTCAGCCCGGCGGAAAGCGCGAGTCTTGTCCTTATGCTGGTGCGGAACGAGCTCTCCCGCCCCCAGTTGCTACAAGTGCAGGTGTCAGATCGCGCTCTTGCGATCGAGCTGCCGCCGGATTCAGTGGGGACACTCGCCATGAAGCCCGCGTAACCATGCTCAGGTTTGCGAATCGCCTTCCGTTCGCGGGAGGGCTCACATGGATGAATGGTTCAGCATGATCAGCGGAGGTCGCCAGTTCCCGGCGCTCGCCGCCAAAGAACTGCAGGACGCGGGCTTCGTTGTGATTCCCGGTCCGGTGGCTCGCGAGCGACTGGCGCAGTTTGCCGCGGCCTACGATGCAACTATGGACTCCGGGAACGGAGCGGACGTGAAGGTCGCCCGCACGACGACACGTATGTATGACTTCGTCAACCAGGGCGCGGAGTTTGATGACCTGTATATTTACCCCCTTCTTGAGGCGTGCCGTCACGTCATCGGAGCGCCCTTCAAGCTCAGCACAATTCTTGGCAGAACGCTGCGGCCCCGCTCTTTCGCCCAAGATCTCCATGTCGACATCAAGCGCGACTCGGAAGATTTGCCCATGGCCGGCTTCATTCTGATGGTCGATGAGTTTCGACCTGACAACGGTGCAACCCGTTTTGTGCCGAACTCGCATACTTGGCCGGGAGAGCCGGAGGAGGTCACGCATGACCTCCAAGCCGACTACGAGGGTCAGATGTTGGCCTGTGGTCCAGCAGGTTCCATGATCATCTTTAATGGGTCCGTGTGGCATGGCCATACGGCGAACGCTACTGCTGAGGCTCGGCGCTCGATACAAGGCTATTTCGTCAGGCGTGAAGTGCGCTCCGGGATCGACTTACCAGCGCGCATGCGGCCAGGGACGCTGGCGCGAATCGGCCCGCTCGCGCGGTATGTGCTGGCGGTATAGGTAAACGCAAGCCGGCTCTTCGGTACCTATTTGCCGACGACTACAAAGGTTAACAAGGCGGAAAATAAGGAGCATGTATGGCAAACCCGGATTTGGTCGCACTTTGGGAAGAACACTGCCGCTACGAGTTCGAGACACGAAATGCGAGTGCCACGATGGCTACCATGGTTTCGCAGCCCTACGTCAACCACATCCCGACCATGACAGGCGGGGTGGGACACGAACAGCTAAAGCGGTTCTACGCCTACCATTTCATACCGGTCAATCCGCCCGACTTTCGTCTGACGCCGATAAGCCGCACGGTTGGTACGGACACGATCGTGGACGAATTCATCGTCCACTTTACGCATACCACGCTGATGGATTGGCTGCTGCCGGGGATTCCGCCGACCGGGCGCGCCGTGGAAATCCCGACGGTGGCCATTGTCAAGTTCGAAGGCGACAAGTTGGCGCACGAGCATATCTACTGGGACCAGGCTTCGGTGCTGGTTCAGATCGGCCTGCTTGACCCTCGCGGATTGCCTGTGGCAGGAGCGGAGACAGCTCACAAAGTGGCAGATAAATCGCTGCCCAGCAATCGCCTGATGGAGCGCTGGCACGAAAGCGAAGGAAAGCGAGCGTAACCTCTCCTATCCGTTTCGCCAGGAGAGCGGAGGCATCGGGGAGACACCGAAAAATGCGCTCCTGGTTACACCCTGTCGCCAGGTTTCGACGTAGCTCTTTGGATATCCGCCGTGAACGACCCAAAAAAGCCCTTGACAGCTAGGTATTGGCGCCCTAAGCTTTGCTGCCTAGATATCTAGGGTATGACTCGAGGCGGGTGACTGGTGGCGAAAAATGATCTCCAGGGGACGCTGGATCTCCTCGTCCTGAAAAGTCTCTCTCAGCTCAGGTCCATGCACGGCTATGGAATTGTGTTGCACATTGAGAGGGTTTCCGACGCGTTGCTGCATGTGGAGGAGGGCTCGCTCTACCCGGCGTTGCACCGCATGGAGCAGAACGGCTGGGTCCGTTCCGAGTGGGCGCTGACGGAAACGAAGCACAGGGCAAAATTCTATGCCCTGACACCGGCGGGGAAGAAACAGCTCGCCGTCGCCGAGAGGGGCTTCGAACAAGTGGTGAAAGGCGTGCAAGCGATCCTGCGCTTGGCATGAGGTGAGAGATGAGTCTATTGCGCCGGATCCTGGCTTTCGGCAAGCGCTCGCAAGTGGACAAAGAGATCGAAGATGAGCTTCGCGCGCATGTCGCGATGCGAACCGAGGACAACGTCGCAGCCGGCATGAGCCCCGACTCGGCGGCGCGCGATGCCCGCCTGCGCTTTGGCAATCCGACTGTGGTCAGGGAGCGCGTTGAAGGCGCGGATCTGGCGCTGGGCATCGCTTCCATGGGGCGCGATCTGCGTTATGCCATTCGTGGATATTTCAAGAGCCCCGGTTTCACCGCGGTCGCCATCATCACACTCGCGTTAGGCATCGGCGCGAATACGGCGATTTTTCAATTGCTCGATGCGGTACGCCTGCGCAGTCTGCCGGTCGAAAATCCGCAGGAATTGGCGGAAGTACGGATCGTAGGCGGCAATCGGGGATTCGGCATCAATGACGGAATGTATGCGCAATTGACACGCCCCATATGGGAGGAGATCCAGCGCCACCACGAACCGTTCTCGCGCGTCTTTGCGTGGCGCAACAACGATCGCCTGTTAGGGCAACTCACTGACCCGCACCGCATTCATGGATTCGACGTAAGCGGTGACTTTTTCGCGGTGCTTGGTATTCACCCCTGGCAAGGACGGCTGATCCTGCCGGAAGATGAGGCGTCCGCGTGCGCGGCGCCACGAGCTGTCGTCAGCTATCCATTCTGGCAGGCGCAAATGGGAGGAAGAGGCCTGGGCACGACGCTGATGATCGATGGCACACCGGCAGAAGTTATCGGAGTGACACCGCCTGGTTTCTTCGGAATGGCCGTTGGGGAAAGCTTTGATGTCGCATTTCCCTTGTGCGAGCCGAATCCAACGCGTCGCGAGGTCTTTGACGTTTCTGTGATGGGGCGCTTGAAACCGGGATGGACAACAGAGCGCGCGTCAGCGTACTTTGGCGCGCTCAGCGCCGGCATCTTTGATGCTACAGCGCCGACAGGGTACAGCGCAGATGCCATCAAACACTTCAAGGAATATCGGCTTGGAGTCTATCCGGCCAGCGGCGGAGTGAGTTCGTTGCGGGAAGCTTACGATACATCCCTGTGGTTGTTGCTTGCCATTACTGGCCTGGTATTGCTGATCGCGTGCGCAAACCTTGCCAACCTGATGCTGGCGCGCGCCACCACGCGCCAGCGCGAAATGGCTATGCGCATGGCGCTGGGGGCGTCGCGCAACTGCCTGTTGCGGCAGCTGCTGATGGAAAGCGGCCTTCTGGCGGTGGCTGGGGCCGTGCTGGGAGTCGCAATAGCGCAAGTATTCAGCCGCATTCTGGTCTGGTCGCTATCGACCAGAGATGGATCGGTCCATCTGTCCATCGGTGCGGATTGGCGCGTGTTGTTGTTCGCAGCGGCGGCTGCAGGCTTGACGTGTGTTGTCTTCGGGACTTTGCCGGCTATACGCGCCACAAACACTGATCCAATTACCGCGCTGAAGCCGGGCGCGCGCGGACTTACCGCAAGCCGCGAGCGTTTTTCTGTGCAGCGCTCGATGGTGGTGACGCAAATTTCAGTCTCACTGGTCTTGCTGGTAGGTGCGCTGCTGTTTGTGCGCAGCTTCCGCAACCTGATGACGTTGAATCCAGGTATGCGTGAACGTGGCATCACCGTTGGTTTCTTTGGGTTTCCTTTGTCGAACGTTGAGCAGAAGCAGAGGGCGGAGTTCAAACGCCAGCTACTCGAGGACGTGAAGAGTGTGCCTGGTGTTCAGAATGCAGCGACGACCACAAACGTGCCGCTGAATGGGAGCAGCTGGACCCATGGAATTCATGTAGGCGGGTCGGAGGGGTCGTCAAAATTCACCTGGGTAAGCCCCGGCTATTTCGACACCATGGATATTCCTCTGCTCACAGGCCGGAACTTAAGCGAAACCGACACAGAAGATTCACCGCGGGTGGCCGTGGTCAACCAGACATTCATCCGTCAATTTCTGGGCCAGACTAATCCCATTGGACAACTGGTGCGCACTCTGCCGGAGCCGCAGTATCCATCGAGTGTCTACGAGATTGTGGGGACGATTCCCGACACCAAATACAGCGACCTGCGCGGCGAGACGCCGCCCATGGTGTTCGCTCCCGCCTCGCAGTTTCCTGTCACCGCGCAGCAGAAGTGGGCGGCGATGATGATTGACTCCGGGAATGCGCAGCCGGCAACCGTGGCCATCAAGCGCGCATTCGCAGAGAAGCACCCGCAGGTCGTCCTGCAATTCTTTGACTTTCAGGAGGGGATACGCGACAACCTGGTGCGAGACTGGCTGATGGCGATTCTCTCCGGGTTCTTCGGGGTGCTGGCAACGGTGCTGGTGATGGTTGGACTGTATGGTGTGCTCTCCTACCTGGTCACGCTGCGGCGCAATGAGATCGGCATTCGCATTGCGCTGGGCGCACGTCGCGGGCAGGTCATTGGTCTCGTCATGCGTGATGCGGCGACGATGCTACTGGCCGGAGTGATTATTGGCACGGTGCTCGCGCTCGTGGCCGGGCGTGGCGCAAGCTCGATGCTCTTTGGACTAAAGCCATACGATCCCGCTACTCTAACGTTTGCCGTTGCACTGCTGGCAGTGATTGCGGCGCTGGCCAGCTTCCTGCCCGCGCGCAGGGCCGCAAGACTTGATCCCATGGTTGCGCTGCGCAACGAATAGGTAGCGAACCAACGCACGCGCCGAGTCGCTCAACCAGCGCTCCGGGCGTATCGGAGGACCTCCAATCTTCCAGCTTTCGCGCGAGTAACGGACTATACGGAAGTGATCCATGTGGACGTAAAACCGGCTAGTGTTCGACATGCCGACTTTACAGAGAAGTGAGTTGCGCTCATTTGTCGGTGATCGTGCATCCCCACAGGCCTTTCAGTCTTCGGCTCAATCAGACTTATTCCATTCTGAGCGCCTGCACTGGGTTGATGGATGCTGCGCGTCGTGCCGGAACAATGGCAGCGATGCACGCCGCAACCGCAAGGGTTACGATTGCGCTCATCATTACGCGTGCGTCCATATGTGTGATCTCGTAAAGCTGCGACTTCACAAACCTTACGCAGAGCAGTGCCACCGGAATTCCAATCCCTAGCCCAAGGACAGTTTGAATCATGGCGCCACGCATGATCATCGCGATAACTCCGCCGCGCTCAGCGCCGAGTGCCATACGAATGCCGATCTCCGAGGTTCTCCGCGCTACGGTGTATGAAGTCACACCATACAGCCCTACCGTCGCCAGCAACAGCGCCAGCGCGCCAAACAGCGACATCAGCCGCGAAAGCATCCGCTCCGCGGTAAACTGGTCGCCAATCTGTGCATCGAAGGTCTGGAACTTTACGACAGAAAGATTCGGATTGATGCCTGCCAGCGTCCGCCGCGCGATAGCTTCCATGTCCGGCATCGGGCGCGCCGTCTCCAGCACAATCGCAGCAATATACACGTCGCTATTCGGGTCGTCCAGCGTACTCGTGCTCGGCGGAGTCTGCATCAGAGGGGTGAAGTACATCGCGTGGTTCTTCCACCTCACGCTGGTATAGGCCGTGTCCTCCACCACACCGACAATCTCCCAGTCGCCAGGTGACTTCGGCCCAGGCGGTCCGAAGCGATGTCCAATCGGGTTCTCACCCGGCTTGAAGAACGTTTTTACGAAGGCCTGGTTCACCACCGCTACCAACGGGGCGGTTGAAGTGTCCCGGACGTCGATCCCGCGACCCGCCACCACACGGGTCCCCACGGCATCGAAGTACTCTGCATTCGCCTTAACAAAAGAGGCGCCCTTATTGAGCCACGGCTGTCCTTGTATTTGCACCCCAAAGTCTTCGTCGTCGGCCTCCATCGGCGTATAAGTGCTTAGGCCCACCTTAACCATGCCCGGCACGGCATGGAACTGCTCTTCTATCGTCCGGGACAACGCCTCTAACTGTGGCACCTTATACCCAGCTGCCTGCGGATTCACATGGACGATGTATCGGTTCGTCGCGTCCAGCTTCATGTCCGTGCTCTGCAGCTTTTTCAGGCTCTCCGCAAACAATCCCGCACCCACGAGCAGCACCAGCGACAATGCCGCCTGCAGCACCACCAACGACCTCTGCAACCACCATGCTCCTGCCGCCGTCGATCTGGTGCCGCTGCGCAACGCATCCGCCGGCTCCGCCTGCGCCGATATCCACGCCGGCGCCACCCCGAACAACACGCCTGTCGCGATAGAGACACCCAGCGCGAACGCCAGCACCCCCCACGACGGGCTTGCATGAATCGGCACATGCTGTTCGCCGGAGAATGCCAGCGCAAGCAGCATCCGCGCACCCACATAAGAGACCGCCAGAGCGAGCACCCCGCTCAGAACCGCCAGCACGATGCTTTCCGTAAGCAGCTGCCTGACAATTCGCGTCCGCGCTGCGCCAAGTGCGGTCCGCACAGACATCTCCGCCTTGCGTCCCATGCCGCGCACCAGCAGCAGGTTTGCAATGTTTGCGCAGGCAATCAGCAACACCAGCGCGGCGATCCACATCAACAGCCGGAGACGGTCAACGTAAGCCTGCTGCAGGTTTTGAATGCCGCCGCCGCCGGGCGTCAATATGACGTGCACCTTACCCAACAGCGGCCGGTCATGCGCGGAGGAGAAGAGCTTGCTGTTTGCAAACAGGTGCTTCAACTGAACGCCTATCTTCGCCTCCAGCGGTCCCCACGCCACGCCCGGCTTCAGGCGTCCGACAACATACAACCATGCCGTGTCGGGATCATTCACATAAGCTGCGCCAAGCAGCAGCGGCATTGCATGAATCGGAAGATAGAAACTCGGTGGCGTGGTCGCCAGCCGATCCCCATAGAAACCCTCAGGCGCAACTCCAACCACAGTAACCGGATTCGTGTTTAACCAGAATGTACTGCCCACCACCGCGGGATCGCCGTTGTAGTTGTTCTTCCATGTCTCATAGCTCATCACCGCCGTATCTGGCGTCCCGGCTACATCATCCAAATCGGTTATCAATCTTCCCGCCGCCGCTTTTAACCCAAGCGTGTTGAAATAACTGCCCGACACAAACTCGCTCACAACTGACCGCGCCGGGTCCTGGTTGCCACCTCTTCGCGCAATAATCGGTCGGTATTCAAACCCCGCCTGCATCGCCGCCAGGTCCTCAAACTCCGGATTGTTTTTCTTGATCTCCTCATACGTGTGCGTGGAGAATACCCCGTAATCACCATCGGCAATCGCTGAGCCACGCACACAGCACTGGTTCTGGTCGCCGATGCGCACCAGCGTCTTCGGGTCGGCCACCGGCAAGTTCTTCAGCAGCACTGCATTCACAAGCGTAAAGATCGCCGCGTTTGCTCCGATTCCCAAGGCGAGCGTCAGCAGTACCGTGGTTGTGAATACGGGTGTTCTGCTCAGCTGGCGAAGTGCATAGCGCACATCCTGGGCTGCAGTCTCAAGGAGAGTCAAGCCGCGCGATTCTCGACATTCTTCCTTCACACGGCCCACGCCCCCGAATTGAAGGCGGGCCAGTCGCGTACCTTCTTCGCGCGTAAGACCCGCGCGAACATGTTTCTCCACCTGCTTGTCTAGGTGAAATTGCAGCTCGTCGTCCAGTTCATTTTCAACGATGCTGCGCCGGAAAAGGGAACGAAGCCGAAAAAGCAAATCGCTGAACATCGCACGCCTCCTAAGCAACGCCAAGCACTTGGGCCACCGCGGCCGTCAGTTTCTCCCACGCGCCCGTTTCGATTTCGAGTTGCTGACGCCCATTCTTTGAGAGCTCGTAGTATTTGGCACGACGGTTGTTTTCCGACGTTCCCCAGCGAGCCTTGATCAGCCCGCGTCGTTCCAGCCGGTGAAGAGCAGGATAAAGAGAGCCTTGCTGAATCCGCAGGACGTCGCTCGATCGTTGCTGAACACGCTCGGAAATGGCCCAGCCGTGCTGGGGACCGAGAGCGAGTGTCCGGAGAATGAGGAGATCCAGGGTTCCTTGCGGAAGGTCGAGGTGCTGGGCAATCATGTGTCCCCTTCCACTTCTACAGGTAAAATACAATCTTTCTTGTAGAAGCGCAAGGGGACGAAATCATTGGCTTGAAACGACGCGACATAGATCTATTCGCACAGCTTGGAAGAGACATCAATTGAAGTACTCGCCTTCCTCAACAGATGAGAACGCCGCTCGGGGTCGGCAGTCTGGTGGCCCTGCATGACCATGCCCGCCCGAAATCGTCCGAGCCGTACAAGTTGCCGGCTCTATCAGCAATCGCAATTGAGGAGCCGTTTGCCGCAATGCAACCGGTGTCAACGATGCCTTCGGTCCACGCCGGCATCCCACCTTCGACGGCTGCTATGGATCCATCCGGCTTGACCGGCCGCCGATAGATTCGCCCCTCAGCCGCAAAAGGATCGGTCGCCGCCGAGAAGAGAATGTCGTCGCCCGAAAGCGCTACTGCGGAGCAGTGTGGTGCGTGGAGTGCCTCCCGTTCTGTGATCCATGTCGCCCCAGAATCACGGCTAATGCAAAGGCCAACAGCGGCCGCCGCGGCGACGATGTCTGGATTTGCCGGGTGCGCTCGCACCTCATGAACATCGCTGTTGATATCTATGGTGGGCTGCCAGGTTCGTCCGCCGTCCATGGAACGCGGAACGCCTCCCACGTGAACGTTGGCAAACAGCATGCTCCCGATCGAGTTGGCCGCAACCGAGCGAATACCTAGCGGTGGCCCAAGACGCTGCCCATTAACAATAGCCGAACCAGCAAACCAGGCATCCCGCCCGGCGACGCTGTCGAAACCGTCGATAGGATCGAGCACACCGCCTCCATCGCTCAGGCGCAGCATGCGTGCGTCGTCCGTTCCAACGTAGATGGTGTCTCGAACAGTCATACAGCACGAAAGCTCGAACTCGCTCGTAGCGACGGTTGCCCATTCGCCGCTCGGTGCACGCCTGAGCAGTGAATGTCGGCCGACAATAGCGAGCACACCGCCGCGTCCATCCGGTGCGAGCCCTCTGACGGGCTGGTTCGCAATCTCTTGCGTGCGCCCATCGCCGGTGACTGCGAACAGCCCATCGCCCCACGTTGCCACAAGGATCGTCGGTTTCGTCACGGATTACCTTCCCTCTCCGAGCTGTCGCGCGCCATCAGAGTTGTTGAACAAGGCCATGCGTTGTTTCTAGGAGCGAGCCATTGTGGCCGGCCAATGTGCGCGCGCCCAACTAATGATTTTCTCGCAAAGTCGGCTTGCCTGGAGGAATTTTGTTGAGTGGGCAAGCGTCAACTGTTGCTCCGTAGAATCTGGTGATTTGCGCTGCAACAATTGATGAGCTATGCTCCGGCTCATGCAAACAACAATGCATCCCGCATTGCTTTTACTGGGCGCTGCCCTGGCCTCTATCCCAACGGCTCCTTCGGGGGTGCTGTTCGAGAACAATGAGGTGAAGGTTGCCTGTGCCCTGGAGAGAGCACATGTGCTGGGAAAGTTCCACCAGCACGAGATGAACCGGGTGATGGTCTACCTCCAGCCGGGTCGGCAACGATTCGAATATCAGGACGGGAGGCCGCCGGCGGTGTTCGATTGGAAGGCGGGTCAGGTGGTGTGGAGCCCACCAAGCGGGATGCACGCTCCGGAGGTCCTCGATCATGATTTCAATATCATCGAGATCGAATTGAAGACACATGGGACAGACAAGGCGACCAGCGGCGATCTCGATCCACTCAAAGTAGATCCCGGCCACTACAAGCTGGAATTTGAGAACCCCCAGGTGCGCGTTCTGAGGGTCAGGATCCCGGCGCACGGAATGGCTCCCATGCACGCGTATTCGACCGATCGCGCAACCATCTTCTTCACCGATCAGAACTTTCGGATCAAAGACTCTACCGGCAAGGTCGAGACGGCAGAACACAAAGCCGGTGACGTCGTTTGGGAGACGCCAATCGAGCAAACGGAACAGAACCTCAGCAACCAGCCTTTCGAAGCGGTGACCGTGGAAGTTAAGAGATGACGCACGGTCACATCAATCCAAGAATGCTGGAGACAGAATGCTGAAGACAGACGGGACGATTCGGCGCAACGCAACCCAGCTGATGGATGAAAAGCCCGCGATTATCGGTAAAGTGTGCCTGCCTATATGTATTCCTCCGTTTGCATGCTTCACTCAATAAAACGCTCCTGGAGCCGGATGGTTAACGGAGAATACGCAGATTCTCGACAAAATGATCTCGCTTCGTGGTCTTGCATGATGGCCTGGCGCGTGCTTTGGGCCAGATATGGGAAAATAAAAATCTCGACACACACCGTCGTGATATCCCACATCTGACACAAAAAACGTGTCAGATATGGGGCACCCGTTTTCGCGGGCACTACCCACCGGGCTCAACAGAACGTTGTCGTGCCTTAACGCTGGTGAGAGATGCAGGCGAGTAGGTTTCAGATTTGGAACCATGTTGCAAGATGTTGAATGATGTTCTGGCGTAGAGCAACGTCAACAAACACCGTCGGGCCAATTTGTGTCGAGATCTCCCCTTCAGCGGCAAGTCTCGCTTCAAAGAAAACCCTCAAATCTTCGTCGTTCCAAAAGCGGCCCAACGCGGAAATCGCCGACGAACGGACGCTTGAAGACGGATCGTTAGCGGCGCGCTGCATCAGCAATTCCCTGGTTCGAACATCTCGCCATTGACCCGCAAGTGCGGTTATCGCCGCGACCCGGAACGCTTCGTTGGCATCCTCGGTTACCGTTCCGGTCAGAAATTGCCGCACTTCGTCAACGTGAAACCGTTTTCCAAGCACTTCAATCGCTGCCACCCGAAGCATGGAAACTTGCTCTTGTCCTAGCAGCCGCAGCATCAGGTCGCGTGCTTCGTCCTCAGGCAACATCGCCCCAAGCGCAATAACCGTATCGTATTCAAGCCGCCGGCGGTCTCCTTGCTCAAGCCTGCTCATCAGAAAGTCACGCGTCTGCATGCCGGGCCAGCCGCGTGCCAGTTCCTGCAATTCAGTTTGTCCGGGCTGAATGCTGAACCAATCCACCGACAGGGATTGCTTAGTCATCCTGCCCGTATCAGCCTGGTTCATCCGCTCCATCAACCAGACGCGCGAACGCTCGTCTTGCCAGCGTCGCGCAATTGTCCGCACCGCCATGTTTGCAGGCCCTGGCGAGACATTCTCTTCCGCGACCTTAACCAGCCACTCGCGATCTGCCTCTGTCGCGCGCAGGCGCCCGATACAGCGTATAGCGGTCTCCTGCACGAGCGCCTCGCTGTCCTGTTCCGCGCGCTCCCGCAGCCAGCCAGTAAGGTCATGGCTGGGAAAGTAATGCGCCACCAGACCCACACAATAACTGCGCACATCCGGCGAACTGTCTGCTCGGGCCTGCTCCCGCGCAAGAGGCTCAGTCCTCTCTTTACTGTTCCTCTGCGCCAATTCCGCAATAGCCGTAAGCCGAATATCGGGATGTGGACTGTTGCGAGCCCAGCCCTCCAGTTCCTCTTCCAATCCCGTACCGGCCCAACAGCGCAGGATCGCTCGAAGAAGCTGCGGACGGGCATCCGGGTGAGCCTCTTCATACAGCAGGTTGCGCAGGAATGGCCGCGTCTTTTCATCGGGCCAGATCTCGGCAGCCATGTACGCTGCTTGGCCTCGCAGCATCGGATCTCTGTCCTGAACTGCGCGCTTAAACACCAGGTCCCGCGTCTCTTCGTCCGGCCAGTTGCGAAGCGAAAGAATCGCCACGAGGCGCGACACCCACCACCCATCGTTCGCGGCTCGGTCAGTGCATAGCTGTCTCACTCTCTTGTCGTCCGCTGACCTTGCTGCAAGCAGAATCATCGCAGCTCTTTTCACATACCACGGCTTGCCGGTCTGAGCCAGGGTGAGCAATAGCTCGGCCGTCTCAGCACTCCACCATGACCAACCCAGCACCCTAAGCGCTTCTTCTCTGACATACTCGTCGTCGTCTTCTGCCGCACATTTCACTAACGCGGCCCTTACTGTTTCGTCGCGGCTTCCACGGTCCAGTTCGCGGCAGGCGGCAAATCGAATCTGAGGGTCCTCATGCGTTGCCACTGTCTCGATCAGCCAGTCGAGCGTTTGTCCAGCCCGCCAGCGGCGCGCCAATTCACTCGCCGCGGCGATTCTTGCCGGCCCGGCTCCGTGCCGGCTCATCATTTCACGCAGCCAGTCGAACGTCACATCGTCTTGCCAGGTTGCCGCAATCACCGAAATCATGCCGGCACACGCGGAAGCGGAATCATTCATCAATACCTCCCGCATCAGCCGTTCGCGGTTTCTCTCGTCCCGCCAGCGTGCCAACCGGTCCGCCGCTGCCGTCCTAATCACGACGACCTGGCTCACCTCGCTATCGCTCGCAAGATAAACGAAGGGAAAGTCGAATGTCAGTAACTTCTCTAACTCGTCCTTTACTAATTGCTGAACCTCGCCTATTTCCGCGCAGGGCTCTATCTCGCTAAGGCATATAGCGCCAAGCCACGTAGCGCGCCATCCATTCTCCAGACGCACTGCGGAAAGGAGTTCACGAATCAGCGGCACGGCTTTTTTCTGCAATATCCCGCAGATCAGCGCAAGAATCTCGTCCCATCGGAAATCCTGCCAGTGATTGCGAAAGAGCGTCGCCAGATCTGACAGTTCAGGTCCTTTGCCGTAGCGCACGCAGTACGCCCGGGCACAGAAATACTCCAACATCGTCTGATGAACAAATTCGTAGCCGGACCCCGCCGCTTCAAGCATGGAATCGCGCACCGTCAAGCTATCTCGCAGGCTGTCAACTCGCTCGGCCGTGTATCCTTTCTCCTCCCGGCTTAGAGCCTCCTTCAACTGTTCGCCCAAGTTGTCTTCGGAAATACTCGTATGGGTCAAGCCGTCTTCGTCGTCACAAACGTGGAGCGCAACCGCCTCCAAGATCGTCATTTTCAACTTGGCCACGGTGTCCTGCTTCTGGCTGACGATGCCTTTCTTCAGGTCCCAGTTCTTCAGCAGCATCTCGGCGAACCCCTGGTACAACTGAGCGCGGTTGGCTACCCTGCCCAGTTTCACAGCTAACGTAAGCAGCAACGGCTTCCCAGCCAAGCGCCGGAAAGACGCTGAGTCCTGCATCGCCCGCAATATCGAATCGGCGGCTTGCCTCTCCTTCGGAGCCTGAATTGCCCTCCACTTCTCAATGAACTGGGTTGACTGAACGGAATCGAAGTCCTCCAGATCATAGCGGCGAAACCCGGCCATATCCAAAGTGTCCGTGTCTGCCTGCGCATAGTCTTTCGTCGGGCGCGTTGTGACAACCATATGAGCTTTTGGATATTGCCGCACCGCGTCCAAAATGTCATCAACGACAGCAGAGCGTAGGTCGGGATTGAAGACTTCATCGAGAGCATCCAGCAGAAGAATCGTGTCGTCTTTTTGCAACAGTGCACGAGTCTGCGCCTCCGGAAGGTTCGCGTTACCAGCCAGAAATGTCACAAACCGTCCCGGAAGTTGCCGTTCGTTCGCATATCTGCGTAATCGGATAACTAACGAAACCGCACCTGGGTGTCGATCCATCCACTCGCGCGCCTGATGCGCCAGCATAGTGGATTTGCCCTGTCCGGGCCCGCCCGTGATGATAAGAAGCTCTCTCGATGAACTGGACAAGAGGTCCCCGATAAACCGGCTCGAACCGCCTCGCGCAGCAGGAGCTGTACCCATAGCGGACGGTCCGCTATCCTGCGCTTCCCTCACTTTTTGCGCAATATAGATATCGCGAAGCGGCGATAAGATCTTGAGATGGGCAAACTCCCGCTCAAGATAATTCAAATATCCGGCGAGTCTGCCGTCGGCCAGATCTCTCCACTGCTTGTTCTCTTGATGAAACTTTCGGTTCTCCTCCGCCACTTCGGGAAGTAACTCAAACACCCGCGCCATGCGGACCGCGAGTCCGCCTAACGCAGCCTTTTCATCCCGGGTGCGCTTTACCATCCCGCAGACCTTGCCGGTGCGCTGATTGAGGAGCGGTGAACCGCTGGTACCTGGCCACACTTGGGTGTCTTTAAACTTTATAAAGTCGGCGTCCGGGTTCCCTTTTTCGTAACTCCTGGTGCCCTCGCACTCACTGGTGAGGGACTCGCCCCCAACCCCGACGCCGGAATAACCAAACACATAAAGCTGGTCACGTGCGTCGAAGTTTTCATCCAACAGGGCACACGGATGCGAGGAAACCGGAACACGTATCAGAGCCACATCCGGGAATGCGATTTCCACCTCCTTCCACGGTTCGGGAAGCATGCGGACAACCGACCCTTCACATTCCTCCTGGGACCGTTTGATTGTGACCTGCCGACGATTTTTGACAACATGCGCGCAGGTGATAATCAGGCTCGGAGCAACGAAAAATCCCGTACCCAACATCTCTTTTCTGTAGGTAATCAGCACCGTACAAGCCTTGAGAAGAGCGATTAACTCTCTGTTTCTGGCGGAATCATCCTCCGAGATCGCCGCCGCGCTCAAGGTTTGCTCCACTCCATCGCAATCTTGAGATTGGCCGTGCCCGTGCCCTTGACCCAAAGAGCCGTGAGCTTTCCGCTCTCCAAGCCGACCTCAATGGCAAATTCAACGCTGGCCTTGGTCGGCGCAACCTTCGCCATCGCTTGCTGCACCAGCTCAGCAATTCCCTCGATTGCGCCCTGGATATTTTCAAAACGCAGCGCCTCCGTAATATCGGAAAACGCTACATCGGCTTCCGGGCTATCCGATCCGTTCGCTTCGACACGAATCTCAACGCCGTTGGGAAGCAGGAGGGGAACAGATTTCACATTAGAGTCGGACATGAACAAGGCACTCCTGTGTTTTGCACTGAATCTTTAGTTCAGTCTACCGAATTGGCCCAACAGCATGCACTCCCTTATACCCGGCAGCTATGCAGATGGGGACATTACTTAGGAGTAAAATTCAGCTCTCGCCAGCGCAGAGAGCTGTGCGAACAAAGCGCACGGTGGTTCATTTTGCGGACACCTGGAGAACCACAATCATCCGTCTCACTTGCCAGAGATGCGGGTCTGTTTCAAGCCGAATGCACCGAGAAATGAATCGGCGACTGCTATTTCAAGGTTCTTGGGCGCTTTACCTCCAAGTTTGCGGAGGAAGACGTTGCGGTAAATGAGTGGGCCGAGCAGAAGGGCAAATCCTACCTCAGGGTCTAGATCGGGCCTAAGGATACCGCGCTGCTTGCCACGCCCCATCATGTTGCCCAGTGCCTTGCGAGCCGGCTCAATCACCCGGGAACGCCAGGCATCTCCGAAGACGCGATTGTGGGAGGCGTAGGCAATCAAGTGGGGCATGATCCGTTCCCGCATCACCTTGCGGTCGGCCGCCGGGTCATGCTGCAACTGCGCGATCAAATCCGCGCGAAAGTCGTCTGAGGCGAAGACAGGCGGCTCCTTGTCCAGGCCATGGAGGTAGGCAAGTACCTCAAGGCATAAGGAATCCTTGGCCGGCCAATGGCGGTAAATGGTCGCTTTGCTCACTCCTGAGGCCTTGGCGATCGCGTCCATACTGGTGGCCTCAAGGCCACGCTCGGCAAAGAGGGTCACTGCCGCCTCGATGACCTGACTGTGCGCGCGTTCACTCTTCTGTTTCGCCATGGTTGGGGAAAGCTGGTTCTACACTTCGATTTTAGAAAAGAGGTACGCACCGGTGGTGACAAAGACGGCGGCGATCATGGCCAGAATCGCGAGATCGAACGCGGCGTTGAAATGCCATGCGTTGATCAGCACGCCGCGAAGGCCATCGACGCCGTAGGTTAAAGGATCGAGCCGCGTGATCACCGCCATGAATGCAGGGAGATTGGCCAGCGGAAAGAGCGCGCCGGAAAGAAAGAAGATAGGCATTACCAGGAAGTTCATCACCAGCTGAAACCCCTGCATGTCCTTGATGACGGATCCGATCGCGGTGCCCAGCGCGGCGAAGACAACGGCAATCATGATGACGAAAAGAAAGGCAGCCGGAATGGCCGCCCAGTGGTGAGGGCGGAAGCCGGCAATCAGGCAGATGATCAGAATGAGAGAACCCTGAATGATAGCGACCGTGGCCCCACCGAGCGTGCGGCCGAGCATGATTTGTATGCGCGGTACGGGAGCCACCAGTGTTTCTTTGAGGAATCCAAATTGACGGTCCCAGAGCATGGCAATGCCGGAGAAGACGGAGCTGAAGAGCACCGTCATCCCGATCACTCCCGGCGCCATGAACTGCAGATAGCTGCCATGGCCGGCTTGGCGGAAGACCGGACCCAGCCCAAAGCCCAAAGCAAGCAGATAAAGGCACGGTTGCCCGAGAGAGACGACTATCTGCACGCGTGACCGCACGTATCGCTTCAATTCCCGCAGCCAGAGAATGTATATCGCGCCCATTTACTTCCTCCACATCTT
>Ga0182018_10002696_pt1 | contig 17188 bp, 15 predicted proteins | sample 812P2MmetaG_FD_120490 | JGI IMG/M metagenome (GOLD analysis project Ga0182018, IMG submission 120490) | Permafrost microbial communities from Stordalen Mire, Sweden - 812P2M metaG | ecosystem: Environmental > Terrestrial > Soil > Wetlands > Permafrost | place: Sweden: Stordalen | collected... | reverse complement strand
GAATGGTCGATGCTGGTGGCGATTCTCGGCACTACGATCAGTCCGTATTTGTTTTTCTGGCAGGCAAGTGAAGAAGTTGAAGAGGAAAAGGCCGCAGGGCAGAGTACGCTGGCTAGACGGAGAGGAGCAACACTCAAAGAGCTTGAGCTGAGGAACTTTGATGTGGGAGTCGGCGCGTTTTTCTCAAATATGGTCATGTTTTTTATCATCCTGACGACTGCGATCACCCTCAACCGCCACCACATCACACAAATCGAGACTACTCGCCAGGCCGCCGAAGCCCTTCGGCCGCTCGCCGGCAAGTTCGCTGCGACCTTGTTTACCATTGGCATTGTCGGCGTCGGATTTCTTGCCATTCCGACGCTGGCGGGATCGGTGGCATACGCTTTCGCGGAAACGCTTGGCTGGCGCCAAGGCCTAGACAAGAAATTGCAGCAGGCACGCGCGTTTTACATTCTCATTCTCCTCTCAACGGGACTGGGTGTCGGACTAGACTTCATAGGCATTAACCCGGTGAGGGCGCTCTACTGGACGGCGGTCATCAACGGATTGTTAGCGCCCTTCCTTCTCGTCGCAATCCTAGTCGTCGCTTCGGACAAGAAACTGATGCAGGGCCAACCGAGCTCCCGCTTGGGATGGATCGTCGTGGCGATCACGACGGCGGCAATGTTCGCCGCTGGCGTAGCCATGTTTGTTGTGTAGACTGCCGATCACGCTGCCGAACCGCAGGCTCGCCGGATACGCGTGGCCATTCTCAGAACTGTGCATTTTGGAACAGCCGAACCATCCTTTCCGAGCCTATGCTGTAGCCATCGGGAAATGAAGAGTGGCAGCAGCTCTGGCCTCTCGGAAAGAAACAATCGACTATGACTCTCATCGCCAATAAGCCGACACCCAAACTGCGGAAAGCTCCCCAGCCGCCCTTATCACACCCCGGGGCGACTCCTGACGCGGACCGTGCCAAAAAGCCATCGCTCGCCAATCCCTCTGCCACCGACCAGGAATTGACTCCCGGAGATCGCGTCGAGGGTTTGGGGAACTTTGGAACGCCGACAGGAGAATTGGGCACCGTTCAGCAGGCGAACGAGGATGACGCAGTCGTCAAATGGGATGATGACGGTCGTGTGAGGGTCCACCAACCGTCGCTCAAGAAGGTCTAGCCCGCAACGAGGCTGACCGATCTGCCAAGTTCTGAGGCCAAATCAGCAAGCTTCAGAGCGATCGGCATTGGAGAAGCAGTGACCGGGGTGACCACGTGTCCACTGAGGACTTGCGCGTTGCCCTAAAGCGTTATCGTTCGTTTTCTGACAGACTGCAGAAACTTTAAGTGATGAGCAGGCTGCGGATGCAGGAAACGGGACCTCGACATTAAGGATGTGCGGACCAATGTTACTCAACGACAGTCGGAGTAGGGATTGTGATTGCTCACAACCCCCTCCACGGATCTGGACAAGCGGCTTTCCGCTACAACCTCGCCGGTTTAACCGGCGCACAGGAGAAGACAGATGAACCCAAGTACGAAGGATGAGATCAAAGGCAGTGTTCATGAAGTGAAAGGCAAAATCAAAGAGACGGCCGGCAGAGTCACGAACAATCCTAACTTAAAGGCCGAAGGCAACGCCGAAAAAAACACTGGCAAAGTTGAGCAAAAGATCGGACAGATCGAAAAAGTGTTCGAGAAGTAAATAAGGTAGGCTCTGTCCGGAGCCTTCGTGCGTTCGCGATAAGTGACGTACCAGCTTTCTCGGCTCAATACTGCAGAGACCGGGAGGACGTCAACCTGGTACTCGGAGTTTTATATCGGGGCGGGCCTGCAAGTACCTGGCTCATGAACCGGGCACCGGTCCGGTCATCTGCAGAAATGATTGTGGGCCCGCGCTGAGCGCCGACGCCCAGCACGTTGAAATAATTACCCGTAACCAAGACCAGCAACGGAGAGTTGCCTCTCTATTATTGGCATCGGTTGCGATCCAAAGGATGAGCAATGCGAGGAACGCGAGAGGGATTACGGACGAAACAAAAAGCCCGGAATTATCCCTAAACCCACCATTTTCCCGCGTCAGCTATTCTGTCATAAGTGACGGCGCTAAGTACTGTCTCCCATGTTGCATACTCAATTGGCGTGAACACAATTTGGCCAGACTTCTTTGTACTTTTCACGTTTTTGAAACCCAAGTGGTAGCAGAATGCTCTGAGTCCCCATTCGACCCCTCGCATCAGATGAAAAACCGCCGCAGTATCTTCTTCCAAGACGCAGCAATTGGCGGCATGTTTTAGATCGTTTTCGGTATCTGCTATGGCCTTCCACACAGGTTCCAAGTCATTTATGCCAGTCAATAGATCAGCATTGCGACGCGATACAAAAATGAAGGTGGATTTGTCGAGATCAGCGTTCTATTGCCTGCCTCAAGAACCGCAGCTCGCTGTATGCCTGCTGGAACGTAAGTCCTGTCTTGCAGGCCATCCAAAACGGACCTCCGCCTTCCCATACTCTGTCGTATGTTGATTGTAGGTGTATTTCTTGAGCAACAGCAATCCAGAGCAAAACGCATGGGAAAAAGCCACAACTCAATTTTATCTTGGGACAGCTTTGTATCTCTGGTTTCCGCGTCTGCTGTTGCCATTGGCTTTAAAACTTCAAGCGAATGGTCGATGTGATGCAGCAGCTTCGCTAGACTCCAAACGTCAAACGTGGTCATAAACTCCGACAGCGAAATCAGAACACGTACTGAGTTCCCACTCCAAAGTCTTGGTCTCGTTTGCGTGGCGTCCGACGTAGCAAGGCTGGGATTGCTGCTGGACGTGCGCAAGGCCCGAGCGCGAGTATAGATTGAATCGTTCCGGGGAAGTTTGAGCCTATGAGACTCGGCGGATGCGTGTCAACGAGATGACGGGTCCATGCGGGTCCATGCGGCGGACCAGTCGATGAGTGCCGAAAGCTTCCCCGGCTGTCCGACCTGACGCCCAGAAACATCAGTTTGTGGGCAGCCGGGCCGCGGGATTGTGACCTCGTAGATTCTGGTACTTGCAAAGATGACGGTGGACGGGATTTTGGGCAGCTTTGCTCGGTCGTCGACGCCACGTTCCCGCACAGGATCTGATCGTTGCCGATCCCGGTGTCTGAGCGGGTCGGGAGCGTTGGATGGATGTCGAAGGAGTCTTGGATGATCAGGCCTCTCATGCCGTCCTCGGACACCATCGAGAGGGAGACCCTCACGATTTGCCCATTCCGTTTGAAGGTCTCCTCGATGTGGTGTCATCGATCCGCTTCAGCGAGATCGCAGCGCACTGAAAAGGCGATTCTGCAACAGCTAAGAACTCTGCGCGGTTTTGAATGCGCGCAGGGCTGCCCTATTTCAGAAGGTTGAGAGCGACTTCGACTTTGAACACTTTCCCACTCAATGGATCGGTTGCGAATGTGCTTTCCACGGTTTGCCCGTCGCGCAACAACAAGCTCAAATCCGATTTGAATTGCGAAATTATGGGCCCTGCAAATTGTCCGGACGGTTGCGAGGAGCTCCTCTCAACCGGAACCGGTATGTCGCCCTCTACCCACGACCGGTCAAGAATCAGCTTGAGCTGGAAGCTGCCGTCCTGCGTCTTCGCCGCGTCCCGGTCGATGTTGGTGCCCACGTCCACGTATTGCACTCCATACTCTTTCCCTGAGTAGACAGGCACGCGACTGCCGATGCGTAACTTGGCTGAGGGGGGTTTTGCATCCGCAACGACGATAAGGATATATGGCAGGCTCTTGACCTTTTTGTCGCCTTCGAACTCGACAAAGGTGATCGCCACTTTGACCGGGGTCATTTTCGTCGCCCCTACCGCGATCGCGGGCTCGTCATCCGTTTTGGCTTTCTCCTGCCTCAGTACACATGGCGCTAACATTACCAGCGACGCCGCGAGCACAGCGCTTGCCGCTGCCGCGAAGCGGCACGGCGCAACCTACGCTCAGATTTCGGTTGCCTGGCTGATTCATCACTCTCCTGTGATGCTGGCGATTCCCGGCACATCTACTGTCAAGCATTTGGAAGAAAATCTGGCGACAGCCCGTCTTCAGCTCAGCAATGATGAGTGGACTGAAGTCGAAAAAGGACGTCCAGCGGCGGCGTAACCGAGTCTTTGATGACGGAACGCACCGATCCAGCGTACGAAACGTCGTACTCTTTGATTTCCTGTTTACCATCGGGCGCCGCAAGCAACACGTATCAGTGCGTTTGAGTTGTTCTTCTCGCTCAGCGTCCGTCTGGTCGAAATGCTCCGCTCGCACAAACTGGGCCATGGGTGCGCCTCGCCTTACTAATACTGGCGCGGACCTGACTAATGAGTACGCCCGCGCCAGTCTTTTACCCTATGACTTCGATGCGGCGGACGATGGCGAGCGTGAACACGATGCAGGCTGGACCCGCCCACGCGCGGTTCTGAACCGATCTGGCAGGAAAACTAAGGCTCTGATACTATATAAAGTCGATAGACAAAGTATTACTGGCAAAAAGCAACGCAAATACTGACGATGCGAGAGGTCTACTAAGCTGTCGCGGCCGTCCCGGATCGCGCAACGATTCTGCCGACTTGGAAGCCCCGCCGAGGATATCGACTTCTCCGGGTCGGGGAAAAATCTGCTGCGCATGTAACCGATTAAATGTTGCGAGCGAGATAAGCAAGAAACGCTCATTTTCTAATCACGACAAACTCGATTGACTTAGGAGAATTAATGGCAACCATCAGCAGGCAGACGGCATTGGCGGTTCTTATGGTCGCGTTGGCTCTCGTTTGCGGAGCAATTCCCGTGGAGGCCCAAGACGATGTAACCACGCAAAAGGCGGCGAGTGCATACGGTGGTGCCTTTATCACCGGGCCGGCCTCGAATCCGTTGAGTTTCCTAAACGGTCCGGCCTATCGGACGTTCGGCTCGCCGGCTCCCTATCTCTTACCGGATTTGGCCCCCGCCAGCCTCCTCGATCAGCAGTTGCCCAAGTGGATCAGTTTCGGATGGGAAGAACGGCTTCGCTACGAGGGTTACCACAACAGCGGATTCAAGCCGGGAAACAATGATTCCTACCTCCTTCTTCGCTCCCGCCTGCAGATGAATATTCAGCCCACGGACTGGATCAAAGTGGTCGGGCAACTTCAGGATGCCCGGCCTTTCATGGAGAAACCACCACTCGGTCCTCCCAATTTGAACGCCTGGGATCTGAAGCTGGCCTATGCCGAATTCGGCAATCCGGAAAAACATTGGATAAGCCTGCGGGTGGGGCGTCAGTTAATCAACTACAACAACGCCATAATCGCAAACTCGGAATGGCGCAACCAGGGCCGATCCTACGATGCTGTCGTGGCGAATCTTCACTACCAACGCTATCGCCTGGGCCTATTCGCCGCCTCGGTGGTGGTCCCGTTAAAGGAAGGCATCAGCCATCACCAGGAAGGAAACAATATCTACGGCGCTTACGGCGGAATTGACCACATCCTTCCCAACTCCGTGCTGGAGCCATTCCTGCTTTGGCGGGTGCAGCCGGAGGTGGCGATTGAGACAACCGCCAAGAGCAAGACCGGGAAACAGGATGAATGGGCTCCCGGGGTGCGCTTCAAGGGTGTAGCGATCAAGAATCTTGATTACTCCGCCGAATGGATCGGCGAGCGCGGCAGCGATGGCCCCAATGAAATCAACGCCTGGGGGACCTCCGACGGCGTTGCCTACAGAATCGACCCCGTCTGGTCGAAGCCTCGCCTGTTCTACCAATACGACTATGCCTCTGGCGACAAGAATCCGACCGACGGAACACACGGAGCATTTGACACCATGTATCCGACAGCGCACGACCGCTTTGGCATCACCGATCAGTTCGGCTGGCAGAACATCGTCGCCGAACGCGCTGGCATCACCATCGAGCCCCGACTCCGCTGGACCGTTACCGCCCAGTGGCTCGACTTCTGGCTGGCCAGCGCGACCGACGCGCTTTACAACACATCCGGCGCCGCCATCGTTCGCGATATGACGGGGAAATCAGGCACCCATATCGGTCAGGAGGGGGACATTTACTCCTGGCTCGAACTGAACCGACACTTCAACGTAGGGGTTGGGGTAGGGCACATCTGGGGCGCGGAGTTTCTGGAGCGGACCACAAAAGCTCCGAACTACAACTACCCCTACTTTGCGATTAACTTCAAGGATGATGGAACTACCCGATAATCTACCTGACCCAAACTGGACTGGGGCGGCGACCCGCGATGTCATGAACCTGGCTGCGAAGGTCGGCCTTTGCCCGGGGGGGAGTCGGGGGAGAACAAACCGCTGGAGAACAAACCCGCGAATGCCAAACGAAGCGATCACTGCTGAACGGCCTGTTTCAGGCTCGGCTTCACGCCTACAGCAGCGATGCTCGAGGCGTCCCAACCTCCGCCAGGGTTTAGGATGGATTGTTTTTTGATTGTTTTGCGAGGCTAGAGGCTCCGCCTATATCGATGGCGTCTATCCGGCACTACACAACTGGCCCAGTAGTGCCGCGCGGCCGCACCTCGGGGCTTAAGCGTCGCCGAATTCGCCCTCGCATGCCTCATAAACAAGGCTAATAGCTAATGGCCGGTGGCCCCGCTGTCATTACTGACCATGAGGCTCGAGACGTTCACCGGCTCGAAATCCGATAAGGTGAGACTTGTGAGGCACGCAAGATCGGCATCGTTCCAGCGAGCGTCGGGTGTGCCGATGAGCCCCCCGCTGTCTCCGTTGTCGGCCAGGATGATTCCATAGTTGCGGAATGCGACGATGATAATGGCCGCTTGCGGACTTGTGGAGGCACAAGAGGGAGTTGCGACTGAGGCCTTGAGTCGATAGATCTCGCCAGCGGGTCCGGACATGGTGCAGCTTGCGGGAGGAGAAGATTGCGAAATCTCCGATTCGACGGGAATCGAACCCCCTCCCGTAGCCGTGCAAGTCCCCACCCCCGCTGTTTGCGTACTGGGCCAGACCCAGTAGTTGACAATATGGTTGAGTGTGAATCGAATGGGATGCTGAATGGCACCGGTCGGTGAGCTGGGTGTGCCGGAGCCGATTACCTCGTCGGCATTGGCCAGCAGCGGCCCCACCGGAAGTCCTGCGGCATCGGAAGTTCCCTGCCCTTGCGGTGTAAGAGCATTCGAAGCTGGGTCGGGCCAAAGCGCGTTCGAGGAATCGGTCCAGGAACCGCCTTCGTATATTCCCTGCCACATCTCGTAGAGGGCAGCGTCGTTTCCGCCGCCCGCCTCCAGGTAGACCAGAACGTGTCTATCTCCCGTCGAGTTGCTGGTGCCTTCCACTGGAGCATTCGCCGGAATTGGACCAGAGGTAAAGTACGATTGATATAAGGTGGTTGCAACCGATACGACCGCCTGGTTGTAAGGAACTTCGATGGCTGGTATTCCATTCGGAAAGGGAGCATTCGAATTGTTCCCGAAGAATGGCTTAACCGTCGCTGGCAAATAGCCACTGTACATCGCCGCTGCGGGGGAAGTATCTACGGGCAGGCCTGTCGTGGCTGCGTCCACTCGATGGTGAAAAATAGAAGTTGACGGAAAGACGGTTGCAAGGAACGCGTTGTTGCCATTGATAGCGATGCTGATGTCCTCAGTCGCCTGCGTACTTGTCGAGTCCGTAACCACAAATTCTGGCGTGTAGGTGCCTTGACCGCCGATCAGCGAGCTGGTGATGGTCCCCGTCGTTGCATTGAGAGACATCCCCTCAGGTAATGGAGGAAAGCCGGAATTCGTGCTGACGGAAAACGTGTAAGGCGGAGAGCCACCGTTGGCGACGATTGTGCAGCCCGGATACGCCGCGCTTTGTGTTCCGCTTGGGCACGAAGTAGTTATGATCGCCAATGCACCGCCGGACGCTGCTACCGTGACTTCTGCCGTGGAGGTGGTCGAGCCAGAGGTATTGGTCGCAGTCAGCGTGTAGGTGGTCGTCGCCGTTGGGCTCACGTTCGTCGAACCACTTGCGGATGTGGATGTGAATGTTCCCGGGGCAATAGCAAGACTGGTCGCCCCGGTCGTCGCCCAGCTCAGCGTGCTACCGGAACCCGAAGCGATACCTGTGGGGCTAGCCGTGAAGGAGCTGATGGTTGGTTTACTTGCCGTTGAAGTGCCCCCGTTTACGGTAACGGTTATCGTAGACGTGGTCGAGCCGGCGGCATTGGTCGCTGTCAGCGTGTAGGTGGTCGTCGCCGCTGGGCTCATGCTGGTTGAACCGCTTGCCAATGTGGACGTGAATGTCCCCGGCGTGATGGCAATACTCGTCGCTCCCGCTGCCGCCCAACTCAGTGCGCTGCTTGCACCGGAGTTTATGCTTGTCGGAGCTGCCGTAAAGGAAGTGATCGTCGGCTCGGAGTCTTTTCCAGAGGACGAACTCGACGAAGTCGTCGAGCCGCCGCAGCCCGCGAGTCCGACGCAGGCCAATAGAATCAGGACCAGGGCGCAAAGATCCAGTCCTGAAGAATTGGGTTCCCAGTCCCAGGTGTACGCCTTCCCGTAGCTGCCGCCGGGCGTCGAGGTCAACTCGTTAGACGGGTTATAGTTATACGGAGGCATCCCCAGACAAACTGAGTCTATTGCCCCCGCCCTAGCAGATGTAGCTCTCCGTGGTCGTAGCCCCTGGGACCACCTGGGTCAGTCCATAAATCGGATCCAGCGTGGAATTCGACGTGGTTACCATTGAGCTGGTTCAACTTCGCAAGCCGCCTGATACCGCCTTCCATTCTGCGGTCGCCTCGACGGCATAGTGCAAACGAGCCTGATAAATGATTCCAGCCCGGACTGCCTCGTATATTCGCCGAGACAGATCGAGCGGGAGCCGTGAATAGTCGAGTCCCGTTGCCCACGCATCCTGAGCAAATGCCCAGAGCACTTGTCTGGGTTCGCTGAGGGCCCGGCAGATTCGGTCGAATAGAACGGTCTCAGCATCGGCCAGGTGATGCAAGATGAACCTGACCGACCACTTGCCCGATCCGTAATTTCGGTCGAGTTGCTCGTCACTCAAGTCAAAGCACCGCAGCGTTTGATTCCTCGCCGCTTCGAGCCGCGTGACAACGTCCATTTCGATCCTTTCTGAGAACGATCGCACCGGCATTGAGCCCAGTCCCTAATCGGCGCAGCGGTTCCAGAAGGGTCGCCGGCCACTGAACCCAGAAAATAACGGTGCCGACCTCTCCTTGAAAGTCATTTGCTACCTCGTCATCCTTTGTCCCCGGTCGGGACAATCCCAGCATTTTCGATCATGAGGACCACGGTACGCTTTGGGGCTCGCGTTCGGTGGAGCACGCCCTTCGACACCACAAATCCCTGTCGGGGAGAGAGTTCAACCGTGAGGCCTTCCAAGTCGATCAGCAACTTGCCCTCAACCACATAAAAGAACTCGTCGTCCTGGCCGTGCATGTGCCAGTGATACTCGCCTTCGATCACTCCCAGGCGTACGACCGATGCGTTAACCTGACAAAGCGTTTGGTTGTACCACTTGTGAGGAGCCGCATCCGAGAGCGCTTTCTCATCGATCAGTTCCAAATGCTCATGCAACACGTTGAGGCGAGTGTCATACGGATATTGGCCGAGGGTATTCATTTTCTCTCTCCTGTTTGGGCCTAGACGCGTTCCGAAATCGCACGTTTGATGGCCCTAATTGCCTGCTCATCTCGCTTATAAAAGGTCCACTTCTTGGTGCGCTTACTGGTGAGGAATCCAGCCCGCGAAAGGATCTTCAGATGTTCGGTGACCGCAGGTTGGCTTACGTGCAGCTTGCGCGCGATGAGCAGGCCGCAGACACCGTCTTTGACGAGATCTCCGTCGCGCTGCGGTGGGAAATGTCTTTCCGGATCCTTCAACCATTCCAATATCTGCAAGCGCCGATCGTTGCCCAGCGCCTGCATGGATCGCATTATCATCATTTAATCAATTAACGAAGTGACGAAGTATAATACTCGGAAATGCCAGGGACTTGCAAGCCGTGTAGGATGTTTCCGCGAAAGCAATTCGAACGCTTGCAGTGGTTACTTGGATCATGGCAAATTGACGGACGAACCTGAAGTTTATCGAGCAGCTCCCGTTCCCTGTTTGCCGACAAGCCAGGAGTTGTCGCTCGACGGCTCGAAGCCCTTTACGATCAGGCTCTGCGGATCGGCTTCGTCATTAAATCGACAAACAGCTTCTTAAAACGATCGTGGTCGACTTCAAGTAGCACGGTAACCAATCCTGCAGCTGCAGATTTCGCCGGAACAAGTTCAAGGGGATGCCGGCAAGGGCAATTGTGCCGCTTGCGATAAGTTTGGCATCGCCCGCTCGCTCGATATGCTTGGAGATTTGGCGCGGTCTCTAGCTCCTCTGCGCAAGCCTCGGCCATCGATGAGGTGGCGCGACTTGCGGATCTTGATCTGATTGCTCATCCGATAACGTCCAACGCCACAGACGGTCCGCGCCACAGAAGCCAACAACATCTCGAAGAACCGGTTGGCCGAGAATTCACCAAATGAGCAGTCGGACACGTAGACGCCAGCCCGTTATGAGGGATCGATTCGCCGAGGCCCTCGGTTGTATGCCAGGCCTCCAATCGTCCCGCCCCAGTCAACGGCCTTGATTCGTCAGGACGGACTTGGGACCGTTCTATTTCAAACCTTCCACTAGGTAAAGATCGGAGAGGAGGCGGCGGTAACCGTAAGCGTAAGCCCTACCATCGGGAGTGGGGAGAACCGGGCCGATGTATTCCACACCTGCGGGGTCGGGGGGCATCAGTTGATTCCAAAGGGTGCGACTGCCGCTGGCGATTTCCAAGCGGTAAACCTTAGCCGGCAGCTCACCGCTGCGGTAGACGTACAACGAGCGGCCATCGGCAGTCCAGGCGACGGGCACTTCTCCCGCCAGAAGACCGGGAATCAGCTTAGGCTCGCCCGAGGGGACGGGGAAGAAATAACCTTTTCCGTCGGGGCCCACGGCGGCGACCAGTCGGCCGTTCGGCGACAAGGCAAACGAGAGTGCGTTGGTTCCTTCCGGACTGATGGCCTCGATCTTATTGGTGGCGATGTCCTGAACATAGAGTCGCGCGCCGTGATTTGACTCGGTTCCAGATAAAAGAATTCGGGTTCCGTCCGGGAACCAGATTGCAGAGCTATGAATGATTCCGTGACCCTCGAGCGGCTTAGTCTCTCCCGGTCCGGTGGGCAAAAGAAAAAGGTCGGTTTGATTGTCGCCGCGGCTGGAGAGAGCCCATTTCCCATCCGGAGACAACGCGAGAGATTGTCCGTCTCCGAGTCGAACTGCTGGCGAACCATCGATCTTGCGAAGGTAAACGGCGTAGCTGGGTCCGCCCGCCTCCCCTTCCTCGCGAAAAAGAAGCATCTTGCCGTCTGGAGAGAGAGTCACCGGGAAGGTCCAGTCCAGCCACGTGAAGTCACGTTCCGACGCATCGTCGGCGGCACGGACAATTAGCCCGCGCCTCCAGTTGTCCCGGGCGAGAAGGACTCGGCCATCGGACAGCACATCCTGTAGGGTCAGATCGGCGGGCACCCGGGCCACCAGCCGCTTTTTCCCCGACAAACTGACCGCGTAGAGGGCACGATCGATTCCCAGTTGGGTGGCGGTAAACCAGACCTCGTCCCCGGCCGGCGACCACGCGAGGCCAATAGCGCCTCCTTCGTAAGGGTCGGTCAGACTCCTCTTTTTGCCGTTGAGGTCCACTACCGATACGCTGGCGATCGAATCGCCCTGGATCGCATGGTCCAAAAAGGCGATCATGTCGCCATTGCGGGAGATGCGGGGATGGCTGATCCAGCCTCCGGTCTCGTACAGCACTTTGCCGACCGGATACTCCAGACGGTTCCGTCCCGCCACATCGCGCACGACGGCAAGTTGGGTGCCGTCCGGAGACCAATCGGCCCACTGGACGTTCTCCAGCACTTCACGGGGAGCACCGCCGACCAGGGGCATGCGCGCGAGAGTTCCGCTGAAGACCTGCGACTTGGTCTGCCGGCTGCCGAGCAACAGAGCTGTTTCCCCAGTAGAAGAAATACCGAGGATCTCAGCACCGGCTACTCCGACGGGGCGGGCCTCAGGAGTGCCCACACGCGTGGTAAAGACTTCCACGGGCCTCCCCTCCCACGCGGCACTGTAGACCACGGTTTGCCCGTCAGGCGCGAATCTGGCCATGCGGATCGTGCCCCGGCGATAGGTCAGGAGATGATACGCAGGGGCAGCGGTTGGCACTCTGTACTGGACGAGGAAGAAAGCCATCGCCATTGCTCCAAGCAGCGCGGCCCCGGCCAGCGCGAGCGCTCGGCGGTAACGACTCCGAGGAACCATGTCTTCAGCCGCGGGCAGCGCGGGGCTAGTGGGAATGGATGCAGTCTGTTTCGTGCCAGTTTCGGGTTCCGGCGCGCTTGTGGAAATGCGGGAGGAATCCAATTCTCGTTTGAGACGCTTCAGATCGCCGCGGATCTCGGCGGCACTTTGATAGCGCAACTCAACATCCTTTTCCAGGGCCTTGCTGATGAGGCGCTCCGGTTCCGGCGGCAGATCGGGATTCAAGCGGATGGGAGCGGTGGGAGCACGGTTGAGAATCGCTTCCGTAATGACGCCCGGGGTCTCGCCGCGAAATGGTAGTTTGCCCGTCGCCATTTCGTAGAGCACTACTCCGAAGGAAAACAGGTCTGTACGAGCGTCTAGTTCTTTGCCCCGCACCTGCTCCGGCGACATGTAGGCCACGGTTCCCAGCGCCGTTCCCGGACTGGTCAGATTGAGGGCAGCTGCATCGGCCATCGTTTGGGAATCGCCGCTGACGGACTTGCTTGCGTCGTCAGTGATTTTGGCCAGGCCAAAGTCCAGTATTTTGGCGTGCCCACGCTTGGAGATGAAGATGTTCGCCGGCTTGATGTCCCGATGGATGATCCCTTTGGCGTGCGCCGCATCGAGCGCGTCGGTGACTTCGATGGCTACCGCCAGCCAGCGCTCGATTTCGAGGGGCCGACCGTCGATGAGATGCTTAAGTGTGGTCCCCTCGAGATACTCCATGGCGATGAAGGATTGGCCTTCATGCTTTCCGATCTCGTAAATCGTGCAAATACTGGGATGATTCAGGGCAGAAGCGGCACGGGCTTCGCGCCGGAACCGCTCCAGCGCGTGGGGGTCGGGAACTACTTCATGAGGAAGAAATTTGAGGGCAACGAAGCGCCCAAGTTCCATGTCCTCGGCCTTGTACACGATACCCATCCCGCCGCCACCCAACTTCTCGAGGATCCGGTAGTGCGAGACGATTTGACCAATCATGGGAGGGAACATGTTATGGCGGGACGCTGGACCAAGTCAACGGACTCTGCCTGATTGAGTTTCCGCACTATCCCTGCATGTCGCGCGGTGCAGAGCGATTCCGCGCAGACGACCAGAGTTGCCCTGCGGGATTGTTACCGACACCCACGGGATAGATCGGCGGTGGCCCGCTCAAGCAGCGGAATCTGTCTACAAAGGACTCGGCAAGGAGAAGTGTTGCAAAAGTGGCGGAATATCGGCCAATTTCGGCGGTACTGGTGCGGATCTCAGACCGTTGGGGGCGCTCCGGATGAAAACTGTTTCACCGTGTCGCGAACAGGCGAGGTGGGTGTAAAATCGGCCCCGTGTTTGACGTCAAAAAGGAGATTCCGGTAACACCGGTCAACAGCGCTAGCAAACGACCGCAATCCCGTTCTTGTTTCTATGTCGTTACTGGGAGTTCTCACAATGGATTCTCCAATGGCCGACGAAATCGATCTCGCGTTGCCAATCGACATCGGCCTTAGCCGCCACTCGTTTTGGGTGAATGCGCAGCTTGCGTGCAAGCGGACTTTAGATCTGATGGGCGCGCTTGCGCTGGTCGGATTTCTTTCTCCCATTCTGTTGCTTGTGGCGGTGGCTGTGCGATTGTCTTCGCCGGGACCGGCATTTTTTCGGCAGAAACGATGGGGTCGTGGAAGCAGCCAATTCTCCTGCTGGAAATTTCGCACCATGTACGTTGAGCAAGACTCGTTGGTCGACCCCGCTACCGTGCAGCGCCTGCAGGCGAGAGGCGTGTTGCTGAAGCCGAAAAACGATCCACGCGTCACACCAATAGGCGCGTTCCTGCGCAAGGCCAGCATTGATGAGTTGCCGCAACTGTTTAACGTGATCGCCGGAGAGATGAGTTTGGTAGGTCCTCGCCCGCTGATGCTGCACATGCTTACTCCATACCCCGAATTGCGCGACGCTCGCGGCCAGATGCGCCCTGGCGTCACCGGCCTGTGGCAAATATCGTCGCGAGAGAACAACGAAAGCGTCTTGCAGATGGCGCCCTACGATCTGGCCTACATCCACGGATTCAGCCTGTGGACGGATGCGAAAATTCTTGCTCGCACGCCGGCCGCCGTGTTGTTTGGCAGGGGAGCGTACTAGAGACATGCCGCTCCAGGTGGATTTTCTGATCGTCGGCTCGGGACTGACCGGCGCAACTATCGCGCGCACGCTCGTCGATGCCGGCTGCGAAGTGCTGGTGCTGGAGCGCAGGAACCACGTGGGCGGCAATGTTCACGATCACCTTCATCCCAGCGGAATTCGCATTCACACCTACGGACCGCATTACTTCCGCACCAACTCCGAAGAAATCTGGCGGTTTGTGAATCGGTTCTCCACGTTTTTTCCTTACGAGGCGGTGGTGAAGACTCTGATCGACGACAAGCTCGAACAGTGGCCCGTGGCTGCGCAGTACATTTCGCGTGAGGTGGGATCCGTACACGCTTCAACATTAGATAAAAACCCGAACAATTTCGAGGAAGCATGCCTGGCTATGATGCCGCAGCTTGTGTACGAAAAATTCGTACGAGGGTACACGGAAAAACAGTGGGGCACCTCAGCGAAAAGTCTATCGTCGAAGCTTGCATCGCGCTTTGAGGTCCGACAGAGCAGCGACCCACGGTTCAGCGAGCACAAGCATCAGGGCATTCCTCGCGGCGGTTACTCCGAATTCAGCCGCCGGCTCCTGGATGGTGTTCCGGTTCTCCTGAACTGCGATTTCCTGAAGACACGCGACTATTTTCAGGCCAGGAAGATTTTGATTTTTACCGGTGCGATCGATGAATTCTTTTCGCACGATTTGGGAAAGTTGGATTACCGCGCTCAACGGCGCGAACATTTGTTTCTCGAGAACGTGGCGAATGTCCAGCCTTGTGGCCAGGTGAACAATCCAAGTCCCGAGCGTGGAACGCATATTCGCACGCTGGAGTGGAAACACATGATGCCAGCCGATCAGGCGGCCGGCATTACGGGAACCGTAATCACGCGAGAGCATCCCTACACGGCGCAGAATTCCGATAACTATGAATATCCCTTTCCGGACGAACGCAATCAGACGCTCTACGAGGCCTACCGGTCGCGAGTGGCGGGGCACGACCGCCTCATGATTTGCGGGCGACTAGGTGAGTATCGATACTTCGACATGGATCAGGCAATTGGGCGGGCGCTTCGAATGGCGCGCGAGATTCTGCGCTCCTCGCCGTTGCCGCATCGCCAGGTTGCCCCTCGGTATCGAACTCACGAAGCGCTGTTGATGGATGCGGGAAAGACGCTGATAGAGACTCGGGCTGACTGCCGCGGCGCTGATCTTGCGGTTAGGCCCGCCATTCTGAACCTGCGGTCGAATCCGGTAGAATGAAGGTTTTCCATTCATACGTGTTCCTTTCGAATCCTTATATTCCGCTGCGCCAGAGATCTTACATTACACGCTGACGCACACCAATACCTCGACAACTTATCAGCCCGGTACCTACACCGCACCCGCCATTCACTACGTGCCGAAGACTGAAACTTGGGTCTTACTCTCATCATCGAACCACATGCCAGGAGTCAACTGAGGTTCCCTTGCTCACGCAGCCTGATCACATTCGTTGATCCCCGCCCCCGCGTGGCTCATGCCCAGAGATAATGTGCTCGAACAGAAAAGGCCACGCGGACTGTTCAATTGACTGCGACACCGAAATGGTTAACCCTTGGCGGGTTTGTGTACGACGTTTCCGTCATCAATCCGAAACGGATCCTAATGGCTTAATTCGGGCCGTTACATCATGCGTGCGATCACTCACCTGGCCCCATTGAGGGCCGTTCCATTCGTTCCTGTGGCTAATGAAGGCGTGCTTTGCTCGAGGTACTCGATAAAGCCGAGGAGCGCTCCCCAATGATAAAAGCGATCGCTGCTCGTCACATCGTCGCCCACGCCTGTCATTGCATTGTAGTTTTCATGCACATGGCCGTTCGCCAGCCACTCTTTGAGAAAAAGCTTGCAGGACTTTTGGGCGAACTCTGCGCGCACTTCGGGAACGTCGTAGTTGCGAAGGCCCAGATAGACCAGGTAATTCATCGGCCCCCAAATGCGGCCGCGCCAGTATTGTTGATCTACAAAGGCAGGATCATTCCGCGCAATCGCAGGAATCACCCACTCACCCCAGAATTCCTGCGGATTGAGCAGGTGCTTCTTGATGATGATATCGGCCTGAGCCGGAGTTGCTGCTTTGGCAAACAGTGGATAAAAGTTGGAGGGAGACAGGCGAGGGCTGAACTGCCCGGTATGCAGGTCCTTGTTGAGAAAAACGCCCGAGCTTTCGTCCCAGAGCGTGGCCAGTTTCGCCCGGTACCGAGCACTCCGCTCGTGAAGTTCTTGCACTTCAGCCGATCTTCCTAGTACGTCAGCCATCGTGGCCAGAGCGTCGCAGTCGGCGATGTACATGCTCATCAACCCGACGTCAGCCCATTCCAACTGGTGGGTCTGGTTGTTGTAGGTTGCATTATCGTACATCGGGCTATTGTCCAGGCCCGATTCGAGGATGGCTCCGGCGCGAGTCCCTCGCGAGCCATCGTCGAGATCGGCCGGTTCGTTCTCTCCGTCACTCCCCCATGTCAGATAACCCTGAATGTCACGATGCTCCGACCACCATCGGTTCCAACGAAGCAGCGGCGTGAAGGTATCCCGCAGCAGCCAACGATCCCCGAATTTCTTATAGAGGCCCAGCACCGTGATCGCCCCAACCGGAGGCTCAGAACGATCCGAGCTTTTCCAACCTCGTGCCCGGGCATAATTTGGTACGAACCCCTGTACCGTCGATCCGCGTAGTGTCTCGATGGTATTGGCGTAGGCCAAATCGCGATCTCCAATGGCGGCCATCGTGGCGGCAAAGAAATT